>Ga0181589_10001310_pt1 | contig 19225 bp, 20 predicted proteins | sample 071ome_25_FD_132444 | JGI IMG/M metagenome (GOLD analysis project Ga0181589, IMG submission 132444) | Coastal salt marsh microbial communities from the Groves Creek Marsh, Skidaway Island, Georgia - 071410BT metaG (megahit assembly) | ecosystem: Environmental > Aquatic > Marine > Intertidal...
CCTGAAGACGGCGGCCCTGCTCGACCAGGCCGACATCAATGAAGGGGACGCGGCAGCCGGATACCTGAAACTGGGTGAACTGCTGCTGCCCCTGGCCAAGACCCTGGGTGCGGAATCCGCATTCCATGTCGCCAGCCAGGGCATCCAGGTCCTCGGTGGATATGGTTACACCAACGATTATCCAATTGAGCGCATGGCCCGCGACATTCGTGTTGCTTCTATATATGAAGGGACCAGCGGCATCCAGGCACTGGACTTCGTCAAGCGCAAGGTCGTTGGGGACCAGGGAGCAACACTGACCGCCTTGCTGGACATGATTCGCAGCGACCTCGGCAATACCGCGGATGACAATCCGTTGAAGGCCGGGGTAAACGCCTGTGCGGATATCGTGGCCGGAACCCTGGACAGCCTGCTCGGCAACAGTGCCGGCAATCCCGCCAGCGTGGAACCCGGTGCCTACCATTTCCTCAGCCTCAACGGACTGCTGGTCATGCACTGGCTTGGCATGCAGTTGTATACCGCTGCCGGTGCGGCCACACCTTACCAGCAGCGCCTGCGCGCGGCCCTGTCCCAGGCTGCCACCGGACTGGCTGAATCCGCGGCCACGCTGGCGCGGCGGGCCTTGCAAGCGGGCACGGACCTGCGCCTGTAGGCTACAAAAAGCCAGCCAAATTCCATTTGATTCTGGCCCCGGCTTTCGCTACTTTAAACGCCCTTCGTCTTTAATTAGAACCCAGATAAAAATACGAAAGCATTGCCAATTTCCATCAGGGAGATCCCAGTATGAAAGAATACCAACTGTTTATTGACGGCAAGTACACGCCATCCAAGTCGGGTAAATACAGCGACGACATGAACCCCGCCAACAACGAGGTATACGCCAAGGTACAGAACGCCCAGAAAGAAGACCTGGAAACAGTACTGGCTTCTTCCCAGAAGGCCTTTGCAACCTGGAAGGACATGCCGCCTTCTGCACGTGAGAAGCTCTTTCTCGACGCCGCCGACCTGATGGAAGAACGTGCCGCCGAACTGCGCGACGTCCTTATAGACGAAGCCGGTTCGACCATGCTGAAGGCCGGTTATGAAACCCACCACACCCCCGATTTCCTGCGCTCAATGGCTGGCGAATGCCGCCGCATCAAGGGCGAGACCTATGCCTCCAACTACCCGGGCGTAAAATCCTTCTGCATCCGCCGCCCGCTGGGCGTGACCGTGGCCATCGCCCCGTTCAACTTCCCGCTGCTGCTGGGTGTACGCAAGATCGGCTTCTCGCTGGCCGCCGGCAACACCATGGTACTCAAGCCCTCGGAAATGACTCCCGTCATCGGCCTGAAACTGGGTGAGCTTTTTGCCGATGCCGGCTTCCCGCCGGGCGTGTTGAACGTGATCCCGGCCCAGGGCGCCGAACTGGGCGACGGCCTGATCACCGACAAGCGCGTCAAGTTCATCACCTTTACCGGCTCCAGCCGCGTCGGCTGGCAGGTAGGCGCCACAGCGGCCGCGGCCGGCAAGCGCTTTGCCCTGGAAATGGGCGGCAAGAACCCGATCATCGTGCTCAACGACGCCGATGTGGATTACGCTGTCGATACCGCGGCATTCTCCAACTTCATGCACCAGGGCCAGATCTGCATGACCGGCTCTCGCGTGATCGTCGAAGAAGGTGTATACGACGAATTCGTGGAAAAACTGGCGAAGAAAGTGGAAAAAATTCCGTATGGCGCCGATCCGCGCACCCCAGGCCTCATCGTCGGCCCGCTCATCCGCACCACGCAGCCGGCCTTCATCAAGGAGCATCTGACTGCCGCTGTCGATGCCGGCGCCAAACTGGTTGTCGGTGGCGATTACGACGGCAATGTGTTCCAGCCCAGCGTCTGCGCCGACGTCACTTCCAGCATGAGCCTGTTCAAGACCGAGGTGTTCGGACCGCTGGCCGCCGTCATCAAGGCCAAGGACCATGTCGATGCCGTGCATCTGGCCAACGACGTCGACTACGGCCTGTCCTCCGCCGTCATCACCAACGACATGCAGAAGATATGGTACTGCATCGAAAACCTGGAAACCGGCATGGTGCACATCAATGGTCCGTCAGTACGTGACGAACCCGTCATCCCGTTCGGCGGTGTGAAGAACTCCTCCTACGGCCGCGAAGGTGGACACTTCTCCATCGACGAATGCACCGAGCTGAAATGGGTCACCATGCAAACCGGGCAGAATAAATATCCGTTCTAACCAGGAAAAGGGCCTTCGGGCCCTTTTTCTTTGGTGTAGAACGGACTGCCAGTCAGCAGTAACTACTGCGCTCGCCCGGGTTTCGTTAGAAAATTTTTCCAAACCGGTTACTTACTATTTGTAAGCGCCCTGCTCTGGAAAAATGTATTGTCTCACCCGGCCATCGCTCGTGACGCTACCTGACTCCATCAAGTACCAAATTTACTGAAACTAAAATCCAGCGCGGGCCCCGGGCTGGCGCACGCGGTCGATGACCAGCGTCCTGTCCCGCGCCGTCGTGATGGCGCTCAGCAGCATGGCATGTTCGCCGTTTTTGGCAGGCCACCCCTCGAGCGTCACCACCTCCCCCACCTGGGCGATGTCCCTGGCGATGCCCATGCGATCCCAGCGCCCCGGCGACATGCTTTCGACAGCCCAGAGTTCAATGCTGCCATCCGCATTGATCACCTCCAGCTCCATCATGATGTGCGGCTGCCTGAACTCGAAGTATGTCAGCACACCCGATATGTCTATACGGTTATCAATACTGTAAATGGCAAAGGAATGGTGGGCCGAAACAGCCATGCTGAAAAGTAGCGATACCAGCAGGCAGGGCAGCCATGATTTTTTCATCGTCATCTCCGCTTATCCTGTACACTTCACATTCACTAGAACGCTTCAAGCTGTATTCCGTTGACTGCAAATGACCGCCTGGTTTCAACAACGATTCGCCCCCGCTGACGGCACCTTCCTTTGCGATGCGAATGACATTCCCCACGGGCAGGTGCTGGAATTCCGTTTCGGCGGCGATTCCCCGTTTGCATTTCGCATGTTCATCTATAACGACCAGGGAAATTTCAGGGCCTTCAGGAATTCCTGCCCGCATTTCGACGTGCCCCTGAACCATTTGCCGGAAGAGCTGTTCTCCCCGGACGGCCGCTTCTTCGTGTGCATGACCCACAATGCGCAGTTCGACAAGCATAGCGGCCTGTGTGTTGCGGGACCCTGTGCCGGCGAGGCACTGGAAAGCATTCCATTGCGCCGGGACGGCGATCACCTGTTGGTAGGCTCCTCCTGATTTACCGACGCCTGGACAGATCCGTGTAAACCAGGGTAGTGAAACGTTCCGGTGTGATCGCCCCTGCAGCACGGGCGGCATCGAATGCCGCTGTTGGCCTGGCGGCAAGCACCTCCTCCAGCGACATGCCCCGGTCGATCATGGCCTGTATGGCAGCACTGACATCGGCGAACATGTCCAGCTGCATCCGGACCTGTTCAAAAGGCACCAATGGACCGAGGTGCCCGGCGATCAACCGGGTGTCCGCATCCGCAATTTCCAAGACGCGTCGCGACGCCTGCGTCATCCCGTCCACGCTGCCGCCGTCGTCGATGCCGATATTCGGGTAGCGCAGGTTGGACGGCACGTCGCCGATATGCAGGATGTTGGCGCGCTTGAGAAAGATCATGGAATCATGGTCGGTATGGGCGGGCTCAGGCCAGAAAATTTCCACTTCTTCGCCATTCATGTGCAGAGTCAGTGAGTCGCTGTACGTCAGCTCAGGCAGGTTGCCATTGCCGATGGCCTCCATGCGCGGGCGCATGTTGTCCTGGGAGATGACGGTGGCGCCAATGGCCTTCATGGCGTCATTGCCGGCAGTATGGTCGCCATGCATGTGGGTGTTCACCACATACCGAATCGGGGCATCACTGATTGCCCGCACCGCGGCCACCAGCTTGTCATGCATGGGGGCGTACATGGAATCCACCAGGAGAACACCATCAGGCCCCGACAGCACCAGCACGTTGCCCTGCGCAGGCCCGCCCATCAGGATGTGCACATTGTCCTCGAGCTGTACGGTGCGAATTTCTATTGCTTCAAAATCCAGACCGCCCTGAGCCCAGGCCAAGGCTGTTTGAAGGCACAGCAGCGGGAATAGCAAATATTTGAATGGATTAATTTTCATGAACCAGCCCCCCCCCGGCGGACATCGTCCGCCCAACAAAGCCCCGCGCCGGCAGCGTTACGAACGAAGGCGGCTTGAGGCGCTTAAGCGCACAGGGAGGGAGTGTACACGAAGTACATGACCGACTGAGCACTTAAGCAACGAAAAGTCGGCGAGTGCAGTAGCTGCTGCGATCCTCTTTCAGAACCGAAACGTGTAGTTGAACTTCAGGGATAAATCCATGTTTATGGATGAAAAATCATTATCCTTGTCAGGATCCAGCATACCCCAGTTGAGCACGAGGAAGCCTTCCTGCCCGGCGGTCGGAATCCAGCGCAACCGGCTGTTGATGCCGATACCTTCTGACACATTGTCGTACTGGATGCGGTTGGACCAGCTCAGCTCCGGCGTGAAATTGATCAGTGTGGTGAAATTCATCAACCGCACGGTGAAATGCCCTTCAGGCAGGTGGATTTCGTTTTCGGAAATAATGAGACCCAGGTTGTAGCGGTTGCTGGGCTGCCAGCTCACACCGACACTGCGGGAGAAATTGTTGCCGCCGAAATAATCGCCCCAGGTGACGCGCAGTGAACCTGACAGGCGCCGGCGCCCGGCGAAACTGATGCCGGCGGAGCCCTGGGTAAAGGCATAGTCGCCGACCGGGATGACGATATTGCCGCTGCCATTGGAAGCGCGGTAGATGGTGAATGGCCTGCTCAGCACTTCACGGGTGCGTATCAGGCTGATATCCACGGCATCCCCGGAATTGTTGTTGGCGTTGGCGCGAATATCCTTGATCTCGGAGACCAGCCTGCCGCTGTCCAGGTCGCTGTTGCGATAGGCATCGAATCCCGCGTAAACAGAGCGCACCCTGCCGCCCGGGGCGAGGAATTTGCGGTAGCCGAAGTCCAGGGCATGGTCTTCGATACCCCGCTGGTTGACGAATCCCATGGCGGGATTGAAATTGTCCTCGATTTGCTTGTACCGGTAACCGCCGCGCCATCCGGCCGTATTCGGCGAACTCAGGCCGAATCCCCAGGACGCGTCATCGCCAGAGATGCCGTCGGTATCCGTCTGCTGGTACCACGCCTCCCCTTCCACGATCCTGTTGCCCGGCAACCGGGAGTTGCGATAGCGGAAATCGGCGCCGACGAGACTGTTGTCGATATTCGAGCGCGGGTCGCCGCTGGTGGCGATCACGCCCAACAGGGATTCGCTGAGTACATTGAGCGCCGCGCGACCGACAAATACCGTCTGGTTGTCCAGGCCGGTCGCGTCATCCCCATCCTGGTTGACCACGAGGGCGCCGACGTCCCAGTCGCCTGTCCTGCCACTGATCTTGCCGCCGGCATTGATATCCACCGGCGTGCCGCCAGGGCTGAGTCCAATCGTACGGGAAAAGAACGGCCGCCCGTTCTGCAGCGCCGAATTCGGCATCGCGTCATTGCCTTCCTCGTTGAAATTGGCGCCGACGCCGATGCGCCCGAACTGGAAAATATCCGCATCGCGGATGAAGAAATCCCGCTGTTCGGGAAAGAACAGGTTGAAGCGGGTCAGGTTGACCTGCCGGGAGTCCACTTCCGTGGCGGAAAAATCCGTGTTCAGGGTCAGCGCGGCGTTCAACTGGGGGGTAATCTTGTAGAACATGTCCAACTGCGGCTCGAGCGCATCGTCCTCGTAACCGTTCGGGCCGAAAACACGCTCGCGACGCATGACGATGTAGGGCACTACATCGAGGCCCAGGCCCTGCTGGATGCCGGTCAGGCCGGTGGCATTGCCGGCGATGCTGGGATTGATGAGGCGGTTGCGTGAAATCCAGCCGATTTCTTCCTGATTGCGGCGGATGGTGCGGCGGAAGTTGATACCCCACTCGGTATTTGCCGGATCGAAGGACAGGGTCTGGTAGGGAATGCGCAGTTCGGTGGTCCAGCCCTCGGCATCGATACTGGAGCCGGCCTGCCAGATGCCCTCCCAGTTCCTGTCCACACCGGAGACATTCTGGTAGATACCGTCCACACGCACGCCATTGGCGTTGATCTCGAAGATGAAACCGCTGCGCCGGTCCAGGTAGGGATCCAGCATGATATTGAAGGAATCGTCGTTGGGAAGGCCCTGGCCCTGCAATAAGACGTTGGCGGTGATCAGCGAGGGATCGTCCTCGTACATGCGCGCGCCGACGTAGAGCGCATCGGTGGAGTAGAACACGCGCACCTCGGTGCGCTGGCTGGGCTCAGCGTATTCGAAGGGTGCCATCTGATGGAAGTCGGTGATGACCGCCGCCCGTTCCCAGACGCTGTCATCGAGGCGGCCGTCGATGCGGATAGCGTTATCGTTGAGCTCTGGTACGACGAAGGATTTGCCGCCCGTGATGCCGCCCAGGGGAACACCATCCTGCCCGAGCACGGCAGGCACGACGATACATGCCGCAAGCAGCAACAGGCACCGGCCTGCACTAAAGTGAAACATGCTCAAGACTTCCCCTGTTGGTACAACCAAAGCGGCTAATTTACGGACGAAAGATGGAATCAATATGAACGGCCGTCTTCAGCGGGTGTTAACAGAGCCTTCAGCGGGTGTTAACAGAGACCTCAGCGGTTGTTAACAGAGCCTTCAGCGGCTGTTAAAAGAGCCTTCAGCGGCAACTATGAAAGCTTGAAGACTTTTTCCGCCACGTCCTGGTAGAACAGCTTCTTGTCCGCATCAGGAATGGCCATGTTGTCCAGGTCGACCACTTCCTGCAGGACATACTGGTACGGATAGTCCATCGCGTACATGGTGCGGTCGACGCCGATCTGCTGCTGGCAGAATCGCACCGCCGGCTCCCACGCCATGCCGCTGCAGGTGATGTAGACGTTTTCCTTCAGGTAGTCGCTGACCTTTTTCTTGAGCGGCTTGAGTGTCTCATAACGCTTCGAGGTCACCTGGGCGTTGTGCATGAAGTCCAGGCGATACATCCAGTACGGCAGCGCTTCACCCATGTGGCCGATGATGAATTGCAGTTTCGGGAAGCGGTCAAACACGCCGGCGGTGATGATGCGCAGCATGTGCAGGCCGGTTTCGACGCCAAACCCGAAGATGGCGCCGTCCAGGCCCACCTCGAGCATGGGCTCGATCATCGCCTTCGGCGGCGTATTCGGATGCAGGTAGACGGGCATGTCCAGGGACTCCGCAGCCTCGAACAGCGGCCAGAACTTTTTATCGCTGAGGTATTCCCCGTGCGTATGGGAATTGATGATGATGCCGCGAAAGCCCAGGGCCTGGCAGCGCTGGATTTCCTGCGCGGCAACGTCAGGCGCCTGTGGTGCCACGGCACAGAGAGCCGCGTAGCGGTCGGGATGCCGGTCGACCGCTTCCTTCACCATGTCGTTGCTGTCCCTGGCCACCCGGATCGCAGTGTCTCGGTCGAATACCTGCACACCCGGTGAGGTCAGGGAAAGTACGGCAAAGTCGATGCCGGCGGCGTCCATGTCGGCAATACGCTCGTCGTCGAGGTCCGCCAGCTTGCGGCGCACCGTCACTGGCCGCGGTTCCATGGAACTGCCGTAGAAACCCCACAGGCTGCTGAAGCCGGGATCGTCCAGCTTGCGGGTTTCGTACAAATCCCGGTACATATCCATCATTTCCTGAGGTGCCCAGGCTTCCTCAGTGGCGATACGCCGGTACTTGTCGCTGAAGGGAATGTTGGCCATGCAAAGCTCCGAAAAATGGCAGTAAAGCGGCGCAGTATAGCGAAAAAATTTTACTCCAACCCCCCTTTTGGTCCATCATTATGCCCCCAAATTACTCACCCCCCCTATTTATTTGCAGGAGTCTCTCCGTGGCTGAAGCGAAACATCTGAAGACCGACCCACTTACCCATTACCCGGCGTTGCAGCTTTTCATCGCCGGTGAGTGGATTTCGAAGGGATCGCGTAAATCAGAGCCCGTCCTGAACCCGGCTACCGGTGAAGTGCTGGGTGAACTGCCCCACGCCACCGAGGAAGATCTCGATCGCGCACTGACTGCCGCCGCGGAAGGTTTCAGGGTCTGGCGCGCCAAGCTGCCCGAAGAAAGAAGCGCGGTACTGCGCAAGGCCGCCTCGCTGATGCGTGAACGCGGAGAACAGATCACGACCGTGGCAACCCTGGAGTCCGGCAAACCGATCCTGCAGTCGCGGATCGAGCTGAAGATGTCGACCGACGTGCTCGACTGGTATGCCGAGGAAGGCCGCCGCGCCTATGGACGTGTGCTGGCCCAGCGTCAGCCCGGCTCGCGCATGTACGTGGTCAAGGAACCGGTGGGACCGGTTGCCGCCTTTGCCCCCTGGAATTTCCCGCAGGGCAACCCGGCCCGCAAGATGGGCGCCTCCCTGGGCGCCGGCTGCTCCTGTGTCTTCAAGCCGGCGGAAGACACGCCGGCCACCGCCCTGCTGATGGCCAAATGCCTGCAGGATGCCGGATTGCCGGATGGCGTGTTGTCGATCGTCTTCGGCGTGCCCCACGTGGTGTCCACTTACCTGCTGAACTCGCCCATCATTCGCAAGATGTCATTCACCGGCTCTGTGCCGGTCGGCAAGTCACTGATGAAACTGGCGGCAGACAAAATGATCCGTACGACCATGGAACTGGGCGGGCATGCACCGGTGCTTGTCTTTGCGGATGCCGATGTCGAGGCAGTGCTGAAAATGGCCGTGGCGGCAAAATTCCGCAATGGCGGCCAGGTCTGCGTGTCCCCGACCCGCTTCCTGGTGCACGAATCCATCTTCGACAAGTTTGTCGAAGGCTTCACCGCGAAAACCAAAGAGATCAAGGTGGGCAACCCCCTGGACGAAAACAACCAGATGGGGCCGCTTATTCACGCGCGCCGGCTGGAAGCCATCAGCAGCATCATCGATGATGCCGTGCAGGCTGGCGCCACTCTGGAAACGGGCGGCGCACCCATCGATGGCCCAGGCTATTTCTACCAGCCTACCGTGCTGTCCAACGTGCCGCACAGTGCCCGCATCATGAACGAGGAGCCGTTCGGGCCGGTGGCCATCATCAACCGGTTCAGCGACTTCGACGCGGTCATCAGCGAAGCCAACCGCCTGCCGTACGGCCTGGCAGCCTTTGCCTTTACCGATTCGGCAAAACGCGTGAAACTGCTTGGTGAGCAGCTCGAGGCCGGCATGATCGGCATCAACAGCTTTGCCATTTCCACGCCGGACTCTCCCTTCGGTGGCATCAAGGAATCCGGCCACGGCTCGGAGGAAGGTATTGAAGGTCTCGAAGCCTGCCTGGTGACCAAGCTTATCTCGGAGGTATGACCGTGCAATTCGCCGTCACCGCCCTCGATTACACCGACCCTGAAGCCCTTGACCGCCGGATGCAACACCGCGAGGCCCATCTCGCCAGTGTCAGGGAATTGATCAGGGAAGGCAGGTTCCTCAGCGGCGGCGCCATCCTCGATGAGGACGGCAAGATGATCGGTTCCACCCTGCACCTGGAATTCCCTGACCGGGAAAGCCTGGAAGAACATCTGCAAAGCGACCCCTACATCGGGGGCCGTGTCTGGGAGCACATCGAGATCCGGCCGGTCAAACTCGTTCCACTCAGGTAGCACGTGCGGCATTACCGTCAACAGGAATTCCTGTTGTCACGGTGCATCCATACGTTAGGTGGTTGCTGCCGGCAGGCTGGCTGCCCACCGGTCCCTGCTGCCCCTTTCGGATATTCAGACTGACAGCAGGATTGAGGGGACTGGGGGGATTATTTTTCTTCGACTTTGCCCGTGGCGTACTTGTGAATCACATCGGCGAGAAAGGCCTGGAACGGCATGTCGGCCTGCAATGCCATTGCCTCGAGCGCACTGATATCTTCATCACGCAGGCGTATGTTGATGCGGTTGCTGCGCTTCAGCGGATTCAGGTTGAAGCGTGCGGGCAGATCCTCCACGAGGGTATAGCGGATCTCTCCTACAACGACTGGATTTTCTGCGATCTGGCTTACGTTTAATGTACCCATCTCTGGACTCCTTCAACCCGGCTTTTTCCAGGCTGTGGAGCCATCCTATCGCAGGTATTCAGCAAAGGTGGGTGAATCAGTTCGCAGTTTTGACGGTATGGCGAATCCCGGGATTTGCCAGCAATCGGCCGGCGCTATTCCGGTTTCGGGAAGTTTTCCGCAAACAGCCGCTTCTGTTCATCGGTGGCTTCAAACTGGTATTTGCCCTTCCACTCGCTGTAGGGCATGCCGTAAACCCGCTCCCGGGCAGCCTCGTACTCGACGTCGAAACCCCTTTCACTGGCTGCCTTAACATACCATTTTGACAGGCAATTCCTGCAGAAGCCCGCCAGGTTCATCAGGTCGATGTTCTGGGCATCCTTGCGGGAATCCAGGTGCTCCAGCAGGCGCCTGAACACGGCGGCCTCGATTTCGGTTTCAGTCATTTTGTCCACGTCATTTCTCCTCTTAACGAATACTTACCCGCCCGCGAGTTTCACCCGGTACCCGGATGCCTCCAGCGATTGTTGAATTTTGTGACGCATATCACCCTGGATTTCAATAATCCCGTCCTTGACGGTGCCGCCGGTGCCGCAAAGCTGCTTGAGCTTTTTTGCCAGTGCTTTCAGCTCATCTTCGCTGCCCTGGAAACCTGTCACCAGGGTCACGCCCTTGCCCTTGCGCCCTTTCGTTTCCCGGGACAACCGAATGATGCCGTCTCCGCCTTTAAACTCCTTGACGACATCACAGCCGCAAACCCGTGCAGATAGACCGCAACGTGGACACAACCTGCCGACTTCAGTCGAATAAACCGGTCTTGAACCTGACATCCTTACCTCTTACCTCTAACCTCTAAGCTCTAACCTCTTACACGGGATTATCGATATCGATGAACTCGTGGGCGATGCCTAATTCACTGGCCAGGTACTGGCCGACGGCCTGAACACCATAGCGCTCTGTGGCGTGATGGCCTGCGGCAAAAAAATGCATGCCGGTTTCACGGGCAAAATGCACGGTCTGCTCGGAAACCTCGCCCGTCAGGTAAGCATCCACACCGGCCTCGAAGGCGAGCTCGATGTAGTTCTGGGCGGATCCGGTACACCAGCCGATCTTGTCGATACGCTTTGCGGTGCCCGGAATATGCAGGGGCGCCCGCCCAAGCTGCCTGGTAATGCGCCGGACCAGTTCATCGCCGCTGCACGGTTCATCCACAACCCCCCAAACACCGACCCGGCTTTTGTGCAGCGGATCCAGGTCCGCTTCAGTATTAAAACCCAGTTTCAGGCCAAGCTGTGCGTTGTTGCCAAACTGCGGGTGGGCATCCAGCGGCAAATGGTAGGCAAACAGGTTGATGTCGTTATCGAGCAGGGCCTTGAGCCTGTTCCTGCGAATTCCTGTCACTGTCGCTTCCTCGCCGCGCCAGAAATACCCATGATGGACAAGAATGGCATCTGCCCCCTTTTCCAGGGCAGCATCGATCAACGCCTGGCAGGCGGTGACGCCACTGACTAGCGTGCCGATGGTTCCCCGGCCCTGGACCTGGAGGCCGTTAGGGCAATAGTCGCGAAATTCACCTGGCTTCAGCAGGGTATCAAGTGTGGATTGCAGTTCGGCCAGACTGACTGGCATGGATTGGTTCTCCCGTATTGGGTCGCCACCGTGTTACCTCCAGGCGCACAGCCTGTGTACAACGGGGAATTGGGTTATACTTGCCGGTCCGTAATCATAGCAAAGTCGCTATGACCGCTCTATGACTGCACACTGTCAACCGGAGCGGCACCGGGGGGAGAAACTGGCAGTTCATCATGAACAAGGTAATCAATTTTGTTATCTGGCCCGCCGTGGCCGGCCTCGCGTTCGGCTTTGCCCTGCTGCAGATGCCCAGGCTGGCCCAACTGGTTCCCGGCATCGACACTTACCTGCCGCCCGAGCAGGCCGCCGCTGACAACCTGTTTTCCTTTTCCTATTCAGACGCCATTTCCAAGGCGGCTCCGGCCGTAGTCAGCATCAACTCCACCTCGGATGTCAGGCGCAGTGTCGGCGGGCGTTATTTGCCCGGGTTGCGCCGCCCCATCCTGCTCGAGGATGAAAGCACCAGCCTGGGATCAGGCGTCATTATTTCCGCCGACGGCTACATCATACCAGCTTCCATATTTTCGAGATCAACGACTCCGACATCGTGGATCGCTCTCTCCCGGAAATCACCATAACCCTGTACAACGGACAGACCATGCAGGCCCGCATCGTGTCCGTCGACCCCAAGAACGACCTGGCGCTGCTGAAAGTGGACGCCACGGACATGGCTTACATGACCCAGGTCGAACAAAGCACGCTGGATACCGGCGACATCGTCCTGGCCATCGGCAACCCGCGCAATATTGGCCAGTCAGTGACTCTCGGCATCATCAGCGCCCTGCTCAGGACACAGGACAGTTATGTCATCCAGACCGACGCTGCCATCAACCCGGGCAGTTCCGGCGGCGCGCTGGTCGATGTGAACGGCAGGCTGGTGGGCATCAACTCCACCATCGTGACGGAATCCGGGGGATCGGAAGGCATCAGTTTCGCCATCCCCGCGCACAAGGCCTACGACCTCATGCAGGCCTACATTGAACAGGGGCCCGGCGGCTTCCTGGGGGTGGAAGGACGCTTCCTGACCCGTATCGCCGGCAAGATGCTGCTCGATGTCGATGTGCAGGGATTATGGGTGGAGAAGATTTCGGACAACGGACCTGCCGACATGGCCGGACTGCGCAGCAATGATCTCATCATCAACCTTGCCGGCATTACCATCGACAGTGATGAAACCGCCATTCGCGCCATCCAGACCACCAATAGCCTGGGGCCTGGCGAAACCGTGGTGGCATCTGTCTACCGCAACGGTGAAATCCTGACCATACCGATCATTCTCGGTGTCGGGGAAGCCGTACTGTACTGGAGCAACGACGAAGAACCGCTGTTCGATCCCAACCCCTTCAGCGAAGGCCTGTTGCACTAGGCTCTCACCCGGCAAAACAGCCTTCAGTCCTCATCCCTGATTTCAGCTGCACGGGCATGGGCGATCAACCCTTCCGCCCTGGCCAGTACCGATGCCGTTGCCGCCAGTTCCCTGGCCGCGGTTTCCGAGCAACCGATGATTGAAGAGCGTTTCTGGAAATCATAAACACCCAGCGCCGATGAGAACCTGGCCGTGCCGGAAGTAGGCAGCACGTGGCTGGGACCGGCACAGTAATCCCCGAGTGATTCGGATGTGTAACGGCCCAGGAAGATGGCGCCGGCGTGACGGATTTCCGCGAGCAAGGCATTCGGGTCCTCGACGGACAACTCCACGTGCTCTGGTGCCACCAGGTTGCAGACATCGGCCGCGGCCTTCAGGTCGGCCACGTCGATCAGCAGTCCCCGGGATTCCAGTGAGGCGGTAATGATGTCGCGGCGGGGCATTTCGGGCAGGAGCCTGTCGATGCTCGCCATGACCGCGTCTATATATGACGCATCAGGGCAAACGAGAATGGACTGGGCATTCTCGTCATGTTCGGCCTGGGAAAACAGGTCCATGGCCACCCAGTCGGGAGCGGATTTGCCGTCGCAGATGACCAGTATCTCGGAGGGTCCCGCCACCATGTCGATGCCCACCTGGCCGAACACGGCTTTCTTGGCTGCGGCAACGTAGATATTACCCGGACCGACGATCTTGTCGACGCGCGGCACACTGTCGGTGCCGTAGGCCAGCGCCGCCACCGCCTGTGCCCCGCCAATGGTGAATACACGATCCACACCTGCCAGGGCCAATGCCGCCAGCACGATGGGATTGCGGGTGCCATCGGGTGTCGGCAGCGTAGCGATGATCTCGCCCACACCAGCCACCCGGGCGGGGACGGCATCCATCAGTACCGTGGAGGGATACACGGCCTTGCCGCCAGGAACGTACATGCCGACGCGATCCAGGGGAGTGACCTTCTGGCCGTACACGGAGCCGTCGGTATCGGTGTATTGCCAGGAATCCTGCTTCTGTTTTTCATGGTAGATGCGGATGCGGTCAGCCGCTTTTTCGAGCGCGGCAACCTGGTCTGCAGGTATCTGCGCAAGGCTTTGCTCCAGCTCGTCCCTGCCGATTTCCAGATCGCTCATGGACGTTGCCTCGAGCCTGTCGAGCTGGTTGGTCCATTCAACCAGCGCCGCATCGCCGCGGGCTTTCACATCGGCGAGAATGGCGGTGACGGTGTCCTGCACCGACGTGTTTGCGATGGCGTCCCAGGCCAGGGCCTCGTCCAGATTGCGGCGAAAATCAGCGGCGGCGGCATCGAGTCGCTTGATGGTTATGCTCATCGTTTGTCCCCGTCAGGCGTCCTTTGCCGCGACAGCGGCCGCAAGCCGCTCCAGCAGGGATTGAATGTTGTCGTGCTTGATCTTCATCGCCGCCTTGTTGACGATGACGCGGGTGCTGACATCGGCGATATGTTCGCGAGGCTCCAGGCCGTTGGCCTTGAGCGTCTTGCCGGTGTCTACGATATCCACGATGCAGTCGGCAAGTCCCATGATGGGCGCCAGTTCCAGGGCGCCGTTGAGCTTGATGATATCGACCTGGCGGCCCTGCTCGGAAAAATAATTCTTCGCGATATTGACGAACTTGCTCGCCACACGCAGGCGCTTCGGTGTCTCCTTCTGGTTCACCGGTGCCGCGGTCATGAGCCGGCAGGTGGCCAGCTTCAGGTCGAGCGGCTCATAGTAGCCATCGGAGCCGTTTTCCATGAGGATGTCCTTGCCGGTGATGCCGATATCGGCGCTGCCGAGCTCCACGTAGGTGGGCACGTCAGAGCCACGCAGCACCATCAGCTGCACGCCTTCCAGGTTGCTGTCGAATATCAGCTTGCGGCTGCTGTTCAAATCCTCGGCAGGCATGATCCCCGCCTGTTCCAGCAGCGGCAGGACCTCATCGAGAATACGCCCCTTGGTCAGGGCAATGACCAGTTTGTTCTTGTTCATGTCGGCATGCTCAGGAAGGGAGGCGTTTGATCTTGGCACCGAGCAATTGCAGTTTTTCCTCAATACACTCGTAGCCGCGGTCGATATGGTAGATACGATCGACCGTGGTCTGGTTCTCGGACATCAGGCCAGCGATGATGAGGCTGGCGGATGCGCGCAGGTCGGTTGCCATTACGGGCGCGCCCTTCAGAATCTCCTTGCCGTTGACCACCACGGTATTGCCCTCCACTTTGAGGTCGGCTCCCATACGATTCATTTCATGCACGTGCATGAAACGATTCTCGAACACGGTTTCCGTGATTGTGCCGGTGCCTTCGGCCACGGCGTTGAGCGCCGCGAACTGCGCCTGCATATCGGTGGGGAATGCCGGGTACGGCGCCGTCGTCAGGGATACCGCCTTCGGCCGATTGCCCTTCATGTCCAGGGAAATCCAGTCTTTGCCGATGTCGATATGCGCACCGGCTTCCTCGAGTTTACTGAGCACGGCCTCCAGTATATTCGGACGCGTGTCCTTGACCTTGATCCTGCCGCGCGTTGCTGCGACGGCAATCAGGTAGGTGCCGGTTTCGATCCTGTCGGGCATAACCGAATATTCAGAGCCGTGCAGCCTTTCCACGCCGCGCACGGTTATCGTGTCGGTGCCTTCACCGGAGATATCGGCACCCATCGATCTGAGGCAGCAAGCCAGGTCGACGACTTCCGGTTCACGGGCCGCGTTCTCGATGATGGTGACGCCGTCGGCAAGGCACGCCGCCATCATGACGTTTTCGGTACCGGTGACTGTCACCAGGTCCATGAATATGTGCGCGCCCTTGAGGCGATTTTTGGTCCTCGCCTTGATATAGCCGTTCTCGACAATGATGTCGGCACCCATCTTCTTCAGTGCCGCCAGGTGCAGGTTGACTGGTCTGCTGCCGATGGCGCAACCACCAGGCAGGGCCACTTCGGCTTCACCGAAATGTGCCAGCATCGGTCCCAGCACCAGGATGGAGGCGCGCATGGTCTTTACCAGTTCGTAGGGTGCATTGAAATGCCGAATGGTGCCGGAATTGATCTCCACACCCAGTTTCTCACCCACGATGGACTCCACACCCATGCAGCCGAGCAGCTCCAGCATGGTGGTGATGTCGTAGAGGTGCGGCAGGTTGCCTACTTTCACCGTGTCGGTGGTCAGCAGGGTCGACGCCATGATCGGGAGTGCCGAGTTCTTCGCACCCGCGATGCGGATTTCGCCTTTCAGCGGAATACCGCCATGTATCTCTAATTTGTCCACTGTCTTACAGTTTCCTTGACCAGGGTACGCCCTGTTAGCAACGGCGCATTTTAACAAGATTCGTGCATGGTCGCTGAACTTATTTAGCGACCCAAACCCGTTCTCACAGCCATAAAAAAAGGCCCTCGCGGGGCCTTTTGCTGCAGGAACCGGTTCAGTTACCGGTACCTGTGTGCTCCTCGCGCGTCAGCAGCTGCATGCTGATGGCATGTATGGCTCCGCTGGCAATATGGGGATTCAGTACGCGATAAACGGATTGCTGGCGCTTCACCGCATTCAGGCCGGCGAAGGCATCGGAAATGATACGCACCTGGTACTTGCCGTCTGCGCCTGCAGCAGTGATATCCGCACCTGCGAATTCGGCAGACAGGGCTTTTTCAATCTCTTCAGGATTCATGTCGGACGGCACCTATTCCTCGATCTGCCAGAGATCGATGACTTTATCGATATCGAAATCATTGCGGGTCATCAGGTTGTCGAACCTGGAGTAGTACTGGCGGCGCAGGTTGACTCCCTCCACGTACAGGTTGCGCAATTTCCACACGTCCTCGTCATTCAGGAACATGGTGTACTGCACCTCGATCCGGTTGCCGTCATCGCCCAGCACGGACATGCGTACATTGGCGGCGCGATCGGAATTGGACTGCTGCCGATTGTCCAGTATCTCGAATTCAACGCCGCCATATTCAGCCAGGGCACTGCCGTAGAATTCCACCAGGGATGCACGGAAAACGCCGGCGAACCGGTCCAGCTGTCCGGGAGTGGCGCCATTGGGTCCCTGCCCGTACTTTGCCATCACGCCGCGTGCCACTTCGCGAAAGTCCACGAACTCCGAGAGGGCATTTTCAACCGTGGCGAAATAGGCTTCACGGTCGGACTGGTACAACGGCTGGATCTCGGTCATCCGCTGCATTAGACCGCCGATGTAGCGCTCAACCGCTGCTTCGGCACTTTCCTGCTGGGCGCAAACCGGCAAGGCCGCTGTCGCAGAAGCTGCCAGTAAACCCAATGCCAGCAATGCTCGGCGCAAGGTATTCATGAGTTGACTCCGTGGTAATGTGTGGTCGGTTCCGGTTCTGTTAGAGGAACGGAATCCTGGCAAAAAGTTTCACGCCCCTCCCTGCCAGGCGGGCATTCTACCCGAATATGCAGTTTAAAAAAATTCACCCCGATGTCATTCAGGGGACGCGGCCGGGCTACTTGATTATTAAGGGGAGACTTGCCATATTGGCCGCTGTTTTTTGAGTCGGTCGGCTGCGGGCCTTCAGGGCAGCAGACCAGGAAAATGGCATGAGTATTTATTTGGCCGCGGTCTATATTGTTTTTGGATTCGCGGGACTTATCTGGAGCGCCGACCGTTTCGTTCTGGGCGCTTCCACCACTGCGCGCAACCTCGGCGTTTCCCCATTGATTATCGGCCTGACCATTGTCGCCTTCGGCACGTCAGCGCCCGAAATCTTCACCTCCGCGACCGCATCAATCCAGGGCTCTCCGAATATTGCCATCGGTAATGCCCTGGGTTCGAACATAGCCAACCTGGGCATCGTCCTGGCAATCACATTGCTCATACAGCCCATAGAGATACCCCTGTCGCTCCTGAAAAAGGAAATACCGGCGCTGCTGGTCGTTTCCGCCTGCTGCTTTATTGTCTTCGCGGATCTCACGCTGAACATGTTTGACGGCTTGCTGCTGCTTTTCCTCCTGGCCGTTTTTACCTGGCGTGTCGTCAAGGACCTGAACCTGCTGGACAAGGATCCGGCAAATGATGTGAACATCATCAATCCCGACGAAGTCACCGACGAATTCATCGCCGACGACATGTCCACCCCCAAAGCAGTGGCATTGCTCCTGTTCGGCCTCGTTTTGCTGGTCATCAGCTCCAACATCCTCGTGGAAGGCGCCCGCAGTGTGGCCATGGCCCTGGGGGTGAGCGAACTGGTGATCGGGCTGACGGTCATGGCCGTGGGCACCAGCCTGCCGGAACTGGCCACCTCCATCACCAGTGCCGTCAAGGGTCACTACGACCTGGTGCTGGGCAACATTATCGGCTCCAATATTTTCAACATCCTCCTGGTGCTGCCGGTACCCTCTTTTATTTCCCCATTCGTGATCCAGCCCGAAGTCCTGACCAGGGACTACGCCACCATGATGCTCATCACACTCGGCTGCGCCTACTTCCTGTACATGCGGGCCCGCAAGGGTCAACAGATCGGCAGGCCCGCCGGCATAGTTTTAATGGCTATATATATCGCTTACACTGCAATCCTGATTGTCAGCCAGTAGGGGTTGCCGTTCCGTGGACAAAGCAGCGCTGAAACAAAGCGCCCTCCGCACCATTCAGCTTGAACAACACGCCGTTGAAAACCTTGCCTTGCGCATCGACGAGGATTTCTTCACGGCCTGCGAACTGATCCTCGCCTGTCAGGGGCGGGTCATCGTGATGGGTATAGGCAAGTCCGGCCATATCGCCAACAAGATCGCCGCCACGCTCGCCAGCACCGGCACGCCAGCCCACTTCGTGCACCCGGCCGAGGCCAGTCATGGCGACATCGGCATGGTCACTGACCGTGACGTTGTCATTGCTATTTCCAATTCCGGAAAAACCGCGGAAATCGAGGCCATTCTCCCCATTCTCAAGCGCAAGGGGGTGGCCCTGATCGCACTGACAGGCAACCCGGACTCCCTGTTAGCCAGGCAGGCCAATGCCAACCTCAATGCCAGTGTGGAACAGGAAGCCTGTCCGCTTGGCCTGGCTCCCACTACCAGCACCACCGCAGCCCTCGTCATGGGTGACGCCCTGGCCATGGCGCTGCTTGAAGCCCGCGGTTTCACTGCCGAGGACTTTGCCTTTTCCCATC
>Ga0181589_10001313_pt1 | contig 19215 bp, 21 predicted proteins | sample 071ome_25_FD_132444 | JGI IMG/M metagenome (GOLD analysis project Ga0181589, IMG submission 132444) | Coastal salt marsh microbial communities from the Groves Creek Marsh, Skidaway Island, Georgia - 071410BT metaG (megahit assembly) | ecosystem: Environmental > Aquatic > Marine > Intertidal...
CCTAGTAATACTAGACCCGTCCATACCCACGGACCGCCTGTCATTACGCCGAACATTGACGCTAGGATCAGTAATGGCGCTAAAAAGTAACGCACGTTGATTAAAAATTTCTTCATAGGTACCTCCTAAGTAACCGATTTGAAGTTAAGAAAACAATCTTTTCTTACCCATAATCATAGCAAATCACCTTTGCTTTACCACTACTGTGAGCCTGTGTGCCACCTATTTGTCTTGTACATTTAAGTGACAATGTACTAAAATTGTTCGTGATTTATGGACAATCAGAGTACAAAACCTTAGACAAATACCTAACAAAGCGCTAAACCCCAGGCAAATATTAATGAATGAACCTAAACACCCCATACAAGTAGTTGCACGTCGAACAGGTTTGAACCCCGATGTGATACGTGCATGGGAAAGGCGTTACCAAGCAGTAATCCCCCAGCGAGCATCTAACGGTCGTCGACTGTATTCTGATACAGATGTAGAGAAACTCACACTCCTACGGCGTGCAACTTCTGCCGGCCGCCGTATTGGTGATATCGCGGGTGAATCCAGTGATGACTTGTATTCTCTCATAGAAACTGACGAGTTAGCCGCAGCAAAGGCGCGCATCATCCCCAGCACACGCCCTAGTACAGGTTCTGTCATGGAACATTTTGAAGAATGTTTAGATGCCATTACTGCCATGAATTCTAGCCACCTCAAATCGTGTTTGATCAAGGCGGATAAAGCATTGGGTATTCCATTTTTATTAGAAGACTTACTGCGACCATTGATATCGCACGTACGCGATGAATGTCGCCGTGGCAACATGCGTCAATGTCATGAACGTGTAGCCACAGCGACAGTCCGCTCTTATATGTACAACTTGGCCACCTCAGAAAATAGTACGGAATCACACCATAACTTAATCGTCAGCACTCCCGTAGGACAACATTATGATCTGATCGCACTGCGTATGGCTGTAGCAGCAAACTTCTATGGCTGGAACGCGATATATCTCGGTACAGATTTAGCCCCTGAAGAAATTGCTTATGCCTGCAAACAAACTCAGTCTTACACGATCGCGCTGGGTATAGCTTCGCCGGCAGATGATCCACACTTAGCGAACGCATTACGCGAATTAAAAATTAAAGTTGGCTCCAATGTGAGTTTACTTGTAGGCGGCAACGCGGTTACAGGTTACACTGAGGTTCTGCAAGAGATCGACGCGATCAGTGTGCAAACTATGGGGGAACTGCGCATGGAATTAGATCGCTTGAAACGACTCTCACCTTACAATTGATAAACTCTACTCCATAAACAATATAAAAAAACTTAGCACTCCAGATACAATTAAAAACAATAAAAGACTATGACTAGACCATCCAGCTTTAATAAAGAGGAATTATTAGCATGTGGCAACGGGAAAATGTTTGGGCCCGGCAACGCGCAACTACCGACGCCCAATATGTTAATGATGGATCGCATCACACTGATCAACAGTGATGGGGGCGAATATGGCAAAGGCAAAATGATTGCTGAGCTGGACATTACTCCTGACCTCTGGTTTTTTAATTGCCATTTTCCTGGCGATCCAGTGATGCCAGGTTGTTTGGGACTGGATGCTATGTGGCAACTGGTCGGTTTCTTTCTAGCCTGGAGTGATAACCCAGGACGCGGTCGTGCTTTAGGTGTCGGTGAAGTAAAGTTCACCGGACAAGTTTTACCCACTGCTAGCAAAGTGCGCTATGAAATTGATATGAAAAGACTCATTACTCGCAAATTAGTATTAGGTATCGGCGATGGAGTGATGTATGTGGATGATCGTGAAATCTACAATGCTAAAGATTTACGCGTTGGCCTATTTACCTCAACTGATAACTTTTAAAATCTAAATACATACACAAAATAACTAACAGCGAATTTACTCACTGCCAGTTGCCAAACTTCTATCTACCAACTCAAACACATCACGTGACAATGATGCGCTGGATTTAATTTGGTGTAAGGAAGCCTGCATTAGTGCCTGACGTTTCACATCATACTTTTTCCAATCAATTAATGGCTTAACTAAACGTGATGCAACTTGCGGGTTAATCGCATCCAACTGAATGACTTGCTCAGTCAGGAATGCATAACCGCTTCCATCTTTGGCATGAAAAGCTGTCGGATTACCCATAGTAAATCCACCTATCAAAGCCCTGACCTTATTTGGGTTCTTGATCGAAAAACACTCATGGTTAAGTAAATCTGTGACGGTGTTCAACACATGACTTCGGCGTGAACGAGATTGCAACGAGAACCATTTATCCATCACTAAAGCATCTTGTCTCCAACGGTGACCAAAATTTTCCACCAATTCCTCGCGCAACGGTAATTCGCTGTCATTTATCGCTTCAAGTGCTGACATCATATCTGTCATGTTGTCGGCTTGTTGATACTGAGTTTTCGCTAATTCAGCATACTCTGGCTTATCAAGACTATTCAAATAACTCAGACTCACCGCTGACAGACGTCGTTGGCCCATGTGTTCAGCAGTATATTGATATCCATCACTGACACGATTTTCATGATATAGAGCCAATAACTGAGTTTCCAAACCGGCCGCAATTTGTTTGATTAAATGTTGCCTCACTTGATAGATCACATCCACTTCCACTGGCTGCATAAATTCCGCCAAGTAAGACTCACTGGGCATCACCAACATCTCAGCAATAAAAGCGGCATCTAGGCTTGTATCATTGAGGTTCACCTGTAATGCTTGAATATAAGCATCAGCATTCGCCAGCGGCTTGCCCGTCAGTTGATCCACCACCGCATTTAACATCCACTCAGTTGCAAAACGTTGACCTGCATCCCAGCGATTGAAGGGATCTTGTTCATGCGCCATTAAAAAAGCTGTGTCTTCAAAACTATAATCATATTCCAACTTCACCGGTGCGGAGAAATTTTGCAAGAATGATGGCACTGGTAGACTTCGGATATTTTCAAATACAAAGCTTTGAGTCTCCTCAGAAAGAGTCAACATCATGCAATCATCAATTGCCTGTGTGCCACCTTTCAGGCACAGTTTCATCGCTTGTCCCTGAGCATCAAACAGGGCAATCGATACTGGAATTAAATATGGCTTAGGATGTGGTTGTTGAGCATGCGATGGAATCTGTTGAGTGATGTTAACTTCAAACTCATGACTGTCTTGATGCCATTGGGTTTCCACGCTTAGAGTTGGCGTGCCACTTTGCGAATACCAATTCAAAAAATTACCCAATTCATATTGATTAGCCTCTGCCATGGCGGTGGCAAAATCCTCAGTCGTCACTGCTTGGCCATCATGCTTTTCAAAATAACGTGCAAGACCTTTTTTGAAACCCTCTACGCCAAATAGGGTTTGATACATGCGTACCACTTCAGCGCCTTTTTCATACACTGTGAGTGTATAAAAGTTATTAATTTCCACATAAGAGGCGGGGCGAATCGGATGCGTCATCGGGCCCGCATCTTCAGCAAATTGATAGGCACGCAAATAGCGCACATCTTGTATGCGCTTAACCGAGCGCGAAGTTACATCAGAAGTAAACTCTTGATCTCGAAACACGGTCAAACCTTCTTTTAAACTGAGTTGGAACCAATCGCGACAGGTAACGCGATTTCCTGTCCAGTTATGAAAATACTCATGCGCAATAACGGCTTCTACCGTCATGTAATCTGCATCCGTAGCGGTAGCCGGACTAGCCAAGACACACTTAGAGTTGAATACATTTAAACCCTTATTCTCCATCGCTCCCATATTGAAATCGTCCACCGCTACAATCATGTATGCATCTAAGTCATATTCCAGCCCATAAGTTTGCTCATCCCACTGCATAGCTTTTTGCAAAGAGGCAATTGCATGATCACATTTATCCGCATTATGCGCTTCGGTGTAGATCTCAATACTCACTTCACGCCCACTGGCAGTGGTGTAAGCACTCTTACAACAACTCAAATCTCCCGCCACCAGAGCGAACAAATAACAAGGTTTAGGAAAAGGATCATGCCATTCAACAAAATGACGGCCATTATCTAATTCACCGTACTCCCCACGATTGCCATTAGACAACAACACCGGTAAGGTCATTTTATCTCCCTCTATCCGGACTGAAAAAATCGCCATAACATCTGGACGATCTAAGAAATAAGTAATCTTGCGGAAACCTTCTGCTTCACATTGTGTGCAGTAATTTCCAGAAGATAAATATAATCCTTCCAAAGCCGTATTTTTTACTGGGTCTATTTGCACACGAGTGGATAATTCAAATTCCTGCGGTGTCGCTGGTATGCGCAAGCTGTCTTTATTTAGAACATACTCATGCTGCGCTAAGTCTCGACCATCAATACTTATTGCTTGTAACTCTAATGACTCACCATTCAGCTCAAGATCTACTGACGTTTGCTCATTGTCACCGTGAAATTCTGGATTCACACGCATTTGGAGTGTTGTGTGAACGTAGGTTCTATCTGGAAATATTTCAAATCTTAACGCCACCGTATTAATTAGATGACTGGGCGCTTGGTAGTCTTTCAGATAGATTGCTTGGGGTTGTCCGTCTCTCATAGTCAGCCTGTTTTGATCGATCTTATTAGGTTATTATTACGTTTGTTAATGGGTTTTTATTGAGCAAATTTTAGCCTGTATACTCATGGCATCATTATATTCATGTGATCGACTTCTTATTACGCAGATCATACGCTAGGTCGTGTATTCATCTACACTGAGACAGGTCGACTTAATTTACGCAGTCATTTTGCTCAACGCTAACTCAAGTTTGAACGTAGTTTCACTTTAGTTAAATCCTAGTGAATAAAGCTCCACGCGGTGCCATGTTAACTTAACATTAACCCGCATTGGTCAATGCACTAAGATGATATCGAGTGTACTTGCAAAATATATAACTTTGAAACTAATATTTAAGTGATGATAAACCACCAGCCTTTCTTCATAAATATATCTGGCTATCGTTTCACGCCTATCAACAATCTTGATCAAGCACTGGAAAATTTTAATAGTCTTTGCGCAGACCTTGCTTTAATGGGCTCAATCTACATAGCCAGTGAAGGTATCAATATGGGTCTGTCTGGCAATATCTTGGACGTACAAACATTCCGCCGCCGTTTACAAGAGCATACAGCATTTAAAAATATTCGCTTTCATGAACTGTACAGCACCCAAATGCCGTACAAAAAAATGACCATAAAAACCAGAACTGAATTAGTTCCCATTGAAGACTCTTCAATCAAAGTTGGAGACTTCGATCATCAATACCTTGCTCCACAAGAGTTAAAACAATGGTTAGATGAAGGACGTGATTTCATACTACTCGATATGCGCAATGACTTTGAGTTTCAGTTGGGCACGTTCGACTCTGCTACCCAGCTGGACTTGCGTCGCTTTAGAAAATTACAAACTAAAAATGAACAGATTCAGGAATTGCCTAAAGACAAACCCATAGTAACATTTTGTACTGGCGGCATACGTTGTGAAAAAGCTGGTCCTTACCTTGAAAAACAAGGCTTAGATAATGTCTATCAACTACATGGTGGAATTATTGAATACCTCAGACAAACCAAAGGCGCTCACTGGCATGGCAATTGTTTTGTATTTGATGAGCGAGTTTCTATCAACCATGAGCTTGCAGCGCAACACTTTAATTTATGTGTTGATTGTCAGCTAATACTCAAAGATGACGAACAAGAAATTTGCAAGTCTTGTTTAGCCATTAAAGCTGCTCAACAAGAAACACAACAAACCGAACAAGAAAGCGCCTGATCAAACCAACAAAAAAGACTATTAATGCAATTATTTGATCTATGCTTTAATTTTACTAGCTCTAAATTTCGAGCAGATGAACAAGCACTACTGGAACGCGCTCAACAGGCAGGTGTCACACATTTTCTTGTTAGCGGCTCTGATCAAGACGATAGCCGCTTTGCTGTTGAACTTGCACAACAACATCAAGCAGGCATGTATGCCACTGTCGGGGTACACCCGCATTGCGCTAACAGTTGGCAAGCTAACACGCTGGAAATACTCACTCAATTGGCTGATTCAGAGCGTGTTAAAGCCATCGGCGAAGCCGGTTTAGACTATCATCGGAACTTTTCTTCTCACGAAGAGCAACATCATGCTTTCCGACAACAAATCGAGCTGGCTATCGAATTAAAAAAACCATTATTTTTACATGAACGCGATGCACATGATGATTTTTATGCCATCTTAAAAGAATATCAACAGATACTTGGACCTACTGTAGTGCATTGTTTTACCGGATCTCGTGCAGCGCTTGAGAAATACATTGAAATGGATCTATATATTGGTATCACCGGCTGGATTTGTGATGAGCGACGAGGCACCCATTTGCACGACTTAGTCAAATTAATTCCACAAGATCGTCTCATGATAGAGACTGATGCACCTTATTTGATCCCGCGAACATATCGGCCGCGCCCCAAAGATAATCGCAATGAACCCAGCTTTCTGCCTCATATTGCCCAGCACATCGCGCATTATCGTGGGGATGACTTTGATCAGTTATGCCATCATACTTACAACAATACTCTCAAGTTTCTCAATATTAAATCTTGATAGCACCCAATAAAAACTTTAATAGAAACACTGCTAATTATGAAAATACAAAATGCTATAGAGTCAAAAATTACAGACAGCATTCAGCCCGAGCATCTAGAGGTTGTCAATGAAAGTCATCAACATAATGTTGCACCGGGCTCTGAATCACATTTTAAGCTCACCATAGTGAGTGCTGAGTTTGAGGGCAAAATACTAGTGGCACGCCATCGTCTGATTAATAAGCTACTGCAAGAAGAACTGAATGGACCAGTGCATGCGCTCTCCATGCATACATACTCACCACAAGAATGGATCGAAAAAAATGGCGCAGTAAGACCTTCACCACCTTGCTTAGGTGGAGCCAAAAAACAGTAATGTCTAGCAACGATGAGCAAGTACAAATTGTTCAGACCATTATGCAACTACGTATTGACCATAAAGATCTAGATGACTCTATCCATACCCTGTCACAATCTAACTATGTGGATCATTTGCAGCTCAAACGAATGAAAAAGAGGAAGCTCTCACTGAAAGACTCTATCAAAAGACTGGAGAGTCAACTAATCCCAGACAAAGATGCTTAAACTCCATTGCCGATGATCTTTGGCTTGACTCAATATAAAATTTCACCGAATGAGACTCTGATCATAAGAGCCTTAATTATCTAATCTATCAGTGACGTCAAAGCGGCACGCATTTTGTCTGCAGTAATGGGAAAAACCAACTCTTTATTGAATGTAAACTGCTGACGAATTTTATCTAGAAAGTGCTCAAATTCTTTTTCATATAAAACCATAAATTTTACATCGTCCATTTTCTGGGCGGCAGCGATTAATGATTCTAAATTACTAAGACGATCACGAAATGTATGTTGATAATTGAACTCCGCCACAATCACCTCAACTTGATTCTTTTTAAGATAAGAAATTGCTTTGCGGGTGTTATATTCTGTTATCACCTGATAATCAAACTCCTTATATACATGAGTCGCCTCAGGGTAACCACCCAACTCGATTACGCTCAAGAGTTTTCTTGCTGGCATATACTTTAGGCTTTATAGCGGGTCGTTTCTATCCGTTCGGGTGATACACGTCGAATCTCTCCAGTATGCAGTGGAAACTGACCGCGACGGCGATCTTCAAAATACAACTGCAGAGTTTCTGTAATGATGGGAAAGGATAGATCGTCCCATGGTATATCGTCCTCATGATAGAAAGCAGTCTCCAAACTTTCTGCTCCCGGGCTAGCCAATCCATCTTTGACCTCACCCTTAAACATCACATAGACCTGACTGATGTGAGGTAAATTGTAAATCATATAAATTTGTTGATTAATAATCTTAGCAGTTGCTTCTTCATGAGTTTCACGTGCTGCAGCTTCTTGAATGGTTTCTTGGTTTTCCATGAAACCAGCAGGCAATGTCCAAGTGCCTGAGCGCGGCTCGATAGCACGCTTACAAAGTAAAATTTTTCCCTCCCACTCTGCCACACAACCTGCAACAATTTTAGGATTCTCATAGAAAATAGTGTCGCAGTCAGAGCAAACATGACGTAAACGATTGTCTCCCTCAGGAATCATATGATTGATTTTATCGGTACCGCAATGACTGCAATATTTCATATAACCATCCTTAGCTACTCACTCAAACTGTGCACAGAAGCTACTAGCTAACAATTTTTTCATTATTCGCCAGTCGCCACTGGACGTGATTTATCACGAATCCACTGACTCCATGAACCAATGAAAATTTTCATTGGCGGCAAACCCGCCACGGCTTGTGCTAATAAGTTATGACAGGCTGTAACGCCAGAACCACACATGTTGACGACATTATTAAATGGTTGTTCCTTAATAGCTTGTTCGAAACGAGCGCGAATAATATCGGGTGATGCCATCAGTCCATCAGCATTTAAATTGCCAGGGAAAGGTAGACTGGTTGCACCGGGAATATGGCCAGGCACTGGATCTGTGTTGTGATCTTTACCGGTGAAACGATCACCGCTTCTAGCATCGATCAATGTGATTGCGTTAGTTTCCATTTGGCTAGCGACTGTATCAATGTCCACTAACCATTCCATATTAGCTTGACCCTTGAATTCACTGGGAGCATAAGTTGCACTCTCTTGCGACAATTCATAACCTTGATCTGTCCATTTCGACATTCCACCATTCAATACAGCAACTTTATCGTGCCCACACCAGCGCATCATCCACCACAAACGTGCGGCAAATGCTCCCGACATATCGTCATATGCAATCACTTGCGTATCGTTTGTAATACCCCATTGCCTGATTTGATCCAAAAATACTTCAGGATCAGGAAGAGGATGGCGACCACTGGTCTCAGTCATAGCTGATGATAATTGAGTATCCATGTCCGCATGTTGTGCATTAGGCAAATGCCCTGCATTGAAACTCTTAATACCGCCCTCAGGATCTTTGAGGTTAAAACGACAATCAAAAACTCGCACATTGTCATTATCGATAATTGCTTTCAACTCATCGGCTGAAATGATTGTTTGGTAGTACATATTTTTTTACCTTTAGTTTTTGATGGCTCTATATGAGTCATTCATATCAAGTGAACTTCACAATATTGATCAGTGCACAGTAAATAGATTCAAATCAGACTTCAAGCACCATAGAGTCATAGCTCATGCCAGTGTCTGACAATAACATGTGCAATTAATGATGTAAGAGACTTTTGGATACTTTACCTTACCATTGCCTTGCAATTCTCTTTCTGCTCCATGCGCCGCATCATAGTCAGGATTAATTTTGAATCATCTTATCATCTGTCACTATGCACGAGAGATCTTGATTGCCGCGCACTGATTCAGTAAAGAAACGATGTGAATTGTAGTTTTTTTGCTGACAAATGTCCTTGAATAATGTCTGTGCGGGGGACGGAGCACACACATAGATATCATGACCAAACAAGTCAGGTTGATCTAGTAATGCGTCATGCAAGTGTTTCCCTACAACTTGACAACTCAGTTCTGGATTATTCAGCAATGTTTGCGGTGATTGTTGCAACATAATACCAGTATATTCAAAGCCATCAAATGCATCGGTCCATGAGCGGCATAGGTTATGTAGATACAAGCCACCATCACTGCATGCCATCCATATAAGAAAAATATCAGGCTCTTGCTCTTGCGCTGTAACATGATCAAGTAAACTTTTAATAGCGGCAAAACCAATATCAAAAGCGAACATAATAATTGGACGTGTGGTTTTTTCCTGGTATACAAACCCCCCATGAGGACCATGTAAAAGGATACTATCTCCCTTACGCATTGTATTGACTAGGCCATACGTTACCGCATCATTTTTTGTTACTCGCACATGAAATTCTATCAAGCGGTCTTCACACGGACAGTTTGCAATCGATAACTGACAGCGTCCTAACTTCTCGATTTCTAATTCCACATATTGCCCTGCCAAAAAACGCAAACGATGCGTGCGAGGTGTTTGCACAATAAGACGATGCACCTCTCTGGATAACTGTTCCACTTTCCGTACTTTAACTTCAATAGTCTGCACCGGAATCTCACTTGGATCCTCACAGCTCATTGCATCAATCACACAATCTTGGCTGGGACTATTTATACAAGTAAGAATATTACCCTGTAATTTATCCGCTTCCGATATGGCAAAATCATGTGATCGTATTTCAGTCACTTGCCCTTCTAGCAAACGTGCCATACACAAACCACATGTCCCACTGCTGCATCCATAATTTAAACTCACTCCCGCACGTATGGCTGCCTCAAGGATAGTCTCATTATCCTGCACACAAAATGAAACCTGCTTATTTGTCAGGCGAACTGTTTTGCTCATAGGTTAATTCAGAAAGGTTAATTTTAGGTTTTTCTCTTATCTTGATTATATAACTGTGACTTATTCAGCCATGTCTTTCAATTGATCTGACATTCAAAGAACTCGCTTTGGTTATTTTCACCACTGCATAGCATGGTGAATTCATTAGCGAGCTAACTAGTAGGTTTGCCTTGGCGTCTTCTATGCACCATTATACTTATCCATAACGCCCCAACACATTGGATTGTATTTGACCATGAATTATTTCTCCGTCTGGGTGCAGTAAAGACAGATACTCAATCTTATTTTGACACTCTATAGCCACCCCGTTGTAGCGATCAGTGCTATCGATGCTAAATTCAAATGCGTAGAAACGACGCAATTGAATTCGTCCATTTTTACGGGTTAAGAAGATCTTTTTTTGGTGTATGGACTGATCTAACCACTGCACATGATTTTGAGCACAAAATGACTGACAGTAGCGAATGGTTAACTCGCGTGATCGAGTGCCATCAAACCAAAACCAGACAAGCGCTAGTAAGAGAACAATAAATAAAATGACATCCATACAGTGAATAGTCTATTTCAGTACTGCTAAGATTTGTTGCTTGATCTCGTCAACTTGGCCAATACCATCGACTGTGACATAGATTGGCACCGCTCCAGATGAACTGTCTTCAGATTGTTTAGACCAATTCATATAATAATCCGATAAAGGCTTGGTCTGTTCATGATAAACACGCAGACGCTCCCGAACAGTATCCTCTTTATCATCCTCTCGTTGAATTAAGTCCTCTCCTGTCTCGTCATCCTTGCCTGCCACACGGGGTGGATTGTAAATAATATGATAAGTTCTACCTGAGCTAGGATGTACCCATCGCCCACTCATGCGCTTGATAATTTCCTCATCACTCACATTAATCTCAACCACAAAATCTATTTTTACCCCCTGCTCTTTCATGGCTTCAGCCTGAGCAAGCGTGCGCGGAAAGCCATCAAACAAAAATCCATTGGCACAATCCGTCTGTTGGATTCGTTCACTCACTAAACCAAGAATAATTTCATCTGACACCAAACCACCAGCATCCATGACTTTCTTAGCCGCCAAACCCAGTTCTGTCCCCTCTTTAACCGCTGCTCTTAACATATCACCGGTGGATATCTGCGGAATACCATAATGCTCTTTTATGAAATTGGCTTGTGTGCCTTTGCCAGCACCGGGGGCGCCTAATAAAATAACTCGCATTGGTATTGTCTCCTTAATCCTTAAGTTTTTATAATTATGTTTGAGCTTTGAATGACTGGCAGATATAGCTAGTTCATATTACTAATAAATCAAAAGCTGTACTTCACGAAATATCTCAGGCGCAAATAGTCGCACAGCAAAACCTGTTTGTGAAATAATCCAGCGTCAAATAAGCCCTAAAAACTATTATAGTTTCATTCATATTGACACAAAGATGAGTAGCATTACTACATACGTTATTATTAAGTACAGACAATTATCAGCACCGTATCTACGTAGTGTCGTCATTATTGGCGCAGACACATTGTAACCATCACTATCAAGGACAAACCATGAGCAAAAAGAATGCATTTTACGCGCAATCCGGAGGCGTCACCTCAGTTATTAATGCGAGTGCCTGCGGAGTGATAGAAACTGCGCGCAAGCATAAAGACAAAATAGGTAAAGTATATGCTGGACGTAATGGCATCATAGGCGCCCTAAGCGAAGACTTAATTGATACCTCTAAGGAAAGTACACGTGCAATTGCAGCACTTAAATATACGCCATCAGGCGCTTTTGGCTCTTGCCGCTACAAGCTCAAAAGTTATCAAGAAAGTCGCCTACAATATGAACGCCTTATTGAAGTCTTTAAGGCTCATAATATCGGTTACTTCTTCTACAATGGTGGCGGTGACTCGCAAGACACTTCCAACAAAGTTTCACAAATCAGTAAAAAATTAGGTTACCCCATTCAGTGTATCGGCATTCCTAAAACTGTCGATAACGACTTGCCAGTGACAGACAATTGCCCTGGCTTTGGCTCAGTCGCAAAATATGTTGCGGTATCAATTAGAGAAGCCGGTTTCGATGTCGCTTCTATGGCTAAAACCTCTACCAAAGTATTCGTAATGGAAGTAATGGGTCGTCATGCTGGCTGGATTGCAGCAGCGGGTGGCTTAGCCGCTGAAAAAGAGGGTGATGCTCCTCATATTATTCTTTTCCCTGAAGTGGCTTTTAATAAAAAAGCCTTTATGAAAAGAGTTAAGCAATGTGTAGCAGATTATGGCTACTGCGCCATCGTGGTCTCGGAAGGTGCGCGTTACAAAGATGGCACCTTTCTAGCAGACGCGGGTAGTGTAGATGCCTTTGGCCATAAACAATTAGGCGGAGTTGCTCCTGTAGTAGCTCAAATGATTAAGGACGAAACAGGATTTAAGTATCATTGGGCAGTGTCGGATTACTTGCAACGTGCCGCTCGTCATATTGCTTCCAAGACCGATGTTGACCAAGCTTATGCCGTAGGCAAAGCAGCTGTAGAATTTGCATTAAAAGGCAAGACTGCGGTGATGCCAACTATTGTCCGTACTTCAAACTCTCCATATCGTTGGACCATAGGTCAGACATCATTAGCACGTGTGGCTAATGTCGAAAAAATGATGCCTAAAAGTTATATCACTAAAGATGGGTTTGGTATCACACAACGTTGCCGCACTTACCTAAGCCCATTGATTAAAGGTGAAGATCATCCTCCATACAAAAATGGATTACCTCAGTACGTGCGTCTGAAAAATATATCAGTGGCTAAAAAGCTCAAAGCTTTCCAAGTTTGATCAGTGCCAACCATCATCAAGAATGAAATCATCATGTCTGATCTAGAGCAATTAATCGCTGAGGAAAAAGCTAAGATATTGGCAGAAACAGCCACCATCAAATGGCAATCACTGGAAAAATTTTATGCTCAAGGCAAACTCGTCTTAGTTGATAGCGACTTAAATTTAGTCGACGTTGCCTACTCACTCTCAATTAATGAAACTGCCGATGTAACATCATTAGTGGAGTCCAAGCAACTCAGTCGTGATTTCAATCATCAAGCCAAGCTTTGGCATCAACAAGATGCTGAAGTTTGGTGTGTGGTAGTTAAACCATGGATATTAGTGCAAGCAATCAATTGAACCGATCACATAAATTCAAGCAAAGATCTTATTGGCGAATAGTCAAAGTATTATTTTCTTGCGTGATAGATAAATTTCTCAAAAAAGACATGCCTAACAAAATTTCTTCACCCTTCATGTGGGGATTAATACCAGCCTGCACATCATACAACTTGATATCACCGAGACTAATACTATCTAATCGGGTATTGTAAGTGGTAATACGTCCATTGGCCGTCATGACTGGCATAGGCGCTCCTTTTTTCAGTCTCAAACGCTGAGCAACATGCTCTGGAACAGCCACAAAGCTTGCTCCTGTATCAAGCAAAAACAATACGCGCTCATTGTTAATCATGCCACTCGCGACATAATGACCATGGCGACTGGCTTTTAACACCACTTGCTTGCTGCCGTCCTCCAGTTCCAAGGTGCTAGGGTTCTGATTAGGATTGTTCTTATGATCGAGGATCTTTGAAAAAAAATGCGTCAACAAAGCAATACCGATAATCCACATCAGAATCATCATCCACTTACCCATAGCGTTGAAGTCATTTCCTTTTAGTTTAGACATTTTCCATCTCTTTTTTTACTTACTATGAGTAAAGGTAAATACCAATTAAAACTACCCCATCAGTGAGCTAACATTATTGTCATAAATTAAACATCACAACATACAAGTTTCCAAACTCCATAAACAATGAATGGTTGTTTATTGATATATATCAAGACTTTAAATTGATTTTGCACTCGAAAAAGCATATTCTACACATGCTTGTCTAGTACAAAAGGATAACAAAATACTGATTTATTTGTGTGTTTTGTACAAACGCAGACAATTCAGTGCAAATTATTAGACAAAAGGCAGACAAAACCTAATATCACCTTTACCCCTATTAATTATGGAGGAATAACATGGGCCTATTTGGATTCGGCAAAAAGAAAGAAAAAACCGCAGCCGCGGGTGCAAATGACACCTACACGCTCTCCGGTCCGGCAACGGCTGCAACAGCTAAATGTATCATGACCGCAGGCGTACGTAAGGTTTCTATGGAAATCACAATGAATGATGCCGATAACGTCACCCTTACCCACGGACCTGTCACACTGGTTGGAGAAAGCGCAATTGAAACATATCTTGATGTGCGCGGTGAAGGTGCTCCACTGCGACCTAAAAAAGCACGTCACCTTGGTGATCAAAACCGGTGGATAGAAGTGAGCTCATCCTTACTTGATAACAATGAAAAAGTAGATCAAGTCACTGCGCGCATGAACGAAATATTAGCTGAACAAGACTATCTTGTCGGACCTTTAACACAAGCTGATGCTCCTGTTGCAGCCAGCATCCTGTGTTTAAAAAAGGCCGGTAAGTTACCCTCAGGACTTACTAATGTAGAGACTTGGTTGGGGCGTGTAGAAGAAAATATTCCAGAGAATCTTCGTGCCAGCTACATGAGTCACCTCAGCTAAACATCACATCTTTTTAAAGGAATAACACTATGGATTTATTTGATCAAAGAGCAATTGCCGATGATGGTGCAGGTGAATACGGCCTATCTGGTGATATGAAAAAAACTCAATATGTACTTCAGCTGCTGGGCGCTCCTTATTGTGCTGAGACACTCAAGTGTATCTTGATCGCAGCAGAACAAGGCATGGAAATGAATTGTGGCGCCATAACTATGGATGATCTCACCTCAGATGCTTTCACCTCAGTAGCCGAATTCGGCATGGCTCCTGCACTGAAAGAAAATGATTATTTCACCACCGGTAGTAAAGCTATTACTGAGTATATCAATGCACGTGGTCTCGGCTTCTCACTGATTCCTAAGAACATCACAATGGCATCAGAACAAGAGATGTGGATCGACAAGTCGCGTGCTCAATCTAATACTAGCGTTCTAACATTAGTCGACGAGGCCATCTGTTCTGGCACCAATGATGGCGCAAAAGTAGATGCAGCCAAACAAGCATTAAACCCGCTACTCGATGACTTAAATGAGTTGTTAGGTAAGGATAAATACATTGGTGGTAAAAACTACACCATGGCCGACCTGCATTGGACGGCAACCTGCCATCTCATTCATTTAGCTGCACCAGACATGATCGATTCACGCTCAAATATTAAAGCGTGGTTGAACGGTATGCACACGAAGAAGAGTAACTGTGGTCAATCCTTGATTGCAGCCACGCTATTACCTACTGTGGATGACATCAAGGCTAACAAGTTAAACAACGTTGTAATTGACGACTTCTAGCTTTAATCCACACAATACGAGTAGCTAACAAAAAAAGGCTCCTTAAAGGAGCCTTTTTTATTCACCTTCATTGATGATTTCATCAATAGTCAGTGCCCTATACATACCTCAAAACATTTCTGAAGAATCCACTTCGGTTCTGTCCTTGCTCGCATCACGCGAGGGTATATGATCACCGGTAATCATTTCTTGATAACACATCCCAGGACCGACCATGGGATAAACGCCCGCATCACGATCAATTATCACTTCTAAAAATGCCGGCCCGGGAAAATCAACAAACTCTTTAATTACTCTTGGCAGATCTGATTTCTTATCCAGTCTCACAGCATATTCAAAACCATCGGATTCCGCTGATTTGACGAAATTCTTCTTGTGTAAAGACTTATCACTGGCCGACAAACGCCCTTTGAAAAACAAGTTCTGCCATTGCTTCACCATGCCGTCGCCAAAGTTATTTAATACGACCGTCTTCACCGGTAAATCGTAGGTAGTACAGGTCTCTAATTCACCCAGATTCATGCGAATACTGGCATCCCCATCAATGTTGATGACCATCGATTGTGGCTTAGCAAATTGCGCACCGATCGCGGCTGGCAAACCAAATCCCATAGTACCCATACTGCCAGACGTTAACCACAAACGAGGATGAGCAAAGTCAAAATACTGTGCTGCCCACATCTGATGTTGGCCAACACCTGTGCTAACAATCGCCTGACCTTTGGTGTATTTGTTAATTTCTTCGATCACGGCATAAGGCTGAATGGTTTCACTTTCCTTATCATAATTCATCGCATACTTAGACTTCAGATCAGCGACATGTTGATGCCAATCTGAATAATCAGCTTTAAAATCATAGGTCTCTTTTCCGTAATGAAGTAAATGATTGAGACTTTCTGGCATCAGGCCAACATGATGCCAATTAACCGATTTAACTTTGTCAATTTCAGATGGATCAATGTCAAAGTGAGCAATATATTTAGCGTTCGGCCCAAACTTATCTGGCACGGCGGCTACACGATCATCGAAACGCGCACCTAATGCGATAAGAAAATCACAATCATCAGTGGCATAGTTTGCGAATGCCGTTCCATGCATACCTAACATGTGTAAGGCACGCTCACGCGAGGTGTCATACGCACCAATGCCCATCAATGTTGTTACCACTGGTATTTGAAATGCATCGGCAAATTCACGCATTGCTTGCGAGGCTTCGCCGTTGATAACACCACCGCCTGCGTAAATCAGCGGTCGCTTAGCCTGACTCAAAGCATCATAAAATTGTTTGCATTTGTCGGCGCTTAACTCAGACGAAATTAACTGATGCATGCGCTCACGATAGCCACGAACAGGCAAGCGTCCATGGCCTTTAAATGGTCCCACCCAATTTTGCACATCTTTTGGGATGTCTACGACTACTGGCCCTGGTCGACCTGTACGTGCAATCTCAAATGCAGTGCGCATAGTATCTTCCAGCTTTTCTGGATCGGTAACCAAAAATACATGTTTTGCAACCGCACCCATGATGTTTGCAATGGGCGCTTCTTGGAAGCCATCACTGCCGATCGCTGCAGTAGGTACTTGACCTGTAATCACGACGATAGGGATAGAATCAGCCATACAATCACGCACAGGAGTAACCGTATTCGTTGCGCCCGGGCCTGAAGTCACCATCACCACACCAACTTTGCCACTCGCACGTGCGTAGCCAGAAGCCATAAAGCCCGCACCCTGTTCGTTCGCCGGTACAATAAGAGGCATAGCATCATTGGTCTCTTTGTTATAACGAAACACCGCGTCATAAGTGGGCAGGATAGCACCACCGCTATAACCAAAAATAACATCGGTTTGTTCTTGTGCTAATACTTGCACGATAATGTCCGAACCTGACATTTCTTGATTTGCTAGAGGATGATTGGAGCCCTGTTCTATCTCTAACGCTTGTTGTGCTGCACTTCTCATATCTTTGGGCTTCTATTGGTAATTAATGTACTGATTAAAATAGATTATTTGAAGTAACTTACTTACTTATAAACCATGAGTCAATCATACTGTTGATAGATTTTCATTTCTCGAATATTCACTTGTTCATGACAATTGCTTGCGCATGCAAAAGCCAATGAGTTAGTGTAATGACTCATGTTTATTTTTTGCTGCCGATGTAGCACACACACCACCTATTAAAGCTATAACTATGAACACCACTGATAACGCTAAAAGCTACAAACCAGAAGAATATTTTGTCGATAAAGAACCCTATTATGAGCCTGTCTCTGATGAAGTTGAGGTCTTCGAAGCGGCCTACAAAAATCAACTACCGATCCTACTCAAAGGGCCAACCGGTTGCGGTAAAACTCGCTTTATGGAGTATATGGGTTGGAAAATACAGCGCCCACTCATTACAGTTTCCTGTCATGACGACTTAACGGCATCTGATCTTGTCGGAAGATACTTAGTGACCGGTGGTGAAACTGTATGGGTAGATGGCCCACTGGCCCGTTCAGTTCGTTCTGGCAGTATTTGCTACCTTGATGAGGTCGTCGAAGCGCGAAAAGACACTACAGTTGTCATCCATCCCCTATGTGATGATCGCCGCGTGTTGCCTATTGAAAAGCTTGGTGAACTGATCGAAGCACCCCCAGAATTTTGTATGGCTATATCTTATAACCCCGGCTATCAAAGTGTGCTCAAAGATCTTAAACAAAGCACTCGCCAACGATTTGTGGCATTAGAGTTTGATTATCCTAATACAGAAACCGAACAGAAAATTATCGAGACTGAGACAGGAATTGATGCCACAACGGCCAAACAATTGGTCAAGTTTGCTCAAATGACACGCAACCTTAAAGGCAGCGGTCTCGATGAGGGAGCCAGTACTCGCCTGCTAGTTCATGCGGGTAAATTGATCAACACCGGCGTGAACCCTGTTACTGCATGTCGTAGTTCTATTTCTCAAGCATTAACGGATGACCCAGACATGTTATCTGCCGTTAACGAACTCAGCTCAACAGTATTCTAAACTTAGTAATTAATGGCCAAAAAAAAGCCAGCATGTTAGATGCTGGCTAAGCTCTTAACTACAAGAGGAGGAGGTTATTTAGAACAAAATTATGGCTGCTGAGAAAATAGCGGCTAAGCTCACAATCAATACAAAAGTCTCTACAGCGGCATATTTACAAAAAATTGAATTACCAAACATTAATGTTTCTCCGGCAAGGTGGTTAAAGTTTATATATAGAAGAATAATAGAATTTTATAATATAAGCAATATCTAATTTAATAAAACAACAATTACCCCTAATCAATCCCCAAACAAGCTATAGCTATCTGATTATCCTAAGTTTTTTCCCTACTTTTTTCGACCTGTCGCAGCACATCAGCTACACTAGA
>Ga0181589_10001315_pt1 | contig 19208 bp, 12 predicted proteins | sample 071ome_25_FD_132444 | JGI IMG/M metagenome (GOLD analysis project Ga0181589, IMG submission 132444) | Coastal salt marsh microbial communities from the Groves Creek Marsh, Skidaway Island, Georgia - 071410BT metaG (megahit assembly) | ecosystem: Environmental > Aquatic > Marine > Intertidal...
GCGGCAGGGACAGCAGCGGCAGGGATGGCAGCGGCAGCCACCACCACGACCACTGGGCTGGGCACGTCGGCCAATCCGATATACATGATGCAGGCCGAGCCGACGTTTCTGGCGCAGATGTGGCGGTCGGTGCGTGTGTTGGGTCTTGCGTTCCTGTTGATGGCGGGGCTGGGTGCGATGGCGGAGGAGCGGGGGCTGTCAAAGGGGATCATGAATAACCCAGAGGTGCAGCCGCAGATGGAGACTGGGACCAAGTTCAGCGACGTCAAGGGGGTCGACGAGGCCAAGGGAGAGCTGGAGGAAATCGTCGAGTACCTGCGGGACCCGGACAAGTTTACGACGCTGGGTGGAAAGCTGCCGAAGGGCGTGCTGCTGGTGGGGCCGCCGGGGACCGGGAAGACCATGCTGGCGAGGGCGATCGCCGGCGAGGCAGGCGTGCCGTTTTTCTATACGTCAGGGTCGGAGTTTGAAGAGATGTTTGTCGGTGTGGGTGCGAGGCGGGTCCGTGATCTGTTTGCGGCCGCGAAAAAGACGTCGCCGTGCATCATCTTCATCGACGAGATTGACGCGATTGGCGGCTCTCGGAATCCCAAAGACCAGCAGTATATGAAGATGACGCTGAACCAGCTTTTGGTCGAGTTGGACGGTTTCAAGTCGTCCGAGGGCGTGATTGTGGTCGCGGCGACCAACTTTCCCGAGTCGCTGGACAAGGCGCTCGTCAGGCCCGGGCGGTTTGACCGGCACGTGGTCGTCCCCAATCCGGACGTCAAGGGCCGGTCTCAGATCCTCGAGTCGCACTTCAAGGGAATCAAGAAGGCGGCAGATGTCGACTTGACTACCATCGCGAGGGGAACGCCCGGGTTCAGCGGGGCAGACCTCGCCAACCTGATTAACATTGCCGCGCTCCGGGCCGCGAGCGAGGGCGCCAAGGCGGTCGACATGCAGGCGCTCGAGTACGCCAAGGATAGAATCCTGATGGGCGCAGAGAGAAAGAGCGCCGTCATCAGCGAGAAGAACAGGAAGCTGACGGCGTACCACGAGGGCGGGCATGCGCTCGTCGCGCTCTACACCGACGGGGCCCACCCGGTGCACAAGGCGACGGTGGTGCCCCGGGGCATGGCGCTCGGCATGGTGATGCAGCTTCCGGAGAGCGACGACGAGACGAGCGTGACCAGGAAGCAGCTCTTGGCCAAGTTGGACGTCGCAATGGGCGGCAGGGCCGCGGAGGAGCTGATCTTCGGGGCGGCAGACGTGACGACCGGGGCCAGCTCGGACCTCGAGCAGGCGACCAGGCTGGCAAGAGCGATGGTTACGAAGTACGGCATGAGCGACCTGGTGGGACAGGTGGCGATCGGCTACGAAGACTTGGCCACCGGCAAGATAAGCTCAGAGACCAGGGCGCTCGTGGAGAGCGAGGTCAAGAAGCTGCTGACGGCCGCCCACCAGCGGGCCGTGGGCATCTTGAAGGCGCACGAGAAGGAGCTGCATACCCTGGCCAAGGAGCTCATCGAGAAGGAGACGCTGAGCGGACGGCAGATCGCCGAGCTGCTCCATTCGAGTGCTCGCAGCGAGGTCTAGATTTCGATGCGGCTCTGAAGATTCGAGATATCGGCCCTTCGAAGACCAAACCCGGGCCTCTTTCTGAATCGAATTCGAACGCCTTCTTCCGTCTTCCGTCTTCCGTCCGGAACAACGCTATCACTGTCGCTGTCGTGTGTGCAACGAAAAACACGCTTCGCTCGATCTCGGTTCATCATCCGAATCATTCATCCCAGAAATCCCGCTCCCATGGCCGATACGCTCGCGAACAACGCTGCCGCTGAACCCCTTTTGACTGCCGAAATCACTGGAGAACGTGCGACGAACAAGAAGATGAAGGTCGGCCACCCCGCGCTCGAGGCATCCAACACCACCGGCTTCGGCCAGCTGTCGGAGCTCCAGAAGGATCGTCTCCGCCACAAGGTGGATATCCCGGACATCCTGAAGGTCCCGCATCGCCTGATTGACGCTGGCGAGCGCGATATGAACAACATGGGTGACATCTTGGCGCTGTTCCCGAGCCTAAGCAAGGGAAGCCTGAAGCTGTGTCACTTGGGCGCCGCCGACGGGATGGAGAAGACCGAGGGGCCGCCGATGAATGTCGGTATCGTGCTGTCCGGTGGTCAGGCCGCCGGTGGCCACAACGTGATCATCGGGCTGTTCAGGTATCTCAAGTACCGCCACCCGGGCTCGACGCTCTATGGCTTCCTGAACGGGCCCCGTGGCATCATCAACAATGTCACCAAGGTCCTCACGGCCGATGAGATCTCCAAGTATGCCAACCTGGGCGGGTTCCACATGCTGGGGTCCGGTCGCGACAAGATCGAGTCGCCGGAGCACCTGAAGGCGGCTGCTGATACCTGCAAGGCGCTCGACCTGGACGGTCTCGTGGTGATCGGTGGAGACGACTCCAATACCAACGCTGCGGTGCTGGCCGAGTACTTCCTGGCCAGCGGGTCCAAGACCAAGGTGGTCGGGGTGCCCAAGACGCTGGACGGAGATCTCAAGTCGCCGGACGTGCCGATCTCGTTCGGGTTTGACACTGCGTGCAAGGTGTACAGCGAGGTGATTGGAAACATCATGGTGGATGCGCTGTCGGCGAAGAAATACTGGCACTTTATTCGTCTGATGGGACGCGCCGCCAGTCACGTCACGCTCGAGTGTGCGCTGCAGACGCACCCGCAGATTGCGTTGATCAGCGAGGAAGTGGCCGCCAAGCGCGTCAGCCTGACGGATGTGGCCAAGCAGATTGCCGACTGCGTGGCCCAGAGGGCCGAGGCGGGGCTCAACTACGGTATTGTGCTGCTTCCAGAGGGACTCGTCGAGTTTGTGCACGACATCGCGACGATGATCGCCGAGATCAACGATATCCTCGCCAAGGGCGTCTCGCCGGAGGACATTGGCAAGGTCGAGTCGATGATGACGGACGCGTCCAGGGCCGTGTTCTCCAGCATGTCGATCGGCTTCCAGAAGCAGTTCCTGGAGGACAGGGATCCGCACGGAAACGTCCAAGTGGCGCATATCGAGTGCGAGAAGCTGCTGATCGGAATGGTCGAGCACGAGCTCAAGGCGAGGGGCGGCGTCAAGTTCTCTGGCATCGCTCACTACCTCGGGTACGAGGGCCGTTGCAGCATGCCCTCGAACTTCGACGCCACGTACTGCCACGCGCTTGGTGCGGCGGCTGCCGCGCTTCTGGGCGCCGGCAAGACGGGCGTGATGGCCGCGATCACCGACCTCGAGAAGCCCGCCACCGAGTGGAAGGTCGGCGGCGTGCCGATCGTCACGATGATGAACATGGAGCTCAGGCATGGCAAGCAGAAGGCCGTCATCAAGAAGGCCCTCGTCGACCTGGACGGAGAGCCCATGAAGGCTTTTGAGGCCATCAGGGAGACGTGGAAGATGAACGACTGCTACCGCTCGCCGGGCCCGATCCAATTCAAGGGCCACGACTGGGCCGACGCGGCGACCATCACCCTGAGCCTCGAGCTTGCTGGCGGCAAGCCGATCCTCCTCAGGGACGCCAACGATCCGACCGCGTTCTGAACGCACGCCGAATGACACGATGCCGCATGTCGAACGATTAACGAATGTCATGACGGCCACTACGACGACCACGACAAGGCCAAGACCCGAGAATGAGAATGAGAATGAGACGAGGCGACTTTTGCTTCAGTTTGTTTATTTGCTACCGTGTATTTGAATACAGCCCGCTGAGGGCGGCGCCCACCGCCGTCCGTGCCCCCTGCAGCAGGTGCTCGCCCAGCTTGGCGATCGTATTCACTGCGCCATCGGCGCGGGTGGCTGCTGCTGCTCGGCCGCCGCGACACCCCCATCCGCTATTCCAGCTCGGTCCGTGTTCTCAGAAACCCGCTCGACGACCTCGCCGTCGTTCAGGATCACGAGCGCCTCTGGCGTCCCGTCCCCGCAACCCTTGCTGAGTCCGACGTCCACCCTGTACACCATGTCGTCGCACACGCTGTTGATGCCCTGCTGCTGAATCGTGTGCCCCACGACCATCCTGGCGAACGAGCGAACGAGCCAGCCAAGCGCGAGTGAGAGAGAGTCGGAGAGTCAGAGAGTCGGTCGAGATCATCAATACCCATACCGCTTTGCCCCGGGAATCTTCGACAACGTCTCCCGCAGCGCTGCGCAGTCACAATACTCTTCGTTCTCGTGCGAGTAATCGCGCGCCCACACCACCGCCTCCCTCCCGCTGAGGAAGAACGGCTTGTCCCGTATCGAGCCGCTCGATCCGCCCACCCAGTCCTGCGTCTCTCTATTGATCCGCTCGATCCCGTACTCGGCATGATGCGGCAACAACCCGCCGTGCACAAATACAGTACTCCCCAACACCAAAATCACCGGCTTGTCCGCCAAAAACTGCCGACTGAAGTCGCCACCCGGCTTGAGCCCCTCGAACCGTGCCCGCGCGTCTTTCATCTTGCTCGCCGTCATGTAAAGTTTCGCCGTCCTGACAGACTGATCCTTGCACGCCTCCGAATCACACATGGATCGCATCGCCGCCCCCGCAGCGTGCGCCCACGCCCATCGCCGGAAGTCGTCCACTCCTCCCGGCGTCGCGTACCGGAACTGTGCCGCAATGTTCATCGTCTCGTGGTTTCCCAGGAGAACATGCAGCGCCCCGCCCGCCTTTTCCGCCTGACGCTTGATATTCTCCAACCAATAGAACAGCTGGACTTCGTTGTCGCCTCGGTCGAGAATGTCCCCGACCTGCACTGCCACCGTCTTCCCCCCGATCCACCTGCCCGCATCGTCCACCAGGTTGGCCAGCCGGAAGGCCCGTTTCGCCTTTTCGATATCCCCGTGGATGTCTCCGAACGCCACGACCTTCTCCGCCGGCGGAAGGAAGGTCGCGTGGTAGGCAGCCGTCGGTACGTCTGGGTGAGCACACGCCGTCGGCAGGTCGCCGCCCACCGCCGTCGCCGTCCCGTTATACACCCATTTGGCGTGCATTGCCTGCGTCCATGTCGTCACAAACTTTGACCACACCTCCGGGAAGACCTTCGTGCAGTACATCGATGTCGGCGGGACGTGGTCCTGCCTGCGCTCGTCCATCGCAGCACGTTGCAGGACGAACAGGTCGCTGTAGCAAAGGTACGCGTTGCTGACAGTCTTCGATAAGTAGTAGCGGAGGGACTGCGGCGATGCGAGGAATCCACCGAAGACTGCGACCGAGAGGACGGCCAGCCACTGCCAAGGCGATCGAGCTGATCCGCGTGAACCAGACGAGAGTTCGGAGAGTCGGCGTCGATCAGATTTTGCCTCCACCTTCGACATACGGAGACGGAACCACTCGATGCGTGCGTTCGCGGAGACACGAGTCGATCAACGAAATAATCAGTACGAAAGAACAACTTCTCGGGTACGTTGCGGGGTCGGGAACGCAGCAATTCTCGCTCATCGCCTGCGGAATTTGACGCAGGCGATCCCCTCTATCCCCTCGATCCCCTCGACCGGGTCGAACCGCCACGCGGTTGTGGCGTCAGTCGAACGACTCGAGCCCCACATGGGCATCGGCACCAATGCGCCGCCGTGGGGGGGGGGCGACTTCCGCGAGTCGGTCGAGCGACGAATCTGTGCACAGTCGTGCTTTACTCAAAAACTTGCTGCTATAGAATAAAATCATCATCAATCCTCCTCATCAATCCTCCCGCCCCATCGCCATTTTGCTCCACTAAAAACTTGCGGCAATCTCCTCCTGAGCCACGGCACGCGCCCATGCTTCTTTCCGCTCCCTCCAGGTTGTGTATATGTGTGTATGTGTATAAGTGTATAAGTGTGTCCCTCTCGATCCTCCCTCTGGTAGTTTTCATTGATTCACCCGTCCCGTTGCTACGAACTGCGGTGCAAGTTTGCCTCCCGCTTGGCCTTGAAGTCGTCGATGGTCTTGAAGTCGGTCTCCAAGAGCTTCTTCAGGTCGGGGTGCATCTCGAACCCGCAGTCCTTCGGCAGTCCATGGTAGTGATGGTATGCCCATAACTTCTCAAGTCCGTACAGATGGCCGCCCTTATGGTCCACGAGCACGTACTCCTCGAACTCCTTGTAGAGCTTGGCGTCAAAGTGCGTCTCGAGGCCGTAGGAGAAGAAGCGGAACAGGCACTCGATGCCGTAGTGGTACCCCTGCTCCGAGTCTTCCAGTGCGTACTTCTTGAAGTCTTCGTACATCACCTCCTCGAAGTGATCCCGAAGGAAGTAGCACCAGAACCTGAACAGCGTGTTCATCTCCTCGCTGAGCCCCACGCCCTTCTCGGTCCTCTCCTGGATGCACCTGTCGTGGAACTTCTCGTACTTGATCTCGGTGAACCCGTTCTCCTCAAGAAGTTCGTAGCTCGGATGCTGGAACTTCTGGAGCGGGGCCGATCCCAGGTACGAGCCCCGCCTGTTGCTCGGCGACATGAACCGGGGGGAGCCGTCTGGCGTTGAGCCGAGCACCCAGCCAACGGCACCACCGTGGGCCTTTCCACCCTTGCTATGGTACCGGTTGGCCATGAAGCTCTGGCCGACAGAGGACGGGTAGAAGTTGGCGTGCTTGAGCCTGCCATTGACCATCGGGTTGGACACGTCGACGGCCTTGGAGGCCTTGGGTCCGCCCGAGGGCTTCCGCAGCTCCTGGCCGTACTGTTCCAGTCCCGCGTGGATATCGGCATGGACATCGGACGCGTTGGAAGCGTTGACAGCGTTGGCGCCCTTCGAGGACTCCAGCTGGGCAGACAGGGCCGACTTTTGCGTGCTGGACGGCTTGACCACGATCAGCTTGGCAAGCTTGTTGGACGAGGCCGACTTGGACATTGAAGACTGTCCATCGTGTTCCTCGTCGAGTTGGAAGACGTCGTCGTCGTCGTCCTGGGACGAGTTCGAGGTCTCCTTGGCGCCCGCAGAGGTTGCGCCGTTCGTCCCCTTGCCCCTCTTCTTCTTCTTGCCCTCCGGGTTGCCCTGTGCCTGCATCTGTGCCGCAAGTACTGCCGGATCCACCGGGGATCGAAGCGCGGGGTCCCTTTGGTCCTTCGGGAGAACCCACTGCTCGGGGCCCTCCTTCGCCCTCAGGAACAGGCCGTCCGCGGATATCTCGATGATCGGAGAACCCTCTAGCGACTGAGCGATGATGCTCAGATCCGGGGTCAGCATCCGCACGCGGTTAAAGGCCGCGATGGTCGCCATCTCCACCCACCCGCTGCCCTCCATCTTGGACCTCAGGAACATGTCCTTGACCAGGTTCTCGTCGGAGAAGTAGTAGTCGATCTGCTTCCTAATGGCTGCCATCAGCGTCTCCATTCCGTTGCTTGCCGCGCCGTAGGCAGCCGGCGGGTAAAACACCGGCGTGGGCGGCGTGTACATCATGGGCGCCGCCATGCCGTAGGCCATGGCCGGGTGCATCTTGTGCATGCCCCCCATGTTGCGTGCCTTGCCCTGCCCTCCCTTCTTCTGTTTGCCCTGCCCTCCCTGGTTTTGTCCGCCTTGTCCACCCTGCGGAGGTCCTTGGCCGCCGTTGGGCGCCTCGGTGTCCGAGTCCCCGGACTTGGCGCCGTCCTTCTTGCACCGACGGGACCTATTCTTGCCCTTGAGCTCCCCGTCCGGCCCCTGCTGCAGCGACTTGCCACCCTTCTTTTCCCGCTTCCCTTGGGATCTATTCCTCTGTCCGGATTCCGCGCCCGACGTCGATGCCTGGTCCTTGCTCGCAGCGGCGGCAGCGGCCGCCTGCTGCTCAGCCAGCTTGCGCTGCTCCTTCTTCGGCAGCGGCTCCTTCGTGTCCGCCAGCGTCGGCCACACCTGCGTCCCATCAGAAGCCGGAACCGGCACCTCCGCAGCCGGCTCGCTCACGATATTCCACGCGGGCTTCTTCGAAGCGCCGTCCCCGGACTCGCCGGCCTTCTTGCCCTGCGCCGACTCGTCGCCGGCAGCGGCGTTGGCGGCGTCGCGTTTGGCGCCCGCTTTATCCGCATCATTTGAATCTTGCTGCCCGCTCCCGTCGCTCTCGGGCGAGGCCTTGCTTCCCTTCTCCTTGTCGTGCTGGCCGGGCGTCGCGACGGCCCCCACGTCCAGCCCGGCTTTCGCAGCCGGGCCGCTCGCAGCGGCCGCGCCGGCCGCGGCACCGCCGGCGGACGCACTAGACGCACCGCCGGCCGCGGCAGCCACGGCGCCCTTGACGACGGCCGCGGCGGTGGGAGGCCTGGCAGCAACAGCGGCGGCCGTGGCCGGCTTGGCCTCACTGGCCACGCCATTCTCATGCGGCTCAGCCGCAGCCGCGCCACCCGCGGCGCGCGAAGCCGTCGACTGACTCGTCCCCGCACCCGCTGCGCCCGCTGCACCCGCTGCACCCGCTGCGGAAGCGAGGCCCGCCGCGATGGCGCTCCAGGCAGGCTTGGTCGGAATCTCCTGGGCGTTCATTATGCACCAGCGTTCGATAGTGGGCCCTCGAATACGGACTCTCCCGGTGTATGTATCCACGTCTCGCGTTTCTCACGCTACTCACTGGCGTCCCAACGCAGTCCCCTCTCCCGGCAACGTACAAGCCGTCGCCAACTCTCCGCCGAAATTCTCGATTCGAATTCGAAGGCTCGACTCCCCTCGAACCAGTCCTTCCGCGCACTTCAAGGCCGCTGGGTCTTTCCAACGCCAATACACACGCGACAGTGGCGAGTCAAAAGCGACGTGTGGAGGCAGGCTCGAAAATGCGAGTCAAGCAGCTGAACGCTCGTTCGCCGTCCTCAGCTCTCAGCAACAGCTAACCCGAGCTCTCCGCGCCTATAGCACTTGGAAGTGAAATGACGCGTGAACACAAATGCTGCTTAAATTAAAAAGGCGGAAGCGGGCGGCATTTGACGGCTTTCTACTTCCCGAGGATACGTGGAATGGATTACGACAACCCGCGTGCACTCGAGTACGTCGCTCGTCCACAGTTCTCCGACGCCTCGGACGGCTCGGACGGCTCGGACGGCTCGGACGGCTCGGAAGCCTCGGAGGACGTCACCGCGGACGCCGCGGGGCATGGAAGCATGGACGGAGGGAGGCTCCAAGCCGGCGTCGAGGCGAGGGAACACCTGTCTCGAATCGCAAAGGGTAGGTCGTAGCGACTGCCACGTCGACCTCGTTGCCTCCGGGAATCTTCGAAGGATACGACGACGGGCGCTCGACGCTCGGCGCTCGAGGCTCGACGCTCGGCGCTCGGGGCAACGCTCAACGACGCTCGACGACACGGATGCACTGCCCGTGATGGGCGTCGCCGCTTTCCTCTCCTCGTTTTCGTTCGAGGGGGGAGAAACGGCCGGTTGCAGTCACTCGAAAGCCTTGTAGAGTCTTATATAGGTACGCTTGAAACACACACGACCGACTCGCGGGCCGTGTGCGGCCGCTGTCTTTCTGGCCGCCGAATTCTCAGTTTGCAAATCGAGGATTCAATTCGGCCGTCTGCAGCCGTTCGATGCCTTCGTTCAGCCGTGATTGCCGCTTCACTGATGTGATACGCCGACTGGGAAACGCGGAGGCGCCGAACGACCGGACACGGCCGAATCGAGCCAATCGATTCTCTGGAAATTCGGAACACGACTGCCGGCGCCGTTGTCACGCCGCGAAAACCGCGCCGGCGCGCGTCTATCACCGATGCATCGTGATACGCGAACGAATGCGCGCGGCGGCTCCCTGGCCCGGCCGTCGTCGCGCCACGTCGCCATGCGTGCAGACAGTCGACCAGCTCGCTCGCTTCCGCTCACTCGTCAGCCCGCCCGCCCGCCCGCCCAAGCAGAACAGAAACCATGGTTCGCGGACCGAAGAAGCATTTGAAGCGCTTGAATGCGCCGAAGCACTGGATGCTCGACAAACTCGGGGGAATCTTCGCCCCCAAGCCGTCGGCTGGACCGCACAAGACGAGGGAGTGCCTGCCGCTCATCCTCCTCCTGCGTAACAGGCTGAAGTACGCCCTGAACGGAAAGGAGGTGACCTCCATCCTCATGAACCGCCTGGTCGAGGTCGACGGAAAGGTCAGGACCGACAAGACGTACCCGGTCGGCTTCATGGACACCATCACCATCCCGAAGACGGACGAGCACTTCAGGCTGATCTACGACGCCAAGGGCCGTTTCACTGTCCACAGGATCTCCAAGGAGGAGGCCGCGTACAAGCTGTGCAAGGTCAAGCGCGTGCAGTTCGGAAAGGGCGGCGTGCCCTTTGTCGTGACGCACGACGGAAGGACCATCAGGTACCCCGACCCGGACGTCAAGGTGAACGACTCGGTCCAGTTCGATCTCGAGACTGGAAAGATCAGGGACTTCCTCAAGTTCGACGTGGGCAACCTGGTCATGGTCACCGGGGGAGGTAACACCGGTCGCGTGGGAACGATCGTTCATAAGGAGAAGCACAAGGGAAGCTTTGACATCGTCCAGATCAAGGATGCCGCGGGACACAAATTCGCTACTCGCGTCACCAACGTCTTCGTTCTCGGAAAGGGAGACAAAGCGCTCATCTCTCTCCCGAAGACCAAGGGTATCCGTTCCACCATCCTGGAGGAGCAGCAGGCGCGCTACGGCGCCCCGCTCATGGAGGGACACTAAGACGGCCGTCGAGGGTGTCAAACTAAGTTATATGGACATTGTAAGTTATCTTTGAACGTATCGTTCGTATCGTTCGTATCGTTCGTATCGTCGGCTGATGCGTGTCGGCCTCCTCCCGGCCCAAGCTCGCGTCGACCGGCCGAGGGTCGAACCAGTGGACGCGAAATTTTCCGACCGGCCTCTCTCTCGCCAATTTCTTAGGTTAGTCATGAGATAATTAGGAACAGAACATGAAGTCTTACGATATCGTCGCATCGACCTCGGAGAGGTCCGAGTTGCAACGAGATGGCTCCAACGGAATGTCAGATTTACCCAAAATGGCTGCCCAGAGCTCTTCCACGGGCCAGCCGTCCCCGCCGCGCATTAAGACGAAGCGTACAACGAAGGACCCAAATCGTATACTGCAACTGAAGGTACGTCGTGCTCGGATTTCTCCGTGCCGATCGTAGATGCAGCTCACTCGCTCCCCCGAACACAACACGACGACACGACAGCTCGAAGCCGAGGCCCTGCACCAGGTCTCGCCGCGCTCGCCGCTCGTCTCGACGACACTCGTCGAGAACGGGTGGGTGTGCGGTGGGAACGATCACGGGCAGCTCGGCGTGGGGGGCACCGCCAGGCAGGTGGACCCCACGCCGCTGTCCTCGCTCCGATGGAAGGCGGTCAGTTTGGGGGGAAAGCATAGCGCGGGCGTTGGGGATGGGGGAGAGGTGTACACGTGGGGCGTGAACGACCAGGGCCAGCTCGGAGCCCCGGGCGGGCCCCGGGCCGGCCAGTGGGACGTGCCCAGGCGGGTCGAGCTGCTGTACGGATGGGATGTGCAGGGCGTTGCGTGTGGGGATAACCACACAGTTGCCATCACGAACCACGACGTGATTACCTGGGGCGCGAACGACACGGGGCAGTGCGGTCACGGGGAGCGGGCAGAGACCGACTGGGTCAAGCCCCGCAGCCTCAAGCTGCTGCACGGCCAGATGGTCACGCAGGTGGTCTGTGGCGCAAATCACACGATGTGCGTCACGGCGACGTCGCTGGTGTATGCATGGGGGGAGAATTCCCGCGGACAGCTGGGCCTCGGGGACGTCAGGAACCGGAGGTCTCCGGCGCTGGTCAACGGGCTGTGGGCACTTCCGGTGCGCCAGCTGGCGGCCGGCGAGTCTCATAGTGCGGCGCTTACGTCGAACGGGTTCTTGTTCACGTGGGGAGATGCGAGCCAGGGGCAACTGGGGCTGCCGCTGTCCACGGAGGAGGCAAACACGGCTCAGTTGGGCCGTTCCGCCAGCGAGCGCCGCCGCATCTCCCGAAGGGTGAACCAGCGGTTTGTGCAAACAATGCTCGACATGGGGATCCCCGAGGAGCAAGCAGAGCTCGCTCTGATGGAAACGGGCAACGTGGGCGTCGAGGTGGCGGCCGAGTGGCTCTTCTCGGTGCCGCCAGATGTCCTGCAGTCGCACCTGTCGGGCGAAGCGGACACCGCCGAGTCTCCGACCGCGAGCCTGGATGCCACGCCGATCAACAGCCTCCGCGAGACGGGTGTCGTCAACATCCCACGGCGCGTGCCCCTCCAAAAGGTGCGCAGCATGGCTGTCGGCGCCAACCATACGCTGGCGTGCACCGACGACGACGTCTACTCGTGGGGTTGCAACTCGCACGGGCAGCTTGGCAACGGTGCCGTCTCGAGAACCGAAAAGCACCCGTACAACATAGGATGCCTTCGCAGGCACAGGATCACGCTGGTGGCCGCTGGATCGAGACACTCGGTCTTCCTGGGGATTGACGGCACCGTATACGCTTGTGGCGACCTGAGCGGGCTCGTGCCGGACGCGTTAGGCAACCACGACTCGGCCGAGGCCACGGACGTGTGCTCCCTGCGCGGTTCCATGACAGGTTCCATGGCCGGCCTCGGCCGGATGGGATCGATGGGCTCGACGGGATCGATGGGTTCGAGGTTGGCGTCTCCTTCGCCGTTCCCTCCCGTTGCCACGATGGCCACGACGGCCGCGGCCTCATACACAGACGTCAACAGGCAGATCAGCGCGTCCATGGTCGACAAGGTCCTCTCTGGACGCTTGGACAGCGTGCTTTCGGAGGTCCTCGGCACGCAGGGCGACTTGATCAACAACGCGTGCATGGCGGACAATCTGTCTTCCGCGTCGTACGCGTCGGCTGTGTCGTCCGTTCCGATCGTGGTGCCGCTCGGATTCCTCGAAAAGAATCTGGCAGCCCCGTCGTCCTCCAACTCGGCCGTCGTGGGGCACGTCGTCTGTGGGGACGGCACGACTGCCTTCCTCACGAGGAAGTCGGACGAGCTTCCAGAGCTGCCGCCGCCCCTCCTCCGAGAGCGGCTTCAGGCTGCCCTGGAGTCTGTCGTTCAGCTTGAGGATGGCGAGCGGCAAGAGTACGTCAAGCCCATTTGCAATGCCGTCGAGAAGGTCTTTGGCTCGGCCGCCGCCATCTCCTCGGCATTTGGCGTCCCGGACGCGGTGGGCCTCGAGTCGTCGCTGCTCGAGGACATCCAGACGAAAGTCATGTCCCTTGAGCCACCGGCTGCCCCCAAACTGGGAGAGGAGCAGCCGGAGCGCGACGAGCTCTACAAGTCGATGCGCGTCGGCCTCGAGTCGCTCGTCCTCGACATCGAGCGGAACATCAAGCTCATGGGCACGCCGGAACGGGCCCAGGTGCTCCTGGCTGCCATTCAGAGCCCCCTGCTGGGCGACTCGAGGTGCGCCAACTCGCTGATCCCCCGCGTGTGCAACATCGTGCTGGCGTCTCCATCCACCTGCCGCCACCTGCTGGTGGGCTGGTGGGCCGCCTACGACCCGTCCCTCCTGGAGACGAGGGTGGTCAGACCCCTCCAAACGTACCTGACGGACGAGCTGTACGCCACCAAAAAGCTCACCATCAGCGTGATGAACGCCATCAAGGTGCTCGCCTTGGTCGAGGAGGCCAACCAGCTCGGGCGGCTCCTGCCGCCCGAGGCCTTCTACAACGAGCTCATCAGCGAGAAGCTCGACGTCCTGGATCACTACGTGGCATGGAGGCAAACGCACGACATGCCACGGCACACTTCGTCCAGCGACGGGCCATTCTCCTTCTGCTCGTACCCGTTCCTGCTCAACCCCAGGGCCAAGAGCAAGCTGCTGCAGACCGAGGCCAGGATCCAAATGGACCAGACGGTCGCCGACGCACGCGTGGAGGCGCAATCCAACCCTGGCGCTAGCCTTCTCGAGGGGCCCATCCTTCGCCCGAAGAACCGTGTCCTGACGGGCCGTGGCGCGGGTGGTGCAGGCGGCAGGGGCCGGCAGCGTGCCGCTGGGCCCGGCGGGGGCGGAGGCGGGGGCGGCCCCGTGTCCAGGAGGCCGTCTCGCGAGAGCCGTTTTCAAGTGTTCCCGAGGCTCTTCCCGCGGGACAGACAGGTCCAGGACGATGGGGTGGGCGCCTTGGCGTCTGACGATGACAGTGACACCGAGGAGAGCGGCAGTGGCACGGACGGTCCGTACAATGTGCCCGATTCGTCCACGCAATCCAATGTCCGATCTCCAGGATTGCGCGACGCGACGACTCCGCCGCGACCGACGCTCAACGCGACGTATTTCGGGGACGTGCTCAACCCGTCCACCGCGCCCGTGGCCGCCACCCCCGCGCCGGCGGCCATGTCCCGTGGCCCCGGGTTCAGCCACAGCCATCAACTCGGGACGTCGACCGTGTGGAAGCAGAACTCGCTGGGCCTGCCGGCCCCGGAAGAGTCTGGGTTCCCGGGGACGCACCCGGAGATGTGCATCGTCCGGATCCGCAGGTGTCACCTGCTGGAGGACGCGCTGAACGAAATCGCCCGCCAGCGCCCGCGGGACCTGTTCAAGCCGCTCCGTATCCATTTCATCGGCGAGGACGGCGTGGACGCTGGCGGCGTCAAGAAGGAGTTCTTCCAGTTGCTCATGGCCGAGTTGCTCTCGCAAGACTACGGGATGCTCGTCTTCCAGGAGGATACCAGGACCTACTGGTTCGATCCTGGCACGTTCGAGGCGGACGACGCCTTCTTCCTCCTGGGGCTCACCGTCGGCCTGGCCGTCTATAACGGCGTCCTCCTCGACCTGCCGCTGCCGCTCGCTCTCTACCGCAAGATTCTCGGCATGGACGTCAAGCTCCGCGACCTCAAGGACATCGAGCCCACTCTGGGAAGGTCTCTTGAGCAGATCATCGAGTTCTCGGGCCCGGGAAGCGTCGAAGACGTCTTCTGTCAGACGTTCTCGATCCCCATGCTCCGCGGCGGCGAGCTCGTGCACGTGCCCCTGTGCCCGGGCGGCGAGAACGTCCCCGTCACGGAGGAGAACCGCAGGGAGTTTGTTGATCTATACGTGCGCTGGTGGCTGAGCGACTCGGTCGAGAAGCAGTTCGAGGCTTTCGCCAAGGGTCTCCTGACCCTGTGCGGCGGCCCCGCGCTGCAGCTCTTCTCGCCCACCGAGCTCGAGCGCCTCGTCTGCGGCACCCCGTGTCTCGACTTCGAGGGACTCGAAAAGGCTGCCAAGTACGACGGAGGGTTCCATCCCGAACACCGAGTCGTTCGTTGGCTGTGGCAGGTGATTGGACGCCTGAACAACGACGAGAAGAAGTCGTTCCTCAAATTTGTGACCGGAAGCGACAGGGCCCCCATCGGGGGCCTTGCCAACCTCCGCGTCATCGTCCAGCGCGACGGTGCCGACTCCAACAAGCTCCCGACGAGCCACACGTGCTTCAACACACTGCTGCTGCCGAGCTACCGCTCGAGTGACAAGCTCGAGGACCGGCTGCGCCTGGCCATTCTCAACGCAGAGGGCTTTGGCCTCGAATAATCTCGTTTGCCAAACGAATAAATTTCATTGCTCGTGACGAACCATCAAGATTACACCCGATACCACAGTAACGAAGTTTTGCCATCCGCTCCTACTCGCCGCCCGCGGCCTTCTGTGCAGCCTGCGCGAACAGCTTGTTCTGCATCTCGATCAGCTCCTCCTGCGTCATCCCGGTCGCCTGCTTCTGCTTCTTTGACTTCTTCGTCTCCCGCTTGTCCTTCGCGTCCGACTTGAACGACTCGAGCGCCGCAGCCAACGCCGGCTCGTAATTCTCAAACCCCAGCTCCTTCGCCGCAGCCAGGATATCCTCCGGCAGGATCGTTGACCGCTTGCTCTTCTCCGAGATGCCGTTCGCCGTCGTCGTCACGATCTGAATCAGTGCCGTGCAACACTCGAGCACCAACTCGTTCGTCTCGGCGCTCACCCTCAGGTCGCTGCCGTCCAGGTCGGGATCGGCCTTGATGACTTCCTTCACGACCTTGGTGATTGTCGCCTTCGGCAGGAGGATATCGCTGTCCATACTCGCAGGGGGGTGGCTTCGTCGTGCTCGTGCTCGTGCTCGTCGACCGAATGCGGCCGTCCGACAAAGCTTCCGGTCTCGCGTTCTCTGAGCACGCTGGGATCCGCGCGCCCCGGTTCAATATCCTTCGCGCTATTCGTCCACTGAACTCGCGCCGGGTGCAAAGCTCAGCGGTCACCGACCTCGCCTCACAAACCTTGATAAAAGTTTTCCGCCGAAACCTCGGCGCGATGGCGTCCCCCGAACAACAACAGCCTGACCTGATACCCTTTACCTGGTTCCAGTCCCCGGACAAGATCGAAGTCAACGTCATGGTCAAGCGGCGGCGCCCCGAACAGGTCACGATTCGACACGAAACCGGTCGACTGGAATGTCTCGTCCACAGCGAGCCGTGTCCGGCTCCCGCTGCGGCGTGCTCGTGCGCTCCCGGTCCCGCCACGCGTTCGTTCGAACTGTGGGGTGAGGTCGTGTCCTCGAGTCTGGAGGTCGACGTGCTGGGCAGCAAGGTCGAGATCAAGCTGACCAAGTCGCGACCGGGGGAGCCGTGGCCGTCGCTCGAAAAGGAACTCGAAAAGGAAGCATCGTCGGCAGCGAAACCCGGACCGGAGAAGAAAGAAAAGAACTGGGACAGGATTGGAGACGACGATAGTGATGACGAGGCGGGGGTGGACGCGATGGGCTTTTTCCAGCACTTGTTTGCGGGGGCCGACGACGATACCCGGCGGGCGATGATGAAAAGCTACGTCGAGAGCAACGGCACGAGCCTGAGCACCAACTGGGACGACGTCAAGTCGAAGGATTTTTCAAAAGACGTATAAATGAATACGAATGCCCACAAAACCACAGAAGAGCCACAGATGACCCGTTATCGCCCGGGTGCCCTCGACGTGCCGGCCTCGAGCGGCTCGTACGTCACGTCTCCGTCGTCTCGCCGCCGCGACGACCCCGCCCCGACCCCCAATCCGACCGCGTTGAGCGGCCTGTTCACTATATCAAAGATCCCGTCCCGCGTACCGCTCACCAGACCACTCACGTCGCTCATCACGTCCCCCACGTCAAACATGACCTTGACGTTGTTCATCAGCCCCGCCGGCGGCCTCGACGGGTCCATGTAGTCCCTGGGAGGAAACGCGTGCGCATGACCCAGGGACGCAAAGAACATCTCGATGCAGATCAGGAAGTTCTGGAGACCTTCTGCAACGTCGTCCGTGTCGTAGGTCGACCACGGGTCCTTTGACCGGATCAGGCCGACCTTGGCGGCGAGAGCGATGGCCAGCGACTGCCAGAAGGTCAGAAATACGACAGACTTGATCGCGATAAACTTCGGAAGCGGCCGTATTTTCTCCAGCTCCTTCTTGGTGGCTTCGTACAGCAGCACGAGACAGTACAGCGCCCACATCTGCGACGCCGAGTTGACCAGCGCCACGTACGGCCACACGCATCCCGAATGGAAACTCCCCTCGCAGTACACGTTGGCCATATTGGCGAGCACGGACAACGCCGCCATCAGCGGCCTCGTAATCACGTATGCCAGCACGCCCCGCTGCGTCTGCTCAAAAAACTCCTGCCCCATCGACCACGGCTTGAGAATCCTGTTCGCCGGCCAGATATGCTCCACCTGAACAAAACGAGAGGAACGAAACGCCGAGAGTGAGCGACGAGCGATGGTCGACGTTGTCCAACACACGACCCACCTGCTCCTTCGTGCTGAAGTACGCCACAGGATCCCCCACCTCGTCCTCCAAATACGTCACGAGGTACATATAGAAATTGTAGATGACAAACGCCTCGTAGCACTCCCGAACCGGGTCGATATAAAAGCTGGCATCCTTGAACCGCAGACACAGCCAGCTGTTCACCGCATAGATCGGCACCATCCACAGTATCCGCACCACCCGTATCTGCAGCCTCGGACAGTTATAATACTCCAAATTCATCGCAATCTCGTATACACTCACGCTCACCGCCAGCAACACAAAGATCCCCGCCACCAGCCACGCCTGGTAGTGGATCGAGTACGACGACCGCTTGAACTCGATCAGCATCCACGGTATCGAGCCCAGAATGTACAGCGCAATCAACACCCAGACCACACGAAGGAACCGGCGGATCGGAATACCGCACACCGTCGTCGACAGCATGGTGACGGTGGAGTCGTCAAGGACGTGATATCAGTCTCGGCCGGCGCGACCACAACCCCGGCTGTCACTGAACCCGGAATTCAGTTGTGCCACTTCAGGGTGGTGCGTCGAGGCCACGCGCTGCAGTTGCCCCCTCGGGTTGGCTACCACCTGGACCACCGCATCCACACGGGTTGGTCCAGGACGCTGGAAACGAGAGAACGAGAGAGGACAACCTTCGAGAAAATTTTGTTCCGGTCGCGTCATTCTTCGCTTCTCGAAACTCCATTGCAGTCAGCCAGGCGCCACTGAACGACACAATGCTGCAGTGCACCGCAACGCTGGCGCACCGGCGCTACGCCCTCGGACCCCGGTCGTGTGGCTTCTATCCTCTCGAAAATCGCCCCACGTCGTTCGTGGCCGCGTCTGCGCGGTCGACGACCTCGGCGACCATGGCGACGAGGCACCAGGACGACAAGTCGTCGTCCCAGACGTCGAGGATTCCTCAGGTCTTGACGTCGCTGGCGCTGACGGCGCTGGTCTCGCTCTCTGCCGTCCCGGCGTCGCAGGCCGTCTCGGGCGGAGGCGGTGCGTCGTTCACGTCCCTCGCCGGCAAAGACTTTTCTGGTCAGGATCTTCGCGGGAAGAACTTTAACAAGGCTGATATGCGCGGCATTAACCTGAGTGGGGCGAACCTGGAGGGGAACCAGATGTTTGGTGCCAACCTGCCGGACGCAAACTTGACCGGGGCCAACTTGCGGTATGCGGACCTGGAGACGGTGAACATGGAGGGGGCGGATCTGACGAATGCGATTTTGGAGGGTGCCATGCTGACGAATACGCAGTTCAAGAAGATGGCGAGCATCGAGGGTGCCGACTTTACAGATGCGCTGATCAGGAGGGACGTGCAGAAGGCGCTGTGTGCGCTGCCGACCGCCAAGGGCGTCAACCCGGTCACCGGCGTGGACACGAGGGAGAGCCTGATGTGCGATTAGAAGATAGAAGTGAAGAGGTGATGGTTGGTGTGGGGGCTGCCTTTTTCCCTTCCCTGTGCAACACACAAGACAAAACGAATACACGCGATGGTGAGTACTCGGAAGGGTACGGCCAAAACCAAGGCCAAAACCAAGGCCAA
>Ga0181589_10001316_pt1 | contig 19206 bp, 15 predicted proteins | sample 071ome_25_FD_132444 | JGI IMG/M metagenome (GOLD analysis project Ga0181589, IMG submission 132444) | Coastal salt marsh microbial communities from the Groves Creek Marsh, Skidaway Island, Georgia - 071410BT metaG (megahit assembly) | ecosystem: Environmental > Aquatic > Marine > Intertidal...
AACTTGAATAGTCCAACAAGTCCCCAGTTGGCAGCGCCAACTACCGCAAGAATGATTCCGATTACGTAGAGCGATTCCATTTATCTCTCCTAAACAGTGAATGCAGTTCTGGTGATTTACCCAGTGAATTAGGTATTTATACCGCATTTCTGTTTGTGTGTTGTACATATCCTATATATAAGTAATTGTGGTGTAAAGTCCCCATTTGTGCAATAATGTTGTCATGAGTCCAAAATACCTAGCGAAACCGAAGACGTCAGAGCTCGATAAACATCGCCACGCGCTCTTAGAAGCGCTGCTCGCAGGCGATCAAACCCGTGCGACCGAATTGATTGACGAAGCGATCTCCAACAAGTGGGAGCCTTCTTCGATCTACGTGAGTATCGTTGGTCACTCAATGGCTGAAATCGGTGCAATGTGGCATCGGGGTGAGCTGACTATTGCTGAAGAACACCGTGCAACACAGATTGCTTTCAGACTCCTCGCACGCGCGCAGGCGTCCTACGTCAACGGTCACCGTGTTGGACTAAAAGCGATAGTCACTGCAGTCGAAGGTGATCGACACATGGTGGGAGGCCTCACGTTTGCCGACTTGCTTCGCTTTGAAGGATGGGACGTAGACTATCTCGGTGCAGACATGCCGATCGATGACTTGTACGCACTGGTAGAAAGCACTCGACCGCAGCTGCTTGGGCTTTCGGTAACCATTCCTGAGAACCTTGATTCGGCGATGCGTACGGTTGAGAAAGTTAAATCCAACGGATTCTCCCCGACCGTCGTCGTAGGCGGAGGAGCGCTGACAAAGCAAGAGTCGCGCGACCTATTGGAGGACGCCGGTGCAGATTTTGTTTCGTCTGATTCAGCGAAAGCTATTGAATGGACGCTCGAAAAATTCGATCTAGGGTTCTCGGCTCGAACCGTGGAAGCAATGCTTTCCGATATAGGACAACGCATCCAGTCTCTACGAAAAGAGCGAGGAATCAGCCAGGGCGATTTGGCAAAATCATCTTCCCTCGACAGGTCATATATCTCTGCAGTTGAGCGAGGCAAGCAGAACGTGAGCTTTGCGACCCTTAAGGCGATAGCCGATTCGTTGAAAATCCCGGTTTCTGACCTGATTGAGGAGGACTAAGTAGTGGATATTGCCGCTACTTCCCCTGAGCTCGATCGTGAGGTTAAGCCTACTATTCAACGTCTGCGCGACGGCGCGTATGAGCTGCGATCTCAGATCTTCCTCGAAGCAACAATCGAGGACGTGTTCTCATTCTTCGCTGATCCAACAAATCTGAACCTGATAACACCGGAGTGGCTTGATTTCAGGATTGTCACGTCGACGCCAATTTCAATGTGTACGGATGCCACTATCGAGTACAAACTGAAACTGAGGTCAATTCCAGTCTCCTGGAAATCAATCATTCCGGTGTGGGAACCGCCGTTCAAATTTACAGACCGGCAACTTCGGGGCCCTTACACAAGCTGGATTCACGACCACCTATTCTCAGAAATTAACCCAGACCTCACCTCCGTCGAAGACAGAGTCCTTTATCGGGTTCCCACGGGCCGCCTCGCGCACTTTCTATTTGTGAAACGAGATTTGCTGAGGATATTCGACTACCGAGCCCATTCGCTGAAAGAAATATTTAGATGAATTCAAGGCAATCGCGGGTCGCCGTCCTAACGGGTGCTTCCGGTTATGTAGGTGGACTAATTCTCGAAGAAGTGTGCGCCACGTTCAGCACTGTCAGGTGCGTTTCAAGAGATCCTTCCAAACTCACTGATCTTCCACCAAACGCTATACCTACCAAAGCCGATTTACTCGAGTTTTCCGAAACTCGTGCGGCACTGGAAGACGCGGATATAGCGTTGTATTTCGCCCACTCAATGGCAGACTCGGACCAGTTTTCGGAGCTGTAGGAACGATCTGCATCGAATTTTTCCAGGGCTGCCAATGAGGCTGGGATCAGCAAGATCATCTATTTGGGCGGGCTCGCCCAGGGTGATTCCGGCGATTCTGCCCACATGAAAAGCCGACACGTCGTCGGAGACATCCTGAGATCCAGTGGGATTCCGGTAATCGAATTCAGGGCATCGGTCGTGATTGGCGCTGGCTCAATGCCATTTGAGGCCATACGAGCCCTTGTAAACAAACTGCCAGTAATGATCACTCCGAAGTGGGTTCGTGAACAGCTTCAGCCCATATGGTCCGGGGATTTGAAGTCATATTTGATTGAGGCGGCAACACTCGATTTCGCGGAGTCAGCAACTTTTGAAATTGGTGGTAGCGAAGTCATTTCGTATCGGGACTTACTCCACATCTACGCCAAAGAACGCGGCCTTCGAAGGTGGATGATCAACGTCCCAGTGGTGACCCCGTACCTATCGAGTCATTGGCTACGAATATTCACTCCGGCCCATTACAAGATAGGCAGACAGATCGTTGAGAGCGCGACGCCCAGATCAATCGTTCGAGATTTTTCAGCTAAAGAAGTTTTCAGCGTGAAACCTATTGGCGCGAAGGAAGCGGTAACCAGAGCACTCCAAACTGAACAGGAAGATTTGGCTTTTCTTGATTCGGTTCCGCACCAACATTCGAAATTACGAAATAGCCGTTGGATTGATGGAACTCGTTTCATTGAGAAACGAACTCACATTGTGAATTCGGATCATGAAACAGCGTCGATCGGCATCAAGAAGATTGGTGGCCAGTACGGTTGGTATTGGGCTACCTGGATGTGGCGGTTGAGGGGAGCGATGGATCGAGTAGTTGGAGGAGTTGGCTACCGCAATACTCGTCCCGCTGGCGATTTAAAAACGGGCTCTCAAATGGATTTCTGGAAGGTCGTCAGAGTTTCAAATTCAAGACTCACTCTCGCGGCGGAAATGAAACTACCGGGAGAAGCATTTTTTGATTTGAAGGTCGAACGCATAGACCCGGAATCAACTTGTCCTGTCAAACTCATTCACACTGTGTCTTTTGATCCGAAAGGTCTTCTAGGATTCATCTACTGGTATGGCTTGTTCCCAATTCATAAATTGGTATTCGACCGAATGGCACAAGCCCTTGCCAGTAGGATAGAGATTGAACCCCACGGGCGATAACCGAGAATTCAGGGGCTCAAATTAACCGCCAATTAACCCTTCCAGAGCGGTTAATGATTCAATTCGTTTTCTCTGCCTTATGAATTCACTCCTCGACAATCGAAACTTCCAACTTGGCGCTGCCGAGGCACTCGGAACTTACATTCTTGTCCTATTCGGGACTGGATCAGTTGCAGCTGCCGTGTTTACCGGTGCTCAAATTGGGCTCTGGCAAGTCGCCGTTGTTTGGGGATTTGGCGTTTCCCTCGCCATTTACACGACCGCATCAGTATCTGGCGCGCATCTGAATCCAGCAGTGAGCCTCGCATTCGCAATTCTCAGGCGAGATTCGTTTCCGGTATCGAGAATGCTTCTTTACTGGGTGAGCCAGATGATTGGCGGCGTCCTCGGTGGTCTTACCGTGCTTATTACGTTCGGTAAATTCATCTCAAAATTTGAGACTGACAATTCGATCGTCCGCGGCGCCGAGGGCAGCGAACGTTCAGCAATGGCCTTCGGTGAGTACTTCCCTAACCCTGTAATTTTCGGCACCGACGCCATTGCACATGATCTTGTATCGCCAATCATGGCGTTCGGAGTTGAAGCATTCGGTACAGCTGTACTCGCATACGTAATCTTCTCGTTAGTCGACGGTCGAAACCACGCTCTGAGCAACAAAAGTCTTGCACCGTTTTTCATCGGCTTCACAGTCGCCGCACTAATCAGTTTGTTTGCCCCAATAACCCAGGCAGGATGGAACCCGGCACGTGACTTCGGACCACGGATCATCGCCGCAGTAGCCGGATGGGAAGACATCGCTATCCCGGGTCCTCGATCAGGATTCTGGGTGTACATCGCGGGTCCATTGGTCGGAGCACCGATCGGTGCATTCATTCACGACAAGATAACCAGTCGTGGTCAGATAGATGAAACGGGCGACAGTTAATGAATAAGGTTGAGGTTCTTTTCGTTTGTGTTCACAACTCCGGCAGGAGTCAAATGGCTGAGGGTTGGTTCAATCACCTCGCACACAAACGACGAATCGACCTCAGGGCTGCAAGCGCTGGAACGATGCCAGGCAACCAGGTAAATCCGCGTTGCGTTGAGGCAATGAGTGAGGTGGGAGTGGATATTTCTCAGCAGCATCCACGCCTGATTCACGACGACATGATCGCTTCTGCAGAACGGGTTATTTCCATGGGCTGCAACATCGATTCCGGAATTTGCCCGTCGTTGACTTATGCATTGACAGAAGATTGGGAGCTAAACGATCCCTCACTCATGGCACTCGACGAGATCCGTGCCCTGCGTCTAGATATTCGTAATCGGGTCGAAAATCTTCTAACGCAAATGACCCAACCCGTTTCACCCGCCGGCTAAGCAAGATCTCGGTTCGTCTTTCACGTGATAGCCTTCCCGCTGCTATTTCAACTTGAATTTCAATAAGCGTGAGAGTGTGTATTGAGCGAGTCGATAGATCATCAAGTAGAACTGCTTAACCAATTGCTGCTGGCAGTAAAAGAGTTCGTCCAGCGTGACGTCCTTCCAGTCGCTTCCAAGCACGATCACGACGATTCCTATCCATCCGAGCTGGTCGATCAGATGGCAGAGATGGGCTTGTTTGGAATGACGGTTCCGGAGGAGTTCGGCGGTCTCGGCGTGGACGTGCTGACATTCTCGATGGTGTTTGAGGAACTCGCCAAGGGTTGGATGTCGCTTACGGGTCCGATTGGCTCCCACTCAATGCTCACCCGCGCCATCGTCCAGCATGGGACAGATCAACAAAAGCAGGAATGGCTGCCCGATCTCGCCACCGGGAAGAAACGTGGTGGGCTTGCCCTAACCGAACCGGGTGGTGGAAGTGACGTCGCTGGAATCAAAACATCGGCTGTCAAAGTCGGTGAGCAGTACGTAATAAACGGAACCAAGCAGTTCATCACCAATGGTCACAACGGCGATGTTTTCCTGTTGCTGGCAAAAACCGACACGAACGCCAACCCGCCTCACTCAGGGATTTCCGCGTTCATCGCCGAAAAGGGGCCCGGATTTGAAGTTGGTCGTGACCTGGAAAAATTGGGATACCGAGGAATCGACACATCTGAATTGGTCTTCAGCGACTACCAGGTGAGCGCTGATCGACTCGTAGGACTCGACGAAGGACAGGGTTTCTACCAGGTTATGGATGCTCTTGAAACCGGGCGCATTAACGTCGCTTCGAGAGCGCTTGGAGTCGCGCAGGCAGCGTTCGAACACGCTATCAAATATGCCCAACAACGCGAAACTTTCGGTCGTCCAATTTCATCGCGACAAACAATCCAAAACATGCTCGCCAACATGGCAACGAAGATTCATGCCGCCCGCCTGATGACGCACGATGCAGCGGACAGAAAATCGCGCGGTGAACGAGTCGACACCGAAGCTGGAATGGCGAAAATGTACGCCAGTGAAATCTGCGCGGAAGTTGCCATGGACGCAATGCGAATTCACGGTGGTTATGGCTACGTCAAAGACTCCCCAGTCGAGCGATATTACCGTGATGCTCCACTGATGATTATTGGTGAGGGTACTAACGAAATCCAGCGATTGATCATCGCAAAAAACCTGCTCAAAGAGTACGAGATTTAACTTGTCTCGAGCTGCTGCCGATGCGTCTGGATAATGGCAGTTAAGCAAAATTTAACTCTCTCTAAACATGCAATAACTTCTGGTTAACTTGGCAGCGCTGTAACGAAATTATCATCCCTTTTGGAACTTTTCAGAAAGGGTTATAGATGATTTTTGTATCTAAGTTTTCTCCAAGACTCGTCCTTCTTCTTGTCGGGATAACGGCTCTCTCAATCGCCGCTATTGCCTGCGCGGGTGAAGATGGGGCGACTGGTGCACAGGGACCACAGGGTCCCCAAGGTGCACAGGGAATCGAGGGACCACAAGGACAAACCGGAGCGACCGGATCACAGGGTCGTCGCGGCAATGCCGGGATACCTGGCACAGACGGCGTCGATGGTTCGACCGGAGAACGCGGTGAGCGCGGTCCAGCAGGGCCTCAAGGTATAGCCGGTGAGCCAGCTTTCGTCACTTCAGGTTTCAACCTGGCGAGGGTGGGTACATATGCAACCAGCCAGTTCGATGAGTCAGCTGCCGAGATCGTGAAGTTCGACCCCAAATCCGGCAATCTGTTCGTGGTAAACGCCCAGAGACCTGGGATCGACGTACTTTCGATCACAAAAACAGGCCAAATGTCTGCCCCAGCTACAACTGTGGACATAGCGCTGGTTTCAACCATCGATGTATCGGCATACGGCGCAACCGTAAACAGCGTCGACGTACACAACGGGGTTGTCGTTGCTGCGGTAGAGGCTGACACGGTCGATGGAAACGGGACAGTAGTTTTCTACGACAGCACAACGCTTGATGTTCTCAATTCGATTACTGTTGGTGTGCTCCCCGACATGGTGACTTTCACACCGGACGGAACAAAGGTCATTACAGCGAATGAAGGTCAGCCAAACGACGACTACACCGTCGATCCGGAAGGAACCGTTAGCGTCATTGATGTGTCAGGTGGAGTTGCCACAGCATCTCACACGTTGCTGACATTTGCGGCGTTTGATGGTCAACTGACATCTCTGAGATCACAAGGTGTTCGAGTATTCGGACCTAATGCTTCCGTATCTCAGGACATGGAACCTGAGTATGTCGCAGTGTCAGCAGATTCAAAAACAGCCTACGTGGCTCTCCAGGAAAACAACGCCCTCGCTATTGTGGATCTGGTAGGAATGGACATCACGTCGATCATTGCGCTCGGCACGAAGGACCACAACAAGGTTGGCAACGGGTTGGATGCTTCCAACCGCGACGGACGAATAAACATCCGCAACTGGCCGGTACACGGTCTCTACATGCCGGACGCTATCGCTACATACGCAGTGGACGGCGTTCAATACATCGTCTCCGCCAATGAAGGCGACTCGAGAGACTACGACGGCTACTCGGAGGAGGAACGTGTCGCAGATCTCACTCTCGACCCAACAGCATTCCCGAATGCGGCAGAACTGCAGGAAGACGCCAACCTGGGTCGATTGAAGACGACAACTACCCTCGGAGATGACGACAACGATGGGGACTATGACCGGATATTCTCCTATGGAGCCAGGTCGTTCTCAATCTGGAATTCGTCAGGTGAACTGGTCTGGGATTCAGGTGATCAACTTGAACGAATTCTCGCCAAACACATTCCTAAAGACTTCAACTCAACTAATGATGAGAACGGTTCCTTTGACGACCGATCTGATGACAAAGGCCCAGAACCTGAAGCCGTCAAGATTGTGCAGACAGGTACCGGTGAGTGGATCGTGTTTATAGGACTCGAGCGGGTTGGAGGAATTGCCTCCTACAACATCACAAATCCAAAGAGCCCGGAGTTCATTGGTTACATGCCAGGTCGGTTCTTTGAAGGTGATGCAGCCGCAGGAACGGCCGGTGACCTTGGCCCAGAAAGCATTGAGTTCATTAGCGCCAGCGACAGTCCTACGGGTCGACCGTTGATCGTCGTTGCTAACGAGGTCAGCGGTACGACTACAGCATGGGAGATGAACTTCACTCCTTAATCGAAAGCTTTTCCGTGCCCACACCCCACCTGAAGGTCAGGCGTAACACCCCACCTGATCTTCAGGTGGGGTGTTTTGTTCTCACATTCTCGGTTACTGTTCTTTGTCGTAATTTACCTTGCCTAATCTGGAGTAACGAAGAATGAAAATCACCTCATTAAATCCCTGGCTTGTAAAGGTCGATGGCACGTTCTGGGGAGAGTATTTTTTCGTTGAAGTACAGACCGACGAAGGTATTACTGGCTGGGGCGAAATCACGACAACTACGTTGATCGCCAACCGCGCTGTCGCGGGAATTATCGACCAGCTAAACGATCTGCTAGTCGGAGAAGATCCCACACAAATCGAGCGAATCTGGAACAAGGTTTTCCGATCGTTTACCTACATGGGTTCACGCGGCGCGACAACTCACGTGGTGAGTGGAATCGATATTGCGCTCTGGGACATTCGCGGCAAGCAGCTTGGGCTGCCGGTTTACGAATTGTTGGGAGGCAAAGTGCGAGAAGACGTTTTGCTCTACACCCATCCGGACCAGAGCAAATGGGAGACCGATGAGGGCATCGAGCAGGAAGTTCACAAGATCGTCGAGAGCGGTCACACCTCGATGAAGTTCGATCCGTTCCCTCACACCGGAGAACAGCAGGCACAAAACGCTGGTTACCTCAGTGGGACGCTTGATAAAGCTGGCGAACGACTGGCAGCTGACATTACAGCCAAAGTACGCGATTACGCCGGTGACGATATGGAAATCCTCATCGACGCCCACGGACGGTTTAACGTACCGACGGCAATCCGTCTGTGTAACTCCCTTGAGGATGCTGCCGGGATCAACTGGTTCGAAGAACCTGTGCCGGTCGAGAGTTATCACGCTCTGAGCCAGGTGCGAGAGAAAGTGAACGTCCCAATCTCAGTCGGAGAACGACTCCATACCCGCTGGGAATTCGTGCCTATCTTTGAAAACGAACTGGCTGACTTCGTAATGCCAGACGTCACGTGGACCGGTGGTATTACCGAGCTAAAGAAGATTTCAACGCAAGCTGAGTCGTACTACATCCCTGTGTCACCGCACGATGCAAGCGGCCCGATCAATGTTCTTGCCGGTGCGCATGTCATGCTCACGGTTCCTAACTTCTACCGTGTAGAAACGTCGAACGCCGATCTCAGCACGTACAACCAGTTCATCGAAACGCCTCTCGACAATTCGGGTGGTTCTCTAAGAGTTCCGAACAAGCCTGGTCTCGGCATCGAAATGAACATGGACTACATGCGCGCCAACAAACTGAATTAGGCCAAATCCACTCGGCTCGCAGGTAGCCTTGCTACCTCATAAATCCTTCATAAAGCGAAGCCGCGATTTCACAGAAATCTGCTGATTGAAGGACGAAAATTATCGCGTTGACCTTCCAGAGGAGGTGGCGCGTTGGCAACCCGAGTTTTTCCGTTTACAGCGTTAACAGTGCTCCTGTTGGGTTTGTTGGTCGTAGCGGGATGTAGTGCTACTGCCGAGGTGGTTGACTCTGCATCAACGGAGACTTCAGCACCATCAATTGTTGCTACAGCAACGGAGCCACAGGCGATCGCGACACCAGTACCTGACGTCGCCCCTCCAACGACTAGTCCGCTCCCAACTGCGTTACCCACAGTGACGCGGCAGTTGGACGATGAGAAAGATGATGATGATTCTTCAGGTTTTGACCTTGGATCGCTGATCGACCTCATTGGAACTCAAATGGCGCCATTTCCGACGGAGGGACCGCCCGGAGGGTTTCCGTTCCCCACGATGGATCCGTCAGGAGGTTTTGAGTTTCCTGATTTCGGATCAGTCGACCTCGAGCCGGATACGTTCGAAAGCTACGTTTTGCCGGTCGAGTTTGAACAGCCCTTTGCTGCGCCCGAGTGGCAGTCAGAAACGGTGCGCCCTGACTTCATATCCGGTCACACGCTGATGGACTTTGTATCCACCGTATACCTTGAGAAATACACGGATTCGACCCTCGACGCCATAGATGACACAGGTGCCGGGTGGGTTTTCTACGACCAGTACGCCACCTACCACTCTGTGACTCCTCCTGATCTGGAACTCATCGAATCCCAGTGGGAGAACGGATTCAGGAGTCTCTCCCCTACCGAAATGTCAGAACTGGCATCAAGCGCCGGAGAGAGAGGACTGAAATTTGGGCTCATGCTCGAGTTGAACTATGACGGCATGTTGAGCGACCGAAACAATCCGTTCTCTGATTCGAGCCTGGGTCAGGCGCACGCCGCCGAGCAGTACATCGGGATGCAGGCCGATTTACTCGATGCCGGCGATCCGGAAGCTGATGAGTTCTGGGACGCTTGGTTCGATGAGTACAGTGAGTTTGCGCTTGATCACGCACTGTTTGCGGAAGAAATCGACGCGTCGATGTTCGTAATCGGAAAGCAGTTAGGTTCATCAGTGAGGGAGGGCAATGCTGATCGGTGGAAAGCATTGATCACCGAGGTTCGTGGCGTCTATTCCGGCCCCATCGCTTACGCTCAATGGGTTAACGAAAATCAAACCTCGTATTTCGGGTTTCCGTTCGAAGCCGTCGACTACGCGATCATCTATGACTGGGGTAGCTACTCAATGAGCGCGTCTTCGGCACCGACCGACATCGAGGCGGTAATCGACTCACGACTAGAGACGGTTTACAAGCCCATGTATGACCGAACAAACACGCCGATCATTTTCCTTGCTGCTTACCAATCCCGAGAAGGCGCTCTGGACCAGGTGTGGTTCGAGCCAACGCAGGCCCAACCAACGATTGAGACAGACGAACTCACTCAGGCAGCCATGCACCAGGGGTTGTTACGAGCAACCCATGAAAAGGATTGGGTCGCCGGTGTACTTAGCTGGGGATTCTGGTGGCGAAATGATTTTGAGTCGATTTACGGTCAAAGTGACGCGAGCTTCGACAGGTCGTCCACAATCCGAGGGAAGATCGCCCATGAAATCTGGCGACGTTGGTTCGACGGCTAAGCTGCGAGCAGTAGGTCCGCGTGGGTCACGTCTTAGTATGCTTTGATCATGCCGAGCCCAACGCGAGAAACTTCCGAGCGACCTAACTGGTCTTCTCAGCGCGCCTACGTGCTTGCGTCTGTTGCGGGCGTTGTTGGGCTTGGGAATCTATGGCGGTTCCCGTACATGGTCGGCGAAAACGGTGGCGGCTCGTTCATAGTCGCCTACCTGATCTGTGTACTCCTGATTGGAATACCTCTGGCGATCGTCGAAGTCAGCGCGGGCAAGTACATCATGCGCGGACCTGTCGGCGTTTTTCGGAGCATCAACCCCGTTTGGGGACCGTGGTTTGGTTGGTTCCTGGTCGGGATGACGGTCCTGATCATGAGCTATTACTTCGTGATCACCGGCTGGACTCTCGGCTACGCAGGGAACGCGATAGTTGGCAACTTGAGCACATTCCCTGAGTTCACCGACGGCTACACATCGCTCTGGCTGTTCATGGTGGTCTGCGGACTGGTTGTGATCGGACTAATGAAGGGAGTTGGCGGCGTGGAGGCGACGAGTAAGTTCTTGATGCCTCTGCTAGTCCTGATCGTCGGATCACTGGCGATTTATGGCCAGTCACTTGATGGTGCCAGCGCAGCTAGAGATTTCTATTTTTCAGTTGAGTGGGATCAATTCACCGAATCTCGAACCTGGCGAATGGCAGCTGGACAAGCTTTCTATTCGCTATCGATCGGGCTCGGTTTTCTAATCACGTACGGAAGCTACGCACCACGAAATTTGAACGTGTTGGGATCGACAACGGCTGTAGCGGCGACCAATTCAACGATCTCGATGGTCGCTGGGCTCATGGTGTTTCCGATTGTCTTCACCTTCGGTCTACAACCCGATGCGGGAAGCCAGCTTTCATTTACTGCCATCCCTGTGTTGTTGAACGATCTTGCTGCAGGGCGTTTGATCGGTGTTGCGTTCTTCGTCCTTTTGTTCCTTGCAGCGTTCACTTCTTGCTACGGGGGAATGATGATTCCGATGACGGCGGTCCGCTACGAACTAAATCTGAGCAAGTTCAAGGCAGCTGTTGTCGCAACATCGGTAACCGCTATGCTCGGAATACCGTCAGCCCTGAGTTTTACGGATTCAAACCTGACGCTTGGCGGACAACCATTCCTGGACCGGATGGATCAAATAACAGGCTCGGGAACTGTGCTGGTCGCGGGTTTTATTGGGACAGCCTTGCTCGCGTGGTTCATACCGCTGGATCGATTGACAGTTTCGACGGGGAGTCACCACGCCCGCAAAGTTAGCTACGGAGTGATCTACATCGCACGCTTCGTGCCCCTGGTCGCTGCTACGGCTTTCGCAGCGACCTCTCTCTAGTCCGAGCCGTTTGAATTCCCGTTTTTCGCACTGCCGAAATCGCGTAGACCAACAGCGAATTCGCGAAGTCGGTTGCGGACCATTCCGTTCACCGTGTTTTCGGGGAACTCGCCGGTCGCATCTCGTTCTCCCGCCCCAACGCCGGTCAGAACTTCGATTCCCTGATTGATGTGCTCGACGGCGTAAATACTGAAGGTCCCAGCGTCGATCGCCTCGACAACATCGGACCGAAGCATCAGATTCGACAGGTTTCGCGCCGGGATTATGACGCCTGCTCCATTAAGTTTTCCTGCGGCAGAACACAGGTCGAAGAATCCTTCGATTTTCTCGTTCACTCCACCGATTGGCTGGATGTCTCCAAACTGGTTTATCGAACCGGTCACAGCAATGTTCTGTTTTATCGGAAGTCCCGCCAGTGAAGAAAGTATTGCGTACAGTTCGGTCGAGGACGCACTGTCTCCATCGATCATCCCGTAGGACTGCTCAAACACGATCGAAATGTTCACGCTGAGGGGTGTATCGACTGCGAAGTTTGCCCCGATGTAACCGGAAAGAATCAAGACGCCTTTGTCGTGAGTTTGCCCGGTAAGTTCAACTTCCCGTTCTACGTTCACGACACCCTGCATTCCCATAAATGAACGCGCCGTAATCTTGCTCGGACGACCGAATACGACGTCGCCATCGCCGTAGACGGAAAGACCGTTAACCTGGCCGATCTGTTCCCCGTCGAGATCAACTATCAGGGTGCCTTCCAGCATCATCTCCCTGATGGCATCGGCGATCCGTGCGGAGCGTTCAATCCGACCTTCCAGCGCAGTGCGGACGTGACTTGCTTCCACGGTTTTCGAGCCAGCAACCGCAGCTTGTTCTGCTGCCTCAACAACCAGGTCGGCAAGCAGACCAAAACGAGTGGACAGTTTCGTCTGGCTATCGACCATGCGGGCTGCGTGTTCGATCACTGCGGAGACACCGCCGCTACTGAACGGCGAAAGACTGGCATCGGAACACATACTGCTTACGAACCGGGAATATTCACGCAATCGCTCAGGTGTGATGTCAGTCTGTGAATCAAGGTCGGCGCGGACTTTAAACACCTGCCAGAAGTCTGGATCAAACCGCGCAAGGGCTGAGTAAAGCTCAGGCTCTCCCGACATCACCACTTTTACGTCAATCGGAATGGCGGCGGGGCGCAGTGCCTGGGAGAAGAATCCTGGCGCAAATATATCGGCAGGATCTTCTGGGCGAATTTCCCGTTCTCTCAACACCCGCTTCAGAGCTGGCCAAACCGCGGGTTGGGTTAGTACATCCCTCGCCTCAAGAACAAGGTATCCACCGCTGGCACGAACGAGTGAACCGGCCTTCAACATCGTGTGATCCGTCGGTCGAGCTTCTAGTGTTGGTGGACGTTCGATTCGACCGAACAGGTGAGCGTACGTCGGATTCTCTTCGACCACGATTTGCTGCTCACTGACGTTCGCGTTATCCACGAACAGGTTCGCCTTGAACGGCAACATTGGGTCTCGCTGGATCTGTGAAGCTGGCATCGACAGTTGAAGGCTCAACATGCCCTGGGAATCGGAATCATCCGACCGGAATGAAGAAATGTTTTCCAGGGTGTGAACAAGCAAGCTTCCCAGGAACGATTTTGCTTCGTCAGTTTTGCCGAACTGCTCGTCGATTGCCTCGAACGGAGTTTTTACAACATTGGCGACGACCTGCCGGTCGACCTCATTGACCGCCTTGACGCGTGATTCTTCAATCGTGCGCAACTCATCCATGGTTTGGTCAAGTGCGCTTAGGATTCGGCGACGTGCCTCATTCACCCTCTCCTGCTCTTCCTCGGGCATGTCTGAGAAAGCCGCCTGATCCATCGGTTCGTCACCTTGCATTGGAACCACAGCAATTCCTGCTGGTCCGAAGTGGACTGAGAAACTCTGCTCGCGGGCGACTCGATCTGCTTCGGTGATGCGCTCGTTGCGCTGCTCGAACGCGTGTTCGTTGATTCGTCGAATCTCAACCTTGTACGCATCGTCATCAAAAGCTTCGGGGAGCTCTCGATTCAGCGTATTGCGTAGCTCATCTACGGCACCAGTAAATTTCCTGCCATCGCCAGCCGGGAACTTGAGTGCAGCTGGCTGGTCCGGATGATCGAAGTTGTAGACGTAGCACCAGTCGAATGCTTCGTGTGCACTACGACTCCCCTGCCCGTTTGAAACAGCCCCAGCCAGGTGTGTACGGATTACGGTGCTCTTGCCCGTGCCTGTGAGACCGGTTACGAAGATGTTGTAGCCAGGAGAGTCCAACCCAAGACCGAATTCCAACGCTTTTACGGCGCGGCGCTGACCAATAAACGAGTCGATCGGCTGAAGCTCATCGGTCGAATCAAATCCAAGTGCTTCTGGATCGCATGTCCAGCGCGCCATTTCGCGGGTGACCCGCAGCTTCTCAACGTCCAACTTCGCCTAGCCCCCTGTTCGAAAGTACATCCGATATAACTCGGATTCTAACTTCATGAGTAGGGAAATCCAGCACCAACACATGAGTTGTTGGTGACAGCTCACTTCGTCAAATTCTTAGATACAACTCCCGCAGTTGCCAGGTATTGCGCGTTTCGATTGACCATTGCTGCCAACCAAATTTTCACCAATTACATGACAAATCTCGACACTGTGAAACTAAACTGGTCTGTCATGTGGACAACATCTACGGGGGTTCCGAAATTGAAATCAAAGTTGAAATTCACACTTTTTGCAGTCTGTGTTTTGACCTTGTGGGGCGCGGTTGCGTGTGAATTAGCTGATTCGATAGAGAACGGTTCCACTCCGACGGCTAACACACTTACGAACCCTACAGAAGTACCTAGAAGTCCTGCTTCAACAGCCACCATCACGACTGGGTTGACGGTTACTCCAACTCAAACCCAGGAACCGACGGCTGTGGCATCATCTACAGTGAAACCGGCGGCATCGCCAACAGCCGAAACTGAAAACGGGGAGCGATTCCGAGATGAGGAATTCGGCTGGAGCATACTGTTGCCACCAGGTTCGGATATCAACGAATCAACAACCCCTGAGGGTGTGACTCCAAGATTCAGAGAGACGACTCTGTCACAGAACGCAGCCTTTAGAGCCGGAGACCCACATGTCTCTATTCGAGTTCGGGCATTCGAGGACGGTTCTCCGTGGCAAGCACCCGCTGGTTGTTTAGCTGACGCGCACTTTCATGCCACGCTCCAACAGGGTGAGCTCACTGAAATTGTTCCTTTAGATTTCGGTTCGCTTGAGGGCAGGACTGGTGTGATACCCGTGACGGCTGATCGAACAGATACACACGTGGCGTGCATGACAGGAAATGGAAAAGGCTTCTTTTTGATCATCTTCGGTGGGCCAGGCCCAGATACCTCAGCGGTTAGTAAATACCTCAATTCATTCAGAGTTATCGATTTCGAATAGAATTTAGCTTAAAACACCAGTAATACCGGAATGCGCAACACGTGTTGGTGCTTAGCGTTCCAAATCGAAAACACACGATGAGCCTCACCGTAGCCGCCCTTTATCACTTCACACATATCGACGATCCTGAAACCAGAAGAGATGAGCTTCTCTCTCTTTGCCGGTCAGAAGACGTGTACGGGACGCTGATTCTCGCCAAAGAAGGTATTAACGGCACAATTGCTGGCCCAGCTTCCGGTATTGAAAACGTCATTGGATTTCTAAACAGTTGGCCTGAAATAGATGGTCTCGAAGTGAAGTACTCAGCCAGCAGCGGGCGGGCTTTCAAGCGCATGAAAGTGAAGGTCAAACAAGAGATCGTCACCATGGGCATCCCCGAGGTTGACGTTGCCAACGATGTTGGGACATACGTTGATCCCAAGGACTGGAACGAGCTTATCGAACGAGATGATGTTCTGATTGTCGACACTCGTAACTCGTATGAGTTTGGAGTCGGAAGATTCTCCGGCGCTGTTGATCCTGAAACCGAAACTTTCGGAGAGTTCCCTGCCTGGGCGCAGGATCTTGCGGAGACTGAAGAAGAGGAAAAGCCTAACGCTGTCGCCATGTACTGCACCGGTGGAATCAGGTGCGAAAAGGCGACCGCCTATATGCGGGAACTCGGCTTCGATGAGGTGTACCACCTGAAAGGTGGAATCCTCAAATACCTCGAACAGGTTCCTGAAGAAAAAAGCCTGTGGGAAGGCGAGTGTTTCGTTTTTGACGAGCGAGTTGCAGTCGGACACGGACTTGCCGAAGGCGATTATCGACTCTGCTACGGCTGCATGAATCCAATTTCACCTGATGAGCGTGAGTCATCGAAATTCGAAGAAGGCGTCAGCTGTTCGAACTGCTTTGATTCACTTTCGGACTACGACCGCGACAGATTCAGAGAACGCCAGAAGCAGATCAACCTCGCAAAATCACGAGGCGAATCCCACTTCGAAGACCGAGCGCGACTGTGGTAGTTAGTCGGACCACTGACGACTGATTTGTTACGTTGCGTTAACCCGGCTTTACCTGTCTAACACACAACTAACCGTCACCGTTACCAACCTAACAGCTTCTCGATCCCGCACCTGATTGTTCTAGACACTTGTGGCAGGAGGACGTGAAGTGCTGAAACAAAACGCCACAGTGCTGGCAATCTAGGACGATCCTGAAATTAGCGGGATTCTCGAGGTAAGACTTGCAAACGAGGGATACGAAGTTCACCTTGCCCGCTGCGGTAAGAGCGGTGTGAAAGCTTTCTATGAACACCGACCGGACCTCGTATTACTGGATGTAGGACTCCCCGAGTATGACGGCTTCGAGGTTTTGAATCGTATCCGAGAACTTTCGGAAGTGCCCGTGATATTTATCTCCGCAAGGGGTGGCGAAGAAGACAGAGTGAGGGGTTTGACCGGCGGGGGCGATGACTACATCGTCAAGCCGTTTGGTGGACGTGAGTTAGTTGCGCGAATTGAAGCGGTGATGCGCCGCTCGTCTACTAAAACATCTGGAGAATCGAACACCTATATTGATGACCGCGTCAATATAGGTGTTCGATTCGCACGAAGTGAGTGTCGATGGGCGAGATATCCAACTCACTGCATACGAATTTCGACTGCTGAAAGCGCTCGTGTCACATCCGAACCAGGTGCTCAGTCAAAACCAACTTCTCGACCTCGTCTGGGGCACAGACGCAATGGAAGCTGCTTTGAGTTCAGTCCGTTTGTACGTCGGATATCTTCGGGCCAAGATCGAACAAGATCGTGCAATGCCGAACATGATTGAGACAGTATAAGGTGATTTGGTTACCGATACCGACCGGCTAAGCCAGTCTAATCCAATCAGATTGAACAGCCGGAACCGTGACCGTGAACTGTGACCCGGTACCCTTTTTACTGGTGACTGTGATTGTCCCGTTGTGAAGCTCAACTAATCCCTTCGAAACGGCCAGGCCTAGCCCGGTGCTGTCCTGCTTTCTAGACGGCAAGTTTTGTGCCGAAGAGAACGGCTCGAAAACTGCGTCCAGCTTGTCGGAAGGAATACCGATACCAGTATCGGTCACTTGCAACTCGATACTATTCTCGGTACTACGAACTAATACGTCGACTCTGCCACCAGCATCGGTATAACGAGCAGCATTCGACAGTAGGTTCGTGCCCACCTGCCCATAACGCACCGCATCAAGCCATACGGGATCATCCCCGATGGAGTTGAAGGTCAGACCGATCCCTGAACTACGGAATTTAAGCTCAAACTCTTTCACGATTTTTGAAATTAGATCGACCCCAGAAACCTGGTCGAAGAAAACCTCCAGATTTCCGGTTTCGATTCGAGACACATCCAACAGATCGTCAAGAATGGTTCCCAGCCGGTGAAGAGCCGAAGAGGCAGCATTAACCGACCGATTTTGATCATCACTCAACTCACCCAGCAATCCATCTGCCAGCAAATACACATGCCCCATCACCGTGGGGAGCGGAGTACGTAATTCGTGCGAAACGTGTGAGACTAGATTGGATCTGGCATCAGATATTTTCTGCATCTCAGTGACGTCGCTGTATATCCACAATCTTCCTAAGTACTGTCCGTCCGTTCGGGATACAGGAACAGTGCTTCTCGACACAAACCTGTCGCCAGCAACGCCCGGAATCTGAAACACCTCTCCATGCAACCTGCGGTTGGTATCGGAATAGATGTCATCGACATTCTGGTGGAATTCTGAATCAAACGAGTTCAATACCGAATCCATTGTGTGCTCAAGTTCTGTGCTACTTCGCCCGACCCATACATCATCGCCAATTCCGAACAGATCCCTAAAGGAATCGTTGATCCAGATAATCCGGCGGTGCTGATCGACCAGCAAAATTCCTTCACTCGCCGACTGCATAACAAGGTCAACAGAAGTCTCCAGTCGAGAATTGACAGCCAACTCGGTCTGATAATCAGCTTCCGCCTTTACCGCCCGATTCCGGAGCAATTCGGTTGGTCGGTAAACGATGTAGTAAATGCCGATGGTTATAGTCATCAGCGCGAGACCGGAAACGACTATTGCAGGGATCACCGATTTATCTGAGCGGAGCTGTGCAAAATCGCCGGGAGCGAGCAATCTCACAGACCACTCTGTCCCGCTCGCTTCGAACTTGGAGGGGGGCACTGTTAGACGAACGTCCGCTGAATCCGATTGGTCGAAGGAATCTGATCCTACGAGCTGTCCAGTAAACACATGAACAATCTCCATAGCGATCGCCTCAACACCGTGAACTCCTGAGTTTGCAGGGACGAGAGAATCGGTCAACAAGTCCGAATCGTGAATCGAGAACACGACCCGGGAATTGGGCTCATTGATGTCAACCTTCGTTAAGAAGACCACCATGTCATCTTTGAAATCTGCAATAGGTACTGCGTAGTAACTAACATCACTCGTAGCGAGCTCAGCGACTCCAGAATCGAACTGGGCCGACGCTTTTATGGAATTAAGAGTCTCGATGTCCAGTGGTCCCATGTAAAAGCCTTCGTCGTCATCACTTGAGCTCGATACCAAACCAATTCCAAGAATTGATTCAGCACACAGTCCTTGTGACTTTACGTCGGCTACGAATCGTCCAAACCTATCCTGGTCCAACATCTCCGTATGTGCGGTAAAGGTTGCCACCGCCCGGATGTCGCTTGTGATTGC
>Ga0181589_10001319_pt1 | contig 19196 bp, 29 predicted proteins | sample 071ome_25_FD_132444 | JGI IMG/M metagenome (GOLD analysis project Ga0181589, IMG submission 132444) | Coastal salt marsh microbial communities from the Groves Creek Marsh, Skidaway Island, Georgia - 071410BT metaG (megahit assembly) | ecosystem: Environmental > Aquatic > Marine > Intertidal...
CTTCGATATAAGAACCGTGTTCAATTGTAAGATGTTCAGAGTTATCTTTTATACAATTTGAACAAACATGAAGAGTGTTTTGTACTTCGTTATCTGGGTCAATAATTGAAATGTTCCACAAGTTAACAGGAAGTTCTGACAAATCATAACTTGGGTAAGTAAAGTGAGAATAACATGTTGAACAAGAAGCTACACGTAGTTCAGGAGGAATATGATCTAAATGAAAGTATTCATCTGTAGAATGATCATAAATTATTGAACTACCTACGTCATTTGAATGGAAATATAGATCAATACTTTCTATGTAAACATATTCACAGTAGCATGATTCACACAGATGCTTATCGATGTGTGAATCGTCTTGCTGTACTGGAGTGTAGAAACATTCTCCAGTAGATTGCTGTTCGCAATCGTCACATATGAATGCTTCTTGTTCATCTCCGTTTTCGTCTGTGAATATCTCAAAAGACAGCTTCTTCGTCACTTTTAAATTATCACCACTTTGGGAAAGTTTTTCTTTCTGTTGTTGTGATAAATCAAAAATGTTGATAGGATCAAAGTTTTGGTGTGATGCGTTGTAGGCTCTGACGAAAGAGCTGTAGGCTGCGTCAGAGATGTTACCTGCACCGTTTGATATAATGTTGATAGGCTTTGGAACTAATGGGTCAGTGTAGTAAGCATGATAGTCACCTATAATGGCGTCTACGAACTTGAGGTGGTGACCTTCAGGAACATGCTTGGACTGGTTGTTGATATCTTGAACGCGTACTGGTATCCAAAGATCTGGGTCAAGTGTCCATTCGTAGCCTTCGGAATCAGAGTAGTTTTCCCATTCTTGTGGATCCCAAAGATGTTGGAAAGACGGGTTTTCTTGGTATAGTTCTCTGTAGAATCTTGGACCGTCTGTTTCGTTCATGTTGGCGTCGTTGTAGGCTTCGACACCTGAGCAGCGTTCAATGATATGTACGACTTGTTCGTTGAAAGGCAGGTTGGAGATGTCGTGTGTGTGATATAGGCAGATCCAACCTACGCTTGTTTTCTGGTAGCCTTTACAGTTAATGTTTGGAAGATTAACATGGTAAAGTGGTGTTTGTGGTTGTATGACTGGTTGTGTGGTGTAGAATGTTCTTGCGCCAAGAAGATTGTTGTCTACAAGATCAGCAATAATAATTCTGTATGGCTGAGCGACATAATATTTTTTAGCTGTTTGATCTCCTTCATATCTACCCCAGTTAATGTAGTACATTCCTGGTTTAAGCTGATAGGCGATCTGTGTGTGGTTGAAAGCTTTACGGATGGAAAGTATTCCTGATCCGTCAACTGGTAAAAGACCTGAGTCGAAGTACTGCTCTTTAGAATAGTTAAGATAGAATGAAGTGATGTCTTTGTCGTTTACTGTTTCAAGACCAAACGAGTTAACTACTGATCGTAAAACAAAAGACCCGGTGGTGTCTTGATCTTGTTTTACAAAAGAGTATGATACGTTTTTCATTTCACTCCAATTATTATAATTCTTTGAACAGTTCTTCTAAGTCTTGGTCAATTTCTTTGGTGAAGTCACCAAATTCGTTTGTTATCCAGTTGGGGCTTTCTGTGACGACTTCTACAACAGCCATCTTTTTGGAGAGTTGTTGCTCTACTTCTACGAGATCAGCTAAACGATCTAATGCTTTAGAAAGTTTTTTGAGGTCGGATCTGCTGGGAGAAAGAGCAAGTATTTGCTGTATGACAGGAAAGTTATTGATATAAAACTTTTCTGACTTAGCAATTTTGATGATTCTTTCTGAAACTTTTTCTAAATCTTTCTCTAAAGCTTTCTTTGCTTGAGGTGCGTTAGAAAAACTGAAGTTGAAAGATGTGATTTTTTCAGAAGGAATTTGTTCTGGATGAGTCATAAGAAGAAACCTTTACTTTGTTACGAAGTTGTAGGAAATCTTTGATTTCCAATAGAGACCACCACACTGTTGCTGATCCTATTGCCAACTTTGTAAGTATTCTAGCAAGATAGGCTTCATCTAAACTTGACATTCCGGGCGACATGCCCTGTATGTCTAGATAATTTTCTTCGAAAAAGTTATGAAGCTTATTTTGTAAATACTTTTGTTTCTGTGATATGTCTCCTGTTCGGATAGACATGTGGTGTGATACCCCCGCTTTGATAGTCATTGATTTGGTTCAAAACTTCAACTGTAATATAGTCGAGTTGTTTATGGCTTTTTATTGCTTTTGGGGTTTGCGTTATATATTGACGCATTTTGTTGGTTTTTATTTTACTGTACAATCCAGCAAACACAACTGGAAGCATTAAGAGGTGCATAGTTGCATGTTCCTTTTTGCTTTTCTGTATTTAGCTCCATCGGTTCCAATGTAATTGAAAACAATTTCACCAATTAATATACCTATTATTGGTAGATATGGGCTAAATTTAAATATAGTGTTTAATAGCAAAAGTAGAATAGAAGTTATGACACCGTAAAGTGGACCGCTAAAAGAAACCTTTTTAGTGAGTCGGTCTGACATTTTAGCAACTCGTGTTACCCCAACTACAAAAAATGGTAAGGGTATGAAGAAAGGTAACTTGGCTTTTATCTTATTTATTTTAGCTGTGTAATAGTGGCCAAGTTCATGTATCAGCATAACAAATAATGCTACATAAACAAAAGTGCTATGTATTATAGTGTAGTTTATTTGTGCTGCTGCTATGATGGTTGCTATCATCCAGAATGAATCTGGAAGTCGTTTAGCTTTCTTCTTGAGTAAATCTAACATTTTTGTCAAATGCTTCGTGAACTTTTTCAAGTAAGCCAATACCGACAAGATCTTTTGTGATATTGGCGTTGACTTTATTTGCAAAAAGTTTGTAAACAAAGTCATCGATAGAGAATTCTTCGATGTTATTTTCGAAGAGACACATTTTTACAGGAATGTTCAGTTGTTCTGATAGTTGTAAATATGTGGCTTTGTCTAATTCTAATGTGTGACGAAGTATTTGTATTGTAGGATAATAGACTGTTTGTAAGTGCAGGTTCGTTAGCTCTATATCAAAAATTTCTTTTACAATATCAGAATACGTTTCGTCGCCTTCAAACACTGCGTCACACAAGTTGAGGAAAAAGATTTTGTGTGCAATTTTAGACTCTATAGTGTTGAAGTATTCTATTAGGGAATACCTGCCGTCTGTGAGTTCATCTAAAGTCATTTTGATTGACTTTAGTGTTGCACTTTGATTGAATGCATCTGTTGATGTAGAAAGGGCATTGTAGAACGCTGAGGCAAGTGTTGTTTCTACACCTTTGATTGAGCCTTCTGTGTTATCATAATGCTCTTTAATGTTATCGATAAGATCTTTTTCTCTATCGGAAAGATCTGTGGTATTACTTTGCGGTATGGCTTGTGTTTGTGTTACTTCTGTGTCTGGGTCGTATTCAAACAGATCGTCGTCATCTGAAACGTAAGACATAACAAAACCTCCTTAGATAGGTGTTTATTTGTATGATCTAGTTCTCATACATTTCTAGTTTTTTGCTGTAAGGTATGTGATCTTTATAAGAGGTATTTGATAATATGTCTTTACATTGTGACAATGTTACTGTTTTTCTTTGATGTGCTGTAGGAAGTTCTTTTTCTCTCTGTCTTTTTGTAGTGCCACCCCAGATGCCTTCATGATCATACATGAATGCTTCATACAGGCATTCTGCTTTTACGGGGCATTCTTCACAGATAGAAATAATTTTTCGTACTTCCGTAAGATTTTGTCTGTTAATACTATATGGAAAGTACATGTCGGTTTCTGACCCTTTGCATAAAGCTTGATTTCTCCATTTAGGAGAGGGTATATCTTTATTGTCAGACATCAGTGTTCCTTTATTTTTGAAACATTTTGATATGATTCAATAATACTATTAGTTACTTCTTCAGAAGATTCTAAAAGTTTTTGTATTTGTGATATTATTTCTTTTAGTTCTTCTAATCCTTGTTTAGGATTTGATTGTAGCTCTATCGGTATTTTTAAAAGTTTTGCTTGTATATCTTTTAAACTTTTGTAAAGATTTTTTGTATGTACCCAAACGAAAGACATTTGGTCTGCGAGTTCGTCAGTTGTTTGCGTGATTTTGTTGAACTCTTCTTTAAAGATTTCTTCGTAGTCAGGTGTCATGTTCTCACATCTTTTTTGTGGTTATCAAAAGTATTAAAGATAATGATATCCAGAAAAAAAGTTCCACATTACCTCCTGATAAATCTGGTAGGAGAAATGGGAATTGAACCCATGACCACGTGTTTATAAGACACGCTGCAGCAACCAGCGCCGCACCTTCTCCCAAGTGGAGCCGGATGCAGGATTCGAACCCGCGACATCTTCATTACAAGTGAAGTGCTCTACCAACTGAGCTAATCCGGCTAAAACTACTTCTTCTCTTGATCTTTTGGTTGATCTTTCTTTGGTGTAGAAAGATCTTCAGTAGCAGTTTTTTTACCGTGACCTATTATCTTTCTGAATTTTGCGAGAGCCATTATTGTTCTCCTTGTTGAAATGATAATAGTTGCAGGTTTGTGACAGAGAAAACATCATGTTCATAATGTTCTACTCCTACATAGAGTTTGTCTAAGAGTTCTTGGACAATCTCTATTTGGTTTGCTTTCTCGTCGTCAGGGACAATTAAGTCTAAAGAGACTTGTACTTGTATGTTTTGCATTTGGCCTCCGTAGTTGTGCTCCAACAGTATATCACAGTGTACTATTATTGGAGCAAACTAAGAGAAAAAATGTTGGTTGTCCGCCCTCTGGGGATCGAACCCAGGACCAATGGATTAAAAGTCCACTGCTCTACCAGCTGAGCTAAAGGCGGGGGTGGGCGGTAGCTGCGAAAGGAGGAACAGCTACCGCCCCGTGACAGATTGCGTCATGTGCACCTACGCTTACACATAACATCCGTTAGCAATCGTCACAGAAATTATCCTAGCAAGTGTTCACGTGAACAGGATGCTGTGGTCTGTTCCTTGCTAGGATAAAAGGTATGTCTGGGTATGACCATTCCTATGGTTACGTTCCGGCCATTCTATGCGGTTATAGCCATACCCAGACATGATTATGTGTCCCAACAAGTTAACGGAAGCCGCCCGTATTATGTAACCTGCTGGGACACGAATGTTTCCCAGATAACGAATGACAACCTGTCATCGTTATTGATGACCCGTTACCTGGGAAGTACCCGAGGCGGGACTCGAACCCGCACGATCTTTCGATCAGAGGATTTTAAGTCCTCGGCGTCTGCCATTCCGCCACTCGGGCAGAATTTCAGACTGCTTGAAGTTCTTGTGAAAATATGGACGGGTCAGTTAAGAATTTATGTATTTGATCGACCCATTCAATAAGATCTTTATTTGATTCTTTATCAATGGTATTAGAATGCAGTAAGTTTCTTATCTTATTTATATTATCTATGTCTGTTGGGTTGGTTCCAATATTGATTGAAACGCTCATGGTATTTTTCCTTTTTATATCGGTTGTTGATTACCCCCCGATATCTAATTTTTGTTGGATCTATCTTTAACTTCTTGTAGAAGTTTGTTTGTTAAACAAGTCGGGCAAAGATTTAGTTGAAATCTTTTTGACTCATATACTTCTAAAGAAAATAGATCACATTCTGCACATTTTCTTTTTGTTTGATGTAACTTGTTGTTATCAGTATATTTCATATATGCGCATAAATTGTTCAATTATTTCGAATGGGACAGAGTTGTCTCCGTTATCTAAATATTTTTCTTTGTGATTATATGATCCAAACACTACTGCATCTCCGTAGAAAGAATCTGCCATTCTTTCTCCATAGTGTGTTTGGGAAACTATGCGCATAAATTGTGTCATAACCCGGTTTGGTTTACGTATAGCGTATTGTAGTGTTGGATCAAAATATGCGTGTTCAGTGTAAGATAATGGGATTATCTTTACATGTGTGTCACCAAATATTTCTGATATGATATTTGGTGGATAGTCAAACATGATACTTGGATGAGATTTAGGATCTGCTGAAACATGTAAACCTAATACTTTGATTTCTGATATTAAAGGATGATCAAAGTAACATTCAGGTGTGAATAAAGGTGTTGCTATTTTATACCTAGGAGGTATATCTATTATTTGTTCCACGTTATCATGTCTGTATAGAATGAAGATGAAGAGTTGTTATTTTCGGTGTAAACAACTCTAGAGATGCCTGCTTCAATGATGTGTTCTAAACACCACACACATGGTTTAGCCATAGCTGTATTGTTATTTAACAGCAGGCGGGCAATATACATTGTTGCACCGTCAGTGTTTTTAGTGTTTTTAATAACACGTATTTCAGCATGTGTTGAGCATCTGTTAGGGGGAGTGTCTGGGGTGATGCGTGGTATGTTTACATCACCACCCAGAACTCTTCCTGATTTTACGAGCAGTGCCGCCATTCTGAAACGATAATCAGAAGTGAGAGCTATCTTTGCTGTAGCAGAAAGAAAAGAGCTATCACTATTTGATAGTGTATCAGAAATAAAGCTGTACTGCTTGTAAGGGTTTCGTAATGGTATGTTAGCGTAGTTAATTCTGGACATAATAGTATTATACCATATATTAGTTAGTCTGGTCGTTTCTCACTTTGATACTCTTTCATTATTATTTTAGGCGATTGTCCACACAGTCCGCACGTACCACCACGGTAGTAGGCGGATTCTATCTGTATAGGCCAATCTCTGCAACATCTAAGAATGACGTACTTAGGAGTATCTTTGGTGGACATAATAATATTATATCATATGTCAGTCACGACGGGCATCATCCCACGCTTCGAGAGCTTCGTCCCAACGTCCGGTTCTAATACCTTCCGCAAGACGATCACCTGCGTCACGAAGTCTTTCGATTTCGTCAGCAGCATCATCGAAGAGAGAACCTGAGAGCATGGTAACAGTACCTTGTTCTTGTTGAGCTTTGTTAATAACAACAGCCATAATTCTCAAGTCTTCTACGATGTTTCTGCTGCTCATTAGTTACCTAAAGCTTCGATCTGTCCGAAGTGTTCTGGGCAGACGTAACGAACAACGTAACGCATGTACAGACCAATGCTGTCATTAAGTGCAGGGTCAACCTCAGCAACCATTAGATACACTTCAACAAGAAGTCTATCGATTGCGATTCCTTGATCAAGTGAATCACAAATGCCGGCACCAAGGTTAAGAAGAACTTCATCGGTGTAGCTATAATACCACAGGGGTGTGTCACTTCTCACCATATCCAGATAAACATCTGGCTGATATCCGTTCATTGGAGGCTCCTCGTAAGGAGCTAATGTGGGACGGGTCTCAGGTGTTGGTGCTTCAGTTGTGGTGGTTGGAGCAGCAGTTGTTTCTACTGGCTCTTCAGCAACAGGGGGTTGGGTGGTTGTTGCTTCTACGTATACAATTCTTTCTCCACCGCAAGCGGCAAGAAAAAGAATAGGTAAAAGAATAATTTTTTTCATTACCATCTTCCTTTATTATAGTTGATCTTGTTTTGTAACCATTGAGGTTTAGGATTGTTCTCATAATATTTTCCAATTATTTGAGAAGCAATGCCTTTAGTCATGTCTGCTGTGACAGGCACACCAATACGTTTCAAAGTTCTTTTTTGTGCGTCAGTTGGTGAGTCTGTTCGCCATGGTGCGTCTGATTCTATCAGATTGGTGTTGTATCGTTTAATGATCCATTTATCTGATCTGACGAATGCGTCACGCATGTCTTCAGGATGACCAAGAACTTTGGTTTGTGTTTTGTTATCGACTTTTGTTGTGTGCGTAGCAGTCCATCTACCGAGGGTGTCAACAAATATTCTGAATGAATTGTTTGAGTCTACTGCTAGATGGAAATCATTTTCTGCTACTTCTGCCCACACAAAACGAGAGTATTGTTGTACAACTTCGTTTGGTGGTGGTGGCATAAACAAGTCGATTCGCTTGTATGCTAGTTCGATGTCTTCAGGGTTTAAGACACGTACTGCTTCGCCAGGACAGAACTCTTCAAGTTCTTTATATTTGTTAGCTACGTCTACTAAATCTTGACCATTGAGGTCGAAATCCGGTGGTAAACCAAGAAGAGACGGTAGTCCAAGTGGCTTTTTGCCTTTTGTGGTGTCGGCAAAATCTAAAACTTTGCAATGCTCTTTTCCTTCAAACAAGCGTGTACCACGGCCTACGATCTGTGTGTATAGTAATGTTGATCGTGTTGGTCTAGCCAATATAATGGCTTCTACGGAAGGTTCATCAAATCCTTCAGTAAGTACGCCAACGTTAACCAAAATACGAGTCTCCCCGCTACGGAAACGAGCCAAAATCTCTTGGCGCTGTTCCGAGGGAGTAGTTCCGACAATGACTTCGGCATTTATCGACGCTTGCCGAAAGGATGTGGCCAAGTCATTCGCGTGTTCGACACCTGCACAAAAGGCAATGGCTTTAGCATTATCACATATCTCCATATAGCTAGCAACGATAATAGCATTACGCTCAGGAGTGTTAATAGTATCTTGTAATTGAGATGCGACATAATCGCCTTCACGACTTTGTACCTCCGAAATGTCTGTATCCGTTCGGATACGGTATCCAACTATTCTAGCAAGCCAGCCTTCTTGAATCAAGTCAACAATGGTTTTATAATAAACAATTTCATCGAACACGTCAGTAAGACGAGTGTTGTCAGATCTTTGCGGAGTGGCAGTTACACCTAAGGTAAAACTGTTTTCAAAATAGTCAAGGATACGACGATAGGTAGGAGCAGCAGCATGATGCGCCTCGTCAATGACGATGGTTCGAAAATAGTCTCTCGGGAATCTGCTAATACGATCACTACCATCCCTACCAAGAGTAGGAACGGAAGCAATAACAACATCAGAATGAGAAGCATAGTTTTCTGCCTGTTCTATTTCTACAGTCAGGTCAGGGTTTGACCATTCTAATTTTTCTTTTGCTTGCACAAGTAGTTCTTCTCTGTGTGCTAGGATTAGCATCGGGAGAGAATCTTGTTTGTGTTCTGGAAGATGTGTGAATATGACTGTTTTGCCTGCGCCTGTTGGGAGCACTACGAGCTGGCGGCTTACACCATTATCATAAAATGTTGTAATTGCGTCTAGTGCTTCTTGTTGGTATGGGCGTAGTTGCACAGTCATGTTCAGTAGTAGTTAGAGTCTCCGTATGATAGCTCTTGATTCATAAGATCTTCAAGTTCTTCATCAAGAGTTTTGCTTTCAACTGTCTTTGATGTAACCTTTAGATTTTTGTTAAAAAAATAGTAGGTTACATTGTCTTTATTGTTGTTTTTGTTATCCATGATTGTTATTGTAGGAGTGGTTCTTTTTCTGGTGAAAAGTCGAAGAAACTATATGTTTTGTCGTCTAGAATTTTGACGGCAGCATCTGTTGAACTAAGGTAGGAAAGAATTTCTTCGGGAGTGAAAATGTTTTGTGGCATAACATTGTTGATGAAAATGTAGAACATGGTGATCATGTCCTTGCCTTGTTCATCAAACTCTTGGTCATCTACGGGTGTGACTTCTGCGAGTTCGTTATACCAAGTAACATCAGTATCTCTGGTGTATGGAATGGTGAGAATGTATGCTTTGTCTTCGCTAAGAATATACATTGTTAGACAAAGATAGTTATTATCTTCGATCACAATGGTTGATCTCATTGAGATTACACATGCATGTGAATCGGTGTACACATATAGATGTAATGCTTTAGAGATGTTGGCGAGAGTTTCGTTAAAGGTTTCACCTTTTGGTACGGTGATAACAATGTTTCTGGTGTTTACATCAGAGTACATTGCTATGGTTGTTGGGATATCTTCGCCAATTTGTTCTATTACGGTTTTTGATGCACCGATGTCTGATTCGATATCGGAAACGATTTCTTGTAGTTGTTCAATTGTTGACATCAGTTTGCCTCAATAAGTGCGTGTACAGCACTGAACGTTGCGTATGTACCGTAAAGGTACAATGCTAGTGCAATTGCTAGGGTGATGTTTGTTGCTCCGCCAAAGATAAATAGAGCAAAGATTACTGTTTCTAATGCCCAGTAGGTGGTGATTGCTGTGACTTTGTTTTCTGTTCTTTGAAAGAATCTTTTAGTTCTTCCAGCAAGTACACCAGTCTTAAAAGCAACTTTGTTGCGGGGGCGGTCATTAATAGTAGTAATATTAAGGGAAGGTAGGTTGTCATGGGTAAGTACTAGTGTGGAGTTCATAAATTTTTTTAGGTTCTATTAGTATTTTTATAATACATTTGGTATATTGATTCATTCTTGAGCATATGTTTTTCTTGGGATAGATGATTCGTTCAATCCATTTGTTTTAAACAAGAAATCCTGACTCATTCAAGGGTTCTGTGTTGTTGTGACATCTTTGATTCATTCATAGGGATTGTATTATATCTCAACTACTGATTCACTTCCACCTGGTGTTTTGAATTGGGAATTGTGGTTCATTCGAACGCTATGTTTTATGTTGGTCCATGTGATTCATTTTTGGTTTCTGTTTTAAATTTCACACAATGATTCATTCGTAGTTTTTGTTTTAAATCGTAATACATGATTCATTCGCTTGCAATGTTTTAAATCAAGATACCTGATTTAAGATGTGTGGGTGGTCCGGTAATGAGGGAACCGAACCACCCACACGATCAGATGTACTCGTCCTTGAAAGGAGGAGCAATGTAATGGGCATGGCCGCCATGTTCAAGAACGTATGGTGCGGCAGGAGCCTTACCAAACGCATCCCAATAGGCGATCTCATGCCAGTGGGAAAGGAACATCTTGACAGCATAACGACGTGCTTGTGCGTCAATCTGTGCGTCAGGAAGAGTGCCTTGCTCAAGCAGCAGGCGAGTCTTGGTTTCGGTACGCCAATTCTTGGTGGTAAGAATATGGGCAGCGTGGTCTGCGTACTCGCCATTGAGATTCTTTTCAACACGACGGTTCTTGTCATTCTTGTACAAGTGACCGTAGAAACAGTTGTCGTTGTTGTGGAACTTCATGAAGCTCTGGCCGATCTTCCAACACAAGGTTTTAAGTTCCGCATTCCACGGTCGCTTCTGACCCTTCTCCCAAGACTGGTTGGGATTCAGGCCAGCGTACGACCAGATGTGTCCTGCGGTAGGAGCCTTGTTGATGTCAATGTGAGCAATCAGTCCGGCAGAAAGGACTGGTCCGATGCCGTGCTGAGCAAGAGCCCACTGTCCTACAGTGTATGACTGTGAGAAAGCTTTAAGGACAGGAACAATGGACTTCTCCAAGGTGTGCAGCTGATGATAGTAGTACAGCGGCACATCGTTGGCCTTTTCGTTGCGGTCCAGGGCACGCACCTGGTTGCCCATGGCAATGCGGTGCTCTTGGAGCCGGTAGTACAGGTCAACGATGGAACGTGAGGATTCCCGGTCCATTGATCCTGAGATTTGAGTAAGCTCGTTGATGAGTGCCCGCCCAACGTTGGGCTGGGGCAACATGGTATCGATCTCACGATCATCGTGATAGTTTTGGTTGGTTGAGTTGGTTGTCATTATAATACTCCTATAATAATTGGCTATTGCATTATTTTGTTGGTTCCAGGGTTTTACGAATAGTTTCGTATGCTCTAATTCGATATACCCTTACTGTGCTAGGTTTAACATTATATTTCTTTGCGATTTGTGCATCTTTAAGATTGTTAACAAATTTGTCGTAAATCATTTGTGATTTAACTTTATCTAAACTTGAGATAAGTTCTTTAAAGTTTTGCATTTGTTGATACTTAAAGTATTCGTCGCAAAAAGGTTGTGATGATCTTTCAATTACTTCTACAGGAAAAGGATCAGTGTTTCTTCTTTTTCTATATCTAATAGCATCTACCTTTTTTCTATAGGCAATAGAAAGTGATAGTGTGACAAGATCATCGTAATTGATAAGAAGGTTTTTGTTTTTACAGTAAGCTATTGTTTCTGTAATTATTTGTGATACAATATCATCGATTTGGGCGATGATATATGAATGGTTTGAAGAATATAAGAAAGCATAGATTCTTAATCGTAAAGATTTATATGCTTGCTTGTTTTCTAAAAGTTGGTTAACACCTTGCGGTGTTTTGTCGTTTGTGATATACTTAGTTGTCATATACAGTTCTTTGTTGGCTGGCGCTGTCTCCCCCCGGGATTTGTGGTTGGTCCCGGGGGGATGACGCGCATCAGAAGATGGACTTGGTTCTGTGGACAGTTTCAGGCTTCGGCATTGAGAAACTCACTGGAGAATCTTTGGCGTGTGCCTTCTGAAATTCCAGTGGTGTCGTATGGTTAGTGAAGCTGCCATCGCTGTTAGCCCACCACCATGAATCGTTCTTCATGATTTCTACGTCTACGTTGCCGTTGTTGATCCGGTATACTGGAATGTTAGCGACACCGTAGAACTGGAGTGCAGCCTCCAGATACGGGTAGACGAAGCGGTTCATAACGATTTGGTCAGTGATTTTACCTGACGAGGTGGGAACTTTGATGGATGCTGAATACAGAGCGATAACGAAGTCGTACTGATCTTCGATTCTTTCAAAACTGTTGATCTTATCAACAATGCTTTGATAGATGTGCTCCCAACTGGAACGTTGAATAACACCAGAGGAGATGGTGTCTTCACCCGCATTAGTGTTGTAAAGATCCATGCGGAACTTTCTCAACATGGGGACAGCCCAAGTATAGAATCGTTCACCGAGTTCGTGAACGATGTCTCTTGGACGTGCGTTTTGTTGGGACCAGTTTCGAATATCGTTGCGATACTTCTGGTAGTGTGTGACACACAGTGTGTACAACTGGGTGATTTTGCCGTCGTAAAGTTCGACTTGTTCACCTTTGTTGAGATAACGTGTGCCACCTCGCTTTTGCCACAGCACTCTGTCTATTGGCTTGCCTGCGTCAATTGCTTCACGGAACATGTTCTTAGCCTCTGCGTCGATTGCGGCGACATCAAGTTCGTGATCAGGGTTGATACACTTGTCGATGGCGTCTTCTAGCGAACACAGAGGGATAGGGCGATGTTTTCCGATAACAGATGAATGCATCATGCAGGCGTTGACGAATCCGCCAACATTGCCGCCAGAAGCAGCAATGTTAATGTCGCGAAGTACGTCTTCCTTTGAGTAGAAGCCTTCATATGTTGGCTTGGGTTCGGAGGCGGATGGCAGTCCAGCGTAGTGTACTGCTCCTTCGAAGCAGGCTTCGCTGAGTCGCTTGGGCCAGCCTCGTCCGTTTACCTTTGGGAATTTGACTTCGGTTCCGTCTGCGGTATGCCAAGTTGGTGACCATTCGTCGTCAACATAGTTGAAGATTGAATACTCACCAAAGCCGTTCGGTGAACGAACTGCTATTACCTTGCGGCCTTCGATAGGTCCGCCTTCGAACTCACGGTAGAACAACTTGAAGAAGTCGTCCTCGTCGTGACCACCGTGAGAGTCGTACATTTCGAGCCAATCCAGATCGTTAACGACGTGTACACCAAGTTCGGTATAACGTCGAATGTCGCCTGGGTTGACATGAAAGTTTACATCTCCTGTCATTGCGATGAAAGATTCGGGTACGATCTGTTCATACACTGCGCAGGGGATGGGGATACGGTACTCAAGTGGTTTGGCGTGTGAGTTAGAGACGGTTTCCATGAGCCATGGGGATTCGGTGATTTTGAATCCTGAAGCAGTCCATCGGTAGCCGACGTACGCCATGCGGGCACGTGCTTCGTTTTGGTCCAAGTCTTCGTTGTCTTTCCAGTTACGCTGGTAAATATACTTCCAGTTGGTCAGCAATTTACCTTCTGTTGCGGTTTGGAACAACTTCTTGTACTCTTCGGTCAGCCACATTTCCATGTCGCTTTTGCGGAACAGTTTGGGGAAGTTGATGACAGTCTGGTCATCGGTGATGACTTTGGACTTGGGTCCTTGGGGTTCGGCAAGGAATCTGAATCCGTTGTTGAACTTGATTTCCTTCTTGATGTTGGTCATCGATGTGATGACGTCAACACCTTCAGGTAGTTCTACTACGGCACAGTTGCCCTTGAGAAAGCCAAGGTCGAAGATGATTCGTGCATTTAGCATGTTTGCTTCGAGAAGATCATGTACAATCTTCTTACGAATCCTAGGGTCATAATAATAGTCTACGGAATCAGTTGAATGCTGCGGTTCGTACTTGGGTAGGTTAGCTACTGCTTTGCGTACCATCCGCTTTGAGATGACGAAACCGCCGTCAAGAAGTCGTTCTTTGACGTCGTCGTCAAGATAATATTCTGACAGAGTGGAGTTCTGGCTAAAGTCGTAGCGTGAGAACTCTTCTGGCCAGACAATCTTGACTTTGATTTCGTCAGGTTCAAAGTGGGCATTCAACAGGGTGGGTCGATGTGCGCTCTTGAGACGCTTGTTGGTTTTGTCTCCAGAGAGCACTTCGTATCCGAGATGGTTGAGTGCGGACATCCATCCTGGCGAGTTGTACAGATAGACAATTACGATCTTGTCTTTGTCTACGAGAGCGTACTGTACGTCGTCGGATGAGATGATTTCTTGCACTTTGGTCATCTCTTTGGGATCTTGGGGGATGGGAAGTGTGTATACTTCGTAGTTTCCTCCGAATACTTCGAGTGCTTCTCTGAGGATTCCGGCGTCGTAGAAACCGAACTGGTAGCCGTCGCCTCCGCGAAGAGGTCCACCGTCGACGGAGTTAAGACGAAGTTGTGGTTCAAATACACGTTCCATGTTTGCCTCCTATATGTTGTTGATTAATATTTTGTAGGTACATTTTAAGTTCTGCGGGCATTGATCTTGGTTTTGAGTGCACGGGTTCCCCAGATGGGGAATGTGATGACTCGGATGATCTTGTAGATCATGTTGGCAAGATCAACGAAAGCCTGCTTGAACTTACGATAAGTTTTGATTGTGGTTACTTTCATGTGCTGGATTTGGTTACCACCTCGTGCTTGGGCTTGAGGTGAGTCATAGTTCCAGTACAGGAATGCGTAACCGGGTACTGACATGAGGGTGGAGATGATTGCTGCGGTCATAACGATAAGACCGGCTGCACCGAACATTACACCCATAATGAATGAAAGAAGTACTGATAGTACAAGATTGATAATCTTATTTCTTTTGGCGTTTTGTCGCCATGCAGGGATTTTGGCTGCGAGCATCATTTCGAAGACGAACGATGCGATTGCTAGCATAAATGCGAATGCAAACATGTGTTCCTTCCGTGTGTATGTTGGTTGTTAAATCTTTTGTAGGTAGCAAAAAAGGGGGAGACAGCCCGTTTTACCGAGATGTCTCCCCCTTCTTTTTCGATGTTCTATAATGCTAGTATTATACTCCCCATGGTGACCAGCCAGAGTTCTGCCGTATGGCAAGCCCTGCTGTCAGGTTGATTGTTGGGTCGTATAGATCATCACAGTGATTTAGTACGTTGTGTGATTGCAGCCAGCCGTTTGGCCAATATTGGGTGGGTTTACACCAGAACTGGTTGATTTGCATCAAACCGTTTGATCCACCCATTGGATCGTCTGGGTTGTGTCTATCGGGAAAACATCTGCTTTCACGATAGATCACATAGGATAGTTTGGGAAGATCTTCTTCTTCCCATCCTACTGCACGTGCTGTTTCCATCCATTCGTCACATCTCCAGTCTGGTGATGCGGCTCTGTAGGATGGAATTTTACGTGGTGGTAGGGGTTGACGCATTTCATCTCCCCACACTTGTGGTACAGTTATAGATGTTATATATACTGTTTTTATTGGTGCGGGGGATGGTTGTGTTCTTGCTGGATCGTTAAGTACATTATGCCAGTTGGGGTCAAGTGTGATCCCGTTTGGCAATTTAGGTACTTGGGGCATCCATTCTTCAGAGTCATGCATATCATCTGTTAATCTGTCGAATGTTAACGCATCAGAAACAAATGTTTCAGGAATGTTAACAACTTCTAGATTATCAACTGCTAATGCATGTGGTTCTGACGTATCTGAAGATGACATGCCAACAAGTATAAGAAATACTGCTAGGAGCAGTAGGATTTTAATATACTTGTTATCCATTAAGTTATGATATAACTCACGTAGGAGTTGTAGTAATTTCATGTCGCTCCTTTCGTCGCGACTACTTCGGTATTTCCAAAGTAGTGTAACGCAGGTTGCGAAACGATGCCGATATGTGAGGCAGCGGTTTTTTACCTTCGTTTCACAGTATGTACTGCAATTAGGGATATTTTCCCGATGCCCTCTCCTGTGGGCATGTAGTTATACTATCATTGTGGTTTGTGCAATACAAGTCATTCAGAGGAATTTTTGTCATTGTTTTGTAATGAAATTTGTTCTCTGAGAGAGACAACTTCTTTGGTCAATGACTCAATGTTTTTGGAAATGAGCAAGAGTGCTTTGAGAAAGTGCTCTTTGTCTTGACGAAAACCTCGTGTGCGGTAGTATTCGTCCATGGTCATCTCCTCCCTGAATGCCTGCGCAAACAATAATAGTAACAGTATTTATTAGTTTTTAGAAGTAATCATTGTCGTCGTTTGCTCGGGAAAGAAACGACGCCAAAGGGCTGAGTTGTGGTGCTGGCTGCTCTACGGCAGCAGCGGGTGGAATATATTCTGTGGTGGTGGTGGTCACGGCTGTCTGTGCGGGGAGGATCTTGTAGGTTCCTCTGCTGATCTTTGACATCCGTGATTCGTTTTCACGAATGAACTTGTGGATGGTTGGGAGTGAGCAGCCGACTTCGTGTGCGAGGGCTGCTGTGGTGATCTCTACATTAATGTTGTTGTTAATGTAGTTAAGGATGTCTTGCTGTCTGGACATTTTTGCTCCTTATAACTTCTATAAAGGTATATAAAACATGTGTTGTTTTTTTCCTATTTTTAGAAGTTTTGTGTGTTTTATGTTATATAAGATTACAAGAAATATTATATATATGTATAGAAGACCTTAAACATATATAAATCTAGGTGTTTAACATTTTTAGTCTTTGAAAGGCACGTTGTTTGCGTTACAGAGAACTTCGAAAAGTTCCACTGAACACTCCATCATTTTGATGGTCGCTTTCAAAAGATCATAATATGCTACCCTAGCTTTATGATAAAGTTCGTCTTGTGATGTGAAAGATACACTAAATGAATCGACGTTAAGATTCTGTACGACTCTTGCCGCTTCACTAAGTGACTCGTGGAAGGATGCTTCTGCTTCCATGAGTTCAAGTTCTTGTTGTTGATTCATTGTTATATCTTTTCTGTAAGGGGGATGATCTGTTGTCTTTGCAGGTAGCAAAAAATGTGTGTCCGTTCCCCCTCCATGCCGGGTGGGGGTGGCGCGTCGGAAGGAGACGCCTGTAAACTAAAGGAGGCAATAGTTTACAAATGGAGGGGGAACAGGACGATGTTACAGGCTGGGAATCCGAATGGATTCGATTGCCTGTCTCACCTGATCGTTGCTCGGCTTGGGCCTAACGGTCCGAGTCGTGCGTCGTGCAGGTGATGTCCTCTTCGCGGAAGCCCGGGGGGTGGTGGTCTTCTTTGTAGAGGGCGTGGTGATCTCTGGCTGTGTAAGGCCAAGATTGATGAGAGCCTTGAGAACAGTCTCAATCTCTCGGGAGCTACAGTCAATGGTGAATGTGCTCTGGGTGGAAGGGTTATTATAGGTGATAATCATTAGTGTTTATTCCTTATGATTCCTTGCGGGATGCCTTGTGACGCATCTCGCTGTATGATGAGTATTCACTGATGTAAAACTTGACGTACTTGTTTGAGCCACGGAGTACAATGTACTCTTTCGTGTGGGTCTTGATGAGCTCTACCGCTCCGACATCAGGGTACTTGTCGGCGTGAATGACCTGAGGATTGTCAGGGTCAGTCATATCGACAATTGCCCAATGGGTCGTGTCGGTAAGTCTTACAAGACCGTAAGGGGTGCCTCGTTCCGCACCATAGAAGTATGAATTGTACTTGGGGTGGTTGATCTTTTTGATCGCCCGTACACCCCTTTCGGGGATGATCATCTTCTTGTTGCGGCCTGGTTTGTACTGCACAAAGTAGCAGTTCTCCCAGTTAATCTTCATTTTACCTCCTTGAGAAAGGGTTTTATCGGTATGTTTTTTATTGTTCCATGTTGGTTTGTGGCTCCGGGAGCAGGGCTCGAACCTGCGACCCGCTGATTAACAGTCAGCTGCTCTGCCAGCTGAGCTATCCCGGAATATAGCCTGATACATATAGTGTTTCATGAACATCGACGAATATTAGGTGCCGTTGCAGGATCTCCCTGCACACCATGCTACATGTATCAGACTAAAAGGTTTGGGGCACACCACAGTGTTGTTTAAGACGCGTTATACACGCAGTCCCCCAAGTGCTCCCGGCAGGATTCGAACCTGCGACCTGCGGCTTAGAAGGCCGTTGCTCTATCCTACTGAGCTACAGGAGCCAGTAAGATTAGTCTTCGGGAGGAAACATTTCTTTCCAGCACATTGGATGAATACCGGATTGAAGGATTTCTCTTTGTTCTGCATCCAGCCAGGTGAAAACATCTTGTACATATTCGCCCTGTTGCCATGCTGCAAGGTTGTCTGTATGTACTAGAATGTTGTTGTATGATTCACAATGCACACAAAAGGTGTGGTGTATTGTGTCTGGCTTTGTGCTTTTGGCGATTCCGTTTTCTTGTACCACATGTTGTGGGTCACGGAAATCGTAGTTGAAATAGATGTTATTCCCAGTTGCTGGCGTAGACATGTTTTGCATCCTGTGGTACGTCTGAAAGGTTTAATATTACTACGTTTTCGTCTCTGTATGATTCGTTGTTTTTACAACTATACAGGGATCCGATATATAAGATAGCTTTGTTTTTCTTATTATAGATGCAGTAATAGTCCATGTCAACTTGCTAACTGTTTGAGGATGCTGTCTAGGTAATGTTTTTCTTGTGGGTTTAGGTTGTCGTAAACGGTGATGTTGTAGTCAATGTTGTCTACGTTGTTGGTGTTAATGTATTCTGCACATGAGGAAAGTTTTCCCCAGTGCAGTACTTTGTTGTCTGATGTGATGTAGAATTTCATGTCCTTCCTTGATGAAATAGTAGGATGTCAACGCTTTTGAGCATAGAGTCGGTGAGTTGTGATTTCTTGAGAATGGCGTAGTTTCCGCCCGCCAATTCATCAATCACTTTATCA
>Ga0181589_10001320_pt1 | contig 19186 bp, 21 predicted proteins | sample 071ome_25_FD_132444 | JGI IMG/M metagenome (GOLD analysis project Ga0181589, IMG submission 132444) | Coastal salt marsh microbial communities from the Groves Creek Marsh, Skidaway Island, Georgia - 071410BT metaG (megahit assembly) | ecosystem: Environmental > Aquatic > Marine > Intertidal...
GCCGAAATCAGCCCTTAAATAATTTGTATTCGACACATAACAAGCCCTTTAATACCGCCCTTCAGGCTGGGACGCCTGCTTCGCAGTCGCCCCATTAAGAAGGGCGTTAGGTTTCATAATCAGGCTTATCTATGGATTCACTTTCTACCGCAGAAATATATGAACTATATTTTATGGTGCAAGAGCAACTTGATGTCCAATTTCAATATTGGCTTTCAATAAGTTTCGCACTAGTGATTGCAATTTATATTGGAAGGGAAGCCATCGAATATAAAATACGCAGGGTTGCATCTGCCCTCTATATAGTTTGTACGGTTATGTTTTTCTTTAAGTATATTAATAGCATGAATCATGCAGCGCACATCAGCATGGAATTAACCTTAAGAGAAGTTCCGGCAGAAAATATTTTTGGCTTAATCGTCTTACCCCTAAGATTGCTAATTTTTGTATGCGGTACAATCACAGCAATTTGGTTTGTTCGTAAAAATCAAAAGGCGAAGGAATAAAAAATCAAAGGGGTCAGAGTAACTTGATCCACTCTATCGGATCCTGAATGCCCGATTTCAGCCGGCATGCTTTACAACTCCTGTATCATGCACCATTCAGTTTGTTGATACCTGCTACATGGACGCTCCAACCCTCCTCGCCTTTGTCTTCAGCTATGTCCTGATCGCACTGAGCCCCGGCCTGTGCATGACCTTGTCCATGACGCTCGGCATCAGCATCGGTGTGCGGCGCACCCTGTGGATGATGGCCGGCGAACTGGCCGGCGTCATGGTCGTGGCTGTCGCCTCCTTCGCCGGCGTCACCGCGCTGATGCTCAACTATCCCGGGATCTTCACCTGGGCCAGGTTTGCAGCGGCGGCCTTCCTTGGGTGGACAGCCGTCAAAACCTGGCGCGCCGCCACCGATGTCGCCAGCACAAACAGGGCCGCCTCGCTCACCAGAAGCCAACTTGTGATACAGGGTTTCGTGACGGCCACCTCCAACCCCAAGGGCTGGATTTTCCTGGCCGCGCTCCTGCCTGCCTTTGTCGACCCGAATCGCACCATCCTGCCGCAGGCACTGCTCATGCTGCCGGTCATGGCGGTCATCGAGTTCGCTTCCCTGCTCCTCTATGCCTCGGGCGGCCGGACTCTCAGGGAACTGCTGGTGCGGCGCGGCCTTGGCCACTGGCTGCACCGCATCTCCGCCGTGATGATGTTCGCCATTGCGGCCTGGCTGCTTGCCTCCCCAGCTTGATGTGTGTAATGGTTGCAGCATGAAGCTCGCCTACAAAGCCGCCAACGTCGCCGAAGCCGAGATCGTCAAGGGCATGCTGGAGGCCAACGGTCTCGAGGCCCACGTGGGTGGCTACTACCTGCAGGGTGGTGTCGGTGAGATGGCCACCATGGATTTTGCCCACGTGCATGTGGCGAATACCGATTTCGACAAGGCCCGCGAGCTCATTCATGAATACGAGGGTGATACCGAAGAATCCTCGACGCGCTCCCCACAGGACGTCAAAACCGCAACCACCGCATCGCGCCTGGTGGTGATACTTGTTGCCGGTGCGCTGACGCTGTTCCTGGCGTGGATGGCAGCCAGCAACTAACCCGGGAACTATTCACAGGTGCGGGTAATGACACAAACCATCGTCCCTCACCTGTGGTTCGACACCCGGGCTGCCGAGGCCGCTTTCTGCGGTGCCTGAAATGATGACGATCAGCGGCCCGTTTCACGGGTTTCGCCAAGGTGCCGTGTTCAAGCTGGAAGACGGCACCTACTGGCTGCAGTTGGAAAACCACACCCTGCACCAGCACGGCAGCAATCCCGCCTGCGAGATCCACAACCTGGACGACGGCCAATTCCTGAAAGTGGACGGCATTGATGTTATGGTGCTCGTGCACCCGCTGCACAACGTCATCGAAAGCCACATCAAGGGCAGGTTCACCGGCTGGACCGGCAAGTCCACCTACCAGCTCACCAACGGCCAGACCTGGCAGCAGGCGAAATACCTGCACAAATATGTGGTCAAATACATGCCGGAAGTACTGATCTACCAGTCGCCGGGTGGTCCGGTCATGCAGGTGGCCGGCACCACGGTCAATGTCCGACAAATTGGATAAAACTTTTATTAACTACAGCTTTGGTTCACGAAAATGCGCCGTATCACGACAGTCATCTTTCTCTTCGCTTCCACGCTGCTGCAGGCCGCCGTGCCCGACGAGGTGGCCGCCGTGGCAGGCCGCTATACCGGCCTGGCCTTCAACGGCTCCAACCTGGATCCGGTGGTGACGGTGCTGGCTTTTGATGACCAGGGCCGCTTCGCCGGCACCTACTATGTGGAGGACGAAGTCCAGGCATATGAAGGCCGCCTGTCCAACCTCATCCAGGAGGGTGAACGCACCTTCACGCTGGAATGGACCGACCGTTTCGGCGAGGGTTTCGCCTTGTTCGAATTCAACAGCGACTATTCGGCGTTCAACGGATTCTGGACCAATATCGACGCCGAGGACCAGTTTCCCTGGAGCGGGCGCAGGCAGTAGAAACCTGCCGATGACGGGCTTCGCCTTTTTCCGGCCCACTGTAATCACGCGTTCCCCTCTTCCGGAAAACCCGCTAGCATTGCCTCCTCATACCGGCATTACATAACAACAAGACAGGAGACCTCATGAGACTGTTACACCACACCTGCATCGGCACCAACGACATGGACAAGGCCGTCGAATTCTATACGGCGATCCTGGGGCCGCTCGGCGCCTCCGTCGTCGGCACCGTACCCGGCCACTCCACCATGTTCGGCACCGAAGAAGGACCGGAATTCTTCATCCTCAATCCGGCCAACGGCAAACCGGCCACCACCGCCAATGGCGGTACTTACGGATTCAAGTCACCGACCCGCGAGGGCGTGGACAAGTTCCACGCCAACGGTCTGGCCCTCGGCGGCAAGGACGAGGGCGCACCCGGCCCGCGCGAGTTTGCTCCGAACGCCTATGCGGCTTATCTCCGCGACCCCGAAGGCAACAAGATCTGCGCCGTGTGCTTCGCCGCGCCGTAGCCAAAACACCAAGCACTTTCTACCAACAATCTTTCAACAATCACCCACCTATAAGGAAACTCAATAATGCCAATCCTGAGTCACATCACCGTCGGCACCAACGATCCGGGGAAAGCCACTGAATTTTACAGCGCCGCGCTGAGCCCGTTGGGCATCAACCTGATAGACACCCTCCCGAACGGCACTTCCATGTTCGGCGCCGAGGCAGGCCCCGAGTTTTTCGTGGGCAAGCCGCGCAATGGCGAACCCGCCACTCACGCCAACGGCGGCACCATCGGCCTGAAGGCCGCTTCCCGCGCTGCCGTGGACCAGTTCCACGCAGCCGCCATGGCCAAGGGCGGGTCTGACGAAGGCGCGCCGGGCCCACGTGATTTTGCCCCGAATGCTTACGCTGCCTATGTCCGTGACCCGGACGGCAACAAGCTGGTGGCGGTGTGTTTCGCGCCGGCATAAACAGCGCATAACTCAACAGGGAATGTTTTGTGGGAACGCCGGGCCGGAAGGTCCGGCGTTTTTGTTTTTGTCGGATGGCGGCGCCAGGTGCCTTATCCGACCTACTTGGTTTTCAATTATCTCTGTTTAGCGGGTTCACGCCCGGGATAGTGGGCGGCAACGGCAGGCCGCGCGTGTCCATGCTCAACTGGTCGAGGAAGAGCCGGATCTCGGCCAGCATGTCCTCAAAGAAGGGATTGAAGGCGATGCGCTCGATCAGCCCGAAGCCGCGGTTTTCTTCCGTGGCCTCACCGTAGAAGTCGCGTTCACCCGCCTTGCAGCGCTCGAAATTGTCCGTCCCGTCGCCGTAATACTGGCCGCAGTACCGGTAAGCGCCGTTGATGCCGTAATGGGGGTGGTCCGGTGGCGTCATCAATCCCAGGTGCCCCAGGCTGATGATGCCGTCGGCCGGCATGTTGCTGTTGACCACCTGCGTACGGTTGTATGGCGGCAGTGAATGCTGGGCGTACAACAAGGTATGGCTGAGCGGGTTTTCCAGGGATTGCATGAAGTCGAAAGTCGCCTGCACGTCCACCGTGGTGTCCTGGGCCGAGGCCACGGTCATGACCGGTATGGTCAAGGGGTCTGAAGCCAGCGTGGCCTGCGTTTGCATGATCAGCTCCCAGGTCTGTGCGGCGGCGCTGAAGGGAAAGGATTCGTAGCGGTAAGTCGCCTCTTCCGGTTCCAGCTCGAACCAGGCGGCGGCCGGGAAGAACCGGCCAAGGTGGCTGAGCCAGATGGCATACTTCGAGGCGGGTGCGATGGCCATGGCCGGGGCGAACAGGATGAGGGCGTCCACGTCCGGGTTCTGCGCGGCTTCCAGAATGGACAGCGTACCCCCTGCGGAATGCCCGGACAGGAACAGGCGGTCAACCTTGCCAGTGAGCTGGTTCGTGGCGAAATCGACATCGGCCAGCCAGTCTTCCCAGGTGACCGGCAGCATGTCGCCGGGGCGGGTGCCGTGGCCGGTCAGCAGCACGCCCAGCACGTAGAAACAGCGCGCGTTAAACCACTCGCCGATGTGGCGCATGCTCCAGGGCGAAGCGATGAGGCCGTGGATCAGCACGATGCCGTTGCGGTAGCGGCCGTCGTCATCCGTGGGACAGTCGCTGTCCGGCACCAGCTCGAAGGGTTTCAGGTTGGCGATGACTGCGTCGGACGGTTCGTCGGGCCGCACAGCACGCAAACGGCGCTCAGACCACGCAATATAATCGGTGAAACTGCCGGTGGCATAATCGAAGGGCTCATCGAACGACGATTCCAGGTGCCAGTTGGTCAGGGGTTTATCGATGGACAGCGCCATGCCGGCGGCGAGCACCAGGATGAAGAGGCCGATGCAGAGCCCGGCGAGTATTTTCAGGAGGCGTTGCGGCATGGCATTCACCCTGTGGACCGTTTATCCAGGACGAGAAAGCTGTAATTGTAGGGATTGGGGCCCGATGCCTCAAAATCCTCGCGCGACACTTCCATCCACCCGCCGCGATCGAATTCGGGGAACACCGCATCGCCTTCCACGTCGGCGTGCACCTCGGTGAGGTACAGGCGGTCGGCGAGCGGCAGGGCCATGGCATAGATCTGCGCACCACCGATCACCATGGCCTCGTCGATACCGTCGATCGCCGCGATACTTTCACAGAGTTTCCGCGCGGCCTCGAGACTGTCGACGGTTTTCACTCCCTCGGCGGACCACTGCGGGTTGCGCGTCACGACGATGTTCGTGCGCCCGGGCAGAGGTTTGCCGATGGAGTCGTAGGTCTTGCGGCCCATGATGACCGGTTTACCCATCGTGATGCGCTTGAAATACTTCAGGTCCTCCGGCAGGTGCCAGGGCAGCTTGTTGTTGCGGCCGATGACGCGATTTCGGGCCATGGCCCAGACCAGGGACAGTTTCATGCCGTGTGCTACACAGACACCCTGGCGGCGATGTGCGGCTGGGCCTCGTAGTCGAGGATTTCGAAATCCTCATAGGTGTAGTCGTACAACGTGGGCGGGCGGCGCTTGATGGTAAGGCGCGGCAGTTTGCCCGGTGTCCGGGTGAGCTGTTCGCGTGCCTGCTCCAGGTGGTCCTTGTACAGATGCACGTCGCCGCCGGTCCAGACGAAATCGCCGACATCGAGGTCACACTGCTGCGCCATCATGTGGGTGAGCAATGCATAGGAAGCGATGTTGAACGGCACGCCAAGAAAGGTGTCGCAGGAGCGCTGGTACAACTGGCAGGACAGTTTGCCGTCGGCCACGTAGAACTGGAACAGCGAATGGCATGGCGGCAGTGCCATCTCGTCCACGTAGGCCGGGTTGTAGGCGACGACGATGAGCCGGCGTGAATCCGGGTTTTTCTTTATATTGTTGAGCACGTTGTCGATCTGGTCGACGGCCTGCCCGTCCTTGCCCGGCCAGGAGCGCCACTGGAAGCCGTAGACGGGGCCGAGGTCGCCGTTCTCGTCGGCCCATTCGTCCCAAATGCGCACGTTGTTGTCCTTCAGGTACTTGATGTTGGTGTCGCCGTTGAGGAACCACAGCAGCTCGATGATGATCGAGCGAATATGCAGCTTCTTGGTGGTGAGCAGCGGAAAGCCCTCGGACAGATTGAAGCGCATCTGGTGACCGAACACGGACAGGGTGCCGGTACCGGTGCGGTCGGTCTTGTCGGCCCCGTGATCGAGGATGTGTTGCATCATGTCCAGGTATTGTTTCATCGCTTATTCACCAAAATACTTTCCATCATGCCGGATGACCGCTGCAAGCAGCCCTTACCGGCCTACGCCTTTTTCACCTTCGCCGATATCTTTTCCCCGGCTTGAAACCAGTCTGTCCTGTACGCCCCGTACAGTATCACGAGCCCGGCGATAACCAGCGGAATCGACAGCTCCTGGCCGCGCGTGACCCAGTCCAGTGCGACGAAGCCCAGGTGGGCGTCGGGCTCCCTGAAGAATTCCACGACGGTGCGGAATACGCCATAACCGAGGCAGAAGGCGCCAGTGACCGCGAAGGTTGGCCGCGGTTTCGATGAATACAGCCACAGGATGACGAACAGGGTCATGCCCTCGAGAGCGAACTGGTAAAGCTGGGACGGGTGGCGCGCCAGTTTCAGCGGGTCTGCGGGAAAGATCATGGCCCAGGACACATCCGTCGCCCGTCCCCACAGCTCACCGTTGATGAAATTGCCGAGACGGCCGAAGGCCAGGCCCAAAGGTGCCAGCGGGGCGGCGAAATCGCCAACGCTGCAGAGGGCTTTACCGGTGCTGCGCGCGAACAGCCAGACTGCGATCGCCACACCGATCATGCCGCCATGGAAGGACATGCCGCCCTCCCAGATGCGGATGATGGAGGCCGGGTTGTCCAGAAGGTTGCCGAAGTTGTAGAAGAGCATGTAGCCGATGCGCCCGCCGAGGATCACGCCGATCGCGCTGTTGGTAACAAGATCGGTGACCTGCTCGCGGGTCCAGCCCGAACCGGATTTATCGGCGCGGCGACAGCCGAGGTACCAGGCGGCGGCAAAGCCGGCGATGTAGGTGAGCGCATACCAGTGAATCTTCAGTGGTCCCAGGGAAATGGCGACCGGATCGATTTGGGGGAACTGGATCATGGTTGGCGGTTGCTTGCAGTCATCAGCTGTTGCGCGAAGTGCGCAGCAGGCGGTCGACGCCGGCATTGTAAAGCTCGATATCCACCAGGGCCTTGACCGCCTCGGTGTCTTCCTCGGCGAGAACCTTGTCGAGCAGGTCACGGGCCTGCTGGTAGGTGACGTTGCGCACCACCGACTTCACTCTCAACAGGCTGGTGGCGTTCATGGACAATACATCGTACCCCATGGCCATCAGCAGCACCGCTGCGCCGGGATTGCCGGCCATCTCGCCACAAACGCTGACGCGCAGGTTCTCGGCGTGGATGTCATCCGAGAGTTTCTTCAGCGCCCGGAGCACCGACGGATGCAGGGTGGAATAGATGCCGGATACACGCGGGTTGTTGCGGTCGATGGCGAGCAGGTACTGGCTGAGGTCGTTGGTGCCAACGGAGATGAACTGGATGCGGGTGGCCAGCGACTTGATCTGGTACATCAGCGCCGGAATCTCGATCATGACGCCAACTTTGGGCAGCTGTATGTTGAGGCCTTCTTCCAGCAGCTCCTGGTGGGCACGCGTGATCAGCTTCAACGAGTAGTCCACCTCATTCATGTTGGAGATCATGGGCAGCAGGATCTGCAAGTTATCGAGGCCGTTGGAGGCCTTCATCATCGCGCGCACCTGGGCGATGAAGATTTCCGGGTGATCCATGCTTACACGTATGCCGCGCCAGCCGAGGAAGGGGTTTTCCTCCTTGATCGGGAAATACGGCAATGGCTTGTCCCCGCCGATATCCAGCGTACGCATGGTGACCATCTTGGGGTAAAAAGCCTCGAGCTGCTGGCGGTAGATTTCGGTCTGCTCGCGTTCGGTCGGGAAACGGTCGCGCAGCAGGAACGGCACTTCGGTGCGAAACAGGCCAATGCCTTCAGCACCGCGCTCGCGGGAGCGCAGCACATCGGTCATCAGGCCGGTATTGACCCACAGTTCGACGCGATGGCCATCCAGGGTTTCACAGGGCAGATCCTTGATGGATTCGAGGCCTTCGGACAGCTGCTCTTCCTCGCGCACGATTTCCATGAAGCGGTCGCGCAGTTCGTCTGACGGGTTGGAATACACGCGGCCGTTGTAACCGTCAACGATGATTTCCTTGCCGTCGAGTTCGGAGAACGGCAGGTCCTGTATGCCCATGGCAGCGGGAATGCCCATTGCGCGGGACAGGATCGCCACGTGGGAATGCCCCGATCCTTTAGCAGAGACGATACCGGCGAGGTTTTCCTTGGGCACCTCGGCCAGCATGGCGGCGGAGAGCTCCTCGCTGACAAGCACGCAGCGGTCAGGATACTTGCGGTTGTCCTGCTCCTTGTCCTGCAGGTAGAACAGTACCCGCGAGCACAGGTCCTTGATGTCGGTGGCACGCTCGCGCAGGTAGTCGTCGTCCATGGCTTCGAGGTTGCGCACATGGTCGCGGGCAACTCTCGCCAGCGCGCCCTGCGCCCAGTTGCCTTCCCTGATGTAGGCGGTCACCTCGGTGCCAAGGGCGTTGTCACTGAGCATGTGCAGATACGCATCGAAGAGCTCGCGCTCTTCCGGGCGCAATCGGCCCTTGATCTTCATTTTCAACTCGCTGATGTCGATACGCACCTGGTTGAGGCATTCGTTGAAGAAATCGATTTCCTTCTGGATGTCTTCCACCTTGCGGCTGGGTATGACACCGAGGTCCGCCGGCGGGAACACCGTGACAGCTTCAGCGATGACGACACCGGGAGCGCCTGGTACACCCTCGAACACCGCATCGGTGGTTTTTATTCCCGTCGGGCTGAAACCGGTAATGGCGCCGCGTGCTTCCTCGTTGGCGATGATGCCGGCGAGCTGGGCCGACAGCGTGATCAGGAAGGCTTCTTCCTCGGCATCGAAAGCACGCACTTCCGATTGCTGGACGACGAGCACGCCGAGCACTTCACGGTGGTGGATGACGGGCACGCCGAGGAAGGATTCGAATTCCTCCTCGCGGGTTTCCGGGATGTAGAAGTAGCGGGGATGGGAGGACGCGTGTTCCAGGTTGACCGGTTCGGCGCGCTGCGCGACCAGGCCCACGAGCCCCTCCTCCGGTGCCAGGCTGGCCTTGCCCACAGACTGCGGGTCCAGGCCCTTGGTGGCCATGAGCACATATCGGCCCAGATTGTGGTCAAGCAGGTAGACGGAACAGACCTTGACCTCCATGGTCTTCTGGACGCGGCGGACAATGATTTCCAGCGAAGCGTTGAGGTCCTTCGCCTCATTCACTTCCTGGATGATGCTGCGTAGCGTCTCTAGCATAAGGGTCAGGAAGCGGCTTCCTCTCGGTTGCTGTTTTGCTGCAGGGCTGCCTCGAAAGGCCGTATCAATTCTTCCAGGGCCTTTCGGTATACCTTGCGCTTGAATGACACCACCTGGTCGACCGGGTACCAGTAGTTGACCCAGCGCCAGTGGTCGAATTCGGGCTTGTCGCACATATCGAAACGGATCTTTTCCGTGTCCGAGAGCAGCCGCATAAGGTACCACTTCTGTTTCTGCCCTATGCAGATCGGGTGCGAATTATGGCGAATCAGGTGCTTGGGCAGCCGGTAGCGAAGCCATTTCTCGGTACAGGCGATGATTTCCACATCATCCGGATCCAGCCCCACTTCCTCGTTCAACTCGCGCAAGGCGGCTTCTTCGGGAGACTCGTGGCTCTGAACGCCGCCCTGCGGAAACTGCCATGCATCCTGGCCAAGCCGTTTTGCCCACAGCAATTGGCCTTCCATGTTGAAAATGATGATGCCCACGTTGGGCCTGAAGCCATCTGAATCAATCACGACCGTTCACTACCATCACCGGGGCGCGCACTTCGCAGGCGCCTTCCCCGCACTCTTAAGGTTAAACCGGATACAGGACCGCGTAGCGCGGTGCAGACGCCTGGTTCAGGCGTTGCATTTCTCCTTGTACTCCTCGGCACTGAGAAGCTCCTTGAGCTCCTCTTCATTACTCATGCGGATCTTGAAGATCCAGCCATCGTCATAAGGCGAGGAATTGATGGTCTCCGGACTATCCGCGAGCAGCTCGTTCACTGCCACGATTTCGCCGGAAACCGGCGTATAGATATCCGAAGCGGTTTTGACGGATTCAACGACACTGACTTCATCGCGCGCCGATACCTGACTGCCTGCTTCAGGCAATTCAACAAACACGACATCACCCAGTTCACCCTGGGCAAAATCACTGATTCCTACTGCAGCGACGCCGTCCTCTCCCGGTTTTATCCATTCATGGGAGGAGGCGTAATACAGTTCTTCTGGCGTATCGCTCACTGGCAATTCCTCTGTTCACTGACAATCCGTGTCAGGCCTGACTTGCCGGCGGCGGTGTTTTACCCGCTGTGGCCGACAAAATGACATGGCCTCATATTATGTGTGATTCCGGCATCCTGCAAGGCGGAAATCGGTCTGAAAATCAGGCTGTTGGGCGTGTGCGCGCGGCGCGGATCAGGAGGTAAACCGGCACCAGGCCGACTAGGATCAGCGTCACTGCGGGCAATGCCGCACGCTCCCACTGGCCCTCCGCTGTCATGGTGTAAATGCGCACGGCAAGGGTGTCCCAGCCGAACGGACGCATGATCAGGGTAGCCGGCATTTCCTTCATGACGTCGACAAGCACTATGGTGAATGCGGTGACGAGACCGGGCCGGAGCAGCGGCAGGTAAATCTGCCTCAGAACGCGCCCCGGGCCGGCGCCCAGGCTGCGCGCGGCATCGATGATGGACGGTTTGACCTGCTCGACTCCGGCATCCACGGGGGCAAACGCCACTGCCAGGAAGCGGCAGCAGTAAGCAACGATGAGCGCGATGACCGAACTGCTGATGAGGGTGCCAAGCCCGAGAATGTTGAAGCCGAGCATGATGCCCACGGCAAGCACCGAACCCGGCAGGGCATAACCCAGCGTGGACAACCGGATGAACAGGCCGGTCCAGCGCTTCGAACCGCCCGTGCCCGGCAGGCGTTTGACGAAGGCGAGCAGCAGTGCGATCGCCACGGCCAGCAGGCCGGCCATGGCACCCAGGCCCAGGGTATGACCGAGGAAACCGAGATAGCGTTCATCCAGATCACCGAAACCGGCCTCGAACATCCACAGTACCAACTGGCCAAGTGGCACAAGGAAAGCAGTGAACAGCACCAGGGCGCAGGCCACGGTTGCGCCGAACGCATGGACTCCACGCAGGTTATAGCCGGAGCGGCCCTGCCCCCCGCCCTCCTGGGTATAGCGGGCCTTGTCCCGGGACTGTTTTTCCAGCACCAGGGTCACCCCGACGAACAGCAGCAGCAGGGACGCCAGCTGGGCGGCCACAGTCAGGTTGAAGAGCTGGTACCAGGCGCCATAGATGGCGGTGGTGAAGGTGTCGAAATTGAAAACGGAAACGGCGCCGAAATCAGCCAGGGTTTCCATCAGCGCCAGGGCCAGTCCGGCGACAATGGCGGGCCTGGCCACCGGGATGGCGACACGGAAGAAGGCCTGCCGGCGGGTCAGCCCCAGCAGCTGGCCGGCATCCATGAGCTTGCGGCCCTGGTTGAGGAAGGCGCTGCGGGCGAGCATGTAAACGTAGGGATACAGCACGAGGCTGAGAATGATGATGACGCCCATGGCCCCCTGCACGTCCGGGAACCAGACATCATTGCCGAAGCGTTCACGCAGTAAGGTCTGTACCGGGCCGGCAAAATTGAGGATCCCCAGAAAGACGAAGGCCATGACATAACCAGGAATCGCCAGGGGCAGCATCAGCGCCCACTCGAAAAAACGGCGGCCGGGAAATTCGCAGAGGGTGGTAAGCCAGGCCAGACTGACGCCTAGCAGCACGACGCCGCTTCCCACACCCAGGACCAGCATGAGTGTATTTACAGCAAGCCGGTCGAGCTTGGTGGCCAGCAGGTGCTGCCAGATTGCCTGCTCGCCGGTACCTACCGTGCCCCACTGGACCAGGATGATGAGTATGGGAAAGATCACGACGGCCGCAGCCAGTAATGCCACGCTGCGCCAGAGCCAGGTTGTTCTTGTCAGTGCGCTAGGCATGGCAAACGGGGGTTCCTGGAATACATTTCAACAGCTTTGCCTTGATGGCGGATACCGGTTCGTCGAACCTGATCCCGCACTATCTGTAATCAGCGCGGTCCATCAACTTCACCGCTTCCGCCTGCAGGCGTCCGGCGGTTTCGACATTGAGCTGGTCCTGCCTGAACTCGCCCCAGCTCCTGACCAGCTCCACGGGCGGTACCGCCGGGTTTGCCGGGTATTCCAGGTTCAGCTCGGAAAACAGGTGCTGCGGTTCTTCGGTGGACAGCCACTCGATAAGGCGCTGCGCCGCGGCCGGGTTCTTCGCGTGCGTCGTCACGCCGGCGCCGGAAATGTTGACGTGGACGCCGCTGGAGGCCTGGTTGGCCCAGAACAGGGCGACGGGCACATCGGGTGTTTCAGCCTGGACCTGGCCGAGATAGTAAGTATTCACGATGCCCACATCACACTGGCCGGCCGCGATCGCCTCAATAACCTGGATATCGCTGGAGAATACCCGTGTTGCCAGGTTGTTGACCCAGCCTTTCACGATGGCCTCGGTCTGCTCCAGGCCCAGGCGCTCGATCATGGTGGCGACCAGGGACATGTTGTAGACCTTGCGCGATGTGCGCAGGCACACGCGGCCTTTCCATTTCGAGTTGGCGAGGGCGCCGTAGGTGCTGAGTTCGTCCGGGCTCACCCGCTCAGTGGAATAGGCAATGGTGCGGGCACGCACTGACAGGCCGAACCAGCGATCTTCGGGGTCACGCAGGTGTGCAGGAATGTTGGCGTCAAGTATCGGTGAATCAAGAGGTGCCAGGAGTCCCTTTTCAGTTGCCGACCATAGGTTGCCGGCATCCACTGTGTAGAGAATGTCGGCGAAGGTGTCTTCGCCTTCAGCCTGCAGGCGGGCGATCAGGGGGCCGTCCTCACCGGTCTGGTACTGCACCTCGATCCCGGTTTCTGCCGTAAAGCGGTCAAACAGGGGTTTGATGAGATGTTCCTGGCGCGAGGAATACACGACCACGGGGCCGGTGATGGCTGGTGGGGCTTCGCTGGCCTGGACAGACGCTGGCATGGTGCCGGTACCGGCATTCTGGTCAGAGCAGGCGGCAAGTGCCAGCAGCACCAGAAACAGCAGAAAACGGGGTCGGGACCCGGACATGGGAAACTCCTTCAAAACGGGCGCAAATGATAATGATTATCATTTGGTAACACAAGGGACTGGCCCGGAATTCACAGTCCTTGCAAACTTTCAGAATGGCTCAGAGGCCCATGGCCTGCCGGATCAGGCGCTGTTTCACCAGGGGCGCCTGGTCGGTCAGTCTGAGCCCGGCATTGCGCAGCCAGGTGAGAGCGAGGTCGTCGGAACCGAACAGGTGCTTGAAGCCTTCCATGGCCGCCATCATGCCCAGGTTGGCGGCCTTGCGGCGGCGCTGGTAGCGGCTGAGGACCTGGTGCGAGGCAAAGTCTTCACCCCTGCCTAGCGCCTCCCTGATGACCACTGAGAGCGCCTGGACGTCGGCAAAGCCCAGATTGACACCCTGCCCCGCCAGGGGGTGGATCGTATGGGCAGCATCGCCCACCAGGGCCATATTGGCCTGCACATAATCTGTAGCATGACGCTGCCACAGTGGAAAACTGAGGCGCTTGTCGGATTCCTGGATCTCGCCGAGCCGGAACTCGAATGCCGCACCAAGACGGTGCCTGAATGCGGCGTCATCAAGGGCCATTATCCCGTCTGCCCCTTCTGTGACACAGGACCACACGATCGAGCAATACCGCTGGTCTCCAGGGTCCGCACCGGGCAGGTACAACGGCAGGAAGGCCAGGGGACCGGTATGCATGAAGCGCTGCCAGGCAGTGAACTGGTGAGGCAAGGCGGTCTTCACCGTCGTGACGATGGCCTGGTGGCCGTACTCCCATTCCCGCGTGTTGAATCCGCCCTGCTGACGCACAAACGAGTTGGCACCGTCCGCGCCCACCAGCAGGCGGGCTGTCACATCCGCGCCGCTGGCAAGTCTGGCGACGACTCGCGCAGTTGGCATGCGCGTAGCTTCGAAATCGATTCGGGTAACCTGGTCTTCATGCTTCAGGGTGAGACCGGACTGCGCGCTGGCACGCTGCATCAGGGCGGCTGCGACGAGGTTGTTCTCGACGATGTGTCCGAGACAGTCCGCGTGGATATCGGCAGCGGTGAAATGAATGCTGCCCGTGCCCTCCCCGTCCCAGACCTGCATCTCGTGGTAGGGGCAGATCCTTGTGTTCGCGATCTTATCCCAGATATCGAGGCTCTCGAGGAACTGCTGGCTGGTCACCGTCAGCGCACTGACACGTGTATCGAAATGCGGCTGTTCCGCCTGAGCGGCGAAAGCATCGAAGGAGATGCCTTCCTTGCCGGCATCCACGAGCAGGATATCGAGGCCGTTTCCGGCCAGTGCACAGGCCAGGGCGAGGCCGGTGGGACCGCCGCCGGCGATGAGGATATCGACCTGTATTTGCTGTGTATTACTGTTCATACAACCACCGCGTAGGGAGGGGCATTATCCGGTATTCCCGGACATAAATTAACCGCTGGATGCCGATTTCTGGTAAAGTGCACGCCTCCAAAAAACCGGAATTTCCTGGCCGTGACCGTCCGATTCATTTCATCCTCGAAGCTGCCCACCGAGTTCGGCGAATTCGTGATCCATGCCTTCGAGGACTCGAAGGAACACAAGGAGCATATCGCGCTTGTGTACGGTGAACTGGCGGCCAATGAAAAAGTGTTGTGCCGAGTGCACTCTGAATGCCTTACAGGCGATGCCCTGTTCAGCCTGCGCTGCGATTGCGGCTCTCAACTCAGGGAAGCCATGCACCGGATCGCCACGCGCGGTAGCGGCATCATCCTGTACCTGCGCCAGGAAGGCCGCAATATTGGTCTTGGCAACAAGATCAGGGCCTACCACCTGCAGGACGATGGTGCGGATACGGTCGAGGCTAACCAGGCGCTGGGATTCGACGCCGACGAACGCCGTTACGACATGTGCCTGCCAATGTTCAAGGAGTTGGGTGTGTCGGAAATCGAATTGATGACCAACAACCCCCTCAAGGTTGCTGCCCTGGAAAAACTGGGTATTTCAGTGGCCAGGATTCCCATCATCACCGGTGAGAACTCGCATAACGAAGCCTACCTGGCAACCAAGCGAACCAAGCTCGGCCACATACCGCACTGAGCACACTGAACATCAAGTGTGTTCAAAAACCTCAGGCGTTTTGTCAATGATGATTGCTTGGATCGAGTTTTCGATAAAGGGATGAAGGGGAACGCCCCCTTGTCCCTTCCTACCTATTCCACCATCAGCTTTTCGTTGAGCGCCGCGATGAACGCACGGATGCGCCTGGCATTGACGCCAATGTCGCTGCGGCCGATGCGGGACTTGCTGCGCACGTCCATGACAGTCGAGTTGGCCAGGCCTGCATCGAGGCGAATGACAATGTCGTCCTTGAAGCCGAACCAGGCAGTGGTGTCGGTTGCCTCAATGCGGCCGTCGGCGACATTGGCATCAACCAACTCCCAACCCATGTCGACCACAACCTCCGTCACGGCAGTGAACACGTCTTCCGGCGGCTGGACGTAGACCTGCGACATCACGTCCGGGTAGAACTCCCGTTGTAGCTCTGCTGTTTCGCCGCCAAGGTATTCCGGCGGATTCGGTGCGCTTGCCCGCAGGGGCACGATGGCGACAAAGGGCGGGGGATTGTCGATGTTGGTGGTGATATCGTGGATTGGCGGCACGCGGGCAGCTATCTGTTGCTGGCGATAAGGCAGGTAAAACGCAGCCAGGCCGGCCAGTGCGGAGAAGAACAGTACCAGAAGGGATATGCCGGCCGGGCGCAGCCAGATGATGGTGAAGATCGTCAGGCCTACACCTGTGATGCCCCCGTAGGCGCAATAACGCAGGAGCGTGAAGGCCTGGCCCAGCTCGAAGGTGCCGCTCCTGAAGCCTGCACCAGCCAGGTAAAGCATCAACAGGGAAGCCAGCCCCACGGCGGCTACGATTGGAATAACGACTTTGTTCATGCAAATTACCGGTTTTGCTACGGCTTGATCATAGCAAGCCTGATGAGGTGGATAAACTGTTTCATCTGCGGTCAAAACCCCGGAAAATCGACCAAACCTATTCCAGCTTCACTCGGTAATGCTGCATGCGGATTCCCCGTATATATATCGACCAGCCCCTGGGCACTGATTGCGAAATCGTCCTCGGAACGGACAGCGTACATTATCTTGCGGCGGTCCTGCGCATGAAGGCCGGCATGGCGCTGGTGGCCTTTGACGGCTCCGGCATGGAGTTCCACGGTACGTTGACCGGCATGGACCGGAAATCCGCCACTGCCCGTTTTACTGAAGCCATGAATCCCGGAACCGAATCGCCGCTGCATACCGAGCTCGGCATCGGTATCTCACGCGGCGAACGCATGGATTATGTCGTGCAAAAAAGCACTGAACTTGGCGTTCACATCATCCAGCCCCTGTTCACTGAGCACTGCGAAGTCAGGCTTGATGACAAGCGTGCCGCCAAGCGTCGCGACCACTGGCAACAGGTTGCCATCAGCGCCTGTGAGCAGAGCGGTCGGGTGGTGCCGCCAAAGGTATTGGCTCCCCTGCCATTGGCGGACTGGCTGGATGGCCTGGATTATCCCTGTAAATTCCTGCTGGACCAGGACCAGGAGCACAGGCTCGAAGGACGGGACAAGCCGGAGGGAGTCGCCCTGCTTATCGGCCCCGAGGGCGGCCTGTCCGACAACGAAAAAACCCTTGCGCTGGGCAAGGGTTTTTCGGGTTTGAACCTTGGTGCCAGGACTCTCAGAACGGAGACGGCACCGGTTGCCGCGTTAAGCCTGTTGCAGCACCTCTGGGGTAACTGACGGCTTTTGCGACGGCTTAGATGGCGTCTGCGCCAGACTCCCCGGTTCGAATCCTGATGACCTGTTCCAGGTTGTGAACGAAGATCTTGCCGTCACCGATCTTGCCGGTGTTGGCCGCCTTGCTCAGAACCTCGATGACCTGTTCGGTCATTCCGTCATCCACGGCTATTTCCAGGCGTACCTTCGGCAGGAAGTCCACGACATACTCTGCACCGCGGTACAGCTCTGTGTGGCCTTTCTGGCGACCGAAACCTTTCACTTCAGTTACAGTAATCCCCTGGACGCCAACACCGGACAAGGCTTCCCTTACGTCGTCCAGCTTGAATGGCTTAATAACAGCTGTGATCATTTTCATTTTGTTATCCTCACGCAATGCTTGAAAACAGGCATAATTGCCTTTGCATGTGACGAGTATAAGCTAGTTAACCCAAAAAAACGATTCCCCGCAGGGCCCTGCGAGGCCCCCTCAGCGAGTCAATATAAGCGGAAAAATACCATGTTAAACAACGAGTTCCTGAATGACCTCAGTGCCCGGATAACCCGCCTCCTGCCCCTCGCAACAGAGGTGAAGGATGAGGCCGAAAAAAATATTCACCAGGCCCTGCAAACTGCATTTTCACGCCTGAATCTTGTGACTCGTGAAGAATTCGATGCGCAAATGAAAGTGCTGGAAAGGGCCGAGCAAACCATCAGTCAGCTGGAAACCAAAATAGCCGCGCTGGAGAAAGCCGGCAAGGTCACTCCACCCGGGAACCAGGAAAGCGCAGGCTGATTGCTTCCAGCAGGTGCTGCCGCTCAATCTGCCCTGCTCCCTCCAGATCAGCGATCGTTCTCGAGATCTTCAGTACCCTGAAAAAGCTCCGGGTGGACAGCTGAAACTGTGTCATGGCCCGGGTCAGGTAGTCTTCGTCCTCCCCGGCAAGGCGGCAATCGCGCCGGATCTCTCCGGGATCGAGCCAGGCATTGGTTTTACCGGCACGCCTGAGCTGGCGCTGTTGCGATACTGTCACCCGCTCCCTGATGGTCTTGCTGGCCTCGCTGGAAGGCCCGGGGCTTTCCAGCAGGCGGCTCTTTTCTGAAGCGCGCAGCCGCGGTACAGGGATGTGCAGGTCGATGCGGTCCAGCAGCGGCCCCGACACCCTGCCCTGGTATTGCCGGATCCGGTCAGGGGTGCAACGACAATGCTTGTCAGGATCGCCCAGGGAACCGCACGGGCAGGGATTCATGGCGGCAATGAGCTGAAACCTGGCCGGCAGGCGCACCTGGTAGCTGGCCCTGGCGATGTTGATGCAGCCGGATTCGAGCGGCTCCCGCAGGACCTCCAGCACCTTGGGACTGAATTCCGGCAGTTCATCCAGAAACAGTACACCGTTGTGAGCCAGGGAGATCTCTCCCACTTTCAGACTGTTGCCCCCGCCAACAAGGGCCACCGCGGAAGCGGTATGGTGGGGAGACCTGAACGGCGGCACCTCCCAGGCAGCCGGGTCAACGGGGGTGTTAGCAATTGAGCGGACCGCCGCCACTTCCAGGGCACGGGCTTCGTCCAGTGCCGGCAGGATGGAGCCCAGCCTGCTGGCGAGCATGGTTTTACCGGTTCCCGGCGGTCCCTGCATGAGCAGGTTGTGACCACCAGCCGCGGCAATGGCCAGGGCGCGCCTGGCGGCTTGCTGACCGATAATATCCTGCATGTCTGGGCCGGGCGGGAGCGGCCTGTGGGTGTGCGGACTCACACCAGGCAGTGGTGTCCTGCCTGCCAGGTGCCCGATTACATCCAGGAGGTGAACAGCCGTCCTGCAGTCAACATCCCTGACCAGGCCGGCCTCGGCGCTATTATCCGCCGGTATGATCATGGCATGGCCGGCCTGCCTGGCGGCCAGTGCGGCCGGCAGGACGGCAGAAACACCGCGTATTTCACCCGACAACGCCAGTTCGCCCAGAAACTCGGTTGACTGGAGCTGTGCCATGGGCAGCTGTCCGGATGCTGCCAGGATGCCTACGGCAATGGCCAGGTCATAGCGGCCGCCACTTTTCGGCAGTTCGGCCGGGGCCAGGTTGAGCGTGATGCGTTTGTCCGGAAATTCGAGCCGGGCATTGAGGATGGCGCTTCGTACCCTTTCCC
>Ga0181589_10001324_pt1 | contig 19162 bp, 12 predicted proteins | sample 071ome_25_FD_132444 | JGI IMG/M metagenome (GOLD analysis project Ga0181589, IMG submission 132444) | Coastal salt marsh microbial communities from the Groves Creek Marsh, Skidaway Island, Georgia - 071410BT metaG (megahit assembly) | ecosystem: Environmental > Aquatic > Marine > Intertidal...
AGACGAGAACTGACCAACGGGGTGCAGGTTACCGAAAGAAGACACGAACACACGATAGCTTCTGGAGAAACTACGGTCACCTTTCCGTATCCGCTTACTGTTTCCCAGACGGATGTTTACCTAAACGGAGTCAAGCTAGGTTCCTCCGATTTCAGTATCAATTCTTCAACCAGAGTAGTCAGTTTTACGACCAACCCTGCAGTCGGAGATCTGGTTGCCATCGTCAGCCGAGAACCTGCGCTTACTGCGAACAGTTCCTTACCTGTTGTTGATGCGGCTGGCACTAATGTACTGAGTGAGTCTGGTGGGGTGGTGACGCTAACGGCAGATGAAGCCAATGTTGGTAGCAATGCGTTGGTTGTGGATAGCAGTGGGAATGTGGGGATTGGGACAAATTCGGCGACCTCTAAGTTACAGGTCGAACAGAATCAAGCGGCATACACCTATTTCGATCTGGTAAACGCCACAAACGGGGGCGGCGCGATCTTCCGTTTGATTGTCCGAAACATCGCTAATACAGGAACAACTTCTGTTGACTTTGCAAAACTGATTGGTAGCGGTCTTGTCATCAACAACAATGACACCAACGCAGCGAACTTCACTTCATTTGGTGTTGGGGCATCCGAACGCATGCGCATCGACTCCAGCGGAAAAGTGTTAATCAATGAACAAAATAGATGGAGAGGCTCTGGTCAGATTTCCATGAGCCTATCATCAGACGATGGTATTTCAATCAAAACTCCTTATGCTGGTCTTATCGTTCGGAAATCTTCCTATACCAATAATTACCTTTGTCTTTGGGAAAACAATAGTGGAAGCATTATTGGAAGCATCACTACCAACGGCTCATCCACTTCTTACGTCACCACTTCAGACTACCGGCTCAAAGAAAATATCACAGAAATTACAGATGGAATAAACAGAGTTAAACAACTCAATCCATCAAGATTTAATTTTATTTCTGATCCAGACAAAATTGTTGATGGGTTTATCGCCCACGAAGTTTCTGACATTGTTCCAGAAGCAATCTCTGGTGAAAAGGATGCAGTTAATGAAGATGGAAGTATCAATCCACAGGGAATAGATCAATCCAAATTAGTTCCACTTCTAACAGCAGCACTACAAGAATCTATTGCACTTATCGAATCCCAGCAGTCTCAAATTGACGCCCTTACTGCACGAATTGAAGCACTAGAAACCCCAGCCGAGTAACGCTATGCCAGAATCCTCCAGTATCATCCAATTAGTATCCGATTTAGGTGCAGGATTAGGCAGTTTAATAGCGTGTTTCTGGTATATACAATTTATTACAAAGAGCCACAGAGAAGAGAGAACAACAGCAGATATGATGCACAAAGAAGAAAGACTCGAATGGATGAAAAAAGATACAACCAGCGATGAGGCGCTCAGAGGAATAATTTCTGAGTCCAACAAAATACTGGGGGATCTGCGAAGTTGTCTGGTCGAACAAACCACACTGTTGAAGGCCGTACTGCGGGAGAAAGAATAACATGCCAGCAAGAGTAAATAAGAAGGCAATGCCCTGCAACAAGCCCAGACCAGCACCGGCAGGAAGCAAAAAGAAGAGGGTGGTCAAGGACTGCAGCGGTGGAAAAGAAAAGATCATTCAGTACGGAGCAAAGGGCTATGGAAACAATTACTCTGCCGCAGCTAGAAAATCTTTTAAGGCACGACACAAGTGCGCTTCAGCAACTAAGGGATCTGCACGATACTGGGCTTGTAAAGACCTTTGGGGTGGAAAGGGCGGACATACTACGTCTAGCCCGAAGAGTAGAAAAGGAAAATACTAATGAAGAAATCACTGCTGCTACTGGCCCTGTTGTCAACCTGCGGGTTGCCGCCGCCAGCGTTCTCGCATCACGGCAATCTGCCACAGCATCTCGACAAGGACAAAGGCCCGTTGGTCAACGAAGTTGAGCAGCAACTGTATGAGATCAACTACCCCACACTGTTTCTACTGCAGTGGACGTATCAATGTTCTCAGCAGATGCAGCCACAGTTTGAATACCAAGGGATGCCAAAACCGTTAGCACTTCAGTTCTCCATCCAGCAATGCTCCTGCGTCATCGATGAATTCCGCAAGCACTATCGGTACGAGCATGTTTTGGAAATGTCTGAACCCCAAAAGCTACAAGCTGCCGAAGAGATGACTAAGGAATGCTTAATCGGTGTAAATACGGATAGGAAGATTTGATGGCAAATACTCCAACCAAGCCTGCCCTCTGGGCTAAGGCAAAGGCGGAAGCAAAGAGAAAGTACAAAGTATATCCGTCAGCCTATGCCAACGGATATGCCGCCAAGAGATACAAAGCGATGGGAGGTGGATGGCAACGAAGTTCGGGCCGGAAAAAAAGCAAGGGCTGAAGGGTTGGTTTGGGAGAAACGGGGGCAAGGGTTGGGTGGACTGCAAGACAGGGAAGGCTTGTGGCCGAAAGTCTGCCAAGGGTGGCAGCAAACGTCCGTATCCAGCGTGTCGGCCTACCAAGGCCATGTGTAAGGCGGCTCCCGCCGCTAAACGCAAAACCAGTAGCAAGAGGGTATCTTGGAAGAAGTCATAAAGAATCTCATTACTGACACGGTGACGGACGCCGTCACAGACGCTGGGATTGAAGCGATCCCCGATCCGAGCAATCAGGAAGCGATAGATTTCATCCTCTCTGCGCCTGCAGATGCCAGCGTAGAGGACTTGGCGTGGGGCGTTACCGATGTTCTGCTGGACACCGGAGCCGCCGAGGGGATTGCGGCGTTCTTTGGTGCGCCCATCGCGATTGTCATTGGAATCAAGATGTTCAAGCGGTGGCGCAAGGAAATCAAAGCTAAACAAATGATGGGGAAAAACGCATGACCACTATCGAATCCAGCCCCCATTTCAGCAGGGAGGAACTCGCCTGCTCCTTCACGAACAATTGCGCGATGGACCTGGAAATGATGGAAAAGCTGGAAGCGTTGCGGGAGGAGTTCGGACAACCGATGCGCCTATCTAGCGCCTATAGAGATCCATCCCATCCGAGGGAACGAACGAAGCCGAATGGGCCAGGGTATCATGGGCAGGGGAAAGCCGTGGATGTGTTGATCTACGGGGCCGATGCCATACGTCTACTGAAGTTGGCAATCAAGCATGGATTCAATGGGCTGGGGATCAACCAGCGTAACGACTTCTCCCAGAGGTTCATCCATTTGGATACAAGAAAACCTGAAAAATCAGCTATTTGGAGCTACTAAGTGAGTACGCTGAAAGTCAACGAAATCCGTCATTTGGACAACGGTGCCACTGCCAACGTAGTCATGAATCAGCAAGGGGATGTCACCATCAGCGGTGACTTGACGGTCCCCAATGCGACAGTTAGCACAACGCTGACCGCAGGCACTGTCAACTGCACAACGCTTTCCAGCAGTGTCACCACCGGCACGGCTCCGTTCACAGTACAAAGCAGTACCCAAGTCACGAACCTCAACGCCTCCACGGTGCAGGCAAAGGAACCGGGAACCACCGATGGAAAGATTCCATTACTAGGGGCACCAAGCAGCGCCAATTTAGCGCCTGCTGCAGGAACCCTAAGTACAGAGTTCTTGGCCAAGGCGGTTCCAGCGGGAGATCTGGTTGGAACCACAGCAACCCAGACGTTGTCGAACAAGACGCACTCTGGAGCCTTCACCGTTTCCGGTGGAGCCTTGACGGTCAGTGGTTCTGGAGCAGCAATCAACTGCACAGGGGACATCACAGCGTTCAGCACATCGGATGTGCGTCTCAAGAAAAACATCCGAGCAATCTCGCCAAATGCGTTGAGTTCAGTTTCCAAATTGGAGGGAGTGCGCTTTGAATGGCTCAAGGAACATGATCCCGATGAATCCACTAGCGTAGGAGTCATCGCCCAACAAGTTCGTGAGATTTTACCGGAAGCAGTGACATCCAGAGAAGACGGAACATTGGCCGTACGTTACGAATTGATCATTCCTTTGCTGATTGAAGCAATCAAACAACTCGACAGAGAAGTTCTGAGACTCCAGCAAGAAGTGCATGGTGGACCATAATGATTCAAAGCCAATCCCAATTCGGTGGAGGGATCAACACACTATTACCAAGACATAGAATTCCTGACGGTTCCAGCGTAGATGTGGTGGATGCCGATGTATTTGATGGCACACTGAAGTCTACTCCTACCTTTGGAACCACTGATGGTGGACAAGTTTATTATTACGAAGCGGGGGCTTCGTGGGTGGGTTCGGCGGGATTCTCAGATCGTGCTGTCCAAGACCAACTGATTGTAGACAGTAGCACAGGGAACTTGACTTCCGCTTCGCATGTTGGCGCTGGAACCACCGCCACCTTCAACACGCCTTTGACCATTGATCGTGGATTCAGTTACACCATCGACAGTGGGGACACGATTACCGTCCAATCAGCAATCCGTGGGCTGTTTAACGCAAACTCCTTCGTAGAGTACAACGAAGATCTTTACGTTGGCCGCAACAGTTATTTTGTAGAGATTGATGTTGACGGCAACGGCAATCCTTTGATCGTCAACGATGCCAACGCTGGGACGGCAGAACTGACGTTGGTCAGTGGTCAGATTGACCGGGTCCACCAAGGGGATCAGATTGAACCATCAGATCTGATTCCAGAGTTCACAGAAATCGTGAGCATTTCCTACGATGTAGACAAGATCACAATCAACAACACGCTGGCAACGAACACCGGGATCACGCAACTGGCAATGAACGCCACCCCGATCCGTGTAATTGATGGCAATCTGAACAACACCTATCAACTGGGATTCCCAGTCCCAGAACCAAGTTTCAGTTTTGTTCAAGTAGGCAGCAACACCACCCGCACCAATTCCCACACCTCTCTCTGGTATTCGACTCCTTCAGCATTCTACCCGATTCCGTATCAGTACGGCATCAGCAAGTACGATTTTGCGACAGGGGCCGAATCCGCGATGAGTGATCTTTCTGATCCAGCCCTATCTGCCGGATTCCTGCTCAAGCAAACTTCCGAGATTCACAAGCCCTTACGCATCGATGTCAGCAATCTGACAGAAGGAATGTATGCGTTGTACCGGACGGGAGGAACATCCAGTGTGCTGAAGCGGGTAGCTGTCTTGCTGGTAGGGTACTCTGCAACAACGATCAGTGCCTCCATCGCAGGCGATGACATCACCGTCACCATTACAAATCCTCCGAATGGGAGATACCAGTTACGGGTCTACGGATACAATGGACAGACGTATGATTACACGCCCACCTTTCAAAACACGTCCAGTTTCACCTTTGCCAGGGACATCACCGGGACTGCACACAATTGCGATATTTTCCTAGAAGTCGAGGTGGAGGACGATCCATTTAAAAGGACTGCCACGCTGGGAGTGATCACGATTGAAAACGGAGTGGTCACCGCTGGGCAAACGAACGACAAGATCAACTTTTTGGACTTTATCCCAGCGCAGGCGTTGATTGACATCCAGCCCATCCAGAATGCCACCTTGCCACCGATGAACATGGAGTTCCTGACAGAGGTCAACAACTTCTTCTTTGGTGTCGATGGCAGAACGCTGAACATCAGCCGTTACGCGGACCCCAACAACTGGCCCATTGACGGATACCTATCATTCGACAATACGATCACCGCGTTGAGTAAGCGTGGCTCCGATCTCCTGGTTTTCACAACGTACAACCTCTACCGCGTTTTCGGTTCCAGTCCGGAGTCTATGCGAAAGGTCAAGATTCCAACGGTGGAAGGATGTCCTGCTGGTTTGGACAAATGCATCCAGCCTGTGGGCAATGGAGTCCTCTACATCAGTGCCACCGGGATGCAGTATTTTGATGGGGCCACTGTTCGTAATGTCACCAAGGAAATGGTAGGAGATTTCAGCACACCTTCTCCGAACAACAATCGCAATGTCGCGGGGGTCATCGATAACCAGTACTATCTGCTTTCGCCCAGCAACGATGGGTATGTCATGGACGTTCGCCAAGGGTCGTTCCGATTGAGCCGTTCCAGCCTGCGTGCCAGCAACCTTCACTACCGTGGGAATACCAATAAGTTGTACAACGAAGTGGGAGCGTTGGGAGATGGCCCCTCTCAAGGATATGATGTCACCACTCGCAGTTTTGACGGAGGAGATCGAAGCAAGCAAAAGATCTTTAGTAATTTTTCCATTGTAGGAGAAAACTTCGACGGAACGGGCACCATCGATTTTCTGGTGGATCAGCAACTGGTTGAAAGCTTTCCGGCACCTACTACGCAGTTGTTGGGCCGGACATTCCGATTGAGTGATGCCGCTGTGGGTTTGGAAGCACAGATCCAGTTGAACAACATCACAGGGCGAACCATGCGGTTGGATGTAGAGATGGATCTACTGGAAGAGCAACGCCTTCGACGTTGGAACTATGTCGAGTTGCAATACACAGGTGCCTTAACCGTCAGTGTGTTGATTGATGGCAATGCGTCAATCAGTAACTTCAGTTTGCCGGACACTGCAGGCGAAACCCAGACTGCACAAATTTTCTTTCCTGCAATGACTGAAGGCGAGATTGCTCATCTGACCTGTGTAGAAACCGAAACGAACAAAGTACTACGAGTGAATTATGATACCGAGGAGATATGAGTCTACTTCGGATTGCAGAACTGGAGCTATACCAAGAAATCAAGGACGAAGGATTGCGGGAGAGCTTACGGCAGTATGCGGAAAACACCAGAAACCTGCAGGCCCAGATCGATTTACTGGAATCTCAAGTGGAGTTGCTGGAATTGGCTTCGGTACAAAACTCCGAAAATTTGGGTGGCAGTGCCTCAACAAGTACAGCAGGAGATGCTTTGATTTACGCTATCGCGTTGGGGTGAGGAGATGATCAAGCCCCGGACTATCGCCAGAGCCATCCGAGTCGAGTACACAGGCGCTCCCACGTTTTCGTTCGCAGTGGATGGCACCACGCTGGTCAACGCTGTTCAGTTACCAAATCAGACGGTACGACAAACACGCAGGATCTTGTTGCCACCAGGACTGGTGGGGCATGTACACCAACCAACGTTCAGTGGTTACCCCATCCAACGGTTCAGTGTGGAAACCGACCCGGTAGAAGCTTTCAGCACTCTCAATCTCTACCACTACTACGAGGTGACCTTTGAAGGAACGGTGACGCTGCAGCTTTACAGCGACGAGGTCCAACGCAAAATCAACAACCGAGTGGATGAAATTACGTTAACGACACGCAACAACCGTCGTCAGGACACCCGCAAGGTTTATTTTCCACCGTTGCTTTGGGGCTATGTTCCGCATCTCGCACAAGATGAATTGTCAGTCAGCACCGGACAGGTACACAGGGCCACGCCAGTGGCGCTTCCGGATCGATTCTATCGTGGATTACGGGATCACTCCGAAGTCCAGATCACCTACCAAGGGTTTGTGGATCTAGAGGTTTACTTGGATGGAGAGATGATTTCCTTGGTTAATTTAGATGCTGAAGTCAACGAAGAGGAATACTTGACCACAAAACACTATTTGCCTGCAGGAAGCCGAGGGTATGCACTGCAGTGGATTCAATTTGATCAAGACGGAGAGATCGCAGTGTTTGAATCAGATACAACCCTGACCGATATGCAGCAACCGGCATCACTTACGCCAGAAGGACAATTATGAGCTTGTTTACACGGACGTTCGGACTGGATGCAGACCAAAGAAAAGCCAATCAAGCTGGGATTGAAAGAGGGATCAATACGAACGTCAAAGGCTTTGAGCGTTCTCTCAACAACAACGTCAAAGGCTTTGAGCGTTCTGCCCAAGGTCTTTTTGATGGGCTGACCGGCGGAGGAGGTGGTGATGTGCCATCAGTTTCTCCCGAACAATTAGGCTTTGACCCCGAACAGTACGCTCAGTATATGGATATGCGAAACCAGATGCTGGGGCAGTACAATCAGCTTGGGGTAGATACCTCCGGAGCAAATCTGGCTGCAATGGATCAGATGCTGGCCAACCAAGGCTTTTTGCCTCAGATCATGGCAAATCTGACGAACGTCAACCAAGGGTACGGGGATCTCAACAGCCGCTTCAATAATCTGAATCAAGACATTGGTGGGCAGAACTACGACATCAATCAAACTGCCGATAAGTTCGGTGGACTGAACACCGACATCAATAACTTGATGGGAACACCCACCTCAACGTTCGCAGGCTTGGATTCTGCCGCTAGTGGACTATCCTCCGATTACCAAGACATTTCCAATAAGTTCTCAGGCAATCCCAATAGTTTGGAGAATCGGTACAAAACGCTGATCAACAATGCAACCTTTGATCGTTATCGATTCAACCCATTGATGACCCGTGCCCGAACGTTGGAAAACGATTACGGAAGTCTGGGGACGGAAGCGTCCACGCTGGGACAAGATTACGGAAATCTTGATCCAAGCCTGACGGAGCTAAACACAGGTTACTCTAATCTGGGTACTAGTTCGGCTGCACTAAACGACACTTATCAAAATCTTGCTAACCAATCGGCTGCGCTACAAGGTGGTTACCAAGGGCTGGATTACCGCAGTAGAGATGTTGCCAATCGCTTACAAGGGCTGGGAACCGAATCACAAGGATTTTCAAATCGATTTAATCAACTAGGCAACGAAGCTCAGAATTTCCAAAATCTATATTCTGGTGTTAATCAGAATCTAAGAGAATTGGGATCTGAAATTCAAGGAATTGGTGCCCAACGGCAGGCACAAGCACGCGACCTAGCCAACCTGCAAAATCAAATTGATATCGCAGGAAGCAACCGGGCGCAGATCCAAGGCCGAATGCAGGGGCAAGAGGATTCTCTCAAAAATATTGACCGAGAATCTTCACGGTTAGGTAGTCGAATGGAAGACCGTGACCAGGATTTTGCGAACCTCCAACGTCAGTACGGTGGAATCGACACAGACTTCAGTGGCTTCCTTTCGCGTCTAGGTGGTGCCTCTGACAACATCAGTGGTCTGGCTTCTGAGTCTGGAGATTTACGCGGTGAATTGGGGGCTCTACGCCGAACTGGGATGGGAGGCCAGCAAGAACAACTTGGAGAACTGTCTGAAAGAATGCGCGGGATGACAGATGCCCAGCAAGCCTTGACTGGAGATGCCAGCGGGTTACGCACGCAAGCAGGGGACATCAACTATCTGACCCAAGATCAAGGGATGTACGCAGGGTTGGCCGAGCAAGCCCGGAAGGCAGCAGACGCTGGTGCGGCAGAAGCTGCACGAAGAGCTATCGCATCAAGTGGTGCAGATGCTGGAGAAGCCTCCCGAATGCTGGCAGCCGGAGATGAACGAAGGGCGGAAGCCGGAGGTCAGGCAGCAAGAGAAGATGCGCTGAAGGCAGCCCAACAAAGCATGGGTGCCCGTCAGGGGATGCTGGGCCAGCAGGGGGACTTGCTGGGTCAGCAATCTGGGCTTCTCAGTGCAGCCCAAAGGGGATTGGCGGAAGAAGCAGGATTGGTTGATCAAGGAAGTCAAATGATCAATCAACAAGCAGCCTTGGCCGGACAAGAAGCTGGGTTGATTGGGCAAGAAGCCGACATGTACGGCAGACAAGGATCAATGGCAGCCCAAGGCGCTGGGATCGCAGGAGATCAAGCGAACCTAGAAGCTGGACTATTGGATCGACAAGGCAACGCGATCAACAATCGTTTGGGTGCTTTGGGGGCTGCCGCAGGACAACTCAACCAACGGTTGAGTGCCCAAGGGCAACTCCGAGACACCTTGGGGCAACAGGCGGATCTCAACCAGTTGGGGGTCAGTGACGCAATGAACAAGGCGAACCTGACCAACCAAAGTTCTCAACTGACCAACCAAGCCGTCAGCGACATCATGAACCGCGCATCGTTGGCAGGGCAACAGTCTCAGAATATCGCTGGGATGGGCGATACGCTCAACCAACGGCTCAATGCGCTGGGGCAAGCAAATGCGACAATCAACCAACGGCAGGGTCTGTTGGGGCAGGAAAGCGATGTGCTGGGACAACGGGCAGGCTTTTTGGGGAACATCGGCAACTTGATCAACCAGCAACAAGGGCTGACTGATTCACAAGGCAATCTGCTGAACCAACAAGCAAACTTCCTGCAAAACCGTGGAAATGTGGTTGGCCAACGTTCAGATCTGCTGGACTCCCAAGCTAATATGCTGAACCAACGAGCAGGATATCTCCAAGGGGAAAACCAGTTACTAAACACCCAAAGCGATTTCTTAAATGATCGTAACAACATTCTCAACAACCAAGCCAACTACCTGAGTGGGCTGGGGAATGCCTACAATCAACAGGCTGGACTAGTCAATGCCCAAAGTGATCTCTTGGGTCAACGAGGTGGGTTCTTGAACAACATCCTTTCCGGCTACAACCAGATGGGCAGTAACCTGGGCAACCAGATCAGTGGTTACCAAGCTGGTTACCAAGGACTGGGAATGCAGGGGAACAATCTCAACAACATCGGCAGCAACCTCTCTCAGGTTTCCGGAAATCTCATGAACCAAGGTCAGTTGGTCAACCAGATGAACCAGAACTTGGGGAACTTCATGGATGCCAATCTGAACAACAGTGGCTTCATGGCAGGAATGTATGACCGAAGCCTGCAGGACTACGTCGCCCGAACCAACGCGATGGATCAAGCCCGGTTGGCAGCTTACGGTATCAATGCTCAAGCGGCAGCAGCAAATGCATCCCAACCTAGCTTCCTTGAACAAATGGCTCCGTATGCAATGGCCGCCGGACTCGCCATTTCAGACCGTCGCGTAAAAGACAACGTTCAATCGGCAGATTCGGAAATGGATCAATTCCTCTCTTCCCTCAAACCCTACAGCTTTGAGTACATCACGGAGAAGTACGGCCAGCCCGGAGTCCACTTTGGTGTAATGGCCCAGGATCTTGAACTTACCCCCGCTGGGGCATCGACGGTAGTGGATGCGCCGGATGGGACCAAAATGGTCAATCTGGTTCGGCTGCTGCCACTAATGATGGCATCGATGAGCAGAATGGCAGCACGCATCGAAACCTTAGAAAAGGAGAAAGATCATGTTCGGTAATGTTGGCACTAGTTTAACGGGTGGTTCTTTTTTTAAGAATCTTAAAAACACAATCAACAACTTGCCTGCACCTCCTCAACAAGCGACTCCGGTTACAACACCCTCAAGCAGTCGTGGAGGAGGACGAGCAATCTCTCCAGGGTATGGGAACCAAACGGCAACTACGACAGCAAATCTACCAAATTTAAGAACAAGTGGTTTTGGTGGAGTTGGTGGGATTGGCAGCTTTTTTGGAGGCGGTGGGTTTGGTGGGGTTAAGGGATTGATGGACGATACAAATACTACTCAACAACCAACCAATCCCTACCCATATGCCCCCGCATACCAACCGATCTCGCAGTTCTCTCCCAGCTTTGGATATCAAAATCTAATTGCGCGGATGCAGCAACAGACACCGTGGATGGCGATGCCAGACATGAATACGAGTCAACCACAGCCAATGTCACCTCCTATGGAGGTGACGAACAATTTTGGGAGAATGGGCGGTGGTGGCTTTAGGAACATGGGCGGTTACGGTGGACGCGGGGGAATGCAGTCCGGCGGTTTTATGTCCCAATTGTACAACAACCCCCAAATGATGTCTGGTGGCTACCAGCCTCAGATGGGCAATCCCTACGCTAGGATGGGTGGGATGATGCAGCGGCAACCGCAGCAAATGTATGGGAATCAGCAATTCATGAACGCGATGATGCGGCAACGAAACCAAGATCTGCTCCCTGCTTCGTTGAGACAGAGAGAAGGCAATGGAACCATGCAGTCTATGCAAGGATTGCGCGGCGGAGGAAGACCCGTACCCACAGCCCTTCTTCAACGTCAAAAGATGCTGCAACAATCCCAGCAAAGACCAGGAACAGGACTGAAGTTTGCGGATGGCTGGACTCCCCAATCCAGTCGAGGTTCCGCCCCAAGCAACAATAGTAATCTAATGAGTCGACTCCCATCGGAAATGCAAGTGCCTGGAGGTTCAGTTTCATATGCTCAAGGCGGGGTCCAACTTCCTCAAATGGGTGGCGGATTTTTGGGAAGATTGGCTCCACTGGGAATTAATTACGGAATGATTGCGTAAGGATAAATCATGGCTATCAACTACAACGTCGGATACCTCCCCCAGTCTTTGTATGACAATATCGGCAACGCCTATGCCGACCAGATCCGTAACCGCAACGAACGAAGGATGCGGATGCATGAATCCTTGGCGGATGCGTTGGGAGCGGTTGCAGGAGCCTATGCGAAGAAGGGGGATAAGTCCCTAGAGAACTTCAAGAAACAATACGAAACACAGCGAGAAGAGATCAAAGAGCAAATGAAGTTTGTCGATCCTCGCGACAAAGCAACCATGCAGGCTTTCAATGATTCATTGAAAAATCTGGATGAATTTTACAATAAAGAAGTCTCAAGGTTTGAAAACAGTGGATTTTTAGGTTCCAGATTTGGTCGGGACATTGACCAACTAGAGTCCTACGGCCAAGACTTGCTGTCAGACTATGGCGTTCCTTCCATCAATCCAGAAGGAACCAAGGCTGCCTACGCATTGGCTGATGATCAGACGAAGTATCTTAATAAGATGGAGACTGACTTTAAGATGGCTCCACAGATAGAAGGGGCTAAGAGGACGGCAGGGCTGACATCCGAAGCAGAGTTTTCTCAGAGCGAATTGGGAAAAGCAGTTCAGAATGCGGAAGATAATCGTGCGCTAGCATTAGAGAAAAAAAAGCTGGCTTTGGCTGTTGAAGCAGACATCCAAAAACGTGGAGGAACTTATAAGGATGTTGCAATCGAATTGGAAAAAATCCGAAATGCCAAAAGCCCAGAAGAGCTTGCCTTAAAACGCGACGAAATGATTTTGCGGCGCGATCTTATGAATACCGAATATACCAATAGGACAGCATTAGAAAATTTGTCATTTCAGAATGACAAGGAACGCTACCGACTACAGAACGAATATACTACTGGGCAGATCGACGCTAGAGGGAAGAACAAGCCTGCTGGTGGAATGACCTTCAGCCAATACTCCAGTGCTAAAAACGCAATTAAAAATGGGTACAAGAACGACCCAAATCTTAATGCAAAAATTATGTCTGGAGAACTGACCGAATCAGACTTAGATGCGATGGCAGATCAAGAGGTTCGCGCAAGGTACGAACAATTTCAAAACTTTAAAAATTCCTCAAGTGCTGCGTCACCCCCCGCGTTGGACACGCCAGAACAACCAAAGCCTCCAGTCGCACCTCCATCGGCTGCTGATCTAGGATTTACTCCTCCGCCTGGGCAGGGGTTTATTTCGCAGGATGCATTAAATAACTTGGATCTTCAAACAATTGATTTGGGTAATCGTTTAGAGCGATTGCAGGACGATTCCGGAAAGTCCATGTTCCCAGAATTGCAAAAAAAATCAGATCAATTGATTGTTCGTGCAGACCAATTCTACAAAGAATTGACCAGCGCCAATACGCCAGAAGAAAAAAGAGATGCTGTAAAAAAACTGAATCAATTAGCAAAGGAGATTTATCAAGTTTCCAAGGAGTTAGAGAAGAAAGAGATGGAAAGTGGGTCTTTCAGAGGATTGATGCGTAAGGCGGGCAAAGCATTAGGTTGGGAATAAGGAGTACCAATGCCAATTAGTGATCGGGCGAGACAGTATTTCGATTATCAGCTTCGGGATGTTCCAAGTTACGACAATCCCTACGACAGTTACCTGGAGAAAAGGAAGAAGCTAGAACAGGAACTGGACAAGCTGGGTGTTCAAGATGATCTGGAACGGGATCGGATTGCTGCAGAGTACTTGGGGCGTGCGCCTTCGACAGAAGCAGGTTATGGCACTCGTTTCCTAGATGCATTAGCTAGTGGGGGTGACCAATTCCAGATGAACATTGGAGCAATGGGTGAGGCTTTTGGTGACAAAATTGGAATGGCCCCATTGGAAATTGCTGGACGCAATTTGGCAGAGCGGAACCGTCAAGAAATGTCCTATGCGCCAAAATTCGCAGACACCCCAGAAGAACAATCACAAAAAGGATTTCTACGAAATCTAGATGATCTTTCCCTTCAAGCTGTGGAAAGCCTTGTAGGCTCTTCCCCTGCGATGCTCCCACCGTTGGCTGGAGCCGCCATTGGTGGACCTCTTGGTGTCGGTATCGGGATCGGTGGAGGGTTGTTGGGCAATGCTGCCTTGGAAGGCGGTTCTACGTTCAGTGATTACCGGAATGAGTTGATCCAACGTGGGTATTCGGAAAGAGATGCTGAACGTTTGGCAAGAAAAGCCAGAGATGAAGTCTTTTCTGAGAACCTGACAGATCCAGAATTATTTACCTACGGAGCCGCACAAGGGTTGGTGGGTCCAATGGCAAAAGGATTGGGGGTCTTAGGAACAGGAGCTATTCAAGCAGGGACCGGCGGCTTGCAGGAGGGCAGGCAATACGAAGTTACGGAAAGTGCCACCGGCAACCCGATGGATCAGTTTACCGGACGTTTCAGTACTCCAGAGGGCCGCAACGCGATGACCGTTGGTATGGTTGCAGAAATGCCAATGGTAGCTGCAGAGTATGGCGCTGCTAAATATCAGCAACGCTTTGACCCCCGTATCGATCCTGTGGCCACCGACCTCAGACGCAGGACACAAGATGCTGCGTATGATGCTGTCAGTGCGGATGATGCGCTAGAAGCGCAGAGGCAAGCTACGTTAGCGGAACAAGCGGAGCAGCAACGTCAACAAGAAGAACAAAGAAAACAAAATGTTCAACGTATAAAAGATGCGCTGGAACTTAAAACAAAACAAAGTCAATTAGAAAGAGAGCAAGCCAAAACATTCAATGAATTGTTAAAAAGTAGAGAAACACAATCTGCCAAACCCGAACCAGCACAAACACCAACGGCTGAACAACTATTTGAGTTTCAGCAAGAGCAGCAACGAAGAGTTGCAGAGCAGATGCCGACTGTGGTCGAACAAGAGCCAACCGCATCTGATGTTCAACCTACTAACACAACCCCCTCCCCAGAGGAATTACTCAATCTACAACAAGAACAAGAGCGACGGCTTCAAGAACAAGCACAACAGGCAACTGAACAACAGCAACAGCAGCAACCGGAAGCAGATCCAGAACCAACCTTGGATTTGGCTGCTTATGAAGCTATACAAGAGCAAGAAAGGCTAAAGGAAGAGGAAGCACAGCGGGTGGTGGAGATGCGCCAGCAGTGGGAAGAAAATCTCCGAAAGCGTCAGGAAGTTCTCCTCCTTCCAGCACCAGCAGAAACCAGCGCCTTCACTACCGAGGAAGGCCCAACGTTTCAGTCTCCACGCACCCAAGAACTCTACGAACAGTTCAAGACCCGCCGCAGGAATGAGGCTACCCAAGAACTTCGTAACGTAGACCAGTCTCAGGAAGCGCAGCAGGAAACCTTCCAGACGCCCGAAGGCCAAGCCTTGTACGATCAGTTCAAGGCGGAGAAGCGTCAGCAGATGGAACAACTGGGGATGGTGGAAACACCAGCCCCGATGGAGCAGGAGCAGGAGGCTGACCTTCGGGTTGAAGATCAGATGGAGACTACTCAGGAGGATGTCACAACAACCCCAGAAGAAGACACGCTTTCTACTGAAGTGGCTGGACAGGATTTTGTTCAAGATCAAACAGAACCTGTTGTCGAAGAAACAGCACCCTTACCGGAAAGCTTACCGGAGGAAACATTAGAACCCACTCCTGCCGATGAACTGAAGTCGGATCTTCTCCGTAAAAAGGAAGCCGCCACACAGGCTTACGAAGAGATGGATGATTCCCTCTTTGGGACCAAGGAAGAGGACAAGCTGGATGCTGCGATGGAGAAGGCAGATCGGGCTTACGAACGAGGGCTGACCAAAGCACAGAAGGAATGGGACAAGCTGAGTGCGAATACCGGCAAGAAGGGAACTCTTGCACCCAACCAACTCCAGAACGCCGAACGTCGGACCAAGAAACTTTTTGCAGATGCTGGCCTCCGGCGTTCCCAAGCCGATCCTCTGGTCTACACGCAGAAGCTGATTGAGTTCGGCAAGGATGAAATGGCGAACACTACACCAGGAGAAGCTGATGTAGTGCAAGGCCGCAAGCGTGAAGAAATCGAAGATGATTTCGGGATGGATGATTCCAGCGGTGGGGGCATGTACTCAGGGTACGGAGACTCCAACCAGTACTATGATGACACCGACACCGATTTGACAAGTGAACTCCGGTATTCCTACTCTGCCACCAGCCGCCCCACCAATGCTGCAGGTCCGTCTACGAAGTTGACGGCGCGGCAGGTCAAGGCTGCGATGGAAGGCGTGAAGTCGGTACTCAAGAAGCTGGACCCCAATGGGGATAAGGTGACGGTGGTGGCGAACAAGGATGAGGCGGTGGCCAAGCTGCAGGAGATGGGCAGAAAGAAAGATGCTGATGACCTAGCCAAACGTGGCGACGATGTAATGGAGGAAGGATTCGTCCTCCCTGGTACGGGTCAGATCTTCTTGGTGGCTGATCAGATTGAAGGTGGAAACCTGCGGGAAGCCGTAGACCGGATGGTTGAAGTGACCTTCCATGAGGCACTGGGCCACGCTGGGCTACGGGGTCTGATGGGAGAAAAGTTCAATGGGTTTATCAAGAACTTTGGGATCAAGAATGGGAAGAAGATTGATGCGTGGTTGAAGACGGAGGATGGCAGTGTTTATTCTGACGATGACCGGACCACTCAGATTGAAGAATACATCGCCCGGAACTTTGCTGAGAAAGGAGTTCAGAATGTAGGCTTTGTCGAGGGGTTGGCCCAAGATGTCCTGCAGTCGTTGGGAATGCGGAAGTATTCCGAAACGGCACTCAAACGGGCCATGATCAAGGTGCAAGATTCCTACGTTGGCACTGATGGGGACATTGTTGATGGCAACCCTGACGATGAACGGGTGAAGTATTCACGGCGGCAAGCCAGCGGGGCGGAAGTTCAAGGGGAGCCAAGCTATGACGAAAACCTTGCTGCTGCAGACACTTCTGAAGAAGCAGTCACTGCGTGGAAAGATGCAAACAAAGGAAAATATCTTGAAGATCCTTCACCAGAATTGATTGCTGCTGCTAAAGAATACTCTGAAGGGAACTACAAAACCGAAGCTGAAATGTTGGCGGCTCAACAAAAATACTTGGCGGCTGTTAAGAAGTATGACCCGATCAAGCCTCTTAAAACTGTGCCACCGATCCGGCCTTGGAGTGATCATGCCAATGCACTGATATCCAGTAAACTCAAAGGTAATAAAGGACTGCTTGGGTTGACCAAGTTTATTGCCGATGGTGTTCGTGTAGGACTGCGGCTGGACATTCCTAGTTATAAAGATTTCGGAGTATATACCCCAACGGTCCACGATAAAAACGGATCGCCTATAGGATATGGCAAGGCTGCAAAAATCACGGATGTTACTTTCGGGGCAGACAACATTGCGAAAAAGGCACTTCGGGTTGCTGTAGACGAAGCATCAAAAAGCCCTTTTGCCAAAATGAATGGTGCTTTCGTTAACGAAGATCCCAACGCGTTGTATGACCAAGCCGTCGAAATCATGAACAATCCGATTGGCGAAGCTACCTACCGTGATGCTGATGGTAATACTTGGACCCAAGTTGGTTACAAGCCCCATCGTCATTCTTGGTTCTACGACAAGACCGATGGAATGCCTGTCGATACTGCTGAAGAAGTCATCCAAGTCGGCGCGTTGGTATTGGCCAAGAATGCTGTTCGGGGAAAACCAACTGATCAGAAGTATCTAACGAAAGCTTTTGAAGATGGTGGGGTTTTGTTTTCTAGGAGAAGAAGAAACATTGTCGGAGGCGAAGTTCCGTTATCAGATTGGACACTGCCGACAGAATCAAAAATCAAACTGGATTTGATTTACAAACTCCAAGACAAGATGGTCGATACTGGTCAAGTTGTTAAGGCTATCAAAGAAGCCAGAGGCGACATTCTTGATCGATGGAATCCATATCTTCAAGAAGAGTTGTACCACGGCAGAACGGCAAAACAGACTACCGATTTTCTAAAAAAAGAACTTCAGCCATTAATGGAAAAATTGAGAGACAACAATCTCTCTATTGCTGAGTTCGATGAGTTTCTGCAAAACCGGCACGCTCAAGAACGTAACGAACAGATCGCAAAAATCAATCCAGCGTTGCCTGACCAAGGTTCTGGAATTAAAACAGCAGACGCCCAAGCTTATTTAAACAATCTGTCTCCAGAACAACGTCAAACATTTGATGATCTGGCAAGGATAGTTGACAACATTACTGCAGAAACCAGAAACATTCTCCGCAATTCGTCGTTGGAATCTGCAACCACTATTGAGAACTGGGAAAATACTTATCGTTATTATGTCCCATTGCAACGTGAGGAGTTTGACTTTTCTCCAGTACAACCTGGAGGAGGAACAGGGCAAGGCTTTGATGTCCGAGGTCCATCTTCTAAAGGAGCCGTTGGTTCAAAAAGACAAGTTGTGGACATCTTGGCGAACGTTGCTCTGCAACGAGAACGAGCGATCACCAGAGCGCAAAAAAATCGGGTGGCCCAAGCCGTTTATGGACTTGCTGTACAAAATCCGAATCCTGACTTCTGGCTGGTTATTGATCCTAAAAATTCTAAGAACCCTCAACTCGTTGCTGCACAACTACAGCAAATGGGAATTGATCCCAACGTTGTGGAAAACATTGCACAAAAACCAATAACTTCCGTAAGAGATAAAAAAACAGGACTGGTTCACCAAAGAGTTAATGACTCTCTTCAAAACTCAGACAATTACTATTCTGTCCGCATTAACGGAGAAAACAAATTTGTAATTTTTAACGCAAACAACCCTACAAGCCAGCGAATGGTTGAGTCCATCAAAAATTTAGATGGACAACAATTAAGTGAAGGAATGTCACACGCCTCACAAATCACACGATATTTTGCAAGCATCAACACCCAATACAACCCGATTTTTGGAGTTGTTAACCTCGTTCGTGATACTGGTGGAGCAGCATTCAATTTATCAAGCACGGCTTTGGCGGGACAACAAAAAGCGGTAATTAAAGGATTGCCCCGTGCGTTAAGTGGGATTTATGCATCTCTTCGTGGGAACAC
>Ga0181589_10001333_pt1 | contig 19116 bp, 20 predicted proteins | sample 071ome_25_FD_132444 | JGI IMG/M metagenome (GOLD analysis project Ga0181589, IMG submission 132444) | Coastal salt marsh microbial communities from the Groves Creek Marsh, Skidaway Island, Georgia - 071410BT metaG (megahit assembly) | ecosystem: Environmental > Aquatic > Marine > Intertidal...
GGACCTTGGACCTCGGATCGGGGTTACTTGGGGGTTTTTGAAGGATGGACTGTATCCATCAATGGGGCACCCTCTGAATGCAGGGGCTTGGTTCTAGAGTAAGGCTACGGGGGGATGGATGGGGGAAGGTTATACGGAACATTATTATTTACTCATGTTACTGAATGGTCAAATACTGTTTCAACTGCACACAGAACCATCCAGCCCCCTCTCTTACTATCCATGGGTATATATATATATTATTAATAAGAATAATTAGATAGGTACGGTTTCGCCGATTTCGCGAATGATGTTACGCTGTTTCCGCGGATGTTTAGCCCGTGGGAGGTGTGAGACGTGACAGGTTCAAATGAAAATAAAACACCAGAAAGGCCATATCTTAGAGCGTTAAGTATTCTGCGGCAGGCACCTAAAGGGACATCGGTTGATCTTATGGATAAACTTATGGTGGCTTATTTTGAGGCAGCAGATATGGAGTTGCCTAATGCTACTTCAAGTAAATCACGGAGAAAATTATATATTGCAACAATAACTGCCTTGATTGATTATTTGAATGTAAGAGAAATACCGCATGAAGTACTTTCAACTTTTCAGGCCGAGCTGAACAATCGAGCTCTTGGCCTCAAGGGACAATTCACTTTTGACGCTGAAGTTGGAAGGAAGGGTCAAACTTTAGAAGAGGCAACAAGACTCGCCCTTATCCTCGCCTATTACGAGGCATTCCCAAAGGAAAGAACCCCTACATATAAGCTTGCGAAGAAATATCTAGGTTTAAGTCGTGCTCAGGTTGTTCAACGTGCAGCAGATGCTCGCAAGGGTAAGAAATATAGAGATGAAATTGAAAACCTTAGGGAATGGGCAAAGAGAAAGGTTAAAGACCCTAACTTTGACAAGAATCTATATTTTCCAGATAATTAAACTTGGGAAATTAAGAGTTTTATCTCCCTAGTACTAAAGGTTTAGCCTTCTCGGTATCGGGCAATCCCGCCCAAAATCAGAGAGGCAAAAATGGCTTCAGAAAATGGAAACCCCCCCTTCGACCCCTCGCGTTTTGCGATGCCGTCCACCGGTGCCGAAGAGTTTGGCACACGCAAGATCCGATCGGCAATCACTACGGATAAGCCCGGTAAGATGGAATGGGTGCGTGTTTTTGACCACAAAGATTATTTTCTCCCAGGTGCAGCTTTACTGGATTTGCAAGACGGTGGAAGAAAGTATCTCGTCGTCCCAGAAATCGCTGCGCAACTTGGTGATGATGTGAAGTTATATAACATTGCACCCGCCCTGACGAGGCAGGACAAGCTATTCCTGTGGCCTTGCCCGATAATTCGTCCGGGTGAGACGCCCAACCAGTGGCACGTAACGCACATAGCCGCTTTTGAGGCATCTAAGAGTGGTTGGATCCGGATGAAGAGCAACCGTGCCTGTGGTTACTATGACATCATCGAGCCAGAAAAGATCATGCCCGAACCAGACTGGCCAGACATGTCGTTCGCCGACATGCTGCAGATAGCCTTCAATGATGACCATATCATCGACCGCGATGATCATCCTGCCCTTCGCAGGCTCAAAGGGGGCATGTGATGATCTACCATGCATGTCATGAACTCCCCTTCACACAAATCCATATCGTAGATACAGAGTTCTTTGGTGATGATGGAGATCAGAAGGCACCCGTTTGCCTTGTGGTACGTGAGTTGCTGTCAGGTAATGTAAACCGGTATTGGATGGATGAACTTCGCCAGATGAATCAGCCGCCCTTCGATATTGGAGCAGATGCTCTATTTGTCGCTTTTTTTGCCTCAGCAGAGTTTTCAGTATTCTTGGCCTTAGGTTGGGACCTGCCTGCCAACATCTTTGATTGTCACGCTGAATTTAGGTGTCAGACCAATGGCAAGACCTTGCCATTTGGAAATGGTCAGGTAGGCGCACTCCAATATTTTGGCATTACTGATGTTGACCAGAATGCCAAGGACGACATGCGTCAGTGTATCTTGACTGGTGGGCCATGGTCACCTGATGAACGGCTTGCCATACTTGATTACTGTCAAAGTGATGTGGATGGGCTGGGTAGACTCTTTTCAGCAATGCTTAATCGCTGGCCACTCAAGTCAATAGACCTCGAGCAGGCGTTGGCTCGTGGTCGTTATGTGGCAACCGTCGCGAGGATGGAGTTTCGGGGCGTGCCCATTGACGTAGAGATACTAAATCTGATGCGCAATAATTGGCACCACCTTAAGCAGGCTCTGATCAAGGAGACGGACCAAGCCTATGGGGTCTATGAACAGGGCAGCTTTCGAACGCATTTGTTTGAACGTTATCTCACAACACAAGATATCGCATGGCCCCGTCTCCCTTCAGGTGAATTGCAACTGGATCGTGACACCTTCAAGATGATGGCGCTGCGCTATCCACAGTTGGCTAATCTCCGAGAACTTAGGAAGACACTCGCTGAGATGCGCGAAATAAAGTTGACAGTTGGGTGTGATGGCCGCAACCGAACCTTGCTGTCCCCGTTCCAGTCAAAGACAGGGCGCAATCAACCAAGTACCACAAAGTTCATCTTCGGTCTCCCTGCCTGGGCGCGGTCATTGATAAAGCCAGAGCCGGGAACGGCACTTGCCTATCTTGATTTTAGCTCCCAGGAGATTGCGATTGCTGCATGCCTTTCAAATGATGAAGCCTTGTGGGAAGCATACGCATCTGGTGATCCCTATATACAGTTTGCTATCAATGCCGGTCTAGCACCCATTGGTGCCACAAAGGAAAGCCACGAAGTCGTGCGCGATGCCTGCAAAGTGATTATGCTGGGCGTTCAATATGGCATGTCGGCTTACGGCATGGGGCAAAAAGCTAGTCTGCATGTTCTCGAGGCCGAGGACCTGCTGCAGAGCCATAAGGATGTCTATCGCACTTTCTGGAGATGGGCAGATCAAAACGTCAACGCTGGCCTAGCGGGAGTAGAACTTCATACTGTCTTTGGTTGGAAGATACGTGCCGGTAAAGGCAGGGATGTGAAAGAGAATACCTTCCTCAACTGGCCTATGCAGGCAAATGGGGCTGAGATGCTTCGTCTAGCCTGCATTGCTCTGGAGGAAGCAGGTATTAGTATATGTGCGCCTGTGCATGATGCCATCCTGATTGAGGCACCTCTTGAAAAGATAGATACTCATGTTGCGCAAGCCACTAGCATTATGCAGATGGCTAGCGAATGGGTATTGGGCACCGGCAGGCAATGCCGAGTGGATGCCAAGATCGTGCGCTGGCCGGATAGATATATAGATGGGCGCGGTGCCAACATGTGGTCGTTCATCCAGTCTCGCCTTGGTGAAGAGGTGGCATGATGACCGAGGAAATCAGAGAGCGCCTCAGTTCTGCCTCGCGGCAACGACATGCTGCTCGACAAAAGGCCCGGGAAGAGCTGTTCTTGAAAGGGCCAGTCACCTTCCATTGGATGCGCAGCCATATGCCTGATGCCACCTCGCGGTTGATACTGGTAGCAAGAGCATTTGTTGACATCGAGAAAAGGTCGAGGATCAAGCTTACGCGAAAGCACTGGGAGTGTGCTGGCATCACTGATAAGGATACCCGCTCACGCGTAATAGCCAAAATCCGGCGTGAGTGCCCCGGCATCCTTCTGGATGCCAAACAAGGCCGTTGCACCTATATTGAGTTTAAGAGCCTATAATGGGTAACTGTTCCGCCAGTGCTTGTCGAGCAACCCACCAGCGATCAAATCACGCTCCAGCTGACGGAGTTCCTTCCTGATCTCCCGACCCTTAGCCGCATTCTCACGACGCTTCTCTAATTTGTCCTTGGTGTATCTCCCGTGACGCAGGTTGGCCTCAGAGATCCGAGCACGTCCTTCCTCGGTCCTTGGACCTGTGCTCGCACCTCCATGGCCCCTGCAACGGCCATTCCTTTTGTTAGCAGGACGCTGGCATGCCGTCCCTTTTCGTGTCTTGGCACCGCATCGCTGGCCAGGCCATTCTGCCCCAAAACGCCATTCTATACCGATAGTCACATTGTCTTTTGTTAGCATTCAAACCACCCCGAATATAGGGTGTTATTTTATCAAAAAACAACTTTGCCATCCATGTGCTTGAAACAAAGAACACTCACCAATAGCAAAGTGTTCTCTGAGATTAGAATATGTGTTCTGGGATGAGAAATTGAACAATAAACCCTTCCAATGAAGTGTTACTCCCACACCTCTCTGGCTGCAGCCTGAATGGTTTCCACACTCAACAGGCCGGTCGCGTTTATCCAGTGATAGCGGTCTATCTCCTCGTGTTTGACCGTTTCTTTCCAGGCCCCGATGAGCATGTGGACAGCTATCTGTTCCAAGTCACCTTTGACGAAGTCCGCATACGCAAACAGGACCCACCGCCATTTCCATGGAACTTCATCCTCGTCAAGCCAGTGAACCCATAGGAGCCAACGCTTGCCTCTTCTGTGCAGATAGTAGTTGTCTATGCGGCCATGCATTGGTGACCACGCCCACTCAACACTGCAGAGAAACTCCACCTTCCTTGGAGAGCCTTCGGGCCTGTCATCAGGCATCCCTTCAACCCAGTCCAGCTTAACATCAAGCCCTTCTGGTTTAGGTGGCAGTGTAACCACAGGTGCGATGCGTTGCTGGGGCCTTTGGTCAGGATGCATGGGGATGAATGAATTGATTGACATCAGTTCCTCCCATCTCTGTTGAAGAGTGGCCCCCTGTAGAAGCCATACACATTGGAAGCATTGTTCTCCGTCTGGACGAAGGCAATGAACTCCTGACCGTGTATGACCTTATGCCAGCGAGAGAAGGGAACGCCGGTGATTGGCCATCCATGACGCCAACCTTTGCTCTTCCAGTATCGGTGCTCCTTGCGAAGGGTTCGGAACTTCCTGATATGGAAGGTCTTCATCTTGCCTTTGAACTTGGTCCTATCGGGTTTACCAGCCACAAGAAGAGGCCCCGTTCGGATGAGGCAGTTCATCGTGAACTCCTCAAGACTTCTTCGCTGTAATGCTCATCATGGGTGGACTGCCGGAAAGAACGTGTTCGCGTGACACGTTTAAGGCCATTGTCCGTGATGATGAAGGTTACAAGTTCCTGCCGGATGACCTTGTCGGGAACAAGGGTAAGACCTTCTTCAGATGGTTTATGTTGATGTTCAGGGGATGTGAATAGTGATTTGATGTCACTCATGTCAGCCTCCGCTTTAGTGCTTTAGGCAAAAAAGGGTTAGGCGCAAGCCTAACCCCACCCATTACAGTTGGTATTCAATGCTAGTTGCAAAAGTTACCAATGCAACTCCAGGAATTACCTCGGCTATCAATACCCCAGCTACTTGTACCGTTGTTATAGCTGTTCCAGGTTGCACCAGTGCTGGATCTTCCAAAAGTGCTTTTACCAACTGTTGTTTGACTCCAGTTTGTGCCTGTACGTGAATTAGATCCAAATGTGGTGTTGCCATAGGTGCTATAGCTGTTGCCGTCAGAGCATGTCATGAAAGCTTTAGTCCCAAAACAAGATGCTTCGGCTGTTGCAGCAAATGCAATTGACAGCAGTGTTGTTGCGATGATTTTGTTCATTTTGTTCTCCACTAGAGAGATCGACATGACCTCTTTCGTATAGAAGACGCAGCTAAAGCTGAAATTATTGTTATGAATATTTATTTTTTTTCTTGAAAAAGGCCAGTAGCTACTTTGGCATGTCGATCACGCCAGAGTAGCTTCTCCTTACAATACGCTGGAATACCTGCATATCTAAAGTGGGCGCCCGCAAGCATGCTAACAACTGCATCAGTGGTGTTACTGTAATGGCCCCTATTAACTGCGGCGATAAAGCAAGATATTTGCGCCGTCTCTGGCAGTCAGACCACCTTAGTGCCGACGAAGTTTTTTTGTCTTGTGATAGACAGTCAAAATTGTGTCATCACGCTCGACGATAACAATGTTTTGCACTCGGCCCGCCTCACTAGGCGTTAACACTTCATCGTTAATGAGGCGTTTGAGCTTCCTTTTGCTTATGAAGCTTCGGTATGCGCCTCCTACATATTCATGGGCATCTGCCTCATCCAGCACGAACTCTACGAAGTTCTTCTTAATGCCTCTTTGTCTTGTACGCTTAGAAGCGTGATCTGACATTCCTAATATACTGATGTGCATGGTGACCTCCTTTGTTCAGCAAGGAGACGCACCAGGAACTTAATTTATTGATCTCAAGAAAAATTGGTTACCTCGACAATAATTTTTTCTCGTCGCACGTCTTCTTCATGGAAGGAGACAAAAAATGAAGAAAATTAAAAACAGAGACGAGTTAAGTGACTTCATGGATATCCTTGATGAATTCATGGATCTGCATAATTGCCAATTCAGTTTCGAAGAGCTCAGCAAAGCTGCAAATACATTCCTACAGACCGCAAAGGGTAATGTGGCAAAACAGAAGGTGCGCGCTCCTCACCTAAGTCACAATTCCGCGCCGCTAGACACCTATGACATAATCGTTAAGCAGCCAGCAAAACTCACAGTGAATTGCCTCCGAGACTTTGGCATGATTGAGGACTGCATTTATGCAAGGTCAGCTCAAGCTGAAAACTTAAAACAGTTTTTAAGGGGTTAAACATGGCACACGTTCAATACAAAGGATCTGACGCAATTAAAGAACACCTCCTTGCAGGTCATGAGATTTCATTGATGGAAGCTATGCTTCTGTTTGGAGTTCAAAGTCTGAATGCTGAACTCGCGCGTCTAAAGAAAGTAGGTTTTGTTGTTCAAAAGAGACGTGTGCCAATGGCTAAGGTTTTGAGACGAGCAAATCAATTTTGTGAAGTCAAAGCTCCGTCAAACCTCCCAATTCGGGAAATTCTTGTCACAGAATATTGGCTTTCGAATGTCTGACAAGCGCTTGTTCAACCAACGTCAGAAAAAAATACTGATACTGAGAGATGGGAACCGCTGCAAAGCCTGTGGCGTACCGTTGGCAAACAACTGTCAAGCCGACCACGTCATTCCGTTCTCAAGAGGTGGAAAAACCACCCTCCTGAACGGACAAGCTCTTTGCGCTTCCTGTAATAAGAAGAAGGGAAACAAAATGCCGGAAATGAATCTTCGTGAATGGCAAAAAGCTGCACATAACAAATGCATCGATTGGTTTAACCATAGTGCGGATCAAAAGCACTTTGTGATCAATGCCGCTCCAGGAGCAGGTAAAACAATCTGTGCTTCAGTTATCGCCCAAAGCCTATTACGCATGGGCAAGATTGAACGAGTGATCATTATTGCTCCGCGATCGGAAGTTGTTAGACAATGGTCTGATGAGTTTTTCGCAGTAACACAGCGACACATGACAAAAGTAACTGGTGCAGATGCGCAGATTGAAGATTTTGGCGATGATCTGTGCGCCACCTGGTCTGCGATTCAGACGCTTACAGATGGCTTTCAAGCAGTATGCCGAGCGCAAAAAACCCTCGTAATTTGTGACGAGCATCACCACGCTGCAGTGCAAGCTGCCTGGGGAAATTCGGCTAATTCAGCATTCAAAGAGGCGAGTTATGTGCTTGTGCTGACCGGAACGCCAGTTAGGTCTGACGGAGAAGACACCGTTTGGCTCGCCTGCGATTCAAAGGGCGCATTGCAACATCCAGAAAATGGAACCTATACCCTCAGTTACGGTGACGCAGTTGATCTTGGTTATTGTCGGCCGACAACCTTTCACAGGCACGAGGGTAAGTTCAACGTCGTAGTCGACAATGATGAGCAAATTGAAGTCTCTGGAACCAAAGATATTTCAATTCCGGAAGGAAATCCTGCTTCAACCGCGCTTAAAAATGCATTGGAGTTTTACAAAGTCGTCTGTACACCAAAGTTCCTAAAAGACGGTAGCACCCCTGATAAAAACTCTTATCACGCCTCTATGGTTCGCTGGGGCATGAATAAACTTGATGATGTTCGTCTATCACTTCCTTCAGCTGGCGGACTCGTGATAGCTCCTAACATCGCAATGGCGGAATATTTCTGCGATATCATCCACCAACTTGACGGTGAACGGCCAACACTAGTTCACAGCCAAATGCCCAATGCTGATCAGAAGATTTCAGCATTTAGGCGCTCTGACAAAAAGTGGATTGTGTCCGTAGCAATGATTTCAGAGGGAGTTGATATACGTAGGCTGCGTGTATTGATTTACCTGCCCCATTCACAGACTGAGCTGTCTTTCAGGCAAGCAGTAGGCAGGGTTGTCAGGAACGACTCAAACAAAGACATCTCTCGCGCCTACGTGATCATGCCAACGCACAGGATTTTTGAAACTTTTGCACGCAGGGTTGAAGACGAAATGAGCCCTGCTGCAAAAAAGGACATGCGTCCAAAAACTAAAGTTTGTCCGGTATGCGAAGCAGAAAACGCCCTGAGTGCAAGTGCATGCAATGACTGTGGCCACGAATTCACAAAGCTACAACCTCAGTTTTTTGAATGCGACGCTTGTGGCCATTTAAATCCTGCAGGCGTAAAATCCTGTCATGGGTGTGGCGCTGGCTTCGGGCATACATTTGAGATAACTCTAAAGGAAGCATTGAGGCATGGCGTGATCGCACGAGGGATGGATATAGATGAATCAGAGACCCAGTTCTCGGAAAAAATTAGCTCATCTATGCGTGCCGACATTCTGTCATCTGGGGATGAAGTTCTAATTCAATTGATGGCAAGATTGCCAACCGAAGCGACTGCAAGGCTGGTAAAAATTGCTTCAAAATATGATTGTTAGCAGGCAAAATAAACATACGCTTCTTAGGCAAATATTGAGAAAGAGATGACCAAACCGAGGGAACGTGAAATTTTCGATGCTTATAAGGCATTTAAAGCTTCAAGTTTGAAAGCATTCTTGAGAATGGGTATGGCCTACAACCAAGCTAACGATTTTTCTGATGATATTGCTGGTGAGGCTATCACCAGAATACTAGAGAAAGTAAAAAAAAATGATGAGATAGATAATATCACTCATTATGGGCTTACCATTGCACGGAACCTTTTGATGGACTTTTTCAGGAAAAAGGGGCGAGCTGACGAGTTCAAAAACGCTCTATCTGGAGAAGGAAACTATATAAAAGAGTTGGACAACAAGACTGTGCTACGATCTGAGACAGCTAGCGAAGGAAGTGCCTATGATCATTCAATGGGCAATGAAAAAACCATGCTACAAAACCTTCTTGAACAGGAATGTTGGAAAATGCTCTCAGGCCCTTATCAAGAAGTATTTACTTTATCTACCTACAAAGGCATGACTTCGAAGTTGATTGCGGAGCAACTTGGTGAAAGTCAAAACACAGTGTTGACATGGATGACCAAGGCCAAAAAACAGTTCATCGAATGCTATTGGGGTAAAGAAGTAAATGCCTAATACTGATAAGCAAAAAATTACAGAAGAAGATATTCAGGCTTACCTTCTTGGTGAAGGCTCTGCTAACGTCTACGCCAAAATTCAAAAAATAGATAATGATAGCGAAACTTTGTTAGATGCCAATGATCTTTTGATCAAGGAAACACTCGAAGCATTTAGAAAGGTTGATCAGCTATTCAACGAAGCAATGGATAGCAGCATTGGAATACCTCCACATCTAATAAGACAAGTAGATGCGGCACTAAATAGTGATCAAGCAAAGGCAAAAAAAAACATTTTTGAGCAATTAAGAGGTTTCGTACAACACCAGTTTAGTTTTGGAAACGTATTTGCGGGCGGAGTAGTGGGTGTATTCACCACGTTAGCTGTTTTAAATTCGCAAACTTACGTTACAGTTGGAATGGATCAAAATAAATACGAACCAATACTTAGATCAGCAGGTAAAATAGGAAGCGAAAAAGATAAATCACATCAGTTTGCTTACGATTTGAATTGGAATATTACTAAAGAGATTGCCTATAAATTTGTAATTTTTGATACTGCAGACAAGCAACGAAGTGATACTAATGTTTATAGAGGAGAGACTTTCGACCTGGTAATTATTCCTTTTAATAGCGACCCTATTTCTATCAAATATATATCATCTCAAGGTGAGGAAACTTTGTTAGTTGATAATGAGAGATTGGTAATCGGTAAGGAATTCTTTCTATCAGTAAATAAATTTAATGGGGAAAGGCCTAAATTTGCCGAACCGATTGGTACAGATAGATTGCAATTAATCAGTAAGAATGCAATTTTTGAAACAATTATAATTAAGGTCAATTAGAGCAATTTTTAAATAGATATGTTTATTTTTATCTCTAATTTTAAAAGCAAAAAAATATGATTTTTTTAATTTGGTAGTAGGACAAAATCTGGACCTTCATGCCCCTCTGCCACGAGGTTTGACATGAGAGGTACTTGCTCCATCCCAAGTGCGATGGATTTTTGAGTAACTGCATCTCTAAGCATTTGATAAAGGCCAGAAGCTGTAAAGGGATTACTTGTACTTTCCAACGCCTGTACAAATTCATTTGCAAAAATTGAATGTTCACCGCCAAAGCCATCTAGCACAGGCTTTAGACCTCCTGACGAAATGACAATTCTCGATTTTGTATCAAGAAATTTTTGTATGGCATCTGGTGACACAGTGGTTTCTGTAAGGCTAACACCACGTGTCATAGCCCCTGAAAAACAAGTGTCAGCGACAATTAGAACGTTTTTAGCAACAAGCGAACGCACCTTTCGCTTTATATAGCTATTTGAAATCCAATTTGTGTCGATATCAACTTCCGCATCGATTGGAAGCCAATATCCTTCATCTTCTTCGTTCACCAGTTCGCCGTGCCCAGCAAAATATATGAGGACGCGATCATTAGGTTTTGCGTAAGAACTCAATTCTGCCAATGCCTTGATGATCTCAGCACGTGTTCCGTTTTCTACATATCGAACTGAAGCTTGGTATTTTTCAGTTAACAAATATCCAACTGCCCTTATATCTCTAATCGGCGTCTCTAGGTCTGCAAAATTTTCATATGAGGTATTGCCAATTAGGACAGCTCGTAATCTGCCTGCATTATAGTTCTTTCTGCTTTTAACAAGCGATGGAACTGATCCACTATAAGTTGAGGACTTCGCAATTTGATTGGTGACAATCTGAATAGCCTCAGTTCTTGCTGTGTTAATTTGATCTCCTCTAATTCCTTTTGCTTTAAGTTCCATATAATCTGCATAATCGCTTCGTAATGGCTCTTTGCAGACAATAGAACAAACAAACGTCCACTTATATTGCTGCTCAGCGTCACCCAACAGTTCATAAAAAGCTGCTAATTCGGATGCAGATTCATTCCGGCCTTCTTCAAAAACTAAAAGCAAATCCTCGATGATCTGATCTTCAGTAACTCCATCTGGAAACGTGAACCGATTAAGAAAATAGCCATAAAAATCTTCTTCGCTCCGTTGTTCTAGAATTGAAATAACTGCCTTTGCCGCTGGAATATCTCGCTGGATGCCATGCCCACCCAGTATGAGTATTCTTGCTAAATGAACGAATGCTTCATCATGAGTATATTCAGATAATTCCAGAATTTTTATCGCTTTTTCAAAGTAATACTTTGCTTTTTCAAAGTCTCGCAATTCTTCAGAGTAAGCATATATGACACCGATATTCGAAAACCCCACTGCTTGATAAAATGGATCGGGATCATCTGTTGCCAGTTCGGCGAATTCAAGTGCTTTGAATATATCTCTTACTTCCGGGTCTTCTCTATAAGTATATGAAAGATGATTGGCTGCTGGCAGATACCCCAGATTTACCGCTGCAAACTCTAGATGAGAGATTTCTCTTTGAAGATTGGCTGGCGCAAAAATGCCATCAGATTCAAATTCAGCAAGGCTCATTGTGGCTATTTCTGAGTTGTATTTGTTTGACTGCTCTGATCTACTTATCTCCATCAACTTTTCTTGAAATAGATTTGCCTGTTCAACAGTTAGCTTTTCAGCAATCTTGGGGCGGATGTAAAATCTGATATTTTCTAAAAAATACGTGCTCTCGATAGCATCCATTGCATATTTAAATCCAGACTCTGGTGAGAGTAACTCTGATACTCGCTCGGTTTTTGTATAATCATACGTTTCAGGCCAAGTGTTTACCCAACTCAGAACCGTCGCCGCTTGATCCCAACCCTCGTTGGCTGCGACCTTGAGTTCAATTATCGCCGACGCCATCTCATTTGGACTTCTTGGGTTATGCAAAAAATGAGTGTACTGATCCACCAGTGCTTCATGATTGTTTCTAAGTCTTTCAATTAGCCAATATTTTTCAGCTTTTTCCAGGTTTGGTTCCAAGCCCATTTGCCCGTCTGCGTAAGAAACGCCAAGAATAATATTTGCTGAAGATGACCCCCTAGATGACGCAATCTCAAGATAACTTAGGGCTTTTTCATTATTGGAAATCACACCAAGTCCATCTCGATAGGCTATGCCAAGCCAATAAGCACCTTGCGCACTCCCTCGTTGATGCGCAACTCTTGCCCATTCAACAAGTTTATTGTTAGATCGCTCGGTTCCGAAACCTTTCATGTATGCAAACGCTAACTCGGCAGCAGCATCTCCCGAGCCAAGTTCAGATGATTTAAGAAAATAATTAAAAGAAGCATCAAAATCTTGTTCCGCATCCGCAATCCTACCCAAGCTGAAATAAACATCGGCATTACTTGCATTCGTTTTTAGAGCGTTTTTACAGGCGAGCTTGGCTTTTTCTAGGTCAATTTCGTGTAATTCCAGACCATCACCATATGTCGCGCTAAATCGCGTAAATTCTTTACATTTATTTTCTGCATCATCAGCTGCTGCCAACGATATAAAACTAGCAAAAGAAATAATTCCTATCAGAGGAAATAAAAACAAAATTTTGGAAATTTTGTATCCACACAAATAATAGGCTAATAAATTAGAAAAAATTTTGCGTGACAATTTTTTCAAAATTAGCCCTTTAACAAAAATGTCATAGAAGAATTAAGAGTTTATGATGTTTAAAAAATTAAATTTGTCAATTCCCACCTGTTGGTTCTTTGAAAATCAATCTCCTGATGATTTACTTACAAAGTCTTTTATTGCAATAAATATTTTACAATATCTAACTATTTGTGAATATTTTGAAAAAGTTTAAAAATTTTAGTCATGATGTAACCAGTTGGTGGTTAGTAGCATCCATCCCCCCGTAGCCTTACTCTAGAACCAAGCCCCTGCATTCAGGGGGTGCCCCATTGATGGATACAGTCCATCCTTCAAAAACCCCCAAGTAACCCCGATCCGAGGTCCAAGGTCCGAGTTCCAAGGTCCTCGGCCCCCGAACCTTGGCCCATGATGCCTGAAACTTGCACCTCGATCCTTGGCCCTGGGTTCAGGCAAGGTTGCAGGTAAGGTTTTGATAGTTGACCAATATGCTGTTCCTGCTAAGATATTGATATTGCTGGAAACAGTCTTGAAATGGTGCTGTGTATAGGCTTCGAACCCCTCATCACCCGCTCCATTTTCCAAGTATCAAGGTCCATGGACCGAGTGCCAAGTGACTGTTTCCACGGATCTCGGTTCTTGATCGTGTAATTCTACTTTTTTATGGTATATTTTGATCTTATGATGATTAAATGAAATATTCCGGGAGTGATGGCATGAAGATCACCGCAATTCAGTTAAACAGCATCAATAACAAAGAAGATAATCTGAAAGCCGCCACCAAATTGGCAGAAGCAGCTATCAAGGCTGATAATCCTGATCTGATTGCTTTTCCGGAAATGATGGCATTTTATGGTGGCACCGTCCAGGACAGGAAGGATTCAGCCGAAGATATTCCAAATGGGCGGACAACCGAATGTCTTTCAGCATTAGCAAAAAAACACCGGATATACATTCACGGCGGCAGTTTCTATGAAAAAGCCGGGGACAAAGTTTATAACACGACCGTTGCTTTTGATCGTGATGGCGAGATCATTGCTACTTACAGGAAAATACATTTATTTGACATCACCACCCCGGATGGAAAGGATTACAAAGAATCTGATACCGTTGTTCCAGGCAGCGAGGTTGTAACCTATCAGGCTGAAAATATCACCATCGGATGCAGTATCTGTTACGATTTGCGATTTGCCGAACTTTACCTGAAATTGGCCGCCGCAGGTGCAGACCTCATCATGATCCCGGCTGCCTTTACCCTGCAGACCGGCAAGGACCACTGGGAAACACTGATCCGGGCAAGGGCAATTGAAACCCAGTGCTACACCATGGCTCCAGCTCAATGGGGAGTCTATCCTGACGGGACGGGTGGAACCCGTGAAACATGGGGCCATTCGATGATCGTTGACCCTTGGGGGTTGGTGGTTTCCCGAGCTTCGTATGGGACAGGCTGGGCCAGCGCAACCATGGATACAGATTATCTGGCAAGGATCAGGAATGATGTTCCCGTTGCCAATCACCGCGTTCTGAGCAAATAACGGTTTTCATGATGGACAAGTATCAGATCAATCCCATGCCGCAAGCTGCTGACCCGGCGCTTTTGAAAAGAGCGGCCAATGTTGAAACAGCAACCATCGGTCATATCCGCCAGTTAGGCTTTGCTGATCCGTCGATTGCGCCAATGATGCCCGCCAGGACAGTAATTGGAACAGCGGTGACACTAGCTCTGCCGGGGCAGGATTCTACCTTGCTGCATCATGTTGCAGGAATGTTGCGAAAGGGTGATATCTTAGTTATTGACAGACTGGGAGATCATAAACATGCCTGTCTGGGCGGCGGCGTTGCCTGCGCCATCAAAGCATCGGGTTGTTCTGCCGTGATCATTGATGGTCCAGCAACAGATCGCCAGGAAATTCTGCATTTTGATCTTCCCGTCTGGAGTCGTGGCCTGTCACCTGTTACGACCAGACTTTATGATATAGGTGGTGCTCTCAATGTTCCTGTATGTTGCGGCGGGGCAGCTGTCTTGCCGGGCTGGATTGTGGTTGCCGACGATAGCGGTGTGCTGTTCATGCCGCCGGACGAAGCACCCGAATATATTGACTGGGCATTGGGCAAGCAGAAGCAAGAGCCGGAGTCTCACCGAAAAATCATTGAAGATGGTGCCAAACTCGGTGATCTGACAGGGGCTTCAGAAAAAGTTATCGCTGGCATTTAAAAACAGTCACTATTCAGGTCCCAACACCAGATCAGGCAACCATAACGTCAATTCTGGAATATAAGTCAGCATCAGCAGGACAACTATGAGCGGAACAAGAAACGGAATTACCGCTATTGAAAGTCGTTCGAAAGGCACTTTCCCAACTTCGCTGACAATATAAAGCCCTATCCCCATCGGTGGTGTAGCAATCCCTATCAGCAGACCAAGCTGGATAATGATGCCAAAATGAACCCTGTCGACCCCGTACTGATCAATAATGGGCAGCAGCATTGGCACAAGCATGAGCTTAGCCGGAACACCCTCAACAACACAGCCGATCATCAGGATAAATACCAGCATCAGCGCCAAAAAAACATTCTTGTCATCAGTGAAATCAAAAAGGAAATTGCCAAAATGCTGGGGCACCTGATCAATGGCTAGTAGCCAACCCATTGCCGTTGAGAAACCAATGATGATCATAATGATTGTTGTCATCATCATGGTATCGCTGAGCGCCGTATAAATAGATTTCCAGGTAATTGATCTGTAGATGAAACCCAGCAAGAGGGTATAGAGACAGGCCAGCACACCGGCTTCAGTAGCCGTCACGAAGCCAAACAATATTGCGCCAAGGATGATGCCCGGAGCTCCAAGGGCAAGAACTCCGTCTATACTCGTTTTGATGACCGTCTGACGGCTGGCCTTTTCCTGCGACGGAAAATGCTGTCTTGCCGCCAGAATACGATTGAAGACCATTAATGATATCCCAACGAGCAAGCCAGGCACGAGACCTGCCAGAAACATACGCTCAACAGATTGCTGGGCCAGAAAGGCATAGATCACAAGACCAATCGAAGGTGGAATGATCGGCCCGATCACAGCTGAGCAGACCGTCAGTGCTGCGGCAAATTCGGGATTGTATCCACGTTCGCGCATCGCTTTGATTTCAATAGTACCTAGTCCGGCACAATCTGCCACCGCTGCCCCTGAAACACCAGCGAACACCATTGAAGCCAAAACATTGACCTGTGCAAGGCCTGCTTTGAAATGACCAACAAGAGCGTTGGCAAAATTGAAAATCCGGTCCGTCATCCCAACAGCATTCATCAGATTCCCTGCCATGATAAAAAACGGCACAGCTGTCAGTGATGGTTTGCGGACGCCTTCGAGCAATTGTTGCGGAATGATATAGGTGGCGTCACTGAATTCCGATGTAATGAAGGTTGCAAAAACGGCGGCACCTATCGATATCGAGACAGGTATCCCGATAAGGATAAGCCCAATAAACCCGGCAAAAAGAATAAGTGCAATCATCGCGGCACCTCCGCAGGTGGATGGTCGCCGGGAATGAACAGTTTGATAATTTCAAGCAAAGAATTGATCAGTATCAGGCCACAGGATAGGCTCATCGGGATTGAAAGCGTGTATCTTTCAAGCTCCCCCCAGGGAGTTATCACACCATCAACGGGTCCTACCTGGCTTTCAAAGATAATTGGGAGCTGGACAATGATCAGCAGCATTACAAGTATTATAACCGCCTCGATGAAGACCTTGCTCAAAAAACCAATCCGTTCTGAACACATTTCAATTATAAAGCTGATGGAGATATCGGCTCGCCTCCGGTAGACCGGGTAGAAACCAAAAAAACACATCCAGACAAAAAATTGTATCGTCCAAGGCCATATCCAGTAGAATGAAATTTCGAGTGGCCTTGAAATTATGGTGAAGGCCGTGCCCAAGAGCATGGCCATAAGGCAAAAGATAGCAATTGAATGAAAAAGATCAGACAGAAAGCCGAGCATATCGTCGGCTTTCTGTACCAGAGTTTTCATATTTAGCCACACACGCGTGGTCATGTATATGCTTTGCCTTAGCGTGACGAAGCAACAGCCTCAAGAAAGCCTTCCGGCAACTCACCTTTGCTGGCCATGTCGCTGTAGAATGAATTCATTCTGGCAACGAATGGAGCCCGATCAATGTCAGTAAAGGTAACCCCCTTGGCCTTCATACGGGTAATCGATTCATCAGCCGAAGCCCCCATGACCTGCTCGGAATATTTGCCGGCATCAAAATAGGCTTTTTCCAAAGCTGCTTGCAGGTTAGAGGAAAGTCCGTCAAACTTTTTCCCGTTCATCATAAACCCGATCGACTGATAGTATTCGTCATGGCGAATGATATGTGGTGCAACTTCATGAAAACGCATACTTTCAACAAGAGCAATGGGGCTGTTCACGGATTCCACTATACCTTTCTGGATCGACTGATAAACATCCGTCCAGGCGAGAGTTTTCACATCGGCACCCAGATGCGTCCATGTGTTAACAGCCAATTTGCTTGGATGCATCCTGAGTTTCAGAAGCTTGATATCATCAAAGGTTTTTACATCCTTGTTGGCAACCATTACACGATACGGACCCCGTAAAATGGATGTGGCGTCTCCAAGAAGCATTATACCAGCTTCTTCGCTGGCTTTTTGATACCAGCCCTTGACAAGGTCTGTTTCCATGAACCGGATCCAGTGATCACGATCATCAAACATGAAGGCCGCCGATGTCCAGTTTATTTCTGGAACCCACTTTTTCATATAGGTTGAGCCTTCTGCATAAAGATGCACTGTACCAAGTTTCAACTGTTCAAGAACGGCATCGGTCTTGCCAAGCTGTTCATTCGGATAGACAATAACTTCAAGTTTTCCGCCGCTGTGTTCTTTGACCTTGTCAGCAAAATACTGAAAGACTTTCCCTTCGGGACTGTCCGCCGGCATTTTCGAGGCCATTCTCCAAGTCTCGGCTTGGGCAGCACCGCCAAGGAGAAAAATCGCTCCAAATATCCCTAGAATTGTGCGAGTAAATCCATTCATTGTAACCTCCCTGTTTTCAGCACATTTCAATAAATTTTGTGGCGTATACAGAATTTTGTCAACTCTAGCACATTTATATAAACTTAGATTAGATGTGAGAGCATCCTTGAAACAATCTTTTGAGCTGTAAAAGCAGTAATGGCTAAACCCAGTAGCCTTGACCCTATGACCAAGGAGTTAATATACGCGGCTGTTTCGATGGCAAATAATTGTGATTATTGCATTCATTCACATACGGCTGCGGCTAGATCAAAAGGTATGACGGATGAACAATATGCCGAGTTTCTTTCAATCGTATCTCTCGCAGGCTGAACAAATCACCTCTTGAATGGCATTAAAGTTCCTGTTGACCCAGAGTTTGACCACACCTAACGCTTGGATATTTCTTCCATCCACTTTGCTTTCACGTTGAGGTCATAGCCTTTGCCATAGCGTTGGCCTATGCCTTCGGTTGTCCAGCCTCCTATAGCGTCAACAATATCGGAAGGGCATTCAACGGCTCTGAGACGATCTCTGAGGCTGTGACGGAATGAGTGGATCACACATCCCTCTGGTAGCCGTGGCTTGAGCCACTTGTTAAGGGCTGCGCTGGCAGAGTTGGCATTACACTTTTGCGTGTTGCAGTATTTTGGAAATGCAAACTCTGTCCCCTGAGCCTTGATCTGCTCTGCTGCCCAAAGGGATGCGCCAACCAATGGTACCTCTCTGGTGCTTGAGGAAGTCTTCAGCCTCCGCCATGGATGCTCTGTCAGGTTGATGTGAGGAATATTGGTATCCAGTACAATATCAGAGGAGAGTAGGCCGCAGGCTTCGGATAGCCTCATACCCGTGTCACTAATCAGGGCTATCAACCATCTCGGTTCATCATCAAGGCTTCTACATTCATCTTGGATCTTTCTGATTACATCATCGGGAACAGGCAGTCTCTCTTTCCTTTTATTATCCTCAGGAATGAAAGTTCCGTTGAAAACATTGGTCATAGCAAGCCCATGCTCTTTAATGGCTAAGTTCATTATGGCCCTTACAGATGAGAAGACCCGCTTAACGGAGGATGAAGACATCCCTCGCTCAAAGAGAAAGTCCCTGAACCGTCCTGCGTCTGCTGGTTCAAGACTAGTGATATTATCATGGCCAACGCACTCGACCAGATAACGAATGCTTCGGTTAGATACCTCA
>Ga0181589_10001346_pt1 | contig 19031 bp, 10 predicted proteins | sample 071ome_25_FD_132444 | JGI IMG/M metagenome (GOLD analysis project Ga0181589, IMG submission 132444) | Coastal salt marsh microbial communities from the Groves Creek Marsh, Skidaway Island, Georgia - 071410BT metaG (megahit assembly) | ecosystem: Environmental > Aquatic > Marine > Intertidal...
CGCGCGCCGTCGACGCGCGCTCGAGTGGCGAAGTGTTGTCGGCGTCGGGTCACGACCGGTCGTTCATTGGACTGCAGAGTTCGATCATCGTCACAGCTCGACACGACATGTTCACGGTTCGTGTGCCCACCGCGCGCGCCGCGCCCGCGCGGGCGATGACGCAACGCTCGATGAACGAGCGCGCGGCGCTCCGACGATCGCTCGCGGCGCCCGCGCGCCGACGCGCTCGCGTGGTGTCGAACGGTTTGTTTGGATTGGGTTTGCCTGAAATCGTCGTCATCGGTGGCGTCGCGGCGGTGTTGTTCGGTCCGCAGAAGATTCCCGAGCTCGGGAAGAGCCTGGGGAAGACTGTGAAGAGCTTTCAAGAGGCTGCCAAGGTGCGCGAGGACGACGCGAACGCGAGTGTGACTTGATCGTTCTTCTTCAACAGGACGGCGATAAAGTATCTCGCTCGACACGCGACTGACCGAAACCGACTATTGATCGACGCGCAGGAGTTCAAGGATGAACTTCAAGAGGAAGAGGGTGAATCTAATGAAGCGCCGGCCGCGATCGAAGAAAAGAAGGAGGAATGAGAGGAACGAGGGAAAGACGGAACAAGAAACTACTCGCAGTTGTAATACGTAAACGCGAAAACTATCCGCGACCGGCCGCGGCGGACGCCTTCGCCTTTGCTTTTCGCGCGGCGACGGCGGGACGCTTACCTGTGCGTTTCGCGTCCTTGGCGATGCCCTTTTTCGTGTTGGGTTTACCGACGCCGCCGGGCGCGGGACGCGCGTCGCCTCGACGATGCGCCGTCTTTTGAGACTTGCCACCCGGTCTCGATCGCGAACCCTCCCACGAGTTCCCACCGCGCGATTTCGATTCGCCTTCGTCGTTCGCGCGAAGCTTTGGATTCCTACGCTCGGCTCCCGTCAGCGCCTTTGGTTCCGCTCTCGCTTTGGACGCGGCGCCGGGTTTCGGCGCCTTGGAGCGCGCCGCCTTGCTCACGCGAATCTCTCGATCACCGAGCTTGGTTCCGTCGAGCAACAATGCCGTACGCGCCTGTTCTTTTGTTTTGAACAAGACAAAGCCGATACCCTTCCCCAAAGTGGTCTTTCTATCGCGCACGACGCGCACTGCCTCGACGCTCTTTCTCAACTCGGGATACTCTTTATTCTTGTTAAACAACCGAATCACGTCCTCATCATCCACGGTGAACGGCAAATGTCCCAAAAACACGCTCCTCGCGTGATCATACACCACCTCACTCTGCACGATGGACGGCTTCCCCGCCAAATCCACGCGAATGTGCCGTCCCTCGAACTCCTTCATGTTCAACGCCTCGCACGCCTTCTTCGCCGACGAAGCCTCCGCGAACACCACAAACGCCGTCGCGTTCCCACGCTCCGCGTTCAGTCTCTTCTTCAGCACCTTCACCTTTCTCGGTTCGTTTCCATCCGCCTCCACCGGCACGTTCCGCATGCGCACGCTCACCACTCTCCCGTGCGCCGAAAACGTCGCCTTCAACTTTTTCGGCTTGGCGTTCACCGGGACGTTCCCCACGAACACCGTCCTCGCGAGCTCCTCCGCCTCGGCCGCGTCGTCGCGATCGCGGTACCCGGACCCACGAGGCGTCGCTTTCGGCGCCTTTTCGTCGCTGTCGCTGTCATCGTCGCCGTCGTCGTCGGTCGATTCGTCGTCGGGCGTCTTCGCAGCCGCCACCGCCGGGACGTCTTCATCCTCATCCTCCTCGTCGCTCGACGACGCGTTGCCGTCGCGTTCGCTCTCGCTCGACGACGCCGGTCGCGCCGCTTTTTTCCCACCGCGTCGCCGCGTCGCCTCGTCGTCGTCGCCGTCGCCGTCGTCGGCGGCGCGTCCTCGTCGACGCTTCGTCGTCGTCGGCGCGGGCGCGCGGCGCGGCGCCTCCGCCTTGTTCTCCGCGCGAAACGCCGACGAGGACGCGAAGAGCGACGAGGACGACGCTCCCGTCGCGTTCGTCGTCGACGCGGCGCCGCGCGCGCGCTTGGCGAAGACGTCGTCGAAGATACCCATGCGTGTCGTCGCGTCGTCGTGTCGCGCGCGGTCCACAGGCGGGAGGCGCGCGCCATCGGGCGACGCGCGCCGTCGGATCACGCGCGCCATGGCGGCGGAGGGGAGGACGAACGCGTGGCGCGCGCGATCGAGGTACTACGCGGGACAGGAGCTCGCGTTTAAGCGCGCGGTGGAGACGCTGACGCGCGAGTTTTTCTCGCACTGCAGCGTCGAGGAGTTTGAGCTGCAGGTGCGCGAGGCGATTCAGGCGCACGGAGGAGGGGCGGGGACGACGGAGGCGAAGTGTGGGATGGAGGCGCATGTCGTCAAGCGCATGATCGCGAGCGCGTTGGATCGAGGGGCGAGAGAGCGGGAGATGTGCGCGAACGCGGTGGCGACGCTGCGCGAACGCGGGACGCTCGACGCGGATGATTTCGAGCGTGGGTTCGATCGTGTGTTGGCGGAGATTGCGGATATGAAATTAGATTTTCCAGACGCCGTCGAAGAGTGTGTCGTGTTTCTGGCGCGCGCGGTGGCGGATGACGTGGTGTCGGTGACGTATTTGGAGACGGCGTGTTCGCGGGACGGATACGGCGAGGGCCGGGACGCGGCGAAAAAGGCAAAGTGGAAGCTGGAGGAGGTGGGTGGAGAGGCGCGGGTGCGTCAGGCGTGGGGTGGATCCGATGGATACAGCGCGTCAGGCGTCAAGGGGCAGATGCGGGACATCATCGATGAGTATTTGATGGCGAGAGACGGCGCAGAGGCGGAGCGCAGATTGCGCCGGTTGAACATGCCGTTTTATCACCACCAATTGGTGAAGACGGCGCTGGATCTGGCCATCGTGCAGTCTGTGTTGACGCCGAACGTCGTCGAAAAAGTGATCGATCTGTTGAAATATCTCGGGAGGAGTTCGTTCGTGAACGGGAGCCAAATGGCCAAGGGATTCGCGCGTACCGCTACGTCGCTCAAGGACGTCTCGATGGACGTTCCGAAAGCGCCGGAAGTGTTCGGTGAACTCATCGAACGCGCGAAGCGCGCGGGTTTGTTGCCCACCGGTCTCAGCGCGTGGGCGTCCGTAAAACCGACGTCGTTCGGTGGGAAGGTGACGCAAGGTCACAAGCAGTTGCTTCGACTGGATAGCGCGCCCGATCTCGCTGCCCTCGCGAGAGCGACGAGTCGCTCGGGCAGCGCGTCGCCTTCCGGATCGAGGAGTGCGTCACCGGCGCCGATTCTGCAGCAGATGGAAAGCATGAGCATGGCCGTAGGCATGGTACCTAAATCACCCGGGTTGACGAGGATGGGCAGCGCGACGAAGAAACAAGTCAACGCCGGGTGGAGCGGATTGAGAGCGCACGCCGTGCAGACCAATCTGAAACCGGGTCCGCGCGCGCAGGGTTTCGACGCCAAGGGTGAGCTCTCGAAAGGTATGGCGCGACATCAGATCGCGCGCTTCTTCCATAAGCGCATCGACCACAAACCGGAGGGTGTGACGAAGAATAAACTCGGATTGAAGCGAACGTTTTCGGCGCCCGGAGGTTTGGACGACCTCAACACGTCGCGCTTCGTCCGCCCGGTCGGTTTGGTGCATGACTATATGCCTTTCGTCGAAAAATACGAAGTGTTAGAACAGATTGGTTCAGGGGGATTTGCCGTCGTTCGTAAAGCGAAACATCGAGCGACGGGTGACGTCGTCGCGGTGAAGACGCTCCGCGTGCAAGGAATGGGCGCGGAGAGCGACGAGGAAGATGGCGACGACTCCTCGTCCTCATCTTCCGATGAAGAAGATGGACCGCAGGCGATGACGTTACACGACGTCAAACGCGAGCTCGTGATGATGCAGCAACTCTCAACGCACCCAAACATTGTGACGATTCGCGAATTCTTCACAGAGCAAAACGACGAAGTCGTCCACGTCGTCATGGACTGTTTACAGGGCGAAGAGCTGGACGACTGGGTGAACGAACGAGGGCCAATACCCGAAGATGTAGTGAAGACGTTGCTGATGTCGATGCTCGACGCAGTCGCGTTCATGCACAGTAAAGGCGTGATTCACAGAGATTTGAAACTGGAAAACTTTGTCTTTGCAGAGAAGGGAAATTTAAAATCTCTGAATGTGGTCGATTTCGGCTTGGCGAAGGCATTAAACGCGCGTCAAAAGGCGCAGCACGTGTGCGGAACGTTGTCATACATCGCACCAGAGGCGCTTCTCGCCGGAGTGTACGGTCAAGGAGTGGACGTGTGGGCACTTGGTGTCGCCATGCACGTGCTGCTCACGAATACGTGGCCGTTCGACGACGAAGACGAAGACGAGCTGTTCGAACAGATCATCGAGTGCGACTTGGACTTTGAAACGGAAGCATGGGAAGGTGTCAGCGAGGTCGCAAAAGACTTGATCGAGGGTCTTCTCGATTCGCGACCGAAACACAGATTGACGGCTGCGCAGGCGCTCGAACACGAGTGGTTCACCGGTCAATCTTCGCACACGTCGGATCGATTACACAACATGCATGCACGTCTCGACTCGCTGATTTCGATTTCCAACCAACCGCCTGAGCGCCGATTCAAGGACGGCGAGTATATCACGCGCCAAGGCGATCCATCCATCGAGTTTTTCATCATCATCGCGGGCGAGTGTACGCTCACTCGAGACGGCGTCAGCGTGGGCGTTCGTCGCGTCGGAAATTTTGTCGGCGAGCTTCGAAATCTCGAACAGAGCGTCGATGACGTCATTCTCACCGCGTGGACGTCCGCACGAGCGGTCGGTGACGTCAGAGTGCTCGTGTTTCACGACACGGAATTACAGTGGGCGCACCAACACGACTACCGTCTGACGTACGAATTCGAGAACATGATACGTTCGCAGCGTCGGGCGATCGCGAAGCAGGCTCGAGAGCAAAGAAAATGCGAATTAGCGATGAAAGCCGCAGAGCTCGAAACCGCGGAGTCGACCGAAGAACGCTCGATGATGCGTTCGGTGAGCGCGCAGCCACTCGTCGGAGAGGAGTGAATCAAACGGCAACTAACTACTACAACGATGTAACAACAAGCACGCGTCAGCGAATGTACGCCACCGGCGGTGGATCGTCCGGAATGTTCCCAACACTGAACGACGGCGCGCACCAAGCCTCTGAATTCGGTACGCTCGGGTCTGGCGCGAGAGGCGAGAGCACGTTCGCGTTTCCCCCAAATGGACTCGGCGGCGTCGCGCTAAAACTCCCCGAGCCCGGCGCCAGCGGTTGCGGCGACGTGGACACGAATCCACCGCCTCCGCCAAACCCACCGCCTCCGCCAAACCCACCGCCTCCGCCAAACCCACCGCCTCTGCCAAATCCGCTGCCCCCGCCAAACCCACCGCCCGCGCCCGCGTTCGGTTGATAAGGACTCGCGCTCGCGTTCAGGTTCCCGCTCGTCCCCGGCGGCGGCGCAAACCCGCCGCCCATCGTCGCGCCCGCGCTCCCACCGAACCCACCGCCCGCGCTCGTGATCGGCGCACCGTCGATCACACGATTCGCGCCCGCGGGCGCCATTTCCCCTCGCTCCACCTTGTCTAAAACCATCTTGAGTTGCTGTTCGGGAAACGCGAGGATGGATTTGATGTCCCCGTTCTTCGCCTCCACGAACTCTCTCGCCCGCGTGTCCACCGCGCGCGCGTCCGACCCAGCGCGCGCGGTGGCGTACGCCGAACATTGCAACTCCTCGAACGACGTGTCTCCGCCGAGAAGATTGGGTTGTTCGCCCTTCGGGCCGTAACACGAGAGCGCCCAGAGCGGACGCTCGTTGTGCAGGTCCTCCTGTAATAAGTCTCGTCTGCGCACGCCCACAGGACCGTGTCCGCGCCCGCCGCCGCCGCCGCCGCCGCCACCGTCGCGGTGCCAAGAGTTCGAGCGACCGCCGCGTCCACGGCCGCGGCCGCCGCCCATGCGTGCGTCGTCGCGAGGGGCGTTGTGCGGCGCCGCGAGCGCGTCGCTCGAGCTCGCCTCCGTCTGAAAAATTGGTAGACGCGTCGCGAACGAAACGTGGAGGAAGAGACGTACATACACTGTTTTACGTTTATTTACAAAGGGCGCGTCGCGCTCGAGGCGAGTGCCTCTCACGCGACGCGCGCTCTATTCGACGTGGTTCGGTTTGTTTGTTCAGTCTTGTTCGGCGTCAACGTCCGCGGATCGACGCTCGCATCGCTCGCGCGACGCGCTCACTCCGCGGCCGGCGCCTCCTCCGCGGCCTCGCCGTCGTCACCGCCGCCGAAATCGGGAATGTCCGGTAATTCGATGCTCGGCAGAGAGAAACTCGGCAGAGAGAAACTCGGCAGGGCGAATCCGCCGCCGTCGCTCTCCTTCTTTGGTGTCGCCGCCGCCTCCTCGCGCACCGGTCGAACGAACCGCTTGTACTCCTTCGGCGCGCTCTTCGCGTACGTTTCCCGCACGTTGTACGTCTTACTCGACGCCGCGTCGTAATCGACGTCGACGTCGGCGCTCAATTCGCCGCCGTAAGACTTCGCGTTCGCCGAGATGGCGCCGTTCGGCCCCGACGACGATTTCGCCACCGCCGCGGGCGCCGCCGCGGGCGCCGACGACGCCGACGCGCCCTTCCCGAACGAGAGCGCGTGCGCGGGAGGCGCGAAAAGCATCACGCACGCGAGCGACGCCGCGATCATCGGTGCTGACGCGGCATCGCCATCGCGCGACGATGCGCGCGCGACGGCGACGCGTCGTCGCGTCTCGCGCCGCGGAACCGCGCGAGCGGTGGATCGTACGTGAGTCGTTGTCGCGAGCATGTCTCGTCCGCGCGATTGAGGGTTCGTCGGCGTGTATCGAGCGCGATCGTCACGGATCGGCACGAATTTCGAGTCGTGTCGAAAAGTGACGTTCCCCGATTTCTCGCGCGCGTCGTCTTCTCGCGACGCGCGCGTCGTCGTCTTCTCGCGACGCGCGTCGACGCACGAATGAATGTCTCGAGCGTCGATCGCGCGAGACGCGCGCGAGAGAAATCGATCGCGAGCGATGCGGTCGGCGCGGGTTCCCCGGGCGAGGTGGTTACGAGCGAGCCCGAGACGACGCGGTACGAGGCGTTTCACGCGCGCGTAGACGCCGTGTTCGCGACGGTGGGGCGCGGAACGATGGGTGGAGGTGGTGTCGACGCACCGGCGCGCGTGAGCGATGGGGAAGCGGCGTGGCGACCGAGGGCGAGCGCGGTCGTTAGGAGAGGGCAGGGCGTCGTCGACGAGGACGAGGACGAGGACGAGGACGACGAGAACGGGACGGCGCGGCGCGCGTACCGCGACGATTTAGATTGTTTAGAGTCGGACGAGGACGGCGACGACGACGCGCAACGGATGGCGCGTCTCCGCGGGAGCGTCGGTCGGTGTCGCGCGCTCGAGCGCGAGGACGATTTCGACGACGCGGACGCGGCGGCGATGGGCTACGACGCGCGCGCAGCGGTGCGCGACGCCATCGGCTCACGCGACGAAACCAGACCGCGCGCGGTGCCTCACCACCTGGCGCATCCGGAAAAGTATACGAGGTACGATTTAGGCGACGACGCTCCGTACGTGGGCGTCGCCGCGGCGTTCGCTGACGAACCGGCGAGAAACGCACGAGACGAGCGTCCAAACACGCCGAACGCGCACGCGGAGACGCCCCCGCGAGACAAGACGGCGACGGCGACGACGGCGTCGCGGCCTCGGTTTTCCCGAGAGGTGGCGGCCAAGGTGAGACCTCCGAAGAGACGCCGAACCGACGCGTCCCGAACCGACGTCGCCCGACGCGTCCGCGTCGCCTTCGAGGACGTCGACGACGACGACGAGCGCGATGCGAACGAGCCAGACGAGACAGCGAAAGAGAATTCAACGCGCGCACCCGACGACGACGACGATGACGGTCGTTCGTCTCGGCGTCCGCGTCGTTTACGTAAAAAGTAGCGCAGTCGCCGTGTAACCAGACGCCTCCACCCCACTCGTCGACGCGCCGGAATGTCGAGCGCACCGCCCACCGAAGACGCGCCGCCGACGTCGTCGTCATGGACGCGTCCGACCGCGCGCGAGCTCTTCGACGCCGGCTCCGTCGTCGTCAGGCAAGAGTTTCTCTCGGCGCCGCCTCCGCGCGTCAGCGCGCCGTCGACCGACGTCGACGCGCGCCCCGACGCGGACGGCGGACGCCAGCGCGGCACCTTCGGTGGCTTCACGAAGAGGTACAAGAAGGAGAATCGCGACCGTCGCGACGGCGGCGCCGTGGGCGTCGGTGGGGCGCGCGAGGTGCGGCTGTGTCATGACTTTATGAGACAAAAGTGCGAATTTGGGGACAAGTGTAAATTTTCGCACGACATCGACGCGTACGTGCAGAGCAAGGCGCCGGATTTACCCGGGACGTGCACGTTCGTAAACAGAGAGGGCGGGTGTCCGTACGGCGTCAAGTGTCGGTATCTCGGCTCGCACGATGGGAAGGCGAAGGAGGCAGAGGGAGAGACGGTGGCGCTGGAACCGCCGAAGACGATAGAAAAGGAGATGAACTTTTTCGACAGAGACGTGATGGTGCGTCTGAGGAAGAAGATGTATGACTTTTCTCGCGCGAACACCATAGTGCGAGACGTGTTGGGGCAAAAGACGGAGGATGGTGACGATAAGGGTGGCGACGACGCGGAGGCGGCGGAAGAGAGCGTGGCGAAACGCCCCAAGGTGGACGACGAGTGCACGGACACGGGCGCGTTCACGAAGACGCGACCGAGCGAGAAAAAACAGATCGATTTTAAGGATAAGTTGTATCTCGCACCTCTGACGACGGTTGGAAATTTGCCATTCAGGCGTTTGTGTAAGACTCTCGGCGCCGACGTGACGTGCGGCGAAATGGCGCTTGCGACGAATTTACTTCAGGGACAACAAGGCGAGTGGGCGCTGCTTCGCAGGCACAAGAGTGAGGACATATTCGGCGTACAGATATGCGGCGGATATCCCGATTCCGTGACGAGGTGCTGTCAATTGCTCGAGGAAAACATCGACGTGGATTTCATTGACATCAACATGGGATGTCCGATTGACATGATTTGCCAAAAAGGTTACGGATCGATGATGCTCGAGAAACCAAAGAAGATGGCGAGCGTCATTCGTGCGGCGAGCGCGGTGCTGAACAAGTGTTCGCTCACGTTTAAGACGAGGATCGCGTACAACGAAAAGGCGCGCGTTGCGCACACAATCTCGCCCAAAGTCGCCGAATGGGGCGCGGTGGCCATGACGCTTCACGGACGCACGCGAGCGCAGAGATATAGAAGTTTAGCGGATTGGGAGTACATCAAACTCACGAAAGAGGTGAGCTCGGTGCCGTTGATTGGGAACGGCGACGTGTACAACCAGAAGGATTACTACACCCATTTAGAGGAGCACGGGGTGGATACGTGCATGCTTGCGAGAGGCGCGCTCATCAAGCCGTGGTTATTCACTGAGATCAAAGAGAGGCGCGATTGGGACATCTCATCGAGCGAGCGATTCGACATTTTCAAATCGTTCGCATCGTTTGGGTTGGAACACTGGGGAAGCGATACCCTGGGTGTCGAGCAGACGCGTAAATACTTGCTCGAATGGATGTCCTTCACCTATCGCTACACGCCAATCGGTCTCGTCGACCGCGCCTTCGGCGAGGTGTCCATGACGCAGCGTCCACCCGCCTTCGTCGGACGCGACGACCTGGAGACGCTCATGGCGAGCCCCAACGCGGAGGATTGGGTGAAAATATCCACGATGCTTCTCGGCCCGCCACCGGAGGGGTTCAAGTTTCAACCGAAACACAAATCGAACGCGTACGAAACGGGCGTCGCGCAAGGGGACATGGATCAGGGTTGATGAGCTAGTGATTACACTCCTATGAAATACTACACTACTGTACGAATTTAGACGACTTCCGTCTCGCGCCGCATGTAGACCGCAACCTCGATGTGTTTGGTGTATGCAAAGTGATCGAGAATGGCGAATCGTTTACACGCGTGCTTGCACATGCCGCGCTCCATGTTTTTCAACAAGTTATCCGGTCCGCACGACACGTACAGAATGTGCTTGAATTCACTGACCAACTCGAGCGTGTCGTCGTCGAGACCGGCGCGCGGCGGATCGACGAGCACGACGTCGAAATCTTCCGCGAGCATGGCGTTGCCCGACGCGTCCTTACATTTTCCGCGCGTCATCCTCTTGGCAAAGTTTTGGGAATCCGCGAGAACAACCTCCACGTTCGTCACCCCATTCATCGCGCAGCTCTCGTTCGCCGCGCACACGAGCTTGGCGTCGATCTCCACCGCCACCACGCGTTCGAAGACGCCCGCGAGCGCGCACGAGTGATTGGCGTTGCCGCAATACAACTCGAGTAAACGAAGCGGTCTTTCCTCCGCCTCCCGAATTTCCCTCGCGCAATCACGCAAAAACTCCATGGTGGCGATCGTAATCTTATAATTCGGGTTCGAAAACGATCCCTCGGCGTGTTTATACGTCAAACGCGTCCCGTCCCGCAACGCGTACGTCTCGAGCACGTAATCGCGGTGCGTCTTCGCCGCCACCCCCTTACTCCGACCCATGAGCTCTACGCCCACCATGGACGCGTCCGTCTCCAGAATCCGTCTCGCCGCCTTCACCCATGCATCCTCATCGATCGGCGTCGAGTACACGAGCGTCACCAACACCGGTTGATCCGCGCGCGCGGCGCTCGAGAGGTAGTGCGCCGCCTCCAGTCCCGCGTCCAAACCTCCCACCGACACCGCCCTCGGCACCGCGCGCATCGCCCGTCGAATCCCACCCACCGCCATCTCGAAATCATCCACCGCGCGCGTCGGCCCACCGCCGTCCCACAGCGCGTGTCGCAGCCCCCCGTCGGCGTCGCGCACGAGCTGAAACCGACACCGACTCCGAAACTCGCGCGCATCCGACGGCACCACCTCCACGCGCGCGCCGTTCGCGAGCGCGCGCGCGAACGCCGTCCGAACGCGCGCGACTTTTTCTTCCAACCCGCGCGCGTACGCGTCGTCGTCACCGACCGCTTGGTGGTACGACGGCGTCGTCGTCGTCATCCCATCCCAGGTCGGTCGTCGACGACTGACCGCGACGAATTTGACCCGTCATTGCGTCGACGCGCCGTCGCCGTCCATCCACCGCGACGACGACGACGGACGAGTCGAATACGGTGCGTGCGTTTCGAGCCCGGCATGTCGTCGTCGAGACGCGCGGACGCGGACGACGGCGCGATTCGCGACGAGACGATTCGTGCGACGTTTCGCGCGCTCGAGCGACGCGTCGTCGACGCGACGACGGCGTGCGCGCGCGCGGTGGAGACGGAATCGAGACGAGCGGAATCACTCGAGCGCGCGCGACGACGAGACGCGGACGCGCGCGAGGCGCGGTGGCGAGAGATGTGGACGAGGTCGAGGACGCAGACGGCGCGATGCGTCGAGGCGTTGGGACGCCGCGCGCGAAGGGACGCGGCGAGACGCGCGGTGGGACGATGGCGACGCGCGGTGGAGGCGGCGAGGGAAGAGCGAGCGGTGCGAGAGGTGTGTGAACGTCGCGTGCGGCGGGAGACGTTCGAGGCGTGGCGAGGGATGAGCGAGGCGATGCGGCGATGGAGGACGCGCGCGGGGGAAGACGAACGGTTGACTCGCGCGTGGGCGGCGGCGTACGACGCGTCGTGCGCCGAGGCGGTGGCGAGACTGGCGCGGGGCGAGGCGAATGGGATGTGGGAGAGCGAGCGAGAGAAGAGTGCGTTGGAGTCTGAGGTTCGACGCGCGTTTATGCGAGGTGTGAGCACGATGAGTCTGCGATTCGAATCCGCGCGCGCGTTGTAAAGTCTAAACATTCTGTGGCTATTTCATTTGTTTTTTTTCTAATGAGTGTGTGTTTTGTTTTAACCCGTGATGAGACGCGGTGCGATGGCCATGGACATCAACTCTTGGAAGAGCAACTTGCACGCGTACGGCACCATGACTTGAACGACGGACGTGCGCTCGCTCGGGTTCTTGCAGCACTCAAACGTCTGGTTCTTCAAGTTGGCGACGGCGATCAAGCCGCACTTTTGGCACACGTGAATACGGTACGCGTCGGATTGGTCCATGAGACGTTCCTTGAGGAACGACGCGGCACCGTGACTCATGATACAATCGCGTTCCATCTCACCGAAACGCAAACCACCGTCTCTGGATCGACCCTCCATCGGTTGACGCGTGAGAATTTGCACCGGACCGCGGCCGCGAGAGTGAATCTTGTCGTCAACCATGTGCTTCAAACGTTGGTAATACGTCGGACCGATGAAGATTTGTGCGTCGAGCATGCGCCCGGTGTGACCGTTGTACATGACTTCGTTACCGCGCTTTTGGTAACCGCACTTGTGCAACATAGTGGAGATATCCTCCGCCGTCACCGGAGTGAACGGCGTGGCGTCGCCCTCCTTACCCATGCACGCCGCAACCTTGCCCATAATACACTCAACGAGCTGACCAATTGTCATCCGCGATGGAATAGCGTGCGGGTTCACGATGATATCGGGCGTGATGCCTTCACAGGTAAACGGCATGTCTTCTTGGGTGTACGTCATGCCGACGGTACCCTTTTGACCGTGACGCGAAGAGAACTTGTCCCCGACTTGCGGCGTTCGCATCGAACGCACGCGAAGCTTGACGAAGCGCAAACCTTGGTCGTTCGTCGTGAGCAAAACCTGATCGATAATACCGGTTTCGGCGTGCTTCATGCCGGTGGAGCAATCCTTCTTCGTGAAGCGCTTGGAGAGCACCGCCGAGTCATCCTCGGGAAGCGGTGCTGTCTTACCGATGATGATGTCGTCGCCGCTGACGCGAGTACCCGGGCAAATCAAGCCGTCATCGTCGAGCTTGTCGTACGTGCCGTGACGCATCCCCAGGCACGTGTCTCTGTCTGGACGCTCGAACTCTTCTCGGCTCAGACTTCCTTGCTTCTTCTCTTCATCCTTGAACGAGCGGTAGTAGAGCGATCTGAACAAGCCACGATCGATGGCGCTTTGGTTCATGAGCACGGAATCTTCTTGGTTGTAACCGGTGTAGCACATGATGGCGACGACGGCGTTGCAACCGGCGGGAAGTTCGCGGAAGTGCAAGTATTCCATGGCGCGCGTCGTGACGAGCGGTTTTTGCGGGTAAAACATGACGTAACCGAGCGTATCCATACGAATCTGGTAGTTCGTCACGTACATACCCATCGCTTGCTTACCCATGGCACTTTGGTACGTGTTACGCGGCGACTGGTTGTGATCGGGGAAGGGAATGATGGAGGCACAGATACCCAAAATCATCGATGGGTGAATCTCGCAGTGAGTGTAGTTGATGGCGACACCACTCTTTCGCTCCACGGCGTGACGTCCCGCGACGAGATCGTCGATTGTCATCGAAATCATTGTCGTCTCTTCTTCTTCGGTATCCACGTACTCGATGAAACCCGAAGTGACGAGCTCGTTCCACGTGTAACCCGTCACGTCCTTCTCCGTCAACAACTCGATGTGTTGCTTCTTGATGCGCAACTTTTGATCATCATCCACGATGAACAACGGTCGAGTACAGCGACCGTAGTCGGTGTACAAGCGCAGTTCCTTCAATCGAATATCGTGCACGACGCTCACGGAAGAATCGACGTCGACTTGACGACGGAGCTTGCGAAGCGTTTTCACCAAGTCCGCCGGGTCTCTGTGCACGCCGACCCACACGCCGTTGACGAAAATCTTCGTCGACTCGGCGATGAGCGAAGGCGAAATCTCTTCCAAGTTTTCCATCGTCCACTCATCCAAGAACTCGAGAATGGGTTCCGACGGAGAGCCGACGGACACGAGCGCCATGAGAGCGAGGTTCTTCACGAGACCCACAGCCTGACCTTCCGGCGTCTCGGCGGGACAAATCATACCCCACAACGAGTTGTGCAACTGGCGTGGCTTGGCGAGCTTACCCTCCCGTCCGATGGGAGAGTTGATACGACGAAGGTGCGACAACGTGGACGAATAGGACAGACGGTTCAGCACCTGACTCACGCCCGCCCGAACGTCCGCCATGCCCTGAGAGCCCCAGTTACCTGTCGCTAACGAGTACTTGAGACCCTGCGTGATCGTCTTCGCCTTGATTGCGAGCTGCAATTGGATTTCCTTTCCGCTATCGATGCACCGCTGGCAGTACAATCGGACATCCTTGGTGAGCTTGCGGAACAATTGACGGAACAATTGCGCCAACAGAGGACCGCCGAGATCCAAACGCTTGTTTCCGTAGTGATCGCGGTCGTCTTCCGGACGACGGCCGAGAGAGCAAAGCAACAAACGATGAATCATGTAGCCCAGGAAGTACGCCTTCTTCGTTTCGCAATCTTCGCGCACGCCAACGTGGGGCAGAAGTTCCTTTTGCAAAATTTCCTTTGCGTACTTGATACGCTTCTCGCGCGATACGCCCACCGCAGAGCCACGCTTACCGATGAAATCGAGCGCAACCTCTTGCGATTGGATGACGAACGCCTCTTCGATCGATGGACGCAACATCTCCATCATCTCGTTGTCTCCAAGATCGTACACGATGTGTTCCAAGATATCCTTGTCCGCAACAAAACCGAGTGCGCGGAACACGACGAAAATCGGAATGTCCGTGCGAATGTATGGAAGGGTGCAACGAATCGGGCCCGGCGCGTCCTTCGCACCCACGGCGTGAAGCTGGCGCATCACGCAGGAACTCGCGGCGCGAGACCCACGCTCCGGTTGACTTCGGCATTCGGCTTGCCACATGTATTTGCTCGGCTGCTTCTTCTCGAAGACGTACACGTGGTTCGTGCTCATGCGCTCTTGGGCGATGAGCACCTTTTCGCTTCCGTTGATGACGAAGTAACCGCCCTCATCGTACGGACATTCACCGAGCTCGGTCAATTCCTTATCCGTGTGTCCGTGGAGAGAGCAATAGTCGGAGCGCAACATAATCGGAACCTTACCGATGAACACCTTCTTGATCTCCTCCTTCTCCACCGTCGTCTCTCCCTCCGGGTGAACCGTGGTGATCTCCTTCACCATATCGACATACAACGGCGCAGAGTACGTGAGGTTACGCAATCTCGCCTCTTTCGGGAACAGCGTCGTCGTGTAACCATCTGCCTCGGTCACCATCGGCTTGCTCAAGTAAATCTGGTTAAAGCTAATCCTGTACGTCTTCTTCTCCATCTCGTCGATGTCCTGACCCGGCATATGTTGATGCTCCGGCGTCAATTCCATCTCTCTCATCTCGTCTGGGGCGTTCAAATCGCATCGCGCATCCCGTCAGTCATCTCTCGTCTCGCGTTCGTCGCGTTTACCCTAAACCCCGAGTCTCTCGCCCCTCGCCTCGCGACGTCTCGCGCCCACGTACCGACAATCTCTTGCATCGTGTGCTGAATGAACTCGTTGAATGAATCCAACTGTTGTCTCACGAGACCCTTCTCCTCGAAAAACGAGCTGATGACGACCCAGGCGTCCTCCTGCGCGCGCGTCGAGCGTCTCTCTCGTCAGTCTCCGAGATCGCGCGTCCCGTTCGAGATCTTCCCAGCCTCGCGTCGTCGACATCTCGCGTCTCGCGTCGCCCGCGCCCGCGCGCGTCATCCACATCATCCTCGCCCTCGCATCGACCATCGCGCGCGCTCGATGTCCTCGCGCGCGCGCCTCCCGTCCTCGCGAATGTCCCTCGCCGCATCGTTCCCGCGATCGCGTCTCGTCGTCGTCGTCGTCGACGCACCTGGCCGATCTCCTCCTCCTCTTCCTCCTCGCGCGCGTCGCGCATGGCGACGTCGTCGTCGTCATACACGCCCATGACGTCCGGTCGACGTCGGCGCGCGGCGTGGACGGGTCCGCGCGCGCGAATGGCGCGCGGAGAGTTTCGTGCGGGCCTCTCTCGAGCTCTGGATTCGGGCTCGCGGGTCGGGACTTCTGGACCGGAGGGGAGTCCCTTTCGACGTCGCGCGAGTCGACGCCGCGGGGCGAGCGGGACGATTGCGATGAATGAACGGAGTGAATGTAAGAAAGAAAGAATGAATAAAGCGTGCGCGCGGGTCTAATGGACGACGTCGCGACCGGAACCGTAGATGACGGCTTCGCAGCGTCGTCGTACGAAGAATTTTTGCCGAGGCGAGAGGGCTCCGGAATCCTTGGCGAGCTCGGCGATTTTCGCGGCCGGCGCGGCGGCGACGTCGTACGCGCCCAGAGCGATGAAGTGGACGAACCAGTCGGCGATCGGGCCGAGGCCGGCGTTGAGGAGGATTTCGGGGACGAACAGAGGCTCGGCGAGCGTCATGGAGACGAGCGTTTTCCCGAGTCCGCGAAAGGTGACGACGTCTTGCAAAAACGGACGCATGACGTCGTCGCCGAGACTTTGCATGACGCCGAAGTTGATGGACATGAGTCTGTTGATGAAGTCGCGCTTGGGGGTGCGACCGACCTCGACAGACATGCATTTTTGAAACAACCACGCAGCCGAGAGAGCCGGGTTGTATGCGTTCACCTCTCGCAAGGCATCCCTGTCGAGCGCGTCGCAGTCCAACGCCTCCTCTACCGCGCCCGTGATGCGCTCGATGTGTCGCAAGAGTGCGGCGAGACCTCCGAACGACAGAGGCGATTGAATCCCGCTCGCGTCACCGATGGCAAGCACGCGATCGAACTCCGTCTTCAATGGTGAATCGCGATACGTGGGAAACAATCCAAAGAGGACGCGTTTCATCTGCACATCATCGACGGATCCGATGTTTTGGTACTTTGGCATTAACTCCCAGTAATCGTCGAGCATGGACGCGATCGTCGGTCTCGACTCGTCGGCGTCCATGTACGAAAACATGTACGTTGTTCGATCGGTGGGCCCGGACGACGCGGGAAACGCCTCCCAAAAGTATTGCCCGCGATAGTCTTCCTCGATGTCCGTAACGGTGCGGATCAGATCTGCGCTATCGTTTCGTTCTTGTGGAAATCCCTCCGCGCAACTCCCGACGACGAGACACACGCCGTCCGGTTTCCTATCGCCTCGAATTTGACGAACGATGGGAGAGCGAAATCCCATGCAATCCAACACCAATCGCGCGCGGATCGGTTCCGAGCCCTCGCCCACGTTCAACACCGCCACGTCATCGTACACGTCCACGCCTCGAAGATCTGCTCGCTCGAGCGTCGTCCCGCCCGCCTCTTCGAATCGCTCTCGACACCGTCTCACGAGCCTCTCGGGCGACACGCCGGCATTCAGAATGTTCGTCGTCACGACGTCGTCGCCCTTTGCTCCGTAAAATCCGCACTTAATCGGATTAAACTCAATCATCGTGCACTCGTCCGCGTCCTCTTTCGTCATCGCGCCCGCGTGTACGAGCGCCTCGAGCTCCGCGCGACTGACGTTCCACTCCTGCGCGCGTCCCACCAACGCGCCGCGCTCAATCACCACCACCCGCGCGCCTCTCCTCTGCAACGCGCTCGCCACGAGCACACCCAGCGTTCCACCGCACACCGCGACGTCGTACGCGAAGGCCTCTCCTCCGCCGCCTCGCGTTCCCGCGTCGCCGCTCTCTCGTCTCGCGAACGCTTCACTGCCGCCTGCCGTTCCACCCTCGCGCATCACGCGCCACGCCGCGTCCAAACCCTCCAACGCGCGCAAACTCGTCTGCCCGCCAGCGCCGAGCGCTCGCGCGTCGCTCGCACCACCTCCCGTCGTTCCAGCGTCCTCGCGCTCGCGCAGCTCCACCTCGCGCAAAATGCGCGCGGTTCGTTCGGACACCGCGCACGCGCGCGTCCTCGTGCTCGTCCGCACGTCGCGTCGTCGCGAGACGCGCGCCGTTGTCGCCGTCGTCGCCGTCGCGACCGTCGACGTCGTCGCCCGCATCGCGCGCATCGCGTGCCCGCGCGTCGACGTCTCGAGGAACGCCGAGACGATCGAGACGTTGTCATTGCCGCGCGCAACTCCACCGCCACGACGATGACGGCCGACACCGCCGACCGCGACGAAGAGGAGGACGTCCGCGGCGCGTCCGCGGACGCCTCCGCGGCCACGGCGCGCGGACACGCCGTGTTTCGGCTGCTATGTCTCGAGTCGAGGGTGGGTGGATTGATTGGAAAGTCGGGCGCCAACGTCAAGCGCATCGTCGCCGAGACCGGGGCGGCGGTCAAGGTTTTGGAGTCCGCGGCGCAGTGTAACGAGCGCGCGGTGCTCGTGAGCGCGGTTCGAGAGCGCGGGGACGACGACGGGCGGTGCGCGGCGTGCGAGGCGGCGACCATGGTCGTGGAATTCTTGACGAGTAGAAGGCGACACGGCGAGGAGGGGGAGCGAGGGCGCGAGGACGCGAGCGATGGTGAGACGACAGCCGAAGGTGACGGTGCGGTGGATGTGGAGGCGCGAGAGGGCGAGAGCGGCGCGAAGACGGAGGCGGTGACGGAGGAGGGGGACGCTGCCGGCGCGATCGTGACGCTGCGACTGTTGGTGCCGGCGGGACAGGCGGGACATCTCATCGGAAAGGGCGGTGAAAACATTCGTGAGATTCGAAAATTGGCGAACGGTGCGCACGTGGAAGTTCAGGAGGTCGGACAGGTGCCGTCGTGCGCGACGAGCGAGGATCGCGTCGTAGAGATCAACGGAGCGGTGCACGACGTGCGTACTGCGGCCAAGTCAGTGTTCGAGTTGCTCAAAGGGTTTCTGGTGGATTCGAGCGTGCTCGGATACTTTCAACCGACGTTTATGGTGCCGCGAGACGCGCAGGGTGGTGTATACACGGAATACTCCGCCAGTGCGCTCACGCAGCCCGATCCCACGTTTGCGGCCATGCACGTTCCGGTGCCGACGCCGTTGCCGATGCAGATGCCGATGCCGGTTCCGATGCAGATGCCGATGCCGATGCCGATGCCGGTTCCGATGCAGATGCCGATGTCCAACGCGCCGATGCAACCACCCATGTACGCCATGCCGCCGCCGCCGCCGATGATCAAGGACACGGTCGAAATATCCATCGAAGAGGTCACGCGAATCATGGGCTCAGATGGGGCAAATATTTCCACCATTGCGCAGATTTC
>Ga0181589_10001347_pt1 | contig 19029 bp, 12 predicted proteins | sample 071ome_25_FD_132444 | JGI IMG/M metagenome (GOLD analysis project Ga0181589, IMG submission 132444) | Coastal salt marsh microbial communities from the Groves Creek Marsh, Skidaway Island, Georgia - 071410BT metaG (megahit assembly) | ecosystem: Environmental > Aquatic > Marine > Intertidal...
CCAGAAGGCTGGGATGATGATCTGGCCTTGCTGGTTCCGGAAGACATTAATCCTGACCCCAATATTCTGGAGATCGAACTGGATGCGCGAATCGTGGAAATGGAAATTATTCCGGGCACCAAAACACCTGTGTGGACCTATGGCGGCTCCCTGCCCGGTCCATTGATCCGGGCCAAGGTGGGTGATCGGCTCATTGTGCATTTCACCAACAGGTTGCCGGAATCCACCAGTATTCACTGGCATGGGCTGCGTGTGGCCAACAACATGGACGGCGTGCCGAATGTGACCCAGGATCCTGTAGCAGCCGGAGGCAGCTTCACCTATGACTTTATTCTGCGTGATGCCGGCACCTACTGGTATCACCCGCATATCAACTCAGCTGCCCAGGTGGGCTGGGGGATGTACGGGCCGCTGGTGGTTGAGGACCCGGATGACCCGGATGAGTTTGGTGACGACCTGGTGGTGATGCTCTCGGATATGAGCCTGGATGAGGATGGCCAGTTCCTGCCCGCAAACCAGGGCGGTGCTTTCAGCGACCTGTTTGGTCGGGAGGGAGAAGTGCTGTTGGTGAATGGCAAGGTACGGCCCACCCTCAAGGTCAGGCAGGGCAAACAACAGCGCTGGCGGGTAATCAATGCGGCCCGCACCCGCTATTACACCCTGCGTTACCATCGCCAGCCCCTGATCCGTCTGGGCGGGGACAATGGTCTGGCAGCACATACCGAAACCGTGGACCAGATTCGTATCGTTCCTTCCGAGCGTGTCGATATGGTGTTCACCCCCACTGACGCACCGGGCACCGAGGACTGGCTGGACTGGTACCCCACCGATCGCGGGTACGGCAGTACCTTCAACCGGTTTTCCGAGGAAATGCTGAGAATCGTCACGGTCGATGAACCCGCTGTTACCCCGGAACCCATCCCCTATGCATTGCGAACCATAGAGAAGATAGACGTCAGCAATGCCAGGGAGCTGCTGGTTGACCTGACCATCGAGTTTCCCGGGGATGACAGTGTGATCATGGGTATCAACGGGATTCCCTACTGGAAAGTAAAACCTATCGAGGCCAGGGTGGGGGATACCCATATCTGGACGGTGCGCAACGATACCGATTTCAACCATCCCTTCCATCTGCACGGATATTTTTTCCAGGTCCTGGATGAAAACCGCACACCGGAATGGAAGGACTCCGTGGACATTCCCGTGCATTCCGAAGTGAAACTGGCGGTGCGATTTGATGAAAGGCCGGGTACCTGGATGTACCACTGCCATATTCTGGATCACGCTGAAGTTGGTATGATGGGGCAGTTGCGGGTCGACCCCTGAACCGCCGATTTTCAAAGGCTGTCCATCAATGAAACGCTGTGTCTGGGCCGGGGATGACCCGCTGTACCACAAATACCATGATGAAGAATGGGGAGTCCCGCTCCATGGGGACAAGAAACTCTTCGAGTTTCTGATTCTGGAGGGCATGCAGGCAGGCCTTAGCTGGATCACCATTCTGAGAAAACGTGAAGCCTTTCGGGAGGCCTTCGACCGCTTTGATTACAACAAGGTGGCGGCCTATGGTGACGACAAGATCCAGGCGTTGCTGGCCAATGAAGGCATTGTGCGGAACCGGCTCAAGGTCCATGCTGCGGTGACCAATGCCCGGGCCTTCATCAGGATTCGGGAAGAATTCGGTACTTTCAACAAGTACCTCTGGGGGTTTGTGGATCACCAGCCGATCCAGAATGCCCTGAAACGCCACAAGGACATTCCGGCCAAAACAGCCCTGGCGGAGACCCTATCAAAGGATCTGAAGAAGCGCGGCTTCAGTTTTGTGGGGCCGACCATCATTTACGCCTTCATGCAGGCCACTGGCATGGTGAATGACCATACCACTGACTGTTTTCGTTACCAGGCCGTCAGGAAACTGTCTGAAGGCTGACAGCACGGAAAGGCCTATCTGCGTATCCCTTTGATATTAATGTACATTTTCTTGATTTGCGGCAGGTCTGTGTCAACATCCCCGCTGGGCTCGACATGCCCCAGCACCCTCAGCGACTTTTGCTCCGCATCGATGGCAGCCATGACCACCGGCACCCCTGACTGGCTGGCAATGTGGTAAAACCCGGTTTTCCATTCCTTGACGGCGCTTCGGGTACCTTCCGGTGGAATACATAAGATGGTGTCAGGATGGGATCTGATAAGTTCTGCCATCTTCCCCACCATATTGTGCGCCCGGGTCCGGTTCACCGGGATGCCGCCCAGCCAGCGCATCAACCAGCCCAGACCCCGGGGGAAAAGCGTGTGTTTACCCATCCATTTCACATCCAGGCGCAGGTGAAAGATCGCGCACATGAGAAACAGAAAATCCCAGTTGCTGGTATGTGGTGCGCCAATCACGATGTAGGGCGGCGGCGGCAGGGTTCCCGGTTCCACACGCCAGCCCAGCATCTTCAGGCAAATATTGGCCAGAAACCGGAAAACCGGGGTGATGACAGGGGTTGAAAAGACAGATTTAGCCATGGGTATCCGGATTGTCAGGTTTCGAATAGGCCAGGTAAATAAGGCGATTAATCAAATGTTAGTACTCACTTTACTGAAATTTCAGGTTGCCCGGCCAATACCCGTGCCTGAGCGGGCAGGTGCCCGTGTGGCTCCTCACCAGACAGCTGGTATTTATGCAGGAGTCGTTAAATACTGGCACTGCCTGACGGGTTCTGGCCCTGCCATTGAAATTTTCACAATCCTTTCAGGTCCCACCCTTTCATGCTGGTCCGGTTCACCGGTCAGCCCGGAATGCTTCCAGAGGGTGTCATCATGGTCGCCCTGGGTTTATACTCCGGACATCGCGGGTACAGTTGCTGAGCCAGTCAGTAAAGATCCACGGCACCTGAATCCGAAAACCCTGATTCTGCCCTCATTTCGAAAAGAGTATATGTGAAGGTGGATGACCGGGACACCCGCAAGATACTGCTTGATTCTTAAAGGTGAGTGGTTTAATTTGAACCACTTTTTCACATTATTTTTAACAGCTTACGAACCTGTTTCGGAAGCAAGAATTCAGACTATAGGGAATTGTTATGGCAACTTTACGTATAAATGGTCAGGCAATGGACATTGGTGAGATCGATCCCTCCACGCCGCTGCTTTGGGTGCTGCGTGATGAGCTGGGTCTGGTGGGCACCAAATACGGCTGCGGCATCGCCCAGTGCGGCGCCTGTACCGTGCATCTCAATGGCGCCCCGGTACGCTCGTGCCAGATTCCGGTTGGCAATCTGAGCAACGAGGAGATCACCACTATCGAAGGTCTCGCTGCTGCTGATGGTACATTGACTCCAGTCCAGGAAGCCTGGATCGAACTTGACGTTCCCCAGTGTGGTTACTGCCAGGCTGGCCAGATCATGAGCGCCACAGCACTGCTGCGGAACAACTCAAACCCGAGTGATGCAGAAATCGATGCGGCCATGTCTGGCAACATCTGTCGCTGCGCCACCTACACCCGTATTCGTGGAGCCATCAAAAATGCTGCTGCCAAAATGAACGGTACAGCTTTTTATGATGCATCCCGGACAGGAGAGATCGCATGAAACTGATAAACAACGATCTGATATCTCCCGAACTGCCTGATTTTTTCCAGCAGCTGCGTGAATCCAGGGAAGCCAGTGTAGGCATGCCTAACGTATCCCGTCGCCAGTTTTTCAAAATCACCGGTGTAGCCGGTGGTGGTCTGGCTATTGGCCTGGCCATGGGTGGCAGCTCCAAAGCCAAAGCCCAGTCTTCAGGTGATGCCACGCTGAGCCCTTACGTACAGATTCAGCCGAATGGCAGGATCAACCTGTTCTCCAAGAATCCGGAATGCGGCCAGGGCATCAAGACCGGCCTTCCTCTGATTATCGCCGAAGAACTGGATTGCGCCTGGGAAGACGTTGACGTCGTCCAGGCCGATATTGATGCGTCCAAATACGGTGCCCAGTTTGCCGGAGGCTCACTGTCCACCCCCATGAACTGGATGGCCATGCGTCAGGCCGGTGCCACTGCCCGTGCCATGATTCTTGCCGCGGCTGCCCAGCAACTGAACATTCCAGTATCAGAGCTTTCCACATCCGAGACCAAAGTTGTGCATACAGCTTCCGGCCGCGAGTGGGGCTACGGTGAATTTGCTGAATTGGCCGCCACCATGCCGGTACCGGATGCAGCAACACTGACCCTGAAAAATCGCGAAGATTTCAAACTCCTGGGCCGTCGCTATACCGGTGTGGATAACGTCCAGATCGTCACCGGCCAGCCCCTGTTTGGTGCTGACACCCGTATGGACGGCATGCTGTATGCCACCTACACCAAGTGTCCACAGATCGGCGGTAAGGCACTGTCCTTCAATGAAAGTCACATCAAGTCCATGCCTGGCGTGGTTGATGCCTTCATCATTGATCAGTTCGGCAATCCAAAAATGTTCAACCCTGGCGGTGGCGATATCTTCAGCGGTGTTGCCGTTGTTGCGCGTTCCACCTGGGCTGCCATCAAGGCCAAGCGCGAGCTGGAAATCGATTGGGACCTGAGCGAAGCGGAAACCGCTTCATGGCAGGATCTGGTTGATCGTGCCTATGCCCTGAAAGATCAGGATGGTGAGCCCCTGATGATGCAGGTTGGCCCACCGAATAACAGAACCACCGTCGCTGCGAGCAAAGGGGATGCCGAATCTGTCATGTCCAATGCTGCCCAGGTGCTCAGTGGTTTCTATGAATATCCCTATGTCAGCCACGCCCAGCTGGAACCTGAAAACTGTGTCGCCAAATTTGAAAATGGCATCATCGAATTGTGGGCACCTGCCCAGATTCCACAGTCAGCCGAAACCGGTGCTGCCATTGTGGCCGGTGTTGAAGCAGAAAACTCCATCCTGCACCAGACCCGTATCGGTGGCGGCTTCGGCCGTAAACTGGCCTCTGACTATGCCTTTGAAGTGGCAGCCATTGCCCGACGCATGGAAGGCACGCCAATCAAACTGCAGTGGACTCGTGAAGATGACATGAGCGGTGACTATTTCCGTCCAGGTGGATTCCACTCCTACAAGGGTGCTCTGGATGGCGCAGGCAACCTGATTGCCTGGCAGGATCACTTCATGACGTCTACCGGCAATGGTGAAGCGCCAATGACCAGCGCTGACCTGAACCCGAACGTATTCCCTGGTGATGTGCTGGATAACCTGAAACTTACCCAGACCATGTTCCAGAATGCGATCCCTACCGGTCCAATGCGTGCACCTTCTTCAAACGCCTTTGCGTTCTCGTTCCAGGGCTTCATGCATGAGCTGGCCATGGCCTCAGGTAAAGGCCATGTGAACTTCCTGCTGGATACACTTGGTGAGCCACGTCTGGCCAATGCCGAGAATCCGGGTTCCATGCACACCGGCCGTGCCGCCAACGTGATCAAGGAAGTTGCCCGACTCTCCAATTACGAGCAGGATTCAAACGAGCCTGGTCGTGCCAAGGGTTTGTCTTTCTACTTCTGTCACAGCGGCTATGTAGCCCAGGTTGCTGATGTTTCTGTCAGTGCCAACAAGGAAGTGAAGGTTCACAAGGTATGGGCTGTTGCCGACTTCGGTTTCATCCATAACCTGAGCTCTGCTGAAAACCAGATGGAAGGTGGCATCATTGACGGTCTGAGCCAGTTGTTCAATGGCAAGATCACCTTTGAAAATGGTGTTATCCAGCAGCAGAACTTCCACCAGTACCCGCTTCTGCGTATGCCGCAGGCACCGGCACTGGAAATCAGCTTCCTGGAACCTGAAGAGTTCTCACCAACAGGTGCTGGTGAGCCTTCCATGCCGCCACTGCTGGCCGCTGTCACCAATGCAATCTTTAATGCAACAGGTGACCGTATCCGGAAAATGCCATTGTATGAACTGGGATACAAACTGGTGTAATTGCCAGGCGTGTTCCAGACGCCACACGAAAAAGGCCAGATGTTTATCTGGCCTTTTTTTTGCCTAATGATTTTTGCCAGAAGACAGCAGGACAACGGGAAGCATGTGCCATCAAGTCACTGCCAGCATCGTTGTTCAGTGATTGTTGTCTAGTAACTGTAGTAGTAGCGAGCCAGCAGTTGGTCATTTTCCATGGCTGTCCCATTTGGCATGCGGGGACGGAATGAGGTTGAATTGCGAAGCTGGCGAAGCAGGGTATTTTCGATGGCGTCGGATGCCTCGTCACTTCGCGCAAGAATTTCAACATCCCGGGTCTTTCCGTAACGGGTGATATCCACTTTAACGTCAAACCAGCCACGATAGGCCAATGGCTGGTCTTGCGGAATGCCCAGTGCAGCCCTGGTGAATCGATAATCAACAAAGGTGGGAATGGTTACAGGCATGAGCGGGTTGAAAAGCGCATCCAGGGCTTGTGCTGGAACCTCTGCCTCTGCTGCCGCAAATTCCCGATACGCTTCTTCATATTGGTCCATGTCAGCAACCCGTTTCTTGAAAATCATCAGCCAGTCACCCAGTTCAAGGCGGGCTTTGGCAATGTCCTCCGGCGAGATATCTTCCATATTGAGCATGTACTTAAGGCGCCTTTCCAGCGCTTCGCGCCCATGGCGGTAACCCATGGAGTTGGTTGATACACGTGACATATCAAAATAACTCTGGGATGAGCTCATACTTAATGCAGAATTGCTCTCGTTTGCGAAGGAAGAGCTGCTGATACCCAGGTTGGTGGCAAAGAAATAGTTGGTCAGGGCCAGGTTTTGTTCCATGTCCAGAAGACGTTTGTCTGTTATCCCGTAATTATTGAGAAGAATCTCAATGATGGTCCTGTAGATATTCTGGGCATGAACCAGGCGGCTGGTTTTGAAGTCTTCTTCACCTATGGAATTGCTCACGCCGTTTTCCGTAAAGGCACGGCTCTGTGCAGCGTAGGGAAATGTAGGGCTCAGAATGAGGTTGGAATCGAAGGCAAAAATGCTCCACTCGGCATATTCCGTGAGGGCCGGCAGCAGATCGACACTCGTGTTGCCATAGGCACGCTGCCGGATGAAAAACAGGTATTCCTGTTCCAGGTCTGCGGCGTGGAGATCGCCCTTGGCCACATGATTTTTTATTTTTTCCTTGATGATGTTTTCCTGCTCGAGATTGTACAGCCCCAGGTTAACCCGGTTGTTATGCATGGCTTTTTCGAGGTAATCGAGTGCTGAATCGTAATCTCCCAGCGATTCATAAAGGGCTCCGAGCGTGGAATATTCCTGGCTCAGCTGCTGGGCATAGGCGCCACCTTGCAGCTCCAGTTCAGTAATGCGTTTTTTGTATTCCTCGATAGTGGCATTGATGGCAGGCTCAAGGGTGTCTTCCGGATACTCCAGGGTGCTGGCGAGAAACTCACTGACGGTCAGTTTTTCATCATGGTCAGGCAACGTGACCAATTCACGTGACACAGTGGTAGAGGGAGAGCCTGCATCAAGTTCCAGCGTAATGGGAACGGGATCAAATACCAGGGTTAACAGTTCCTGATTATCCTGGGCACGGGCAGTGAAGGAGGGCAGGCAGGTCAAAACAAGCAGCAGGGGAGCAAACCCCGGACTGCACAACCAACGATGTGGCCGCAATGCCGGCATGGCCAGCCCGGAAAAGCGTCTTGTACTGCTATACAGTCTGGACATCATCGGGACTCAGTCTGGTTTCACCTGGGTCATTGACCCAGGTACAGAACTCCTCACGTTGAACTATTGGCTGTACGTTTCATGTTGTCTGGCAGTTCAGTGCCTGCAGGCTCCAATCTGCCTTAATACGCGTAGTAGAACCTGACCTTTATATCACGTAGTTCCTGTCTTTCACCACCAACCAGGGTAGGGCGCGTGATGACTTCCCGCAACAATTCAAGAAGCCTGTTACGTACCAGCTGACCGGTATTTTCAGAAGTACTTACTATGTCGACATTTCTTAACGACCCGTTTTCGCGTTTATCCATGGTGACATCAAGATAGCCGATATAGGGGATGTCGATGGAATCCTCAATGCCAAGGAATGCACGGGTGTATTCATAGGTAATGTTTTCCGTAATGAAATAGGCGGGCTCAGGATTCAGGATTTGGGCAGTCTCTTCTTCGCCAATGCCATGTTCAGTCAACAGGGTGTAGGCTTGCTGGTAGGCAGCTTCAGCCCGCTGGAGACGATCAAACATCAGTTCCCAGTCACCAAGATCAAGATAGGCGCGAGCGGCAGAGACAGGGTCATCGTCCAGGCTTTCTGCTATCCGGGTCAGTGAATCACGAATTTCCGAATAACCGCGGCGGACAAACGGTATTGAGCGGGAAATATTGCTCCTGTTACTGGCCAGCGGTGAACTCAGGACATCCACATCGAGATACTCTTCCAGCTGGTATTTGAACAGGTAAATGATATTGGCCTTGCGCGTCAGAATGTCACGATTGAGGCTGTCATGCTCCAGGAGTTTGTCATACACATCCCTGGCCTGCTCAAGCCGTGGGTCGAGCAACTGGTCAGGCGTATAGGACATTGAGTTGCCGGCAAACATATCTGACCGGGATACAAACCTGACCTCACTGGTCAGGTCATTAACCATGGCAATCATCTCGCCCCGGCGCAGCATGGTGGAAGGGATGGTGGATGTGCCAGCGGCAAAGCTGAAGCCCTCTTCACGCTTGAATGCCATTCGCCTGAAAATGTTTACATTCCAGTTCGCCCATTCCAGGCCGGCGTCCTGCAATTCCTTGCTGCTGTCCTCCAGGTTCCGGGATAACAGGTAGTACAGATACTGGTGATACTTGTCAGCTTCCGGGTAATCCAGGGCGTTCTTGTTGATTTCAATAAGTTTCCGAACTGCAGTTTCCTGCGACAGGGTGTAAAGGCCTTCATTGATACGATCGATATGCATGGCGCTTTCATAGGACGCTACAGCACTTTCCTGGTCACCAGTGAGAGCCTGAATGTTTCCCAACGCGATATATTCCTGGGCCAGCCCAGGGTCAAATGCACCTTTTTCCTCAATCTGGCGATTGATGTTTGCCTGGTAGTTTTCGATATCCTGCAGCAGTTCGGGCAGGGGACGGACAGGGTCCTGCGTAGTCGTGCTTTTTGCGTTGTCAGCGGGTTTGCTGTCACCGTCAAAACGGTCACCGGAAGACAACAGGATCTGCTCCTGATCATCAAAATATACGGCATCAAAAAACAGGTTTTCAATGTCACTGCCAGATTGTGAAAACACCGGCAGCGAAAAAAGCAGGGTAACCAGAATTACAGCACTTGGGGCCATTCCCGGGACAGGCAGGCAGTTTGGTCTGATAGCGGTGTAATGGTTTGGGCAAGTCATGACTGCGTAAGCCGTTACTGGTGGAAATAGTAGTATCGCAGGTTGATACCCGTTTGGTCGATGCCGCTGTCACCATCAAATTTTGGCCGAAAAGTTTGCTGTCTCAAATGGTCCAGCAGGGCGGACCTGACCAAGGCCGGTGTGCCGGGTGATTCCTGCAATACTTTCACAGCGTTTAGCTGGCCAAAGGCATCCTTGTCGTAAGACACATCAATGTAACCCTTGTAGGGAATCTGCGTGGATGCCGGAATATTGAAAAAATTCCGGCTGTAAGGGTGAATACCATAAGAAGGTACCGCGGTGTCCGGTGCAGGGTTCAAACGGGTAATGGCAACGTCGGCACTGTCACCGGCTGCCACCAGCAGATCATATGCATGCTCGTAGGCTGCGAATGCCCGTTTGGGCCGGTTGAAGCTCAGGTGCAGGTCACCCAGCGTGGTGTAGGCAGCGGCTTTCTCCTGTGCCCCCACCTGGACATTGCCTTCAAATTCGCTGGCAATGTCTTCCAGGGCATTGCGGGTACGGACGTAAAGCCTGTTGGTCATCATTTCCGAATCGCTGGTGAACTCCTGGTTGACGCGGTTATAGGCAATGGAACCCTGGTCCTGTACCCGTTCAAACTTTTGGTATTCCATCTTCAGGAGGTAGGCAATGTTTGCCAGCTTTTCGTGCATGGCCATCTGATCCTGAATAGCACTGTTCTGACGCTCCAGATCCTCCAGCACCTCTTCATAGATATCCTCGGCATCACGCAGACGCTGGTTGATGGTGATTTCATTGCTCAACGCATAGGGGATGCTGCGCAGGTTGTAATCAGTAACAGCTGCATTGGTGATCACGGAATTCGAGTTCAGCTGGTGCACATTGATTGATACCGGAATTGTGCTGGGACTGTTATTGGATACAGCGCTAGAGGTATCGACACCCGGCGGCCTGGCAGGGACTTCAAAATTCATGGTTCTCACCCCGCGGGCCGGATCCACACTGTCGCTCAAAAGAATGGGGTTGTTATACGAGTCCCGGTAACCTTTCACATAGGCTTCGATATTCCAGTCGGCCCAGTCCAGCTTTTCAGCCACCAGCCGAGGATCAGTCTCGGGCAGTGATTTACTGTGCAGGTAATAAAGATAGTGGCGATGATTGTCCACGGCCTCAAAATCACCCAGGCTGGTGTGTACGCGGATCAGCTTTCTGACCAGGTCGGCCTGGTCCAGGTTGAACAGCCCCTTGTTCACCTTGTGGATGTGCATGGCATCTTCATACGAAGCGATGGCTTCAGGATAGCGGCCAGCATTGAAGTAAAGACCGGCAAGGGTTTCGTATTGTTCTGCCAGCAGTGGGGAATACATTCCCTGTTCTTCGAGCGTGACCTGGATTGCCTCTTCAAACGCTTCAGGTCCGGCGTTGCTGCCAGGTGAGGGGACTGAAACATTATTCGTGGTTGCACTTCGGGCGGGTTCCGCACGACCCTGGTCCTGCGTGGCAGGTGCTGCGTCAACAGGAATCGGGGTTGATTCAAAAATCAGGGTTCCCAGAACCATGTTGCTGTTCTGGGCAAATACCGGGCCGGGCAATAACACGGCAAGCCACAGGGCCGACCTGCTCATGCAGCGGGAAATCCAGCGGGTACTTGTCGGGGTAAATCCTGTCATTATCTTCCCGGATAGGATGATGGTTTAATATCTGGCCTTTAAGGGGTTTCAGCGTCAGGTCTGTAAAAAGGGCTTCACCAAACGTGTCACCAATCGCTTCACCAACCGCCGCACCAAGCAGGGTACCATGATGACGGGAACCAGCTGAATCCAGTCTTAATTCCGGTCAGCACACTGAAGTTTGCAGGCCCAGATGTTACACCTGAGGCAGACAAAAAGCAGTGCTGTATTCCCCCTACAACAAGATCAGTAAAAGCAGAACAGGAGTTTCACCATGGCAGAAGTATTGATAACAGGGGCCAATCGGGGTCTTGGACTTGAATTTGTCAGGCAGTTGCTTGAGCGTGGTGAGCAGGTAATTGCAGGTTGTCGTCATCCCGACCAGGCAGAAAGCCTGCAATTGCTGGCCAGTCGTTCACTAACTATCCTGGGGCTTGATGTCAGCGACATCGCATCAGTCAATGCCCTGGGAGATTTCCTGACAGGACGACAGCTTTCCCTGTATATCAACAATGCCGGTGTCTATGGTTCGGGCCAGTCACTGGAAGATGCAGACCCGGATGAATGGATGCGTGTTTTCAGGGTCAACACCATCATGCCATTGATACTCACGCGAACCGTACTGCCGTTCATGACCCGGCCAGGCAAGCTGGCCTTCCTGAGCTCCAAAATGGGCTCCATCACGGACAACAGCGGGGGCTCAACATATATTTATCGCTCTTCCAAAACCGCGCTTAACCAGGTGGTGAAAAGCCTGGCCATCGATCTGGCAGGTCAGCAGCAGAGTGTGGCTGCGCTTCATCCGGGTTGGGTGAGGACAGATATGGGCGGTCCCAACGGGCTGATCGATGCGGAGACCAGTGTGGCAGGCATGCTGGCTGTCATCGACCAGCTGACAAGCGCCGGGAGCGGACATTTCTTCAATTACGACGGCAGTGAAATTCCCTGGTAGCGCGGGTCGAAAAGCGCAGCAAATATCGCTGAAACCCCTGTATTTACAGGGTTTCAGGCAAATAATGTGAATCTATTGTAAAATACCGAAAGGGTGCGTACACACCTGTAATCACACTTCATATACTCCTTGTCGATCCTCGCTGAAACAGGACTGTTCCAGGCGGTTGAGGCGTTTCAGGCAGGGCCTTTTGCACGTCGAAGCAACCCGATTATCCACCGCTCACTGCAGTGTGAAGCAGGCGATAGGAATATCCATTCACCTGAACAGGTCTAAACAGATGAGAGGCTTCGTATAGTTGTAATAAGTAAAGCAAGCAGTACCACGAGAAGAGAGAGTGACAAACAGGAATGTGAGAGGAGAACTGCATGTCCTGGTTCAAAGCCAAAGAAGCTGCCTTACTGGTAGCCGGTGCCCTGCTGTTGCAGGCGTGCACAGCCCCGACGCCAGAAGAGCGCGAGGGAGCATCAGATACTGCAACCTTGTCAGAGAGCGGCACCATGCCGGATCTTGCAAGCGCGTCCCGTCAGGATGACAGCCTGAGCGGGCTGCTCGATGAATATTGCACCAAGTGCCATAACTTCGAGGACTATGCCGGCGGCATTGACCTGGAAGGACTCGACACCCACAACATTCATGTCGACGCCGAAGTGGGCGAAAAAGTCATTCGTCGGCTGCGAGCCGGCATGATGCCACCCGTTGGCGAGCCACGCCCGGACAATGAGACCATGCAGGCACTGGCATCGGCGCTGGAAAACAATATTGATGCGAATGCTGACATTGATCCTGGCCGCCCGGGACTGCACCGCATGAACCGTAGTGAATATGGCAATGCCATTCGCGACCTGTTGGGCGTTGAGATCAATCCGGCGGATTATTTCCCGGCCGATGATTCCAGCCGCGGCTTTGATAACCAGGCCGGCACCCTGGTTTTGTCACCGGCATTATTGGAAGCCTATTTGACAGCTGCCGGCAAGATCAGCCAACTGGCCATGGGCTCTGCCACGGCGCCCACCCAGACCCTCTATCGTGTAGCGGAAGATGAAAACCAGAATCTGCGCATAGAAGGCCTGCCTTTCGGGACACGCGGGGGCATCAAGTTCAGCCACAATTTCCCGGTGGATGGGGACTACACTTTCAAGACTTTCGCCATCACCCTGGGCAACATGGGTAATGACCGGCCTTTCGGTTCCGTGCGCGGAGAAAAGCTGCAGGTGCTGGTGGACGGCGAACTGGTCAAGGTGTTCGACTGGGACAAGGCCTTCGGAATCGGCAGCAACGTTTTCTTCAATGAGGACGAGGAATTCACGGGTGAAAACCTGCCCACGCTGGACGTCACCTTGCCGGTTAGCGCCGGCGCCCATGAAATCGGCATCACGTTCGTCGCCACCAATTTCGCGCCCGGCCTGGACATGAACAACGACTTCGAACGCAGCACCATTGAGACCGGTGGAATTCCGGGCTATACCTGGTATCCCCATGTGGGCTCAGTTCGTGTGGATGGTCCCTACAACACCAGTGGTGTGGGTAACACGCCAAGCCGTGAGCGCATTCTGGTTTGCGAGCCCCGGGCACAGTCCGAGGAAGCGGCTTGTGCACAACGCATCATCGCCAATCTGGCGGACCTGGCCTTCCGCGGCCACAGTACCGATGAAGACCTGGCCACCCTGAGCGATTTTTATACGCTGGGTGTTGAGCAGGGCGGCTTTGATGCCGGGATCGAGATGGTGCTGCAACGGGTGCTGGCCTCGCCAAAATTCATTTATCGTATCGAACGTGAACCTGCCGATCTGGCACCGGGTGAAAGCTACCAGGTCAGTGATGTGGATCTGGCCTCCCGGCTGTCATTCTTCCTGTGGAGCAGTATTCCGGACCGTGAGTTGCTGGACCTTGCCAAGGCTGGCCGCCTGAGTGATCCGTCAGTACTCGATGCCCAGGTGACCCGCATGCTGGAAGACCCAAGGTCCCGGGCCATGACCGAAAACTTTGCCGGTCAGTGGCTGGCGCTGCGCAACCTGGCATCCCATGTGCCGGTGGTGGATGAGTTTCCGGACTTCGATAACCGCCTGCGTGAATCCTTCAGGACAGAAACCGAACTGCTGTTCGACACCCTGATCCGTGACAACCGTCCGTTGATGGAATTACTCACGGCTGACTACACCTTCGTCAACGAAAGGCTGGCACTGCACTACGGCATCCCCGGAATCAAGGGTGAACGTTTCAGAAAAGTTGAACTGACCGGTGATCTTGCCGTACGCCAGGGCATTCTGGGCAAGGGCAGTGTACTGACCGTGGCCTCCCAGCCGGGCAGAACCTCTCCCGTGATTCGCGGCTACTGGACCCTGTCCAATATCCTGGGGGTCGAGCCACCGCCACCACCGCCAAATGTACCGGAACTGCCGCCGCGTGATGCTGATGCCGCTGGAAATGCCATTCAGCCCTCCATGCGTGAATTGATGGAAGAGCATCGAACCAATCCGGCCTGCCAGGGTTGCCATCGTCTGATGGATCCCATCGGCTTTGCCCTGGAATCCTTCGATGCCATTGGCCGCTATCGCGAGCTGGATAACGGCGCCGTTATTGATCCCACCGGCAACATGTATGACGGTTTCGAGATTCGTGAAACCAGTGACCTGGTGGACTTCCTGGTCAGCTACCAGTCGAGCTTCTACCGCAATGTGACCCAGAAAATGCTGACCTATGCCCTGGGCCGCGGCATGGAGTTCGAGGATATGCCGCTGGTCAGACAGGTTCAGCGGCAGGCAGAAGAGGGTGATTACCGTTTCCACGCCCTGGTAAAGGCGGTGGTGAGCAGTGATGCCTTCCTGAAAAATGCAAAAGCTGTGAAAGTGGATGTAGCACTTGTTGGAGATCAACTGCACTGAAAATTCCCGGGTGTATAACATGCAGCTAAACGTGCCGGGATGTGCTGTAAAAATTTGGAAGACCAGAAGGGTTAAAAAGGGTTAGAGACATGTTTATTAGCAAAAAAGCCTTACCACGACGAACATTCCTCCGAGGTCTGGGTTCAGCCCTGGCTTTGCCGGTGCTCGAATCGATGCTGCCGGCCTTTGCCACGCAGGCCCAGGCCCAGGACCTTCGTCCAACCCGCTTCACCGGTATTTTCATTCCCCACGGAGCTGCCCCCGGTTACTGGGAACCCTCCAGTACGGCGCCCGGCTTTGACTACCCCTATATCTGGCAGCCACTGGAACACCTGCGTGACCAGATGGTGCTGACTACAGGCATGTGGTCCAGCTCGGCGGAAAACCCGCCCGGTGTGACCGGTGCCGACCATTTTGTGGCCTCGGCCTTCCTGGCTGGGGTGAAGCCCAAGAAAACCACCGGTGCGGATGTGGAAGTGGGCACCACCATCGACCAGATCCTGGCGCAAAAGATTGGCCAGACCAACCTGCTGCCTTCCCTGCAACTGGCGGTGGAAGATCCCGGTTCCAACTCCACCAACTGTGGTGAGGGTTACAGCTGTGTGTATACCAATACCATCTCCTGGTCGACACCGACGCGCCCGCTGCCCATGGAAATCAACCCGCAGGTCGTATTCGAAAGAATGTTCGGCAGTGGCGGCACACCGGAAGAGCGTGCCCTGCGCCGGGCCCAGCAGCGCAGTATTCTGGATTCGGTCACCGAAGACCTGGTCAAACTGAAAGTGGAAGTGGCCGCGCCCGATCGTCTGCGCCTGGACCAGTACCTGACCGACGTGCGGGAAATCGAGCGTCGCCTGCAGATCGCCATGCAGAAATCTGATGCCGTGCCATCAATGGCCGTGCCCTATGGCGTACCGGAATCCTTTGATGAGCACATCAAGCTGCAATTCGACCTGCTGGCCCTGGCCTTCCAGGCAGATATTACCCGCGTGGCCACCCTCTTGATGGCTCGTGACTTGACCGGCCGTGTCTATCCGGATTCCGGCACCGATGTCAGTTTCCATGGGGGCTCGCATCATGCGGAAGATCCGGGTCGCGTTGCCCAGTATGCAATTCTCAACCGCTACCATGCCAGCATGGTGGCCTACTTTGGCGACAAGCTGAAATCCATAGAAGAAGGTGAAGGCAACCTGCTGGATCACTCTGTCACGCTGTACGGCTCCAACATGGGCAACTCCAACCAGCACTTGCACTACGACGTGCCGATGATCCTGATGGGCGGTGCCAACGGCAACCTGAAAGGCGGCAAGCACCTGTCGTTTGAAAGCAGGACAGTGCCCACCAGCAACATGCTGCTCAGTGTGCTTGATATGTTTGGCCTGGAAAACGACAGTTTTGGTGACTCCACTGGCAGACTGCCGGGGCTGGCGTAAACGGTAAAGTCATTCTGGGGGATGCTCATGAGATTCAATAAATGGCTTCTGGCGGCCCTGGTATCCGGCGCCTTGTCAGGCCCGGTACAGGCGCAAAGTGAGTTGACCGTCGCTGTCATGGATGGCGACTTGAATGCGGTAAATGCGCTGATCAGACGCGATGTTGATGTTAATTTCGTCGAACGTGACGGTACTCACGCACTACAGTGGGCGGTTTACCGGGAAAACCCGGTCATGGTGAGAAGCCTGGTCAGGGCAGGGGCTGATGTGGATGCGCCCAATCGGGAAGGCATGACACCGCTGCTGCTGGCCGCTATGGCCGGCAATGCCGACATTGTGGAAATTCTGCTGGATGCCGGTGCCGGCGTGAACAACACCATGCTCAATGGGGAAACACCCCTGATGATGGCCGCCCGAACCGGTGATCTGGACACCATTCAGCTGCTCCTGGATCGCGGTGCCAGTCTTGAAGCCACGGATTCCCTGCGCGGGACCACTGCCCTGATGTGGGCGGCAGCCAACAGGAATGCTGATGCTGTACAGCTCCTGCTGGATAACGGGGCGTCACTGGCCACCCGCTCGGGGATGGCGGAGCCCGGTCGCAGTCCTTACCTGGCCCCCACGGCGCGCAATCGTATTCGCGGGTTCTACAAAGGTGTAGGCCAGGGCGGGGACTTCGGTGGTTCGGACGAACTGCAGGACCAGAACCTGCAGCTGAAAGTCTCCCGGGAAGAGCTCGTTGCCCGCCTGCCGGAACAACTGGTGAAAGACTTTGAAAGCGAGGACGTTCGCGTAGGCGACTTTGGTGAAACCATCGACCCGGCCCCTGCCAAGAAATGGGGCGGCCTGAATGCCCTGCATTTTGCCGTCCGGGAAGGGGATATGGCGACCGTTAAAGTGCTGGTTGAAGCCGGAGCGGATGTTAACCAGGTTAGCGAGTTTGGCTGGACACCTCTGCTGACAGCCACGCAGAACAGGTTCTACCAGGTTGGCAAGTACTTACTCGAACATGGTGCGAACCCGAATATCGCCAATGAAGGCGGCTGGAACCCGCTGTACATCGCCACCGACAACCGCAACATCGAAGGCGGTGACTACCCCACCCGTAAACCTGACATGGACCACCTGTCCTTTATCAAACTGCTGCTGGAACACGGGGCTGACCCGAACCTGCGGATGGCCTCCAGCACCGAAACCCGCACCATCTTCACCCATCAGTGGCTGCGTGAAGAAGGCGCAACACCCTTCCTGCGGGCGGCCCAATCCAGTGATCTGACCCTGATGAAGCTGCTTCTGGAACACGGGGCAGATCCCAACATCAATACCTCCGTGGGTGTCACCCCGTTAATGGTGGCCGCCGGGATTGCCTGGGTGGAAGGGGTGACCTTTGAATGGTCTGAAGAGGCCAACGAGGAAGCCATACGGATGCTGATTGAACTGGGCAACGATGTGAATGCCCAGGATCGTGAGGATGGTCGTACTGCCCTCATGGGCGCTGCCCACAAGGGCCGCAACTATGCGGTTCAGTTACTGGCAGATGCCGGTGCCGACTTCAGCCTGCGCGACATCGGCAGCCGTGATTCGGTCTACCAGCTGGCCGGCACCACCTGGCAGGCCATTGATTATGCCGAAGGCCTGGTTCGTGTCGGCGTTCAATCAGCCGAGTCCCATCCCGAAACCTCAGCTCTAATCCGCAAACTCATGCTGGAACGCGGCCTGGACGTCCCCCCGGAAGGCCGGACGCTGGATTCGATCTGCGTGGTGGATATCTGCAAATAAAGGTCCCCTTTATTTGCGGAGACAGGAGGCAGGAGACAGGATGCAGGGTTGTTTCTGGAAGATGTTGGGTTTCAGGGCGTTATTTTTACTTCAGGTAGATAAAAGGTCTTGACGGTTATCCCGGAAAAACAATCATCGTCCCTGCCTCCTGCCTCCTGCCTCCTGCCTCCTGCCTCTAATAGTAAATTTCTATTAAAGCAAGAGAATGGTTGTTCTTTTGCTATCAGTCCTGCAACCTCTTCCGAATTGGCGGGTAAAACTGGCTGAACGTCCCGTCAAAATCCCCTTCCGGGATATGGCATTGCACACACCGGCTGTTGTCCGGAATTTTGTTGGATGCTGTCCCGGGCTCGGCATTGCCGGGATACAGATAAAAGGCGCGGCCTTCTCCGAAGCGGTTACGGTCAATGACATGAATTTCCTGGGCTTCCATCTCTCCCTGAACAAAGCCGGGCAGTTGCGGATCTGATTCTGCCTCGCTGGTATAGAAAGACAGCAGGAACATGGAACCGTCGGCATATTCCCCATGATCCTGGAAATAGCGGTAGGCGGAGGGTTCCATCTGGACCACGCCCAGAGTGCCAGGATTTTTCGGATCAAAAGGCTCATCACCATATTCACCTCCAACGGAACTGCCCAGATGAATCCACTCATCCGTTCTGGCAGGAAACGTCAGGCGGTTGTCGTTTTCATACCGTGCAACATCAAGATCCGTTTGTGCATGCAGGCCAGACATGGCCCCAAGTGATGCAAGCAATACCAGCGGTGTTGGCAACTTCATGGTGTATCCCTCCAGAGAAGATTATGGGTGTGAACCAGGCATGCCCCGGCACAGTTGCAACTATTATCGCCAAACGTGCCGCAAATACGGAATCAATATGAATTGCTAAAGAACGCTCAGGGCAGGGTTTTCACCAGCAGCAGGGCATCGCCGGTATAGTGGATAAGCGGGTGGGGAATGATGGTCTTGCGCATGCGTTCCCGGTAACCCTGGCGCAGGTAAAACGGGTAGGCAATGGTATTGGC
>Ga0181589_10001348_pt1 | contig 19027 bp, 13 predicted proteins | sample 071ome_25_FD_132444 | JGI IMG/M metagenome (GOLD analysis project Ga0181589, IMG submission 132444) | Coastal salt marsh microbial communities from the Groves Creek Marsh, Skidaway Island, Georgia - 071410BT metaG (megahit assembly) | ecosystem: Environmental > Aquatic > Marine > Intertidal...
GGCGGCGTTCTCGCGGAGATCGCCGAGATCGACGGCCTCGCCGCCGTTGTCGTTGACGACGGCTCGACCGATGCCACCGCTGCCGTTGCCCGCAGTGCCGGAGTTGCGTGCGTCCGTCTGCCGTTCAACCTCGGGGTGGGAGGCGCGGTTCGGACCGGTTTGCGTTGGGCTCTTGATCACGACGCCGACACGGTGGTGATCGTTGACGCTGACGGTCAGCACGATCCAGCTGATGTCACTGCGCTGCTTGCTGCGGTCGATGCTGGTGCGGGTCTTGCGATCGGGAGTCGGTTCGCAGCTGATGCAGGTGACTATGTCGTCGGTGGTACCCGCCGCCGGGCGATGCGAATCCTGAATCGACTGGTGCGCACAACGACCGGGTTTGCCGCAACCGATGCCACGTCGGGCTTCCGTGCGATGAACCGACCCGTGGCGGAGTATCTCGCTCGCGAGTACCCGGTCGAGTACCTCGCCGACACGGTCGAGGTGATCATCCTTGTCCGCCGTGCCGGTCACGAAGTTGTCGAGGTGCCGGTCTCGATGCGGGAGCGGGCAGGAGGCGTACCGTCGGCCCGCCGGCTTCGGCTGGTTTTCAATTTCCTGCGGCTCCTCGTCGGGATTGCGGGCGGGGTGCTCGTCGGCCGGCGGGATGGAGGCCGCCGATGAGCGCTGCCGCCCAGGTCACCCTCTCGGCCGTCGCCCTTGGCATCACCTTCTGGGTGATCCGCCTGGTGGGGTTGCGCCGGCTCCGATCGAAGTACGCCCTGCTGTGGCTCGTGATCACCGTGCCGCTCGTGCCGTTGGCGGCGTTCCCTGCAATCGTTGACGAGACCGGTGAGTTGCTCGGTGTCAACTACGCCCCGGCGTTACTGTTTTCGCTCTCGGGCCTGCTGCTGTTGGGCATCGTGATCCACTATTCGTGGGAGCTCAGTCGACTCGAGTCCCGAACCCGCCAGCTCGGTGAAGAGATCGCTTTGCTCAACGCCCGTCTCGATGATGTTGAACGGTCCGGGGCCGGAGAAGACGAATCGTGACGTCGATTATCACCGCTCGACGGTTTTGGACGGTGCTCCTTGCGATCGCCGGACTCTCGCTCGTCTGGCGGATCGTCTTCATCCTGGTCTGGCGCGACGGCATCTTTATCTGGGGCGACGCGTACTTCTACCACGAGTCGGGCCGTCAACTTGCCGAGGGCGTTGGCTGGGTCAACCCGCTTGAATACAACATCGACGGCACCGAGACGCCGGCGGCTGACCACCCGCCCCTCTACATCCTCTTTCTCGGGTTCTGGTCCTGGATCGGTCTGCCGGGACCGACCGCCCACATGATCCTCACGGCGATCTTCATCTCGACACCGATGGTGATCATGACGGCCCTCGCCGCACGAGAGTTCGGTGGACAGCGCCTTGGCCTCATCGCTGGCGGTCTGGCGGCGATCTACCCGAACATCTGGTCGTGGGACGGCACGATCCTGTCGGAGATCCTGGCGATGCTGTTCCTGTCGACAACGGTCTATGTCGTCTACCGGTTCTGGAATCGCCCGAGTTTTGGTGGCGCCGCCCTCATGGGGCTGTCGCTGTCGCTTGCCACCTTTAGCCGTGCCGAACTCCTTCTGATGAGCGTGCTCGTCATCACCCCGATGGCGTTGCTTGTGAGGCAGTGGGACTGGCGCACCCGACTCTCAGCCTTGGTGATCGCCGGCGTGACCAGCGCGGCCGTGCTTGCGCCATGGGTGGCGTTCAACCTTTCCCGGTTTGAGAACCCCGTCTATCTCTCCGAGGGCTATCAGGTCACCCTCGCCACCTCGACGTGCGACGCGACCTACTACGGCGAGTTCACCGGCTACTGGAGCATCACCTGCCCGCAGGAGTTCCTTGCCGAGGAGGGACTGACCCCCGACAACTCTGACCAGTCGGAGCGCTCGGCCGTCTTCATGGACAAGTCGATCGAGTACATCCAAGACAACATCACTCGGCTGCCGACCGTCGTCGTGGTCCGATGGCTGCGCATCTTCGGGTTGTGGAAGCCGGTGCAACAGGCTGACGTCGACGCCTACCTCGAGGGCCGTGACCTCTGGGTTACCCGAGTCGCACAGACCTCCTCCTACCTGTTCATGGCGCTCGCGGTGGCCGGGGTCGTGATCATGCGACGCAGACGAATCCCGGTGTTGCCACTTGTTGGGCCGTTGATCGCGATCTTCATCACGATCACGATCACGTTTGCGCAGAACCGTTACCGCGCGTCGGTCGAGCCGGCCATCGCGATCCTGGCGGCGGTTGCCATCGAGCAGATGGTGCGCGGATGGTTGGCCTTGCGACACGACCCCGAGGACCGTGCCGCGTCAGAGCAGCAGGAGGAGTCGGCTCCGGCCTGACCGTCAGTCGTGCCAGTTGAGGGCTGAGCGCATCGTTGCCTCGAAGTCCTCGAACTCCATCGACCCTTTCACGCCGGCGATCAACGCGGCGTCGGCGCCAACCAGGGTGCGCAGCGGCGTCGAAGGATCGGTAGCAGCACGGACGATTGCGTCGGCGACGGTCTGCGGGTCCGGTTTGGCCCCCCCGTTGCCGCCTGTGCCGGGCGCGTCCCCGCCTCCGGTGTCGAGTGAATCGAGCGCTCGGCGGAACGCCTCGAACCGCTCGTGGTGGTAGGAGCCCTCCCAGTCAGGAGGCCGGACGATGTTGTCGCGAAATCCGGTGTCGAAGCGGCCGGGCTCGATGAGGTGCACTCGGATCCCGAGTTGGCTCACCTCGAAGTGCAGCGACTCCGACATCGCCTCCAAGGCCCACTTCGATGCTGCGTAGGCGCCGCTGTAGGGCGTTCCGACCCGTCCTGCGATCGAGCTCACGTTGACGATTACGCCGCTGCCGCGTTCCCGCCATGACGGCAGCACGGCCCGCATCGTTCGCAGGGGCCCCATCACGTTGGTTTCGAGTTGGCCGTACATCAGTTCGTCGCTCAACTGCTCGACCGATGACTGCACCTCGTACCCGGCGTTGTTGATCAACACGTCGATGTCGTCGGCGTCGGCGAGCGCAGCGTCGACCGAGGCTTGGTCGGCGACATCAAGCGTTCGTTTGGTGATCGACAGCCCATCGGCGGCGATCGCGTCATCAAGTGCGTTCGATTTGGCCGGGTTGCGCATGGTGGCGGTCACGTCGTGGCCGAGACGAGCGAGGGTGACGGCGGAGAGCAGGCCGAAGCCACTGTTCGAGCCGGTGATGAGGATGCGGGCCATGGGACGATCCTGCCATGCCGAACGTGACACGACCGTCTCCCGTCGATCCGAGTGGCCGCCGGTAGCGTCCCCACGGTGTCTGACGATGTGCGGGACCCAGCCCGACTCTTTGTCCGTGGCTTCGGTTTTGCCGAAGGACTTGAGTGGGGGTTCTGGCTGGCGGCGTCGGTGTGGTGGATCGTCGACCTCAATCTCAGCCCGATCGAATTGGTGGCGATGGGGGCGGTCCTCGAGATCTCGGTACTTGTGGGCGAGACCCCAACCGGTGTCGTTGCCGACCTGGTGAGCCGGCGCCGGTCGTTTGTGATTGGCCAAACCTTGATGAGCGTTGCGTTCATCTGGGCGGTTGTTTCGACGAACTACTGGGTGATCCTGCCAGCCCAAGCCCTCTTCGGCATCGGGTGGACCTTTCGGTCGGGGGCCGACACGGCATGGGTCACCGACGAACTCAAGGGCATGGGCCGGGCCACTGATGCCCATGTCGAACGTCTTCTCATCCGTAAGCACCAGTTCGGCATCGTCGTTGCGATCGCTGCGCTCCTCAGCGTGATGGTCATCGGCACGCTGACGTCGGTTCGGGTGGCAATCCTTGTCATCGGGGCACTGTCGTTTCTTCTTGCGCTGTGGATGGCGGCCTCCATGGGTGAGGAGCACTTCACGCCGGGACGCGACCGGGAACGGGGCTTTGGCGAAACACTTCGCGATGGCTTCTCGGTCGTTCGGACCCGGCCGCGGCTTCGCTTGCTCGTCGCCGTGTTGTTCGTCCTCGACATGGGTTCGGAGGCGTTCGACCGACTGGGGCACAAGTTCTTTCTCGATGAGGGCGGGTGGGGCGACGACTCGCTGATCGGCTTGTGGGTGTTGTTCACTGCGCTCTCGATCGCTGGTCTGGCTGTCAATGGCTTTGCGGGGCGGGCGCTCGATCGCGGGTTCGGTGTGGCGAGGCTCGCGGCGATCCTGCTTGCGGTTGCGTCAGCTGGCGCTTTTCTCACCGCCTCGACCGGCATCGTTGTGGTGATCGGCCTTGGCTTGATGTTTCAGGACGCAACGCGCGAGTCGTTGTGGCCGGTCATGGAAGGGTGGGCGAACCGTGATGCTCCGTCAGAGGTTCGAGCGACGGTTCACTCACTGATGGGGCAGACCACTGCACTGGCTGAATTGACGGGTGGGCTCGCGCTCGGAGCCCTCGCGCAGGCGACATCAATCCGGCTGGTACTCGTCATCGCCGCGAGCCTGTGGGCAGTCTCGGCCTTGCTTGCGACCCGAGGGATCGACCGGGGACAAAAGGCACTCGCGTCGTAGCGCGAACAGCTCATTTACCGCCCAATTGCTCAAGATCTACCGTCGGTGGTCGTGAAGAACAGGCGGGTTTCTCTCACCTTGGGCCGGGTAGGCCGGGTCGCGGCATCCACGGTGCTGACGAGCATCGTCGTTGCTGCGCTTGTTGTCCCGGTGGCTGCCGGTGGTTCAGTGGTGTCGCTTTCCTCGATTGAGGCCACGAGCGCTGACTCTGTTGCCTTTGCCACCACTCCGGAGCTCGAGATCCTCGATCCCGTGGTGGAGTATCGAGAGGTCGAGACCCGCTCAAACTGGGGAGATGGCCTGCAGACGGCGATCGTTGGTGGCGACCAACTCGGCATCGACTCGTATCGCTACACGGTCAAGCTCTTTGCCTACGACGGTCCGTTCCTCGAGGCCGAATGTGGCGGCGTCCTGATTCACGAATCGTGGGTCCTCACGGCCGCTCACTGTGTTGAGGTCGCTCGGGCCGGCGGAACGTGGGTGGCTCCTGAAGCGATCGACATCGTGTACGGCGTTGCTGCATGGACGGACTTTCAGGACGACCGCAACTCGACCCTCGTCGCTGGTGAATCGGTCGCCGTCCATCCCGACTATGACCGAGCAACCTTGGCGCACGACATCGCCCTGGTGCGCTTGCGTGCACCGGTTGACCGATCGACCGCCGACACCATTCCGCTCTATGACCTGGCCGGTCCGACTGACGGGCAGGCGGCCTACGTGACTGGTTGGGGCGCAACCGAGACCGGTGGCTTCACCGTCACGGAACTCCATGGCGCCGAGGTTGACGTGAAGCAGAACTGCTCACCATGGAATGAGGTCGTACCGGGGTGGGACGATGCGGGCCGCTTGTGCGCCTCGGCGCATGGCAAGGGGTTCTGCCAGGGCGACAGTGGTGGCCCACTCGTCGTCGAGCAGTCCGGGGTTGCGATGGTCGCAGGCATCGTGTCGTTCAACTCGAACCTGGGCTGCGCCATCGATCCCGATATTCCTGACGTCTACACGCGGGTATCGGCCCACGTTGCGTGGATCGAGTCGGTCACGGGCCCGCTGTGGTCGACCGCCTCGGTTCGCTCCGATGGTGTCGCTGACCTTCCCGACGCTCGTCCCGGTCGGACCTACGCCGTCCGTGTCGGTGATGGCACCACTGGTGCGTTCACCGTCGAGACGGTCACCATGCCCGGGCGGCGACTTCGTGGGCCTGACGAGACCGGCGTCGACTGCCGCCGACCGGGAACCCACCCGTTCGCTGACGTCGACCGGTCCTCATGGGCTGATGCGTCGGTGGCCTGCGTGTCTGAGTTGGGTCTCACCACGGGCACGTCTCCCACGACGTTCTCGCCCGGCGACGTCGTTACCCGTGAGCAGACGGGCGCCTTTCTTGCCCGGTTCCGTGAGCTCGTCACGGGCGACCGGTGCCGAGGCCCGATGCCGTTCACCGATGTCGACCCCTCGTCGTTTGCGCACGACGCAATCAGTTGTCTCGCACTGATCGGTGTCACCGGGGGGACCTCACCGACAACCTTTTCGCCGGTTGCCTCGGTAACTCGTGAGCAGATGGCGGCGTTTCTCGCCCGCCTTCTGCGGGAGTTGACAGGCGACTCGTGCGCATCGCCCGCCCCGTTCGCGGACGTGCCGACGAGTTCCTTTGCTCATGACGACATCGGCTGTCTCTTCGATCGCGGCATTACGACTGGAACCTCCGCTGACAGGTTCTCTCCACAGGAGCCGGTGACCCGGGCTCAGATGGCGGTGTTCCTGACTCGGCTGTACGACACACTGGGGTCGTGACACCCTCTGAGGAGCCGCTTTCGTGCCCGTGTGGATCGGGCCAGCGTTTCGTTGCTTGTTGCGGGCCGGTCGTGCAGGGAGAGGCTGCGGCCCCGACTGCTGAGGCGCTGATGCGATCTCGCTTTACTGCGTTCGCCACCGGTAATGCCGGGTATCTCGCCGCGAGTTGGGCCCCCGAAACACGCCCGAGCGATCTTCACGTCGTGCCCGAACGGCGATGGGTCAGGCTCGAGATCATTGACACCGTCGCCGGTCGTCAGCTGGACACCGACGGCATCGTTGAGTTCCGAGCCCACTGGGAACAGGGCGCGGCGTCGGGGGTACTGGCTGAGCGCAGTCGTTTCCGCCGCGACGCTGGCCGCTGGTTGTACGTCGACAGCGTGTGACCCGAACGGCTGGAGGAGGTCGAACGCCCCGTCGACTGCCGCCGTGCTCAGCGGCCTGGCACGAGCGAAATTGCCTCCTCGAGCCATTCGATCGAATCCCGTGTGATGGGGTCGACGACGAGCTGGATGTGGGCGGCGCCGGCATCGGCGAAACCGGACAGCTGATCGGCGATCTCGGCGGGCGAGCCCGCCACCGGCACGATGGTCTCGCCGGCGCCATAGTTCCCCATCTGCCGACCACCCCCACCCTCCAGTTGGACGAAGACGGCCGCAGTGGCGTCGAGCGTCGCCGGATCTCGCCCCAGTGATGCGGCCAACGCATCGACCTGGCTCTTTTGAGCGGCGAACGCGTCCGCCGTGTTGCCGTAGTCGGACCACCACACGTTCCATGCGTCCACATGGGGGAGGGTGATCCCAAGCATTCGCGGCCCGATCGACCCGACCATCAACGGTGGCCCGCCGGGGCGGGGCGGCCGGGGGTGCAGAACACAATGATCGGCGTTGTAGTACTCGCCGTGGAAGTCGACTTCACCGTCCCGAAGCAGGCTGCGGATGATCGTGAAGGCTTCTTCGAATCGGCTCACCCGCCGGTCGTAAGCGAACCCGAAGGCGTCGTATTCCCGCCGGTTCCACCCGGCACCAAGGGCGACGATCAAACGTCCCTCCGACGCAGCATCGACGGTTGCCGCCTGTTTTGCCAGCATCGGCGGCGCGTGAAAGCTGGTGCTCGCAACCAGCGGGCCGATCTCGACTCGGTCGGTGACCGCAGCGATCGCGGCGAGTGTGGTCCACGCCTCCCACGGGCCTCGGGGGCCGGCGGGGAGGTCGTAGAGGAGGTGGTCACCCACCCAGATGGAGTCGAATCCTGCGGCTTCGGCGGTGCGAGCCATCGCCAGGTATTCCGGGAACGGGACTTCCCATTCGACCTCGGGTAGCTGGATACCGATCTTCATGTGGCTACTTTCCCTGACGTGCTCTGGGCGGGGCTCGTGAATACCAGTACATCACTCGGGTGGTTCGATGCTGGAATGGGCCGTGGCCCATTGGGGTGATGGCGTGCGGTAACCTCGCCCCAGTCCGGTCGACCTTGGAGCGTCATGCCTACGTACTCGTGCCCCAGCTGTGGAATGTCTGTCAACGCAACGTGCGGTCAGTGCGATGCGGCGTTGGAGAACGCTGTCCTCACTCGTGACGACGGGTCGACGGTGCAGGTCTCGCAGTGCCCCAACGACCACGGCAAGATCAAGTCACCGATGTGTTGTGGCGCAGATATGACCTGCGCGATCGCCTGACAGTCGTGTGCCGCCCTGATCGGGGGCGCAGGAATTGACGACGACTGGGCAGCTCTCGCTAGTCGGCAATCGGCGAGCCGAAGCGGGAACAGTTCGGGTTCTCGCAGATGGACGGCTCGCCTGGAGCCTCTGGTGGGAGTGCGCTGACACCGCAGGAGTCACAGATCGGTGAGATGTCATCGGTGTCGACGTCGTCCCACAGCCCGGCGTTGTCCGAGTGGTCGCGCATGGTGCTGAGTATCGCCGAACGAAGACGGGGATCGAAAACGACCAAGGTCGAGGAGGATGCTGCTGGTGTGCAGCGCTCCTCCTCGACGCTCGGCTTGAGCCTGTCGTGGGGGTGGTCAGGCTCCGGGGGATCAGGTCGGAACGGGGAGAGCAACGACCTGATACGAGGACGCTCCGGTCTCTCGAAGGGGGCGGATGTACACCGTGAAGAAGACCTTGTCGCTCTGGTAGTTCACGCTCTCGGTCCAGGTGTCACCGCAGGCATACCGCTGCCCATTGCTCGCCCCGTGGCGGTAGTCGAATCCGCCGGGGCCGGACAGTGCGACTTCGACGTCATCGGGGTTGTCGCAGGTGATCGAGAGTTGCACGATCCCGTTCGAGTTGACGCCCTTTGACATCCCGTCGATGTAGAGCATGTGGAAGTCGCATGCGTCGCCAGGTCGGCCGATGTCGTTGTTGATGACGACAGCGGGGGATTCGATGTCGAGACGCAACTCGTTGCGGTCCTTGATGGCGTCACAGTCTTCGCCCGCCGTCTCCGGCTGGCTCATCGTCATTGCCTCTCCACCCATTGCCTCGTCATTCATTGTCTCCTCAGCCATGGCGCCTTCGTCCATCGCGCCTTCGGACATTCCGTCTTCGTCCATTGCTGCGTCAGCTGGCGCCTTGGGCATATGGCTGCTGTCGTCCTCGATGGGCTCGTTGTGGTCGTAGCCATCGTCTTCTGTGGCAGCCGACTCGGCGGTCTCCTGCGTGTCGTCGTTCATCGACTCGGCAGCAGGCTCACTCTGCGATGCTGCAGTGTCGCTACCCGAGGCGTCCTGCCCGTCGGCCTGTGTCGACGCCTGCGATCCACTGTCGCTGCTGTTCGACGTGTACTCGGGTTGGCCCTGCTCGCCGGACTGACCGGCGCTGCTGTTCGTGTCTTCGACCTCGGTCGTAGAGCCGGCACTGGACTGAACGACGGTGCGATCGGTGTCGCTGCCGCCGCAGGCGCCCGCAAGCATCGAGATGGCAAGGGCCGCTGCGATGTTCGTGCAGATGGTTCGTGGGGTGGTCTTCATGGTGTCCTCCAAAGTGCGTGGTGTGAGCGTCCTGATGACGACAGCCACGAAGGTGGACACAAATGTCGAAAAAGATTTTGGACAGGTGCTGCGACGCAGTTGTGGCCCGGCGCTCGCTGCCCTGCCCGGCCCCAAAAATGACTTCGGGCCGGAGGCCGCTGGCTGGGGCAGCGATCTCCGACCCGAGAGTCGAAATTCGAGATGAGGTCTCGATCAGCTGTGGCTGCGAGCCTTCGCGATCCCGAGGACCATCAGGCCGTAGAGGGCCTTGGCGGTGATGTCAGCGATGGTGTAGCCGACCTGACGCAGCGTCTCGAGCGTGCCGGAGGCGTCATCGAAGACGGGGAACAGGTACGCAATCGGGTACACGAGCCAGGTGATCAGCAACACCATGGTGGCGTTCTTGATCGCCGCAGCGACAGCGGGCGTCTCGCGGGCGGCGGCGGCCTGGAGCTGTGCGTTCAGGGTGTACAGGATGTACACGAACGGAATCATCGCAAGGACCCAGAAGATCCACTTCGTGCTGGTGGAGTCGGCGACTTCACCCGGGTAGCCGAGACCGATCATGAGAACGGTTGCCGGCACGAGCGTCTTCATGAGCTGCTTGCGCTCGCCAGCGGCGACGCCGAGAACGATGAGCAGCTCGATGACGAGCAGCGGCACGGTGATGAGCCAGTCCGCGTAGCGGTAGCCCTCGTTCATCATGCCGTCGCCGAACGCGTCCCAGATCCGGAAGTAGTGGTAGCCGGCGATACCGACCACGACGGCCGACGCCGCAACGGCGGGGCGGTATTCCTTGTTGACGGCGCTCATCTGCGTCAGGAAGTAGACGAAGGCGCCGAGCATGACGGCTGTGCCGAATGACAGGGCGTTGTAGACGAGCGTGTATTGGTCTTCGCTCAAAAGCTGAATAGTTGAATCCATGTTTTCCCTCTGGTCGATTTGTTCGCATCGATGGTGGCCGCATCACCAGAGTCCAAGGGTAGTGGGGAACGCCGCTTGGTTCGAGTTAGACCACTTTCAACGACCACGGAGAGTGGTCTTGGGGTTCGGCGTCGTTGCGAGGAAATAACAAGCCTAAGAGGCACTAAATCACCAAAAAGGCCAGGTTTGGCTCGCGGAGCGTGGCCCAATGGCGACGTTGCCACGGGTACTCGTCAGATTCGAAACGGCCGATGCGTCCGGGTCAGCTCAGCCCGTCAAAGCGAGACAGGAACGCAGCAAACTGGACTCGCGTCACCAGCTGATTGGGGGCAAACGTTGTCGCTGACGTTCCCGTCGTCACCCCGTTTGCATAGGCCCATCGCACCGGCTCGGTGAAGTACCTCGACGATTCGACATCGTTAAACGGGTTCGGCGCTTCCGCCGCTGGTTGGCCCGCCTGTCGCCACAGGAACGTGACCGCTTGGGCACGAGTCACCGTTTCGCCTGTGCCGAACCGGGTCATGCTCACGCCCGCGGTGATGCCGTTGTTGTAGGCCCACGTCACGGCGTCGGTGAAGTAGCGGTTGGCGGGAACGTCAACGAATGGCGTTGCCGGGCCTGGATCCGGCTCGCCGGCGTATCGCCACAGGAAGGTGATCTGTTGCTCTCTCGTCATGCCGTCATCTGGGCAGAAGTCATTCGCACTGCATCCGGTCGTGATGCCAGAACGGCGCATCCAGGTGACGGCTTCGTTCTGCCAGCCCGTCGGCGAGACATCGGAGAAGCCGTGCAGTGTGGTGACCGAGAGTTGAGCGGTCTCACCGTCACCGAAGGCTGTGGTCGCCTGCACGGAGAGGGTGTAGCTGGTGGCCGCAGCGAGACCGGTGAGTGTGCAGGTCCTCGCTGTGGTTGTGCAGCCGGTCGCAGCGGGGCTGGCCGAGACGGTGTAGCCGGTGACCTGGGCACCGAAGGTCTCCGATGGTGCATCCCACGTGAGGACAATTGCGTCGCTGGTGGTGGTTGCGGAGAGTTGGAGCGGGCGTGATGGTGTTGCCGCAGGGGTGACCGTGATGGGCTCAGAGGGCTGGCTGGTTCCGGCTGCGGTGGTCGCTGTGACCGTGATCGCATGTGGCACACCGGGTTGCAGATCTTCCAGCTCACACGCCATCGTCGTGGTCGTACAGCCAGCGATAGCGGGATCGGTCGTCACGGTGTAGGAGACGATGGGGAGGCCGCCGTCGGTTGTCGGCGCCGTCCACGAAACCGTGGCGCTGGTCCCGTCGACGTCAGCTTGCACTGCGGTGGGGGGCGAGGGCGGGTCGGGTCGTTCTGCGGCTCGAACCGTCGTGTTCGGCAAGGTGCGCGAGCCGCTGGTTGTTTCGACGGTGAGCTCGATCAGGTAGGAGGCGCCGGGCATGATCCCGGGCAATTTGATGGTCGGCGTCGTCGAGTCCGTGACGACCCGAACGGAGTTCCACGCAGGCCCGGTGTGGGACTCAACCCAGTCGGTGTACGTGGATACTCGGGTGTAGACCCCCGGATAGGCCGCCTGCGCGCAGCCGTACCCCCAGCTGACGACACCGGCCAGATAGGTGGTGCCGTTGTCGTCGTTGAGCACGACGGGCCCGCCGCTGTCGCCCTGGCACGAGTCTGTGCTCGGTGCTGCGGCACAGAACATTGCGCTGTCGATGATCTCGCTGCTGGGGTATTGGCCACAGCCGGTGTCGACGAAGATGGTCGCCGCCTTGAGCCGGGCACTGGACACCCCACCCGACGAGGTTGTGCCCCATCCCGCGACCGTGAGTTCCTGATTCTCGGTGAGTTCCGTGCCGGCCGGAGGGCTGTGGAGCGCGATCGGGGTGGCGGCGCTCAGATTGACCGGGGTCGCCAGCCGGGCGACAGCGATGTCGTTCTCGAGCGTCCAGGCGTTGTAGTCGGGATGCAGGTGAACGAGATCGATCTGTGTGAGATGACCGGACTGTTGCTCGGCCGGCAACTGATACGCATCGGCCCAGTACTCGAGTCCGTAAATCACGTCATCACCGGGTGACGGGGCACAGTGGGCGGCGGTGACGATCCACTGGGGTGCAATGATGGTTGCCCCGCATCCGGGGAGCTTCGCAATGTGACGGGTCGCGTCGATGCCTGGGAAGTAGCCGCCAACGATCTGTGCCTCGTTGTCGTCGGTGGCGGAGGGCGAGGTTGAAACGATCGGCTGGTATTCGACCTCATAGGCCGTAACGTCGGCTCCCTCGATCGTGGTCTGCCACGTGAGGTCGCCGCCATCGGTCAGCACCAGGTTGTCGGCGGTGACGGCGAACGGGGTGACGGCAGCCGACGCTGCAGAGGCAGCGCTGGTTCCAGCGGCGTTACTCGCTGTGACGGTGAAGGTGTAGGGCGTGCCGTTGGTGAGGCCAGTGATCTCGCAGGTGTGCGGCCCGGTGGTCCAGGTACAGGCTGGCCCGCCTCCAACTGCGGTGGCGGTGAATGAGGTTGCAGCGCTCGCCTCGGAGGACGCCGGGCTCCACGAGACGACAGCGGATTGATCGCCTGCTTCGGCGACGACAGCCGTTGGTGCCGAAGGAGGAAGAAGCGCCGCTGGGACCATCACGGCACCAGGAGCGGCGGCGGTTGCGAAGCTGTCACCGATCATCACCAATCGGTTAAGGGATGTCGTCGCCGCGCTCAGGAGTGTGTCGTGGCTGACGGTGGCGGTCTCGTCGGCGAGCGCAATGTTGGCGATGAGCGGAGCGGCGCTGTTTTCATCGAGCAGGGTGAGGCCGACACAGTGCACCGCACCGGTGTCGAGAAGGGCATCGTCGCGGATGTGGAGTTCCCACGTTCCTTTGGCTGACTCGCCGTCGAAGGCGGCGAGAGGTTGCTCGGGTCGCCACGATCCGCTGAAGGGCGCGGCGCCGGTTGAGATCGACTGTCCGGCGTTGTCGGTGAACTGTGTTGGTGAACCGGTGCAGTCGTCGTTGCCGCTGCCGAAGTCGTTACCGGAACTTCCTCGGCGTTCGACGAGCACGACCTCGGTGCCGGATGGTGAGATGAGGCGGACGGTCAGATCTCGAAGGTAGGTGTGGTCGGCCCGCAAGCTCACGGTGAGGTCGTCGACGGTTGTGTCGTCATCAATGTCGATCGACACGATCGTGGTCGAATGATCGTTGATTGCGCCGTTGTCCACCTCGTGGTTGACGTCGGTCAGCGGTGCAAGGGCGAGCAGGGCGGTCGAGTCCGACGACCCATTCCATGTCCAGTCGACGGTGAGCGTCTCGCCGGAAACCGCGGTCACATCGTCGACTGGTCGGGTGAACTCGACGGTCGGATGGACCACGTCGAGCGCCAGTTGAGCGCGACCGAGGTTGCTGTTGGCGTCGGTGGCCTCGGCGATGATCAGGATCGAGCCGGCTTCATCGAGGGTTGTGGTCAGCGACGGGCCGGTCCCCAGCTGGGTCCCCGCCTGGTTGCTCCAAGTGACCGTGGCCGACAGGTCGGTTCCGTCAGCGGCGGTCGCGGTGGCGGTCAGCGAGAGTTGGGTGCCGACCATTACCGTCGTCTCGGCTGGTTGGCCGCTGAGGGTCACGGTCGGGCCGTCGCCCGCGAGTCGAACCGCTTTTTCGGCGTCGAGTGCTGACCCGGAGCGAACCGTGACGAAGGCGTCGTCGGGTCGACCCGACTGGAGCAGGATGTCGATCGTTTCCGATGGCGTCAGCTGCGTGTCAGTTCCCAGGAGCAAGGCGGCAACACCGGCCGCGTGTGGGGCAGCCATCGAGGTGCCGCTGAGATTTCTGTACCCGGTGCCAGGTTCGGTCGAACGAATCGAGACGCCGGGAGCAGAGATGTCGACGGCGGTCGTCCCGTAGTTGCTGAAACTGGCGAGTGAGCCGGATGAATTGTGGGCGGCAACGCTCAGGATGTTCGTTGCGGTGTAGGCGGCGGGGTACTGCGGAGACGAATCGATGTTCAGCCCCGAGTTGCCGGCGGCGGCGACGAAGAGGTGCGTGTCAGCATTTGATGCGATCAGCGAGGAGAGCGCAGTGTTGAAGCTGCCGCCACCCCACGAGTTGTTCGAGATCGGAGCGCCCTTATCGATGGCGTACTCGAGCGAAGCGAGTGCATCAGAGGTGTAGCCAGAGCCCTCGGCGTTGAGGAAGCGAAGGGCCATGATCTGGGCGTTGTCGGCGACGCCGGCGACGCCGATGCCGTTGTCTCGCACGGCGGCGATCGTTCCGGCGACGTGGGTGCCGTGACCGTTGGGATCGTTCGGGGTGGCGTCGTCCTCGACGAAGTCCCAGCCATGGATGTCGTCCACCAAGCCGTTGCCGTCATCGTCGATGCCGTTGCCGGCGATCTCGTCAGGGTTGGTCCAGATGTTGGCGGCGAGATCGGGGTGGTTGGTGTCGACACCACTGTCGATCACCGCAACCACGACAGGGGCAAGTGTGTCGGTGAGATCCCAGGCAGCGGTTGCGTTGATGCCTTGCGTGCCGAAGAGCCCCCAGAGCGATCCGGCTTCGGGATCATTGCTCGTCGAGACGTGGACGGTGGTGTCGAACGCCACGTTACGGACCGCGGGATGGGCCTCGAGGGTTTCCTGGGTCTTGTCGAGGTCGGCTCGTGTTTCAAGCAGGTAGACGTCGCTCTCACCAAAGCGTTCGACGAGAGCGGCGTGGGCGCTTTCGAGCAGGGCGTCCACGTCGGCGGGATCGGCGTCCGGTTCGAATTCGACGAGGAGTGCGTAGGGGTTGTGTGCAACGTCGGCGCCGAACTCGAGCACGATCTGTGCAAGTTGGTCGGCGTAGCGACCGGTTCCGTTGAGCGAAAGGCTGTCGTTATCCGCCTGCTCGGCTGCCAGGGCACCTGCGGTCGGAGTTGTCGTCGCAAGAGAGAGGGCAAGTGCAAGCGCAGACGCGGCAAACAGGGCGAACCGTGTTCTGGAGGGTGTCCGATGCTGGTGCATGATGGCCCGCGCTCCTCACTCCTCGTCCCATCGACAGGTGGGGGTCGACCCTAAATTGACGATTGTCCTCTATTGCGCTTCTCCTAAGTAATCGTCTGAACCTACCAAGGTGTTACTTACTCCGTTCTCAGTCGGGTGGCAGCGAATCACCGATTGGGGGCTCGGAGGTCCCCACTGAGTCAGCGCACTTTTCGCTGAGCGGCCCGACTCCTAGGATCGGGACGTGTTCCGGAAAGTCCGCCGCAAGCGAGAGCAGGAACGCTCAGACGACGGTGAGGTGTCGGAGCGTTCGGGCGCAACGCCGGAGACGGTGCGTCGGCGACCGCAGGGTGCGCAGGACCCGGTTGGCCAGTCCGACGCCGTACGGTCGGCAGCACTGGGCTTGCAGGCGAAGCTGTTGGCAGGTGGAACGAATGACGCCGTCGAGGCGCCCTCGGAGCGCGTGCAGCGACGAGACGCTCGCTCCATAACGGCTGATCGGGTGGGATCTGAAACCGTGCGTCGGGACGGCGACGAGACGGCGGAGTCTGCGTCGGCGACGCCCCCGAATTTCGCCCAGCCAGTGACGGCTGCTCAGGTGGCGGCCTTCCCGCTGCGGGCTGCGCAGCAGATGAAGAACAGTGACGAGGTTTGCAAGAACGTTCACAAGACGGCGTTTGCGTCGAGCTGGTCGAGGGCAAAACACGCCCTCATTGGTAACCCCGACACCGAAAAAGTCATGGAGCAGCTCCTGGTGTTCCGGCAGCGCTCCCACGACCGAGTGTTTGCCAAAACCATGCTGAAGCTCGAGGAGGAGCAGGCGAAGGAGGGCGGACTCACGTCCGCATCGGCCGCTGGCTCACAGACGCTCTCCAGCGATATTGATGCGAACCTCAAGGGCACCTCGACCGAGAAAGCTGTCGCCATCTTCAACGACATTTTCAGTCGGGAGGAACACTGGGGCATGGAGTCGGGTGTGGTGTTCGACATCAATGTCTACGCACTTGACTTCATGCATGGCACGAGCGATGCGGGTGGGCAGGGGCTGCAGGCATTGGCCGAAGGCGGTCGGGCTGGCGCCGCCGCCGGCGGTGTCGCGTCGATGATGGACGCCGATGCCGACATCGTGGGCGCAGATCTCATGGAGCAGCGATCGTGGGCGCTGGTCAAGGTTCGCCACTACACGACGTTGAAGGCCTGGGGGGCGCACTGCGACACGTCGGGAACACCCCAGCACCTTTCCGCCATTGCCCAGGATCGCCATCTCGCCTACTACCGGGAGGTCACGCACAAGATGGCCGCCCTCGCGGGAATTAATCCCGAGAATCTCGGACCTGAGGCCCGCGCCCTGGTGGATGAGCCAAACCCCAAAGTCACACCGCAGGTGAGTCTCGAACGGGTCGCCGCCGCACTCGTCGCCGGTCAGGTGGACGGCGATGTGAAAAAGGAACAGCTCATGCTGTCGTCGGCCAACCGCATCTACGAGGAGAAGCTGACCGAGGTTGCTCAGATCCGCAAGGACCTCGAGGGTGCGCTCGCGCAGCACGAACTGGCGTGGAGTCACCCGACCGGAACCGAGATTGCCGACGCCGAGCGAAATGTCGAGATCCACCTGACCTTGCTGCGCGACAAGATCTCTGAGGGCAACCTGTTTGCCAACGAGGCGTACCTCACCGACGGCGCGGTGAACCATGCAGTTCAGGGTCTTCAGATCGGCAAGAAGATCCGGCAGACGATGGCGCAGGGCGGCGATGCGATCACCGAGAACATGGCGGATGCGCTCAAAGAGATCCACCGCCACGGAAAGAACGGATCACTCGGCGAAGCAGCATTTAAGAGCGGCAAGTATCTCTTCCGGCTTGCGGACGCAGCCAAGAATGCGGGGATCACCGACGATCTGGTGATGAGGACGTACGCCTTGGGCGATGAGATCTCGAACAGGATCAAGAAGACGGACTATTCCAAGCCCGGCGTGGAGCGACCCGAAGGCGATGGCGATCCCCACGAACTCGCGTCCGCTCTTGAGGTCGAAAAGCAGTACTCGGACAAGATCAAGACCCCGGAGGATCTCGCCGCGAAAGTGCAGGAGGTCGGTGGTCTCGCTATGTCGCTGATCGCTGCCTTTGACCCTGAAGCACTCGGTTCGCCGGTGCTGAAGCCCCCAAAACGGGAAGGCCTGTGAACGCGTCGCCTCCCCTCAGCGGGAGGCGACGGTAGTGACGTGTCAGGGAGTGCGGCCGCAGAAGGCCAGCATGCGATCGAAGCTGCTCGCATCGGCGGGCACATCGACCTCTGGACCGAACGCGCCCCCGGCCCGAGAATCCTCGGTGATGAAGGAACTGAAGAACGTTGCCGCTGCTTCCGTGAGATGTTCCGGCGGCTCGAACGCTTGGCCAGTCGCGCGGGCGAGGTCCCAGCAGTGGACGTAGTTGTCGGCTGAAAGCATTTGCAGGGCGTAGCCCGCTGGCATCTCGCCGAACACAAGGCTCACGTTTTCGCTCACATCGTCGACACCAGCCACGGCCTGGTCGATCGCTTCGGTGGCTTGTCGGTAGGTCTCGTGGTGGTCATCACCGAGGACGTCGCCCATTTGGGCAGGCATGGTGGAGATGAGTTCCTGCTGACGTGCGTCATCGCCTGCCATCCCGGCACCGAAGATGAAGCGTCCAAGTGTGAAGTGGCCGATCAGGTCTCGGACCGTGAAGCCGTCGCATGGCGTGTCGTTGGCAAGGTGGGCCGAGTCGGTCCCCTCAACCAGGGGTGTCAGAAGGTCGCTGACCTCACGGAAGAATGCCTTGGGATCCATAGTTCCTCGTTTCGGGAGTGAGTCGTTGTGTCGGGAGCGCCCGGTCCCGCCGCGGCAAGCTCAAAGATCGGTCTAGTTGTTCAGGACCCTCTGTGTCGAAACTGTGCCGAGGTGGGTCTGGTTGATTCCGCTGGCACAGCCTCGGTCGGCACACGCATACAGTTCCACGTCGCCGCTGGTGTCTCCTTGTAGCCGATGATCGGGTTGTCGTCGGTCCCGTTCGCCACCGACGGTCGATTCCCCGATCGTGGTGCGCAGCGCTGGCTTGCTGCGCTTGCCTCGTTTACCCGGTGAATGCCGGTTCGTAGGGAGAGGGGGTTGCTGGTGGCGAAACGACGGGCTCCGCAGGCCCGGTCGAAGGCGCATCTGAGTCTGGCGGAGCGACCACCGCCGTCGTTGTGGTGCTCGTTGTTGACGGGGCGGTCGTTGTTGTCGTCGTGGGGGCGGCTGTTGTGGTGGTGGTGCTCGTTGTTGACGGGGCGGTTGTTGTTGTCGTCGTGGGGGCGGCTGTTGTGGTGGTGGTGCTCGTTGTGGTGGTTGTCGTTGTCGTGCAGGTTGGGTCTTCGATGCAGCCCTCTGGTTCGAGGCCGTCGGTTACGCCGTCGTTGTCGCAGTCCGGGTTCGTTTCGCACCCTGCGGGCTCTTCGTTGTCGGGTACGCCGTCGTCGTCGCAGTCGGTCGTTGCTTCGCACCCCGTTGTCTCGTTGAAGTCGTAGATCGAGTCGCCGTCGGTGTCGGTGCAGCCAGGATCCTCAAATGAGACGGTCGGGATGGCGCGAGACCATTCGTCCTGAGATTTCCAGCTCACGTATGGGGAGTAGCCGTCTGGAACTGGACTGCCGTCTCGCCACGTGTCTGCATTTTCCCATTCCCACCAGGAGAAGTTCCCGGTGTCAGGGTTCACCCCGAATTTGATGAGGCTGCTCGCGTTGTAGACGTCAGAACCACTGAATCCCCGTGGCCGCCAATTGGCGAAGATGTTGTCGGGCGCAGTGTTGCCGTCGTGATCGATTTGGCTGGCGATCCAAAGCAGCCCGTAGTCGTGGTTGTCGACGCCAAC
>Ga0181589_10001351_pt1 | contig 19003 bp, 5 predicted proteins | sample 071ome_25_FD_132444 | JGI IMG/M metagenome (GOLD analysis project Ga0181589, IMG submission 132444) | Coastal salt marsh microbial communities from the Groves Creek Marsh, Skidaway Island, Georgia - 071410BT metaG (megahit assembly) | ecosystem: Environmental > Aquatic > Marine > Intertidal zone...
CCAACAATAACCATAAAGAATGGAAAAAATGCTTCATTAGTTCCAATCATTTCCGATGGGCAGGTAGTTTCTGTAGATATACAATATGGCGGAGAAGAATATTACTCAATTCCTGACCTAATTGTCATTGATTCCAGTAAGTCTGGAAGTGGGGCGCAGTTAAGACCAGTTATTTCTGGTGGAAAAATAACTGGGGTAAAGGTAGTAAGTGGAGGATTGGGATACTCTCAATCTTCGACTTCTATTTTGGTTAAATCTTCAGGAATTAATGCAGTATTAGAAGCAAAAATTAGAGCACTTACTGTAAATGAAAATCTTAGGTTTGGAAATGAGGTTTTAAAAGAATCTGATAATAAATTAAAGTATACAGTTTCTGGATACTATGAAAATTTAAGAACATCATTTGGAGAAAATGTTGGAAGCATTTCTGGAATTATTGGATGGGCTTATGATGGAAATCCAATTTATGGTCCATATGGATATTCTGATCCAAAAGATTCTTCTTCATCTATAGTAAGAATTGCTTCTGGATATGTTTTAGATACTGCTTACACAGATAGACCAGCAGGATTTGATTCGGGATTTTTCATAGAAGACTATAAGTTTACAGGTTCTGGATCTACTCTTGATAAAAATAATGGTAGATTTGGAAAAACTTTAGAGTTCCCAAATGGTGTCTACGCATATTTTGCTACTATTGATGCATCTGGAAATCCAAAGTTTCCTTATTTTATTGGAAATGATTATAAGTCAGAAACTTTAACGGAAAATACCACACTAAATCAGTCTTTTGACTTTTCTAATTCCAATTTGCTTAGAAATACTTTCCCATACAAAGTCTCGGACAAAAATGCCGGTTATGATTTTATATCAGAAATAGATGATATTGCAAGTCAAAAAATAGTTGTAGAATCTGTATCTCAAGGAAATGTTGAAAAGATTGCTATAAAAAATTCTGGTACAGGGTATAAAGTTGATGATATCGTAGATTTTAGTTCTATTGGAGGTGCAAATGCTGCAGTATCATCCTTAGAAGGAAAAGATATTACAACTTTAGAAACTACGTCTACCACATACGAAGGATCAATATTTACATGGATTGATGGTAAAACCGTAAAAGTTTCAATTTTACCAAACCATGTTTTAAATGATAATGATTATGTAACTATTTCTGGATTATCTACAGATATTTCCAAATTGAATAATGTTTATAAGATAAATGTTAATTCTGAAAGTTCTGTTGCAATATCTTCAATATCGTCAGTAACAAGTATTGGCGGAACTGAAATATATGTTTCTAGAATTCCAGATAAAATTTCTATAGGAAGTAGTATAGGAATAGGAACCGAAACACTTAAGGTTTTAGAAGTATTCCGAGATAAAAATATAATTAGAGTGGAGAGAGGACTTGCAAATGTTTCTCACGACGCAAACTCACTCATAACCTTCAAGTCCGATTCATTTACAATTGGAGAGAATGTTGATTTCTTTAATTCCAAAATAAATGATAAGGTTTTCTTTAATCCTACAGAAGCAGTTGGATACGGAACAACAGCAGGAACTTCATATCTAACATCATTTGATTTTGGCGACCAAATTGGAATTGAAAGAAGTATCCCAACAAAAGCAATTTATTTGGAAGGACATCCATTTAAAAATAATCAACAAATTGTCTATTCTGCAGATGGCACCAATATATCAATTTCAACAGATGGTGTAACAACAACTAATTTACCTTCTACCATTTTTGCAATCAATAAAGGTAAAAATTTAATCGGAATAAAAACCACATTAAGTTCCGAAGAAGTATTTTTCCACAATGGTGGTAGTGATAGTGATTTGTATTCTTTCGAATCTCAATATACTCAAGTTACAGGAAAAGTTGAAAGAATAAAAACCACGGTTTCAGTTTCTACTTCTCACGGAATGTCTGTTAATGATGATATTGTTCTAACTGTCGATTCTAATTTATCTGTTGGTATTGGAACATCTACTGATGTAAGAATTTCTAGAAATCAGAATAGAATTCTGGTCAATCCTATAGGATTTAATTCTACCGGTATTAATACATCCACAAATACAATCACATTAAATGATCATGGGTTGGAAACTGGGGATAAGATTTATTATTCTGCCGATTCGGTTGCTTCTGGATTGTCTGTTGGAGATTATTATGTCTTTAAGGTAGACTCTGATAATATAAAACTGACTGAAACATATTACGATTCCACGAAAATTCCACCTACAGTGGTAAGTATTGCAGGAACTGGTGGAAGTTCTCAATATGTATCTCAAATTAATCCTAAAATATCAGTAACAAAAAATAATAATCTGGTATTTAATTTATCAGATTCTTCCCTTTTGGGTTACAATTTTAGAATATTCTCAGATCAGAACTTTGTAGATGAATTTGTTTCAACTGGATCAACATTACCATTTAATGTATATGAAGTAGGAACTATCGGTGTTTCAACAAATGCATCTTTAACTATAAATTATAGTTCCAATTTACCAGAAAAATTATACTATAATTTAGAAAAATCTGGTTTTATAAGCACTGCAGATAAGGATGTAAACAATTATTCACAAATTTCATTTGTAGATAGCGTATATAACGGCAGACATTCCATTGTCGGTGTAGCTACAACAACGTTTGACTTGGTTCTCAATCGTACCCCCGAAAGATTATCATACACTCAAAGCGAATGTGATAACTTAAAATACACGACAACATCCACTACTGCAACAGGTGGAATTGATAAAGTAAAAGTTATTTCTGGTGGATATGGATATAAGAAGTTACCAACTGCTACAGTGTCTTCTACAAATGGAAAAGACGCATATCTTCTGGCAAAGTCAAATTCTATCGGAAGTATAAAGGAATTAAGAATTATAAATGAAGAATTTGAATATTCGTTTGATCCTACTTTAAGACCAACCGCCTTTATATCTCCACATATTACTACTATAAATCAAAATACAATAGATTCTATCTTAGTTGAAAATGGTGGTAGTGGATATACACAGTCACCAGATGTCATTGTTGTAGATTCAAATACTGGCAATAAAATTAATTCTGGAAATCTGAGCGCCACCTTAAATGGCGAATCAATACAAACCGTAGAAATAATAGACAATCCAAAAGGTCTTCCAGAGGATTCTGTCAACATTATTACCATTAACAATACCAATGGAATAAGTATTCAAAAAGTTGAGTCTAGTTCGACAGGAATATTCACCTGTTCTATAACTGTACCTCCACTAGGATTTACTACTCCTCCATTTGCTGTAGGAGATAAAGTTTTTGTTGAGGGTATAGTAAAAACTAGTTCAAATGGATCTGGATTTAACTCCGAAGATTATGGATATAAATTCTTTGTTGTTGATAGTTATATCACAGCATCACCTTATGATAAAGTAGTATTTGATTTATCGAGTGTATCCAATAGCGGATTGACTACCAATACAGGTATTGCCAAGACATCGGCAGATGGATTTGGTTCACTAATTCATTTCGACAATTATCCAACATTTGAGACAAACCAAAGAAGATTGGAATTTAGTAATGGGGAACGATTGATTTCTAATCAGACAGAAAGAGATTTATTTGTTTCTAGTTCTAATGGAACATCACTAAAAATCTCAGGAACTTATGAATTATCGGTTGGAGAGATTGTAACAGGAAAATCATCAGGAACTGTAGCGACAATTAGTGAGATAGAAAAAAATTCTGGAACATTTGGCGTCAATTATTCTATTACAAAAAATATAGGATGGTCCGATGAAATTGGAAAACTAAACTCTGATAATCAGGTTACTCCAGATAATGATTACTATCAAAATCTTTCATACTCTGTAAAGAGTAGTAAAGAATATAGAGAAGTAGAAAAGTCTATTAAACCACTACTTCACACTAGCGGACTAAAAGATTTTGCCGACACCGGCATAACATCTACAACAGATGCATCAGATCTTATTAGTATTGATGGAACGACAGTAATTCATGATTTTATAGATGATGTTAGAGTTGATACAATTTATGATTTTGATTTTGCCAGAGATACTGATATTGATTCTAATGGAAGATCAAAGTATCTGAACTTGTTAAATACAAAGTTAACTGATTATACTAATAGTATTGGAAATGATGTATTAGCAATAGATGATATAAGTAACAAGTTTTCATATTTTGAGGATAATCCCAGTGAGTACTCAAATATACTTAAGTTAGATTCCTCAGTTTCATTTGATAATTTCTTAGTTAGAATTGCAAATAGTAATAATAGTGAAGTTCAATTTACAGAGATAGTGATATTAAATGATGGATCTAACAGTTCTATTATAGAAAAGGGAGGAGTTGTCAACGTAGGTTCTGGGTCAACATTCCACATACCAAATGAACAATATGGAAACTTGGATATCGTAGTGGATGAGTTTAATGACAGTTACCTAAGATTTATTCCTGAAGATGCCTATAATACTGATTACGATTTAAAACTTATAAGAAATACTTTCACAAATTCTACTGGTATTGGCACAACTTCTATCGGATTCATTGATTTAGTAAGTTCTGCTGGAGTTACAACTTCTGGGTCCACTAAAAATATAGTAACATTTGATAATAGTGAGTTTGAATCTTTATATGCCAACGTTCAAATCATTGATGATGTTTCGAATGATATGAATTTTGTAGAATTATATGTAACTTCAGATGGATCAAATACTTATCTTTCAGAGTACTATTTTGATAGTGGAGAAACGTCAACACTCTCAAATAACTTTATAGGTTCTTTTGGTGCAAATCTTTCTAGCGGAATTCTGTCATTAAATTATACTAATACTTCTTCTAATAATAATACTTTTAGAGCAAAAGTTGTTGGGTTTGGAACCACCACTTCGGGAATTGGAACTTATAGATTTAAGTTGGATAGACAACCTGAAGGATCCGAAAGATCTTCCATATACAAGTCAGACTTTACTACAGGTATTGGAACAGCAACCGTAGTCTCATTAGATAAGACACTATTTAATTCTGCAAAATCTCTTGTTGAAATTAGTGTTGGAGATACAAAGTCTATCCATCAAATCATGATGTTACAAGATAATAGTGATGTTTATATACAACAATCACCTTTATTGAGTGTTAGTGGCATATCAACATTTGATACTGCAATTGGTATAGGAACATTTGGCGGAAATAATTCGGGTTCAAACTTAGAACTTAAGTTTTATCCAGATTCCAATTATTCTTCCGATAATATAGTTATTTCTGCCTTCAGCCAATGTTTCTATAATATTATAGATTCTCAAAATATACCATCATCTCTAGAATATGGAAATATTCAAGAATCTGTTAGTATCAGTTTCTATGATTCTATCAACGGAGATAGAATTAATAGAACTAATTTCACATTAACATCTGAAGGAGTACCAATTTTTGTTAAAGTTATTGATCCAGAAGACACCAGTGTATTAAATGCATCTACAGGAACATTTAATGTTCCAAATCACTTCTTTAAAGACGGTGAAGAACTAATCTATACTCCAAAATCAACCATTGTTGGTATCGCAACTACTGCAATGACATATAGCAATGTAGATAGTGGAGTAACTGACATTTTACCATCTACTGTCTTTGCTGTTGTAACTAATCGTGATTACGACCAATTCCAAATATCAACAACAAGAAGTGGAACTGCAGTAACATTTACTGACCTTGGTGGAGGAAATGCTCATCAATTTGAGATGACTAAAAAGAATGATAAGTCGATAGTTGTAATTGACGATCTTATTCAGCATCCATTAATTTTCTCCAATATTTCACATACATTATCTGGATCTATTGGAACAGGGTCTACTATATTTAATTTGAGTGGAATATCGTCGATAAATCCATCGGATATATTAAAGATAGATGATGAGTATCTCAAAGTTACTAATGTTGGATTAGGAACATCAAGTACTGGACCAATTACTAATAATGGATCATTTAATTTAGTCCAAACTGATAGAGGATTTGTTGGAACTTCTGCAACTGCTCATACATCATCAACACAAGTTGGAATTTATAGAGGTTCATTTAATATTGTAGAAAATGAGATACATTTTGCAAACGCCCCAAGAGGAAATCCAAACATAGACAAAACAAAGTATAATTTGGATTATGAAACTTCTACATTTAATGGAAGAGTTTTCCTGAGATCCGATTATACCACAAATAAAATATATGATGACCTATCAAATGAGTTTAATGGTATTGGTAGAACATTCACCTTAAAAGTTGGTGGCGCAAATACTACAGGTATTGGAACTATTGGTGGTAGTGGAATTGTTTTGATTAATGGAATTTTCCAACAACCAACCACATCAAATAATTCTAATGGAAATTTTGAAATAACAGAAGGTGTTGGAATAAGCACCATTATATTCTCCGGAATTACGGTTCCTGCTACTGATCCATTAGAATACATTGTCTCTGACATTGATGTAAATCAGAATGAAACTCCAAGAGGTGGAATTATTGTTTCCCTTGGATCAACTCCAGGACTTGGATTTGCTCCCCTTGTAGGAGCATCTGTAACTGCTACAGTATCTGCTGGATCTATTACTGGTATAACAACTAATTTATCTGGAGGTTCATTTGGATCTGGTTATAATGGATTAACTTCTATTGGAGTTACCGTTTATGAAGATGGTCATTCTGGTGTAGCTGCAACTATTACTGCTTCTGTAGGTGCTGGTGGAACACTTTCGTTCAATATTGTTGGTGGAGGAACTGGATATACAAATCCATCAGTATTTGTATCATCTCCATCTTATGAAAATCTTTCCGTTATTGGAGTTTCAAGACTTGGAGTTGGAGCAACAACCACGACTGGAATTGGTTTATCAATTAGTTTGAGTGTTGGTCCTGTCGGGATTGGATCATCTTACTTTGGAGTAGACAATTTTGAAATTTCTAGAAATGGATATTCTTTCCAAAGAGGTGATGTATTTAAACCAGTTGGTATTGTAACTGATTCCAGATTATCCAATCCTATACATGATTTTGAATTAACAGTTTTAGAGACTTATTCTGATAAATTTGCCTCTTGGGAGTTTGGAGAATTAGATTTTATTGATTCTATATCAGATCTTCAGGATGGTGTAAGAACATCATTCCCACTAATTTATAATGGAGATATTATCAGTTTTGAAAAAGATCCTGATTCTAGAATTAATTTACAAAATTGTTTGTTAATTTTCATAAATGGTGTTCTGCAAGAACCAGGAGTCAATTACACATTTGGCGGAGGAACTTCTCTAATATTCACAACTGCACCAAAACCAGAAGATAACATTTCAATTTACTTCTATAAAGGTTCTTCCGCAGACTTTACTATCGTTACTGATATTAATGAAACTATAAAGAAGGGTGATATTGTCCAGGTTTCAAAATTCAACGGAGATCCAGATATTTTATCTCAAAACAAAAGGACTGTTACAGACTTATCATTCTCGGATAAATTTGAAACAAATCTATATCCTGGTCCAGGAGTATCTGAAGTTTATAGACCATTAAGTTGGACAAAGCAAAAAGTTGATAAGAATATCAATGGAGAATATGTTTCTAAAGCAAGAGATTCTATTGAGTCGTTGATTTTCCCAACAGCATATATTATTGATGATATATCTACAACTGATACACAAGTATTTGTTGATAGTGTTGAATTATTTAAGTATGAAAATCCAGATCTAACATCTTTTGATGCTCTCATAGTCAATGGTATATCAACTACTGCTAGCCAATCTATTGAACTTATTAAAACATTCACAACTATTCAAGGTGACACTGGATCGGTTGTTGGAATCGCATCTACAACTTCGCCAAATCTTGCCATAGAATTTACTTTAGATTCTTTAGTTGGAACTGATCTTCAAGTTGGTTATCCAATCTACATCTTCAATACTTCAGTTGGATCTGGAGTTACCTCTATCAATTCTTCAGATAGTGAAGTTGTTGGTATTGGAACCACCTACATCGATAATGTTTATTATGTTGAAGCATTAAATACTTCTACGGGAATCATAACCTGCCGCATTCACTCTGATTCGAATGTCTCTGGAATAGTTACCACAGGAACTACAAATTATCCAGTTGGTAGATATTCTTGGGGTAGATTATCCAATACTTCTGGATTGGTTAGGTCCTCTAATCCAATTTCTATAGGTGTAACTGGAAACGTTGTATCTGGTCTCTCAACATATCCAATCATTCAGAGAAGAAATGTTGGCATAAGGTCTACTGGCGCTCTTCCTAAACTATTATAAATATCTAAAAAACTATGTTAATATGGCTGCTGTCGTAACAGAACAATTTAGAATATTGAATGCGAGTAACTTTATAGATTCTGTATTAGATGAGAATAATTCATATTATGTTTTCTTAGGTCTACCAAATTCATCTGCTGTTGGATTTGGTAGAACTTCTGATTGGAGTACTGCTTCTAGCGGACCACCAAGTCCGACTGATAATTTCCAATATCTGACACACTACAGAGATACTGGAATTTTCGGAAAAAGAGTTACAGGCACAAATATTAGAAGGGTGGTGAGAAAAGTCCAGTGGACTACAAATACTGCCTATGATATGTATAGGCATGATTATAGTTCCACCAACTTAACTCCAAATTCTGGAACGAGCAGATTATATGATTCAAACTATTATGTAATTAATAGTGATTTTAAAGTTTATATTTGTATCGATAATGGTTCTTCAGGAACTAATTTGAAGGGAAATAGATCAAAATTTGAACCAACATCAACAGATTTGCAACCATTTACTGCAGGATCTGATGGATATACTTGGAAGTATCTGTTCTCTATTTCTCCGAGTGATGTAATTAAATTTGATTCCACAGAATATATTGTTCTTCCTAATAATTGGTCAACATCTTCAGATTCTCAAATTCAATCAGTTAGGGAAGCAGGAGATTCTGAGACAAATAATAATCAAATTAAAAAAGTTTACATTAAAAACGCAGGATTAGGATATACAGCATCTACATATGACATTTTGGGCGATGGTACTGGGGGAAGAGTTTCTATATCAGTAGATAGTAATGGAGCAATTACGTCCACAAATGTTATAACTGGTGGAAAAGGTTATACATTTGGTATTGTTGACCTGGAAAGAACTGGAACTATATCAAGTGCTGCAAATTTGATTCCTATTATTCCTCCATCAAGAGGGCATGGATATGATCTTTATAGTGAGTTGGGTGCCGATAGAGTTCTAATTTATGCAAGATTTGACGATTCTACTAAAGATTTTCCAGTAGACACAAAATTTTCTCAAGTTGGAATAGTTAAAAACCCAAAAGAATATACTTCTTCCGGATTTGCCTCTACCAACTTTACTGGATCGACCTATTCATCGTTAGGTGCATTAAAGTTGGATTCTGCATATACAGGAACTCCAACAGTAGGAGAAAAAGTTACCCAAACTCAATCATCTACAGAGATTGCAAAAGGATGGGTTGCTTCATATGACAGCGATACTAAAGTATTGAAGTATTTTAAAGATAGATCTTTATTCTTAACTAATGGCATCAATCAAGAAGATAGAACGACCATTGGAGTAGACTCAAAGGTTATTGAATTTAATAATACGGATAGTATTGTATTTACTACTGCTACCCAAACAACGGTAGCGTCTGGATTTACTGGAAGTTCTGAAAATGGAATTAGTTTAAGTGCTAACTTTGTAGGTGGACTTGCAGATCCAGAGATAAATAAAAAGACAGGGGATATTATTTACATTGATAATAGACCTGAAGTTGGAAGAAATCTTAGGCAAAAAGAAGACGTTAAAATCATTCTGGAATTCTAAAAAAAATGGCACAAAAAACAGACTTAAATATCAACCCATATTTTGATGATTTTGATTCGGGTAAAAACTTTTATAAAGTCTTATTTAAGCCAGGATTTCCAGTTCAGGCACGAGAATTAACTACACTCCAATCAATATTACAAAATCAAATCGAAACTTTTGGAAGTTACAACTTCAAAGAAGGAACGGTAGTAATTCCAGGGAATATTGCTTATGATGGTCAATTTTATGCTGTCAAATTAAATTCTTCCGAATTTGGTGTTGATATATCTTTATACCTTAAAAACTTTATAGGTAAAAAAATTACAGGACAATCTTCTGGAACTACTGCAACTGTCCAATTCGTTGCTCTTCCAGATAATGGAGATATTCAGGATCCAACAATCTACGTAAAGTATCTGGATTCTAATGATGATTTTATCTTTAATCAATTTGCAGATGGAGAAGCATTATTTGCAAATGAAAATGTAGTTTATGGAAATACTACTATTAGTGCAGGAACTCCATTTGCTTCCCTTATCAGTTTAAATGCAACCTCTATTGGATCTGCAGCATCAATTGGGGAAGGTGTATATTTTGTTAGAGGATATTTTGCAAATGTTTCAAAGCAAACAATATTACTTGACAGTTATACAAATACACCATCTTATAGAGTTGGTTTAACAATTCAAGAATTGCTTGTCAATGCCAAAGATGATTCCTCGCTGTATGATAATGCAAAAGGATTTACAAACTACGCAGCACCTGGTGCAGATAGATTACAAATTAATTTAAGTCTTTCCAAGAAGTTACTTACTGATAACAATGATACTGATTTTATAGAACTTCTTAGAGTAGAAAATGGTAGAATAAAAAAAATTGAAAATAAAACTGAACTTAACAGACTTGGGGACTATATTGCAGAAAGAACTTACGAAGAGTCTGGACATTATGCGTTAGATAACTTTAAAATATCCTTACACAATTCTCTTAATGATAAGTTGGGTAATGATGGTCTATTTTTTGACAATCAATCCACAAGTGACCTCAATACACCTTCTGATGATTTGATGTGTGTAAAAGTTTCTCCTGGAGAAGCTTATGTTGGTGGTTACAATGTAGAAAAAATATCGAATACAATTATTGATGTAGAAAAACCAAGAGATACGGCAACAGTATCTTCCACAAACATTCCCTTCGAAATGGGAAATCTTCTTAGAGTTAATAATGTAAGTGGTGCTCCAAAACAAAAAGAGTCTATCGATCTTTACAATCAATTTGCCGGTGGTGGAACTCAAATCGGGGATGCTAGAGTTTATACCTTTAACTTAACGGGAAATGCATATCAAGATGCATCTACAAATTGGGATTTATATCTTTATGACGTTCAAACATATACTTCACTCACATTAAATACTCCAGTAGCACCTTTAGGGTTAATAACTTCATCTTATATTAAAGGAAAAAGTAGTGGGGCTAGTGGATATGCAGTTTCTTCTGGTTCTGGAAGTACAGTAAGTATCAGACAAACTTCTGGAACATTTTCTGTAGGGGAACAATTAATCATCAATGGAATTGATGCTTCTGCTACCGTAGCATCTGTTGTTTCATATGGAACTAGAGATATTAAATCTGCTTCTCAGTCTGGTATTTCCGGTTTCCCAATATTTACCGCAGATTCTGCATTAGAGTCTGAAAATCTTCCTAATGGAGTTGTTGGTGGAACTATTAGTGGTGGTAATACATTAGTAAGTCCAGGAAAAGTATTCACTGGAATTAAAGTTGGTGATATTATTAGATATCAAACTGCTTCTGGAGATGAAACATTTAATAGAGTAACGGCAAATAATACAACATCCTTAACAATAGCAGCATCTACAGATGTTTCTGGCGTTCATGCTGGGTCTGTTACTAATGGAACATATTCACAAATTAAACTTGGCATTCCTTTACTGAGAAATCAGGATAGGGGATATCTCTATGCAGAATTTCCGAATATTGATATTGAGTCTGTAAATCTTTCAGGATCAAATTTAAAAATATCAGAACAAATAACTGGAGAGACAACGGATGGTAGTGGTGTTCTGACATTTGATTTATCTGCTGTTAGTGGAATCACTAGCGCATTCTTTGATCCATTTGACGAAGAAAGATACTCCGTCCACTATACTGGTGGTGGAATTGGAACGGTAACATCCGATTCATTCTCTATCAGCGGAAATACTGTCACTATTAATGGATTAGATGCTAGTCAGAGTAGCATTGTAGTAAATGCCTCATTAACAAAAAATGGCATCCAAAATAAGAAAAAAGATTACACCAGAAGTGCTACACTTGATGTAGTATACTCCAAGTATCAACAGTCTGGAGTTGGTGTTAATACATCTATTAATGATGGTCTTACCTATAATACAAATTATGGATTGAGAGTTCAGGATGAAGAAATCTCATTGAATTGGCCAGATGTAGTAAAAGTTCTTGCCATCCATGAATCATTGGATGAGAATGCATCGACATTGGATCAAATTCAATTTTTTGATACTTCTGTAGTAAGCAATGCAATTATTGGCGAAAACATTATAAGTTCTGCAAGTAACACTGTAGCAAGAGTGGTTGCTAAACCTTCTTCTCTTGTATTATCCGTCGTTTATTTGAATCAAGATAGATTTATTGCTGGAGAATCTGTTACATTAGAAGAATCTAACAACACTGCTTCACTTCAGTCTGTAACTAAAGGTTCTTATAAGGATGTCACGTCATCCTTTACCTTAGATAAAGGACAGAAAGATCAGTATTATGATTACTCTAGAATTTTAAGAAGTTCAAATACGCCAATTCCATCTAGAAGACTGAAAATTGTATTTGATCATTATACAGTTCCTGCTTCAGATAATGGAGATGTGTATACTGTTTTAAGTTATGATAAGGATAGATTTGCTGAAGATATTCCAGTTATTGGTTCTAGAGGAGTAAGAGCTTCCGATACTCTCGATTTTAGACCAAGAGTATCACAGTTTACTGCTACCAATAAGTCACCATTCGACTTCGATTCTAGAAGTTTTGGAACTCTGCCAAAACTTATTTTGAAACCAAAAGAAAGTTCATTGATTGGTTATAATTATTATCTTCCAAGAATTGATAAAGTATATCTGGATACATTTGGAAACATTATCGTTCAAAAGGGAATTTCTGAGGCAAATCCAAAAGTTCCTACAAATAAAAATCCTGATGGATTGATGGATTTGGCTACAATAAATCTTCCAGCATATCTGTACAATCCAAATGATGCTACTATTTCTCTTGTAGATAATAGAAGATATACCATGAGAGATATTGGAAAACTTGAAGATAGAATTGAAAATTTAGAAAGAGTTACTTCACTTTCCCTCTTAGAAGTAAATACTCAAACTCTCCAAGTTCAGGATGCACAAGGGAATAATAGATTTAAGACTGGTTTCTTTGTAGATGATTTTAAAAATAATTCCTTTATCAATTTAAATGTTTCCTCAATACAAGTGGATGATGATGCCCAAGAACTTACAACAATAATTAGCGATAATTCACTAAAGAGTCAAATAGCACCATCAACTGACATTACTGATGAAAATCTGGACTTGTCTACAAACTTTAATTTATTAGATTCCAATGTCCAGAAGACAGGAAGTGCTATCACTCTAAAATACAATAGTGTTGGTTGGATTGAGCAACCATTAGCAACTAGAGTAGAAAATGTAAATCCATTCCATGTAGTTTCATATAATGGATTTGTCAAATTATCTCCCGCTAGCGATAGTTGGGTTAGAACTATTAGACTTGAAGATAGGAATGTTCAAAATGTTTTCCAATCAGTTGCAAATTGGCAACTTAGAGGTCAGGTACGAACACGTGTTGTTGTTTTAGATGATCTTCTAATCTCCTCTGGCAACGAAGAATATATGCGTTCCAGAAATACACAGTTCTCCTCTAGTAATCTGAAACCCTTAACAAGATTCTATCAATTCTTCGACGGGAATGGCAGTGTTGACTTTATTCCAAAATTATTAGAAATATCTAATGATTCAACATTAGTAAATTATGGATCTGTAGGTTCTTTTGAAGTTGGAGAAACTGTAATTGGTTACAATGATGAAGAATCTGTAATTACCTTTAGATTGTGTTCTGGAAATCACAAGTATGGTCAATTTAATTCTCCATCAACGACCTTTAATATAAATCCTTACATAAAATCAGAAAATCTTTCTTCCGCATATAGTCAATCATCCAAAGTTCTTAATATTGATACATTTGCTCTTTCCGAAGAAGCACAAGGTAAATATTCTGGATATGTAAAGACAGGAACAAAACTGGTAGGACAAACCAGCGGTGCTGTTGCATATGTAAAAGATCTTCGCTTGATTAGTGATAATTATGGCGATCTTTTAGGTTCTTTCTTCTTGAAAGATCCACATACTATTCCAGCACCTGCAGTTAGAATATCTACAGGAACTAAAACTTATAAACTAACAAATAGTTCCACAAATGCCATTCCTCTTCCAGGAAGTCAGTTACAATCAACAGCAGAAACGACATACAAATCTGAAGGTAGATTTGAAGTTCGTGAAAGACAAACTCGTACAGTCACCACTGCATTCTATGACCCTCTGGCACAATCGTTTAGTGTTGGTGGAACAATTGATGCCCCAGATTCGAATGGACAAAACAATGATGCTAATGGTGCTTTCTTAACTGCAGTAGATTTGTTCTTCGCCAATAAGCCATCTGGAAATGATCCGCTAAGAATCGAGGTAAGAACAGTAGAATTGGGAACTCCAACAAGAACACTTATTGGAAATCCTGTAACATTAAGACCTTCTGACATTGTAACCTCAACAAACGGAGAAACTGCAACAAAGGCAACTTTTGATTATCCGATTTATCTTGCTCCTGGTCAAGAATATGCAATAGTTGCTGTAGCAGAAACAAGTGACGAATATGAATTATGGATTGCTGAGATGGGTGAAAAAACCGTCAATACACAATCTTTACCCAATGCAGAATCTGTTGTTTACTCAAAACAGTTTGCACTTGGAAGTCTGTTTAAATCGCAAAATGGATCTATTTGGACTGCAAATCAATATCAAGATCTCAAGTTCAAATTATATAAGGCAAACTTTACGTCAACGACAGGAACCGCATTTTTCTATAATCCAACATTGGATGAAAGTAATGGATATGTCAAGAAACTGCAAAATAACCCAATTACAACATTATCAAAAACAACAACTCTTGGAATAACTACAATTTCTGCAGGTGATGGAAATATTGGCATTTTAACAGTTGGTAGAAAAATTGCAGGATCTAATGGATTCGGATATGGATATATCTCTGGTCAGGGAAGTTCTGTTGACACTGTTTCAATTACTGATGGTGGAGCAAATTATGTAACTGCATCTAATTTAGAAACTACACCTATTGTTGGTAGTGGTTCTGGACTTAGACTTAGTATCACGGCAACAAATGGCATTATTACTGGAATCGCTGGAACAACTGCCACCGGAAACGGATATCAAGTTGGAGACGTTGTTGGTATTGTAACATCTCTTGGAAGAAATGCCAGAATTACAATTGATTCTATTACAGGATTAGATACCTTATATCTTTCCGATGTACAGGGCGAAAAAGGAACATCTAAGACCTTCCAAGTAGGAGCAGCAGTGAGTTACTATAATGACTCAGGAACTATTGTCTCTCTTGCAGGTACAACTATTACTGATAGAACTTCTGAAGGATCCGATTTAAATTCTGGTAATTATTTGAGAGTCAATCATTTCGATCATGGAATGTATGATTCTACAAATAAAGTTATTATTTCTAACGTACAACCATCCGTACCATCAACAACATTATCTTCTTCCTTATCAATTGATGAAACTGCAATTGTCAGTGTTGCAAGTACCTCCAACTTTACCACTTTTGAGGGGCAAACAGTTTCCTCATCTTATCTTGGATATGTTAAAGTTGGTGACGAAATAATTTCTTATAGTGCCGTTGGTAATGGAACTCTTACAATAAGTGCTAGAGCAGTAGAAGGCAAAGTTCAACCTCATGGGGGTGGAAGTTTGGTCACAAAGTATGAATTAAATGGTGTTTCTCTAAGAAGAATAAACGGCATTACACATGACGTAAGTTCACTCGGAAATGAACTTGATCAGTATCATATTGCAGTCGATATGTCAACAAATGGAAATGATAGATCTAATGATGGAGACACCTCTGGAGCACCACAATTAGCATTTACATCACAAGCATCAACTGGTGGCAATAATTGTAAAGCAACAGAAAATATTCAATTTAATGAAATTGTTCCAAATTATGATATCCTTACACCAGGTTCTACAACATCAGCAACTGCTTCAGTAAGAACAATAACTGGAAGAAGTGTTGATGGATTGGAAACATCATTCATTGACAATGGTTTTGAAAGTGTAGAATTGAATGAAGTTAACAAACTTAGTTCTGTAAGAATGGTTGCTTCCAATGTCAATGAGACTACAAAACTTGCAACTTTACCAAGAAATAAATCATTTACAACTGGCATCACTTTAAATACAACCGATTCCAACCTCTCACCAATTATCTATACTGACACTGCGATGTCAGAGTTTAGACTGAATAGATTGAATCAACCAATTTCCAATTATTCTACAGATAATAGAGTTAACTCTCTACTGTTTGATCCACATGCAGCGGTTTATGTTTCGAATACAGTCAATCTAGCTCAAGCAGCAACTTCACTTAAAGTAATTCTTGCTGCCTACAGACATGAATCTGCAGACTTTAGAGTTCTTTATAATCTTATCAGAGCAGATTCTAGCGAAGTAACACAGGAATTTGAATTATTCCCTGGATATGATAACTTGACCATAAATGCTGATGGAACTATTACTCCTATCAATAATTCTAATAATAGTGGAAGACCTGATACATTTGTTCCAGCAAGTTTGGAAAATCAGTATCTTGAGTATGAATTCACTGCCGATAATTTAGATTTGTTTACTGGATATACAATCAAAATTGTAATGTCTGGTACGAATCAGGCACGCGCACCAAGAATAAAGGATCTTAGAACTATTGCATTGAGATGATAAGAGTAGAGGGGCATAAAAACCTTTATAGGGATGAAAAAAGTGGTGCCATAGTAAATTGTGACACCACTTCATATAATCAGTATGTAAATTCTTTAAATTATAAGGATATGCAAAGACAAGAACTTGACAAAATGAAGGAAGATATTGACGAAATAAAAATGCTTCTGAAAGAAATACTAAATAAGAAATAATTTTATGATACTTAGGCAATTATAAATAACTATAGAAAAGATGCTCATCTGAATAATGGCAGTATTTGTATCAAATATAGTAATTGAGCAGGGGTTTGATTTTGATACTATTTTCACCTTAGAAGACATTGGTACAAACAATCTTCTAAATTTGACTGGATACAACATAGCAGCTCAACTTAGAAAAACATATAGCAGTTCTTCATCTGTATCTTTTGCATCAACTATATTATCACCTACCGAAGGATCAATTCAGATATCTTTAACAGCATCAGAAACTGTAGATTTGAAACCAGGTAGATATGTTTATGATGTAAAATTAATTAGTAGTGGTGGTAGTGTTACTAAACCTATTGAGGGTTCTGCACTCGTCAGAGCGGGAGTAACTAGATAATGCCTACGGTAAGATCAAGGGTTGGAACTCAAACGGTAAAAGCAAGGGTTGGAACTCAAAATGTAGTTCGTGTAGTATCTTCTGTTGGTACTCCACCAGCAAAACTTATAAATCTTAGTGATGTTAATTCGACATATAGAACATCGGATGGAATGATCCTTGTTTGGGATCTTCCATCACAATCCTTTATAATGACGAGTTTTATTGACTCATCATCTACAACAATTGAAGGTATTGCGTATTTTACAAATACTGATGATTCTACATCTACCACAACTGGTGCTTTAATTGTTAGTGGTGGAGTAGGAATTTCCAAAAATCTTAATGTTGGCGGAAATTTAGAAATAACTGGAATATCAACATTTTCTTCCGATCTTGATATAAATGCTGCTGTCAATATTTTAAATGAATTAGTTGTATCTGGAAATACACAATTATCTGGAATAACAACTTTTACTGATACGACAGATAATGAATTAGGAAATGTTAATAGTGGTTCAGTACAATTTGATGGTGGTGTTGGTATTGAAAAAAATCTAACAGTTGGTGGTGGAATCCATATTGAGCAAGATCTTGTAGTTACTGGTGATCTTACTGTAGATGGAACCCAAACTGTTATAAACACTCAAATTCTTGAAGTTGAAGATATTAATATTGGAATTGCTTCTGCAGTACCAAAATTAAATGATTCACAACTTGATGGTGCTGGAATTACAATCCATGGATTAGATGGTGATAAATCTTTAACATGGGATAATTCCAATTCCAGATTAGCATTCAATACTGATGTTTATGCACCAAATTATTATGCAGGAAATTTTGATGGTCCAAATGGAGTCGCATATTTTGATGATAATGGAAAACTAGTCGGAGCAGCTAGTACTGAAAGTTTATTATCAACAAGTTACTACATATTAACAATAGAACAATCAAGTGGAGTTCCAAAATGGACTTCAACAATTGATGGAGGAGAATACTGATGGCACAACCAAGCACAAGACAGGGATTAATTGATTATTGTCTTCGTAAATTAGGTGCTCCTGTATTAGAAATTAACGTCGATGATGATCAGATTGATGATTTAGTTGATGATGCGGTACAATATTTTAATGAACGTCATTATGACGGAGTTGAAAAAATGTATCTCAAATATAAGATAACAAGTGATGATATTGCCAGATTTAAAGCGGGAGGAACGAACGGAGTAGGAATTGTAAGCACTACTGCCACTTCAACCAACATTGGTGTATTAGGTGGTCCAATTGGATCGACTTATTACGAAACTTCTAATTTTATACAAGTTCCAGATTCTGTAATAGGAATTGAAAGAATATTTAAATTTGATACCAGTTCAATTTCTGGCGGAATGTTCAGCATCAAATATCAGTTATTCTTAAACGACTTGTATTATTTCAACTCTGTAGAACTTTTACAATATTCG
>Ga0181589_10001353_pt1 | contig 18967 bp, 17 predicted proteins | sample 071ome_25_FD_132444 | JGI IMG/M metagenome (GOLD analysis project Ga0181589, IMG submission 132444) | Coastal salt marsh microbial communities from the Groves Creek Marsh, Skidaway Island, Georgia - 071410BT metaG (megahit assembly) | ecosystem: Environmental > Aquatic > Marine > Intertidal...
ACACCCGAGCCCCCGCCACATCGGGGTCATTGACCCCGGCCGGGGTCGGCCGGGGGCGGTATCGTCGCCGCGCCATCGGTTCCCACCCTTCCCGGGTCCGGTCTGCCACCCGCAGTCTCGCCGAGCACGACCCTGCCGGTCACGATCACCAGTGCATGAGGGTGGCCGGTCAATGCCGGGGCGTCACGTCGGTGCCGACGTCATTCTCCCTCGGTCCGGAGCAGCCAGTCGCGACTTGGATCGCGTTCACCATCACCATCGAGGAAGGAACGGAACCGGGCGTCCTCGTCGAGATCTTCGGCTAGGGCTGCTGCCAACCGTTCCGGCGAGATCTGTTCGATGAGTTGCGAAGCAGACGCGCCGAACACACCATCATCGCCCGTCGGTGCATGCGGAGCCATCGGTGCAGCACCACCCTCACGGCCCCACGAGCGGGCGAACAGCCCACTTCGTCGCCGGATGGGCACGACCAACTCTTCCTGGTCGGCCAACGGCTCTGCAACGGCCTCGCCAACCGAAGCGTCCTCGGGTGGACGGTTGCGCCGGGCCAGCCCCGGGTCGACCGCAGCGGTATCGGTGTCGAGCGCAAGCGCAGCCAGTTCATCAATGGCGGCCAGCGGCGGCTCGGTCGTCATGAACGAGACCATCGACTCCGCCAACTGCTGCACCCGGCGCTTCAGTTCCTCGTGGTAGCGCTCGAGCACGGTCCGCTCGTTCTCGAGTGCGCTACGGACCTCGGCCAGGCGCTCGACCTCATCAGCAACGCGCGCTCGTTCAACATGGAGATGGTCGGCCGCCTCGGCTTTCATCCGTTCAGCTTCCGCTCGCCGCGCCTCGGCCTCCGCAGCCACACCAGAAACGATGTCGTCCGCTTCTTCACGGGCGGCGGCGATCGCCTGATCGACGGTGTTGGCCGCCATGGCCAAGAAGCGAGCGGCGATCTCGGTCGGTTCGGCACCCCCGCCGAGAACCTCGAGTTCTGCCTTCAGCCGAGCGATCTCCACTTCGAGTTCGCGTTCGCGCATCGAGCCTGCGTTGACCCGGGGAGTTTTCGCATCCATGGCCACGACCTCCAGCCGCCATGCCCATCACGGCAGCATCATCATTCGTCCATCGGCGGTGCGTACCGGGTCTTGAGCCGAAGGGTCCACCACCCACGACTACGGTCACGCCCCATGACCTCCGCCGACGAACGACCGGTGTGGTACGCCTCATACGGGTCGAACTGCTCGCGGGATCGATTCCTCACCTACCTGCGGGGCGGACGAGCCGAGGGCGCAGGGCGCGACCAGATCGGGGCCCGAGATACCCGTGACCCATCAGGCGATGAACCAGTCCGTTTCGAGACGGCGGTGTGTTTCGTTGGTCGCTCGACCAGGTGGGGCGGGGCACCGGCGTTCCTCGAACACGACCGTTCGGCCCGACCTGGAGCGTTGGGGCGTCGCTACCGCGTGACCCGCCAACAATTCGCGGACGTGATCGCCCAAGAGAGCGGACGGGCGTTCGATTCGGTTCCGCTGCCGGACCTGGACGAACTCGAGCCCGGCACGCGGGTAGTGATCGGTGACGGCTTCTACGACGCGCTCGTCGTCCTTCCACCCATCGACGGGGTGCCGTGTCTCTCCTTCACCTCGCCACAACCACCCGAGGCTCGGGAACCGAGCCCGCCGAGTGAGCCGTACCTCCGGACGATCATCACCGGTCTCGCCGAAATCCATGATCTCGACGATGAGGCGCTGGCCACCCACCTAAGCGCCTCGCGCGGGATCCGCCCGACATGGACGATCGCGGCCATAACGGCACTGTTGGGTCGCGAAGCGCAGCACTGAAGGGTCGGGTTCGTCGGCCATAGGTCAGACAACCCACAACCGGCGTGCCGTTCGTCGTGAACCCCCGATCGGTAACGAATCTTGACGCTGCGTCGAGATTGACCGAGAAGAGTCACGGTCCTCCGTTCCCCCGTTTAAGGAGTGCCATGACCCTTTCCTCTGCGTTGCGTGCCGCTGCTCTCGATCGAGCCCAACGGTCTGGAGAGACCGTCGACGGCATCGTGCTGGAGCCATCGGGAGTCATCGACCTTCGGGAACTGGCTCGTGCCGCCAGTCATGAGCGTGATCAGCGGGTCACGCTCCCATGGCTGAACCTCGGTCCGGCCGTCGCCGAGCCGCTGGTGCTCGAGCCGATCGTAATCGACGTGGCTGAGCCCGCTGATGTCGACCACCACAACGATGACGTGGTCGTCTCCACGACCAACGAAGTCGGTCGGGCCGCGATGCTCTGCGACCGTTGCGGCTCGTTCGGCCGCCGTGATCTGATCGACCAGCGCTCGCAAACCGAGTACTACAGCTGCGCCACGTGCCATCACCTGTGGCCGCAGACGGCGAACGACTGACGCGTCGCCGGGAGTTCACTCGCTCGGGGGCCTGCTAGCCGCCGAAGACCATCATCCACTGCTCCTTGGTCTGCGGCCGGAACACCATGTTGCGCTCGCGGGTCGCTCCCATCGTCGCGGTGGGCTCGGCGGAGTACTGGTGACCCGGACACAGAATGGTGTCGTCGCTGACCCGGCCGAGACGGGTCGTAAGCGACTCGTACATCTGTTCAGGATCAGAACCCGGCAAGTCGGTGCGGCCACAGCCATCGAGGAACAGCGTGTCGCCGGCCACCAGACGCCCATCAACCAGGAAGCATTGACTGCCCGGCGTGTGGCCCGGGGTGTGGATCAGCTCGATCTCGACGTCGCCGACACGAACGATGTCGCCGCTCGCGTGCTGCACCAGCGACTCATCGGTGACCCCGGTGACCTTACGGACGAAATCGGCCTCGTCGGCCTGGATATGAATCGGCACGTCGACCCGGTTGAGCAGCGCAGCGATGCCCTCCAACTCGAAGCCCATCATGGAACCACCGACATGGTCGGGGTGGTAGTGGGTAGCCAGTACGCCAGTGCAGCGCATGCCGTCGGCTTCGAGCACATCGACGAGTCCGTTGACGTCGTAGGCGGGGTCGACGAGGACGGCTTCGCCGGTCTCACGGTCGCCGATGGCGTACACGAAGTTGACCATCTGCTGAGCCACAGGATCGGCCTGGGCGAAATCTCGACCCGAGAGCAGCTGACGGAAGTAAAAGCGGTCGCTCATGAGGCCATCGTAGAGGTGACGGACAATCAGCCTGAAGCGAGGCGGGCTCGAAAGAATTCCCGGAGCCCGGCCTGGTAGGTCGCCACGAAGGCGGCATAGGCCGAACGAAACGGTCCCGCCGGCCACTGGTCGGGCGCAAGTTCGTCCGGTAAGAGCGGGTCGCTTACGAGGTGCCGCAAGGCTGCGGCGGCGAGAACGAACCCTCCGGCGAGGTCACCGGCCAGGGTCGGGCCCGACTCTTCCAGTTCGGCAATGAGGTCGTTGGCCCGCCCGGCCCACCCGTTGAGATCGAAAAGTTCGGCGAGCAGCGGCCTCGGATCCTCGCTGGGCGACACGATGTACGCCTCGGTCTGGGCCGCCAACACCGTTCGGGCTGCGGGGAGGCGATCCGCGGCGAGGTTGGCGGGACGCATCCACACCCCGTCACGGCGTTCCCACACGTGCAGGTGCCCTGCTGCTCGTCGCAGCGCGGCGCGTTCCCCGGATGAACGAGCACTTGGCGGTACGACGTACATCTCCCACGTGCCGTCCCACGGGTGCGTGGTGGCGTGAAGGCCCGCCTCCTGTCGGCGGTGCCGTTCCAGCAGTTCGCCGGCGAGTTCGTAGTCGGCACCGTCGAGTCGGTGGAGTTCGCCTCGGTCGACCATCCGCGAGAGCGCCGTTCGGGTCGCCCCGGGGTGAATGTCGAACTCGCTGGCGAAGGCCACCAGGAGACGAGCGGGGAGCCGGGGTGGAACCGTTCCTAGGAGTGTCGAGGCGATCACACTCCGGGCGGACAGTTCCCGCATGTCAACGAGCGAGCGTACGGAAGAACGACCAGTACCCGCGTTGGGTCATGCCCGGAACGATGAAGCCGTCCTCGACGAGCGCCTCGTGCAAGAGGCGCAGCTTGCTCATGGGAATGCCCGAGTCGACGTGATGAGCGAGGTGAAAACCAATGCCCTGCGGCAAGAAGACGTACTTCGACAGCAGCCCCTGCCGGATGTCGTGGGTGGTGAGGCGCCGATCAGCAGACCGGGTCATGCCGCCATGCTCCGCTAACGCTCGCAGGCGATTGAAGACACGAAAGTACGTCCCCCACGGCAACAGCCAGAAGAAGAGGTAGAAGACCGGCTGACCGAAGAGGGCAAAGATCGAAAAGACGACAGCCTGGCCACTGAGGTAGCGAAGCGCTCGCCCTCGGCGGCCCGGTGTGAACAACCCCTTGAACGCCGGCCGGAGGTTCTTGTACCCGGAGATGCCGATGGCATCGCGAACGAGCTTTCGCCGAAGCGACGCCTTGGAGATCGGATAGTTCGCGTAGAGCAGGAAGTCGGGTTCCTTCTCGCCGAACTCATCGCTGTGGTGTTGGGTGTGCGCAAGTCGATAGCCGTTCCCGCCATCCCCGAAGACCAGCCAGCCGATCAACTTCTCGCCAATGGCGTCGTTCCATCGCTTGTTCGAGAAGAGCAACCGGTGCGCCGCTTCATGATTGAGGGTCAGCACTCGCTGGAACCACGACCCCATGGCGACAAAGACGAAGCCGTACGTCGGAATCGCGAGCAGCAGCGGCCAACTGCCGGCGGCAACGGCGAGCGCGCTGTACGCGAAGGGCAGGGCAAGGGTGAACACCACGTGGAACACGTTCACCGCGTTGGGGGTTTGGCGGAGTTCAGCCCGGAACGCAGCCCGGGGACGGCCATCGGGGCGCAGCCGTTCAGACCCCTCGAACGGCGCAAGGTCAGGGAGCTGTGAGGCCATCCCTCCGGTGAAGCGGGCGACCTTGTCGTCGTGGCTCAGATCGGGCGACAGCGTGGCGGCCATCGACGGAGGGCCGGTCGAGGAATAGCTCTCAGACATGCCGAAACATTACATTTACCCCCTTGCCTGTTGCAAGTCCTGTAATGCCAGCAACCTCCAATGCCCCATTGTCTCCGGCAGGGCATTTGGGGTAGCCTCGGCGGCGGATGTAAGCGTTTACACCACCGTGGCCACAGCGCCACATCTTCATACCTGGAGGGAAACCAATGAAAAGCACCTTGCTGAGGCTGCTCGCCGCATTGTTCGCCCTGTCGCTCGTCGCCGCTGCCTGTGGTTCTGACGACGACACGACGGACAACAGCGACGCGCTCGCCGACGCCGAAGCCGCACTGGCTGAGGCTGAAGCTGCCAAGGACGCTGCCGAGGCCGAGGCCGCGGAAGCTCAGGCTGCTGCCGAAGCCGCTGAGGCTGAGGCCGCTGAAGCCGCCGCCGCAGCCGCCGGTGAAGAAGTCAACCCGCTCGCCGGAACCGCTGTCCGAATCACCGGTCCGGTCCGCTCGCCAGCCGAAGTTGCTGGTCTGCAGGGCGCGCTCGACATCTTCGCCGAAGCCAACGACATGACGATCTTCTACGTCGGCTCTGCCGACTGGGAGTCGGAGATCAACGTGCAGATCGAGGCCGGCACCCCGCCCGACATCTCGATCTTCCCGCAGCCCGGCAAGCTCGCTGACTTCGCCCGTGATGGCTACGTCGTGGCGCTGCCCGACGCCGTCACTGAAGCGGTCAGCCAGAACTGGTCCGATGGCGCCATGGGCTTCGGCAACGTCGACGGCACCCAGTACGGCGTGCCCGACAAGACCGACCTCAAGTCGCTCGTCTGGTACCAGCCGGCTCGCTTCGAGGCCAACGGCTACGAAGTTCCCGCCACCCTCGACGAACTGTTCGCGCTTGCCGCGACCATGATCGCCGACGGCAACACGCCGTTCTGCATCGGTATCGAGTCGGGCACCGCCACCGGTTGGGCCTTCACCGACTGGGTTGAGGACATGATGCTTCGCCGTCACAGCGGCGAGACCTACGACGCCTGGACCTCTGGCGAACTCGACTTCGCCAGCGACGAGGTCTCCGGCGTGATGCAGGAAGTCCTCGACGTGTGGAACACCCCGGGCATGGTCTACGCCCAGGGCGGCACCATCGCCTCGACCTCGTTCCGTGACAACGGCGAGCCCCTCGTCAACGGCGACTGCATGATGCACCGTCAGGCCTCCTTCTTCTCGTCGTTCTTCCCGGACAACACCCCCGTCCAGGACGGCTCTGAAGGCGCCATCGACGTGTTCCAGTTCCCGGTCGGCGACATCGATCCTCCGATCGTGCTCACCGCTGGCACCCTGGTCGGCGCGTTCAACGACCGCCCCGAGGTCATGGCCATCATGGAGTACTTCGGTTCGCCGGAGTTCGCCAACGCTCGCCAGACCCTGCAGAAGGAAGCGAAGGGTGGCGGCGACGTCCTCTCGGGCTTCAACACCGCCAACCTGAACGTCGACCGTTCGCTGTGGAACCCGCTGGAGCAGAGCTTCCTCGAGATCATGGCCAACAACGACGTTCGCTTCGACGGCTCGGACCTCATGCCCGCTGACGTCGGTGCTGGCTCCTTCTGGACCGAAGGCACCGCCCTCGTCAACGGTGAGAAGACCGTTGCCGAAGCCGCGGCTGCCATCGACGCCACCTGGCCGGAGTGATCCGCTGCGACCCCTGAGGTCGCAGCCGGTGGGCACAGCCCACACGTGCAAATCTGAATGATGCACACTGAGGGCGGCGGTCGATTCGGCCGCCGCCCTCACCACCTTTTCCAACGAACCCGGGGGATTCGTCCATGACCGCAGTGGCCGAGGAATCGGCAGTCGAAGAGAACGACGAGCACGACGACCGGCGGTTCTCGTTCGACACCAGCGTGCGCGGTGTCGTGTTGACGACGCTCTTGCTGATCTTGATCTACGCATCGGCCCAGGTCGATCAGCTCGGACGACTCGGCCGAATCACGCTCGTCATCGCCATCGTGGTTGCGTGCAGCGGCGCGACCTTCGTCGGGCTCAACCTGATGATTTCTCAAGCCCGCCGCAACTGGGCGTTCTTCCGAGGGCTGGCTGGCGCACTGCTCGGCGCCATTGGCTTCGGTGTCCTGCGCGGCAACCGCTCGGTCGGAACCCTGATCGCCGACAACAACTATCTCCTCACCGACGACGAGGGCTCCACCTTCGTCGTCGACAACCCCGAACTCATCGCCATCCTCGAAGGTGTCGCCGACCCTGAGCTGCTCGAGTACGCAACCGACGGACTCCTCGGCCTTCTCGAATGGCCGATCCTCGGAGGCCTCCTTGGCCTCATTGCCGGTTGGAGCACAGGCCACCACAACCGAGCGATCCGACTCGGGGTTCCCACACTGATCGGCATCGTCGCCGGTTGGCTGATTGGAACCAACCTGCTGTTCCGCAACCGGCCCGACGTCGCACTCTTCGATCTCGCCCTTTCGGCCGTCATCGTGAGCGCCGTCTTCACCGCCGGCTCGTACCTGCTCGGCAAGCGAACGGTGCTCGTGGAACGTGCACTCGCCGGCGCCGCCATCGGTGCGGTGGTCGGCGGCTGGCTCCTCCCGGATCTCGGAACCGGGTCGGCCTTCAACGCTCAGGTCGCCGCCATCGTCCCCCTCGCACTGCTCGGCCTGCGTTTCGGCTGGCCCCAGGATCGTGATGCGAATGGCCTCGCCGCCTTCGACCGGCGCTCTCGAGCCGTCGTCTTCTTGGCGCCAGCCCTCACCTTTCTTTCGATCAACCTCGTCGTGCCAGCCATCCGCACGATCTACACGTCGTTCCTTGATCGGCAGTCCGAAGAGTTTGTTGGGCTCGACAACTATCGCGAGTTGGTGCGCTCGGAGAACTTCCTCGACTGGCGTCAGTGGCGTGACGACTCCAGCGTGCCCGTCCTCGGAGACCTTCCTCTGATCGGCGACTCGATCGGTGACCTGGCCGTGCTGTCGAGCCGACTGCTCTGGTACGGCCTCTTCCTGATCGTCGCCGGGTTCGTGCTTGCCGCGTCGATCAACTACAGCCGAAACAAGGCGATCGGCCTCGAGCGCAACCCGACCTCGGTCATCACGGTGCTTACCGGCGGCGTCTTCATCGCCTTCGCCTTCTTCTCCGTGATCCGAGGGACCTTCCCCAACACGATCTGGTGGATGTTCACCGTCACCCTGGGCTCGACCGTGCTCGGCTTGGCCATGGCGGTGCTTTCCCAACGCGCCGGGCGCTGGGAAAACGTCGCCAAGTCGCTGATCTTTATGCCGATGGCCATCTCGATGGTTGGCGCGTCGGTGATCTGGCGATTCCAGTACGCCCCGAAGAACATCAGCTCCAAGCAGACCGGTGCACTCAACGCAATCTGGGTCTGGCTCGGCAACCTGAGCCAAGCCGGCAAGGACGGTGCAGCGTGGGGTGCCTGGCCACGGCTGCTGGTGCTCGCCGTCATGGGCCTCATCCTGGCTCGGCTCGGCTGGACGATCGTCAACCGAGTCAAGCGGGGCGAGAGCTTCGCAGGTGCCGGCTTCCTTGCGTTTGTCATCGGCTATCTCTTCGTCCAGCTTGCGCTCCGAAGCCTCGGCGGGTTCGAGATCCTCGACGACGGGTCGGTGCAGGCTGACACCGTCGCATTCCGAGAAGAGGTGCGGCCATTCAACAACGTGTACCTCATGTTCATCCTGATCTGGATCCAGACCGGCTTCGCCATGGTGATCCTGTCCGCCGCAATCAAGGCGGTCCCGGAAGAATTGCTTGAGGCGGCCCGTCTCGACGGCGCCACCGAGAGCCAGCAGTTCTTCAATGTCACGCTGCCTCAGATCCTCCCAACCGTCGGCGTGGTACTCACCACGATCCTCGTTGCCGTCGCCAAGGTGTTCGACATCGTCCGAGTGAGTACCGGCGGCAACTTCGGCACGGACGTGCTGGCGCACGACTTCGTCACCGTCTCGTTCCAGTTCCTGAATCGAGGTGTCGGCTCGGCGATCGCCGTCGTGATCCTGTTGATCGTCGCTCCCGTCCTGATCTTCAACGTGTACCAGATGCAAAAGGCGGAATCATGAGGAACGGAAACACCCTTGTGGACCGCGTCTACCGGTCGCTCACCAACACCCCGATGTGGGTGATGTGGCTGATCGTTCTGGTCTGGACCATCCCGTCGCTGTCGCTGTTCGTCAACTCGTTCCGGAGCCGAACCCGTCAGCGCCAATCCGGGTTCTGGGAAGTGTTCGGCGATGGTGACCGCAACTATGAGCTCGGATGCCCCGAGGAGTACCTCGCGGACGATCTCTTCCACATGATCGAGAACTATTGCGTGGTTCTGAGCAACGACCAGGCCAGCGGCATGCTCACCTCGGTCATCTCCTCGCTAGCGATCGCCGTGCCATCGACGATCATCCCGATCGCCATCGCCTCGTTCGCGGCGTACGCCTTCGCCTGGATCGACTTCAAGGGCCGCAAGCCGTTGTTCATTGCGACGGTTGCCTTGCTGTCGATCCCGTTGCAGGTGGCGCTCATTCCCCTCCTGCGTATGTACCTCGGCGGTGCCCACTTCACCGTGTGGGGAACCAGCCGAACACTCACCCTCGTTCCCGACTTCGATCTGGCCGGAACCTCATGGGCGGTAGTCCTGACCCACACGGGCTTCGCCATGCCGTTCGCCATCTTCTTGCTCCACAACTACATGTCGAGCCTGCCGGGCGAACTCATTGAGTCCGCACGAGTCGACGGCGCCGATCACTTCAGCACCTACCTCCGGCTGGTGCTGCCGCTGTCGGTGCCCGCCCTCGCCGCCTTTGCGATCTTCCAGTTCCTGTGGACCTGGAACGACCTCCTCATCGCGGTCACCATGCTGAACAGCGGGACCCCCGAGGTCTTCCCGACCACCCAGCGGATCGCGAACCTGGCGGGTGACTTCGGACGAACCGAGCACCTCTTGACTGCGGGCGCGTTCGTGCAGGCCTTTGTGCCCCTCGTGGTGTTCTTCAGTCTCCAGCGCTACTTCGTTCGGGGCCTGCTCGCTGGTTCGGTCAAGGGATAAACCCCACCGGGCGGCGGTCCCCCGTCGTATCCTCAGCTCTCGTGAGTTCGATCCGACCAAACGCCAGCATCGGCTACCTCGGCCCGCGCGGCACCTTCACCGAGCAGGCCCTGTGTGGTCAGGCTGACCTCGCTGATCTCGACCTTCGACCGTACGGGTCGATCGTCGAGGTCCTTCGGGCAGCCGAGCGGGGGGAGGTCGACTACGGCTTTGCCGCCATCGAGAACATGATCGAGGGGTCGGTGAACGCAACGCTCGACACCCTCGCCTTCGAGTCCGAAGAGCTCCTGATCCAGCGCGAGGTCGTCATCAACATCAACCTCAACCTGCTGGTGCATCCCGGTGTCACCCTCACCGACATTGCGCATGTTCGCTCCTACCCGGTCGCCTACGCCCAATGCCGCCGATACCTCGCCGATGTCCTCAGCCATGCGGCGATTGAGGCGACAAACTCGACCGCTGACGCCGCCCGAGAACTGGCCGAAAGCGGCCGTCTCGACACGGCTGCGATCGCGCCGGCGCGAGCAGGTGAGGTGTACGGCCTCGACATCCTTGCGGCCGATATCGAAGACCATCCTGAGAACCAGACCCGCTTCGTGCTGGTTGGCCGCGACGGGATCACTCCTCCGTCCGGGCACGACAAGACATCGATCCTGATCTACCAGCGCGAGGACGCGCCGGGCTCCCTGGTCGGCATTCTGCAGGAATTCGCGGCTCGGTCGATCAGCCTGACCCGTCTCGAGTCTCGGCCTACCCGAAAAGGTCTCGGGGACTACTGCTTTCTCATCGACTGCGAGGGGCACATCAGCGACGAGGTCGTCGGTGATGCCCTCCGCAACATCCAGATGAAGCAGGGCACGGTCAAATTTCTGGGCTCCTATCCGTCGGCGTACGGGAGCGCCGAGGTGCAGGAAGCCAACCGAGATGGTGTGGCGGCCGCCGACGCCTGGCTCTCGGGTCTCCGAGGGCGGATCCTCTGACATCCGGCACACCGTTCGGCGAGCGGCGATGATGGCGGGGTGAGTACTGACGCCGACGAGCCCACGACGTTCTACGAGCGGGCGTACGACATCGAAGAACACGAGACCAAGGGCTTCTACGCCGAGTGGGCTGCGACGTACGACGAAGAACTGGTGGGCGGCCGGGGCTACGCCATGCCGGGCCGCTGCGCAGCCGCATTCACCTCTCATGTCACCGATCGTTCCGTGCCGGTCATCGACCTCGGCTGTGGCACCGGGCTCCTTGGAGCGCGACTGGCCGAACTCGGCCACACATCGATCGATGGCATCGACTACTCGCCTGAGATGCTCGAGCAGGCGACCAAGACCGGTGCGTACCGGTCGTTGTGGTCAGCCGACCTCAACCAACCCCTCGACATTGCTGACGGCACGTACGGGGCCGTTGCGGTCATGGGGGTCTTCTCGTTCGGGCACGTGTATGCCGCTGCGCTCGACGAGTTCCGGCGAATCCTGGCACCAGGTGGCCAACTCGTCATCGGTGTCAATGAGGTGTTCGTTGACGAAGGCTCGCTCGTCGCCAAACTCGGGCAGATGGAAGCGGACGGACTGCTCGACGTCCATGTTCGTGAGTACGGCGCGCACATGCCCGCCTCTGACGTCAACGGGTGGGTCTATGTTGCCGAACGGACCGAGCCGTGAGCACCGCAGGGTCTGGGCGGCCGGGATCGGATTAGCGCCAGCCGCCGTAGCCGGCTCGCCCCAGCCAGGGTCGGCTGGCAAAACGCCAACGGGAGGGCGACTCGGGCAGCGACGCAGCCGAGGGCCGAGGCCACAGTGCCTCGTAGGCGACGAGAATGGCGGCCATCTCTTCGTCGCTCGGTCGAGGCTCGATGTGTGGGGACTCGAGGATGCTCGCCATGGTTACAGCGGGACGTTTCCGTGCTTGCGCTCAGGAATCTCTTCGCGCTTGGTCTCGAGCAATCGAAGGCCGGCGATGAGTTTGCGGCGGCTCTCGGACGGCTCGATAACATCGTCGACATAGCCTCGCTCTGCGGCCAGGTAGGGATTGGCGAGACGGTCGGTGTAGTCCTCAACGAGTTCCGCCCGACGCGCCACGGGGTCGGCTGCGTCGGCAAGTTCCCGCCGGTACACGATCTCCACGGCACCCTGAGGACCCATCACCGCAATCTCGGCGGTCGGCCACGCAAGCGAGATGTCGCAGCCCACACCCTTGGAATCCATGACCACATAGGCGCCGCCGTAGGCCTTCCGCGTAATGATCTGCATGCGCGGCACCGTCGCCTCGCAGTAGGCGTACAGCAGCTTGGCGCCGTGACGAATAATGCCGCCGTACTCCTGATCGACGCCGGGCAGGAAGCCAGGCACGTCAACGAACGTGATCAGCGGGATGTTGAACGCATCACAGGTGCGGACGAACCGAGCGGCTTTCTCCGAGCTCTCGATATCGAGCACTCCGGCGAGCATCATCGGCTGGTTTCCGACCACACCGACCGCCCGGCCATCGAGGCGGGCGAATCCGCACACGATGCTCTTGCCCCACGACGCGTGGTACTCCATGAAGTCACCGTCGTCGACGACGTGACCGATCACGGCCTTCATGTCGTAGGGGACGTTGGGGCTGTCGGGGAGAATCGAGTCGAGCTCGGGACACAGCCGATCCGGGTCATCCCCGGTGAGAATCATCGGAGCGGTCTCAAGATTGTTCGCGGGGAGATACGCGAGCAGGTCCTTCACCTGATCGAGCACTTCCTCTTCGCTGTTGGCGACGAAGGTGGCAACACCCGACTTGGAGCTGTGCGAGCCGGCACCGCCGAGTTCTTCGAGGGTGACCTCCTCACCGGTCACCGTCTTCACCACGTCAGGGCCGGTGATGAACATGTGCGACTTCTCGCGAACCATGAAGATGAAGTCGGTCATTGCCGGGCTGTAGACCGCACCGCCAGCGCATGGGCCGAGGATGACGGAGATCTGCGGGATGACGCCTGAGGCCTGGACGTTTCGGTAGAAGATGCCGCCGTACCCGTCGAGGCTGACGACCCCTTCCTGGATTCGCGCCCCGGCACCGTCATTGAGGCCGATCATCGGGGCACCGGTTGCCAGTGCGAGATCCATCACCTTGTGGAGCTTCTCGGCGAACACCTCGCCGAGCGCGCCGCCCATCACCGTGAAGTCCTGGGAGAACACGAAGACTTTGCGCCCGTCGACGGTGCCCCAGCCGGTGATCACACCATCGGTGTACGGGCGATCCTCCAGGCCGGCCTCGTGGGCGCGATGGCGGGCGAGCATGTCCAACTCGTGGAACGAGCCCTCATCGAGGAGGTAATCGATGCGTTCGCGGGCGAGCATCTTGCCCTTGTCGTGCTGACGCTGAACGGAGCGTTCGGAGCCGGCATGCAGCGCCGACTCTTTCCGAGCCCGTAGATCGTCGAGCTTGGCTTGCATCGATGAATCAACCACGGCGGCGAATCTAGTCGGGTGGCCCGGCAACGACCGTTTTCAGCACATCGGCAGGCTCGACGAGTTCGGGCCAGGCATGAACCGCCCACGTTGCGCTGTCATGGGTGTAGGCCGGCGGCATGACCCCCGGGTCTGTCCGCACCGCGATATCGAAGTCCTCGAGGCCACCTCGTTCCTCGACGATGACCTCAAGGAGGCGGGCGTGGTGGCGCTCGTTCATGTCGATCGGAAAGACGCCGTCGTAGCGGGCCGCTCGCCGGATCGGTCGACCGGCATCGGCCCGAGCTGCGAACCACAGCGGCGGCCGCTCACCCTGCGGCGATCGCGGGCCGACCGACACCCCATCAACGGTGAAATGCGGGCCGCGATGCTCGACGTGGATCCCGGCAAGAAGGTCGGCGAGGAGTGGGACACCTTCGTCCAGCATCGCCCCGCGTTCGACCGGGTCGACTGGATCACCGAGCTTGCTGAGCTCACCGCTCGTGTCGACCCCGAGCCCCAGCCCGAGCGTGAGACGACCGCCGGACAACGCGTCGACGGTCAAGGCTTCACGCGCCAGCTTCACGAGACGACGGCGCGGGAGCGGCGTGACCATCGGACCGACGCGAAGCCGTTCGGTCGCGGTCGCAACCGCTCCCATCATCACCCACGGGTCAGCGATGGGAACGGCCGGGTCTCGGCGAAGGACGTGGTCCCACAGGAAGAGCGCGTCCCAACCCGATGCCTCCGCCGCCTGGGCCAGTTCGATGAGGCGGTGGGGGTCGGCGAGCGCACCGAACGGGGCGACGAAGACGGCGTGGCGCATCCCGCACAGTAACTAGGGTCGGCCCATGACCTCCGAACTGCGCCGAGTGTGCGTCTTCTGTGCCTCTTCCCCCGGCACCGACCCCGCCATCACCGAGGCCACCGTTGACCTCGGCCGGTTGCTTGCCGAGCGTGAGATCGAACTCGTCTACGGCGGTGGCGCCGTCGGGTTGATGGGGCTCGTCGCCGACACCGTCCTCGAGGCGGGTGGAACCGTCACCGGCGTGATCCCAACCGGGCTCTTCGCCGAGGAGGTCGGCCATCGGGGGCTCACCACGCTGGAGGAGGTCGGCACGATGCACGAGCGGAAGTCTCGGATGTACGACCACGCCGATGCCTTCATTGCCCTGCCGGGTGGGTTTGGCACGCTCGAAGAGCTTGCCGAGGTCCTGACCTGGAATCAGATCGGCCTTCTTGCCAAGCCGGTCGGTGTGCTTGACGTCGGTGGCTTCTGGCAGCCGCTCCTCGCCCTGTTCGACACTATGGTCGACAAGACGCTCCTGAAGGCGCAGAATCGGCCGCTGCTCCTTGACGATCCCGACCCGGGGTCGCTGCTCGACCGACTGCAAGCGACGACGGTCGTGCATGAACCCAAATGGATCGGCAAGGAACTCACATGACCGACACGGCAGCGCCGATCACCCGATCCGAACGGATCACCAACCTCGACACCGTTCGCGGTATCGCCACGCTTGGCATCCTCATCATGAACGCGGTGTCGTTCGGGTTGCCACAACCGGCCTACTTCAACCTCGACTACGCCGGCTCCAACACCACCCTCGACTGGATTGTGGGGGTCCTCGGCGAGGTCTTGATCGATCAGAAGACGATGGCGATGTTCTCGATGCTCTTCGGCGCCGGCATCGTCGTCTTCGCCGACCGGGCGGCAGCCAAAGGCCGCCGAGCGAACTGGCTCAGCCTGTGGCGCAACACCCTGCTCCTGGTGATCGGTCTCATTCACGCCGCCTTCTGGTTTGGCGATGTGCTCATGCTCTATGCGATCTGCTCGCCGGTGTTGTTGCTGCTGCGCACACGCTCGGCCCGGACCCTCTTCATCACTGGGGGTGTCTGCATTGCGATCTCCGCATTGACGATGGCCGCAATCCAGGGCGAGATCGAGGCGGGTGATCTTGGCGACTACTGGACCAACGAGAACGTTGAACAGAGCGAAGACGTCCAGTTCGCCTTCATCGTCGACTTCGGTATGCGAGCCCTTGGCGCAATGTTGATCGGCGTCGGCCTCTTCCGCGCCGAGATCATTCAGGGTCGGCGACCGGCCGAGTTCTACCGACGGCTCGCTACCTGGTCGCTGGGGGTGGGCCTGCCGCTCTCGATCCTGGGTGTTGCGGTTCACCTCGCCAACGACTGGAGCCCCGACGTCGCCCTCATCGGCGCCGTACCGAACATCCTCGCCACCGTGCCCATGGCGCTCGGCTACATCGCGCTGATCACCCTGTGGAACCAGCGCGGGGAAACTCGGCTGCACGAACGCGTCCGAGCGGTCGGACGGATGGCGCTCACCAACTACCTCACCCAGACGATCATGGGGCTGGTCGTCCTCGGCGCAGTGATCGGCGTTGGCGAACTCGGCCGAGCCGAGATCTTCGTCTTCATCCTCGCCGTGTGGGCCGTTCAGCTCGCCTGGTCCGAGCCGTGGCTCGAACGTTTCCGCTTTGGCCCCTTCGAATGGCTCTGGCGGGTAGCGACCTACCGGAAGCTGCAGCCGATCCGCCGCTGACGGACCACACCTCCGTGCACGGGGTGACAGCAACCAATCGGGAGTGACACGATCAAGGCCATGGCCACGATCGACACGTATCTCTCCGGCAACTACGCCCCCATCTCCGAGGAGATCACGGCGACCGCCCTCCCCGTCACCGGCACGATCCCCGCCGAACTCGACGGGCGACTGATCCGCAATGGCCCCAACCCCGTCGATGGTGGCCACCCGGACGCGCACTGGTTCACCGGCACCGGGATGGTGCATGGTGTGCGACTTCGAGACGGCAAGGCCGACTGGTACCGAAACCGCTTTGTCGTATCGGACCGGGTGAGTGAAGCCCTCGGGAGACCCGTAACGCCCGGTCCCCGCTTTCACGACAGCGAGGGCACCGCAAACACCAATGTCATCGGCCACAACGGCCAGACCCTCGCCATCGTGGAGGCGGGGGGACAGCCCGTCCTCCTGACTGACGAACTCGAGACGATCGAACGCATTGACTTCAACGGGACCCTCGATGGCTCATTCTCGGCCCACCCCAAACTCGACCCCGTCACCGGTGAGCTTCACGTGGCGGCCTACCACTGGACCTGGGATTTCATCCGCTACCTCGTCGTCAATCCCGACGGCACCGCCATCACGAAGAAGGTCGATGTGCCAGTCGGGCACAGCCCGATGGTGCATGACATTCACATCACCGAGACATCGGTCCTGCTGTTCGATTTCCCAGTCCGCTTCAACCTGGAGAAAGCGATGGAGGGCCACCAACTCCCCTACTACTGGGTTGACGACGAACCCGGCCGAGTCGGGGTTCTCCCGCTCGACGGCGCCGCAACAGACGTGCAGTGGTGCGAGGTCGATCCCTGCTACGTCTTCCATCCGATGAACGCCTTCGACTTGCCCGATGGCCGAATCCAGATGGAGGTCGCGCGTCACCCAGCGATGTTCCGAACCATCACCAACGGCCCGGCCGAGGGTGAACCAACCCTCGACCGCTGGACTCTCGACCCGGCAACCGGCCGCACCGTCGAAGAGCGCCTCGACGAACGCAGCCACGAGTTCCCCCGCCATGATGAGCGGCGCCTCGGGCGAGAGGCCCGCTACGGCTACACCGTCGGCTTTGTCGGCGATGAGGGCCCCGGGTACAAGCATGACCTGATCAACGGCACGATCGAGGTCCACGACTTCGGTCCGGGCTGCGCGACCCAGGAAATGGTGTTCGTTCCCCGCGACCCCGACGCCTCGATCGATAACCCGTCGAACGAGGACGACGGCTGGGTCATGAGCTATGTGCACGACGCGACAACCAACACGGCCAACGTCGTGATCCTCGACGCTCAGAACTTCAGTGGCGAGCCGGTCGCCACCGTGCACCTCCCGCAGCGGGTGCCGTTCGGCTTCCACGGCAACTGGGTTCCGACGACCGACTGAACGGGCTCGTACCGCCCCGACAGGCAAACAACCGCAAGCCACCTAGGGTGCCGCTATGAGCGAAGCGCCATCACCTCGCACCATGGTCCGTCGCGGTGCCAATCGAGCCGAGTACGACATCGAGGCGATCAAGACCATCCTCGACGCCGGGCTCATTGCCCATGTGGGCGTGCAGACGCCGGAGGGTCCCCTCGTCTTGCCGATGGCGTATGGCCGCGACGACGACACCCTCTACCTCCACGGCGCCCTGGCCAACCATCTGCTCGGCTCGGGTGAAGGCCATGACATCTGCGCCACGGTCACCCATGTCGATGGGCTGGTGATGGCCCGCACGCCATTTCACAACTCCATGAACTACCGCTCCGTCGTCGTGCGGGGGCTCGCGGTCACGATCGAGGATCGCGACGAGAAGCTCCGGGCCCTCAAGCTGATCACCGACCATGTCGTGAAGAACTGGGACGCAACTCGTCCGGTCTCTGAACTCGACATCAAGAAAACGCTCGTTCTGCAGGTCTCCCTCGCCGAGGCCTCGGCCAAAGTGCGGGAGGGCGACCCGATCGACGAGGAGGCCGATATGGCCGGACCGTGGTGGGCTGGGGTGATCCCGATCGAAACCCGCTTCGGTGCACCCCGTGTTGCCGCCGACTTCACCGGCTCCGACGCCATGCCACCCCATTACAGCGATCTCGCCGGCAAGAGCCCAGACGAGCGGTGACGTCGGGCTCGATCGCCAGTCGAGTTGCGAGATAGCGAAACACACCGTTCATGAGGGGCAGACATGCCGTTCGCGTGCCGTGCGTACGGTGCTGGCCATGCCACCCCACACCGAAGCCGCCGCTGCTCTGACCGGCCCCGAGCGAGTCATCGTTGCGCCCGCAGCGGGCGTCTTCGAACCGGCCGCCCGCAATGGCACCTCGATTCGACGAGGTCAGGTCGTGGGCCACGTGGTCTGTGGGGCGGAACGAGTCGAGGTCACCAGCCCCTTTGACGGCCAGGCCCGAGGTGTTTTTGCCTGGCCTGATGAACGAGTTCGCCGTTTCCAGCCAGTCCTCTGGATGGCTGGTCGAGCAGCCTGACGCACCGAACCTCCTCTGGCCCGGACCCGGTGTCGGTTTCCTGCTGCTGGGGCAGTTGACCGGCGCCGGGCGGGGCCGCGTTCTGGGAGTTCTTCTCTCTCAGAGAACTCGGAACGCAGCACGAAGTTCGTCGACAAACACATCCGGCTGTTCCCACGCAGCAAAGTGGCCGCCCTGTTCCAGCTCGTTCCAGTACCCGATGTTGGTGTAGCGCTTCTCCGCCCACCGTCGCGAGCACCGAATGATCTCTTTCGGGAAAATCGAGCACCCGGTCGGCACCTCGACCGTTCCGCCACCGAAGTCGGCGAAGCTTTCCCAGTACAGGCGAGCCGATGACGCTCCCGACGCGGTGAACCAGTAGATCGAGATGTTGTCGAGGATCTGGTCTCGGGTCAGCGCGTCCTCAGGGTGTCCGTCGTTGTCGGTCCACGCCCACATTTTCTCGACGATCCATGCGGCTTGACCGACTGGAGAGTCGACCAAGCCGTAGCCCAGCGTCTGCGGCCGGGT
>Ga0181589_10001357_pt1 | contig 18946 bp, 6 predicted proteins | sample 071ome_25_FD_132444 | JGI IMG/M metagenome (GOLD analysis project Ga0181589, IMG submission 132444) | Coastal salt marsh microbial communities from the Groves Creek Marsh, Skidaway Island, Georgia - 071410BT metaG (megahit assembly) | ecosystem: Environmental > Aquatic > Marine > Intertidal zone...
CAGCCTCGACTCCTGCGGCGGCCTCGACGCCAGCGTTCAGTTTCAAACCGGCGGAGCCAGCCTCGACTCCCGCGGCGGCCTCAACGCCAGCGTTTGCATTCAAGCCCGCCACTCCTCTCGCATCGCCTAGTCATGCTTCAGCTCCAGCATTCAGTTTCAAGCCTGCGGAAACAAAGCCGACAGATGCTGCCCCGTTCGCGAGTACGCCGCCCTCGGCGCCTCCAGTGGCTACGCCGCCAACTCTGAAGCCGATTGAAAAACTGAACACGGGCGCGAGCACGCCGTCGCCGCCCAGAAGCGACCAACCGCCGCGCCCATTCGTTCAGACAGAGACACCAAAGTCTCCCGTCGATAAAGGCATGGAATTGCTCAAAAGACTGAGCGCCGGCACGATCGATATCAGCACGGCGGAGCTCGAACTCAAGGGGCTTATTCTTGAGAGCACGCCGACGCCGAGCCCGAAGCAATGGTCGACGGCGATGGCACAAAAGTTCACTCCCATTGACACCACTCGTTCCCCCGCCGTGAATTTACAGAACTCACCGCTTCCTTCTTGGGGAAAGAAGCTGAATGAAATCAGGCAGGCGAAGGAGCAGTCTGCGGAGCGAGCGGATGGTTTGAAGGCGATCGAAGATGATATGGAATCCACGCTGAAGGAAGTCGAAGCGATGTTGGACGACGTCTCTTCCGTCACTAAGAATCTCATGGGCGAACTCAACGATGGCATGCTGCCGGGGAAATTAGACATCGATAAGATTGAGAAATCATCTGCATCGGCGAAGAAAACCCTCGGATCTCTCCTCGAGGGAGGTGGGCAACTGCGCAGTCGACTGAATGAACTATGGGCCGCGAACTCATCGGATGAAAGTCTTCGCAGCGAGTTGGAGAGTTTGATATCCGCGGCCTGTGACGAGTTGGATGAAAAGAATAGCCTGGACGACACTCGCGAATTGAGTCCGGCGTTGAAGGACGTGCAGAAAAATATGCAACTTGACATGCGATCGGTGTTGGAAATGGCGGCTGATCTTGAAGCCTCTGTCGAGCGGCTTGAGGCGGCGAAACGAGAGGCAAATCGGCCGAAACCGAAGAGCGTCATTCGAAGTGGTCTGGTGTCATCGTCGACTGGTGGCGCAAAGAGTTTGACGGGCCAGATGGACAGTATTATGAAGGCCATCACGACGCAAGCTGCCGTTATCGAGGCGCAGGCGCAGAAGCTGGACGCGCTTCTTGAGCGTGTGCAAGACGTCAGCGCGTCTCGTGGAGTGCCGCCGCTGAAAGCATCATCACCGAAGAAGGTTGAACCACAGAAACCCGCCGTTCCTGTGCCGAAGGTTGCGATAGAACGAAACGTCGAGCCAATGACGCTGAAGACCCCTGTGAAGATGACCCCTCCTGAAGACAACTTGGCGAGCGATTTGGAATCTGTTCTCATCTCGCGCGTGGCGTCGACAAGAATCACTACGGTGCCCAAGACAACTCCAGCACCGAAGCCGACTGCTGTTTCACCAATTAAACCAGTAGCGCCCACGATCACGCCTGTACCGTCGCCTGCGGCCGCATCCTCTGCCGCACCCACCATGAGCTTCAACGCAGACTTCCTCGCCAAGGCGAACAAAGGGTACGCGGCTGCCCAGAAAGCTCTGGACGATGATTTGAAGAAAGCTGAGCAACCAGCGAAGTCGACGCCGTCGTTTTCATTCGCCCCTCCGCCGGTGAAAACCGAATCGAAGGCTGACGCACCGGCGTCAAAACCAGCGTTTAGTTTTGCGACGGCGCCGGTTGCCGCTTCAAAGCCGACAAGCGACGTGGGTGCTGATAAAAAGCCGGCGGCTGCAACCATGAGTTTCAGCGCAGATTTCCTCGCCAAAGCAAATAAGGGTTATGCTGCAGCGCAAGATGCGCTCGAAAAGGAACTTGCAGAGAAGGAGAGTGAAAGCAAGCCGACGCAAAAGTTTAGTTTTGGTGTTCCCACCTATTCGAGTGCATCGTCGGCGTCCGCCGCGACGACTGCGAGTACAGGTTTCGGATTTGCTGCTCCGGCTTCCGCACCGGCGGGAGGATTTGCTTTCGGCATCCCTACGGCGAGCAGCGCATCCAGTAAATCGGAAGAGCCAAAGGTGGATGCGAAACCCGTCGCACCACCAGCCAGCGCGCCCGCATTCAGTTTCGTGGCAAAGCCGGAAGAAGTGAAAGCAGAACTGTCAGAGTCCAAGGAGAAGACAGAAAAACCCGAAGAAGAAAAGAAAATGCCAGTGCCTACAGCGGCACCGCCGATGAGTTTCAGCGCGGATTTCTTAGCAAAGGCAAACAAGGGGTACGCTGCTGCTCAGGCCGCGCTCGAGGAGGACCTCAAGAAAGCGACGCCACCTCCGGGTACCCCGCCGTCGAGCAGCGTCGCACCGAAGCCGTTTGACTTCGCTTCTGCCGCGGCTTCTGTTCCAAAGTTTGGAATCACAACTGCGAGTGCAGCCACGCCGTCGAGCGATAGCGAGACGCCGCCCAAGCCTGCGTTTGGAATTTCGTCGACGGGGGCGAATGCGGCTTCATCGGCCTCCGCTTCGACGACGAGCATATCGGCCGGATTCGGCTCTTTCGGTTTTGGTTCACCGAGTTCCATGCCAGCTTCGGCATCTGCAGCGGCTTCCGCCGCGACGAGTGCGCCCTCCTTTGGAGCTTCTAGCGCATTCGGCGCCAAGACGAGCCCAGCGTCGTCCGCGGCTGCGACCACGAGTGCTTTTGACGCCGCTTCGCCGACTAGTACTTCTGCATTCGGTGCACCGGTGGTATCGACCTCTCCAGCTTCGTCTGCCGGAGCATCGACTAGTGCTTTCGGTGCGGCTGCTGCCACGAGCGCTCCCGCGTTTGGCGCCGCAGCCTCCTCGAGTGGTTTCGGCGCGGCAACCTCGTTCGGTGCTGCGAAAACGACGAGTTCGCCAGCCTTTGGCGCTCCAAGTGCGTTCGGCGCGGCTGCACAGACGAGCACGCCCGCTTTTGGCGCACCCAGCGCATTCGGTGCCGCGGCAACGACGAGTGCTCCAGCCTTTGGTGCGCCTTCCGCGTTCGGCGCCGCCGCGACAACTAGTTCTCCCGCGTTCGGCGCGCCGTCTGCTTTCGGCGCGGCCGCGAAAACGAGTTCGCCGGCATTCGGCTCCCCGTCTGCCTTTGGTGCAGCCGCCTCGAGCGGTGGTGGTTTCGCCGCCGCTGCAAGTAAACCATCTGGTTTTGGAGCCGCCGCGAGTAGCGCCAGTGGCTTCGGTCAAAGCAGTGGATTTGGTGCCGTGGCGAGCGGTGGGTTCGGTGCCGCATCAACGCAACCAACGACTGGGTTCGGTGCCGCGGCAACGCAAGCTTCCACTGGTTTCGGCGCGGTGGCCACCCAGGCGACAACTGGATTCGGAGCCGCTGCCGCGCAATCTTCAAGCGGCTTCGGCGCGTTCGCGAGCCAGAGCAGTAGTGGGTTCGGTCAAGCGGCAGCGGCTGGAGGTGGGTTCGGTCAAGCGGCGGCGACGGCTGGATTTGGTCAGCAAACGTCGAGCGGATTCGGTCAACCCGCGAGCCCGGGAGGATTTGGACAGCCGGCTAGTCCGAGCGGATTTGGACAACCGCAGTCGCCGACGGCTGGCGGCTTCGGCGGAGGAAGTGGGTTCGGACAATCCACCGGGTTCGGACAATCCGGTGGTGGTTTCGGGCAGTCGACCGGGTTCGGGCAGTCTGGTGGCGGTGGTTTCGGACAGGCATCTGGTTTCGGACAACCGCAGTCGCCGAGCGGGTTCAACGCGACAGATCCCGCGTTCACTCAAATGAGACGATAGAAAAACGTTTAATGAAACATTCGATTGATATGAACACACGTTCTAATTTCCAATCAGTTACAGTAGCGTTCGAAGAGCGTGTTCACGTTCTCTTTCAACGCCTTGCCATCCTGAATGCTGTTTGTGCAGGTGTGCAAGTCGTGTTGAAATTGACGCACGAGGGCGGACGTGTCCGCGCTACTTTTGCGGACGCGCATGACTTCGCGTTGGAGCGCGTCCTTTTGTGACTTCATATCCCGAAATTGACGAATCAGCGCTGAATTGGTATCGTAATAGCGCAAAAGCTCGCTGTTCATACTCTCAATTTCTTTTTCCATTGAGCGCAATCGTTCGTCCAACGGTAATTTCGCCTCGGTGAGAACCTCGACTTCTTTCGCGAGAACGGCGATATGTTTCTCGGCGTGGGACATGTCGAGCTTGGAGTCCGCGAGCGTTTTATTTTTACCTTCGATGTTTCGTTCATGCGCGTCGATGATTTCCATCAATTCTTTCCCTTCCTCCTTGAGCACCGAAATAGTCTCCGCTAGTTTCACGTTCTCCGCTTGCAAGTTTTCAATTTCTTGCAGACGCGCTTCCTCGTGTTGCTTCACGAGCGCGTACTTAGACTTAGTGAGTCCATTTTCACCTCTCAACACGAGACAACGCTCGTGTTCGCGTTGTAATTGCGCTTCGAAGTTTGATTTTTGCTGTTCGATTTCAGCATCCACCTCGGCGTCGATCACTTCCCGAGCGCGCTCAAACTCAGCCTCCAGGGATACGCGCTCCTTTTGCAAATCGTCGATCTCGTTCTTCAATTGGACTATTTGGGCCCCAAACTCGTATTTAAGGTCACTTTCACGCTCCTCGTGTTCTCTGATCAAACGTTCTTTGCACGCATTCCATTCAGACTCGGCTGTTTCTCCCGCCTTTTCGAGCTCTTCGTAGCGCTGGACCTCCTCGAACATTTTGGTGGTGTAATCGATCTCTGCATCCTTGAGCGTTTGTCGGTACTCGGCGACCACGGTCTCCATCTGTTCGTGACTGCTCCGCACCACTGCGTCGCGCTCTTCTTCCAGTTCGGACACTCGCTGTCGCTCGCGTTCCAGCAGACGCGTCGCCTTGTCCTCGGCGGATTTGAGTTTTTCATTCATTTCTGCAGACTTGAGGCGCAGTTGATACTGTGCGTTTAATGATACCTCCTTCACCTGAGTTCGAAGGTCAGAGACACTTTGATGGAGCTCTTCCAGATCGGTTTGCGAGATCAAGACGTCGGATGACGATGTGTTGCCCGCGATGATGGATGCGCGCGGCGCCGCGACGGCGGTTTCGCCGCACTGCGGAGCACTTTTATTTATGTCGTACACCATCAAGCAGCCGTCGTCGCCCGCTGTGTGTAAACGACACTCATCGTGACTCATTCGAAGCGCCGTCACAGGACCGGCGTGCCCGCCGTACTCGACGTATTCACCCGTCAGTGGGAATTTGTATGCTCGAACACCTCCGGTCGACGTCGAAGCAAAGAGTCTGTGCGTTGCTGCACTGTACACGATGTGCGCCAGAACGACGTCATCGGAAGAAAATTCGCGCACGACTTTGAATTCGTCATTTAATTCTTTCAGTTTCGCATCGCTCGAACACGCGATTAAGCCACCCGTACTGCGAACGACGACGAGAGACGTGTACGCGCTCCGTTTGCACACATGTTCTCGGCGTCTGCATTTTTCTTCTCCTCTGCACGCGGCGTGCACGTCCCATTCATAGATGGCGCCGTCCGTGCCGGAAGAAATGAGAAACGTATCGTGATCGTCCCACGTGAGCGACTTGACTTTTCCACAGTGTCCTCTGAGCACCGCGACGGCTTCAAACGTGCAGGCGTGATGAATGTAAATCGTCGCTCCGACCGCGGCGGCGACTAGATGCCCACCCTTGGAAAACGCGCAAACTCTGCACGCTTTTAACGAGATTTCCTTGACGACATGAAAATCATTATTGAGGACGTTCATGATCCGTAACTTGTCACTGAAGCCCGCGCACAACATCCATCCGCTTGGATGCAAGGATACGCACAGCGGACTGTCCAGAAACTCGTTGTGCACCTCGCACTTGTTCGTAAGCAAACTCCACACACGTACGGATTTATCGCGCGCGCTCGCACTCACCATGACGGATCGTCGCAGACAAACATCCATGGACGAGACGCCGTCCAAGTGCGCCTCGGTGAGTATGCGTTTGAAATGCATTTCGCTCGCTCTCATGATGTCCGCATTCGTTAAAGAGAGCGCGAACGATCGCTTGTCTTTCAGCGTGCAAATCAAAGCGTCGCTCGATGGAGAAACATGCAGCGTCTCGATACCGTCTGTTTCCCGTACAGACTCCTCGTCCAAATTCACATGAGAACCGCTGTCGTCTGCTATCGCCGGCGGCACGACGCCGGTATCGAGCACGTCTTCGGTCGCACCCTGGCAAGGATGCAAACGTTTCATGCATTTATACGTGCACTTATTTTTCGCGCGATCCTTCAACACGCGTCCCACAAAGCATACTTCACCTCGCTTCCCGGCGGTGATGAATCCATCTCTGTACGCCTCGACGCACGTCACGCTCACTAGGTCGGCTTTCGACAACTCTGGAAGCGCCTTTATCGCACCAGAGTCGCCTGCGGAGTACATCACGATTTCGCACACGACGTTCTTCTCACATAACACGATCACATCTCCATTCTGCGTACCGATTGCGACGTGTTTGAAATCTCCGTTGAGCCACGTGTGCGTCGTCAACTCGCGTCCCTCGTCCTTTTCAAGTTTGTTGAGAGACGTCACCGTGTGAAGCTGAATAGATGATGTGTTCACTCTGTACGTACGGAATATGCCTCCTTGACAAATTACACTGATTACGTTCGGTTCGTGCGGTGAAAACTGCGCGTGCTTAATCTGACACGTCGCGTCTGTAATCGCCGCCGACTCGCTATCCGCTGTCGCACCGCCCGCCACGCGTCGAGGCTCTGGTAACTCGACGGACGTTCCATCCTCCACGACCCACCGAACGAGCGCGTGCGTCGTCGAACTATATGCGAGCAACGATTTACCATCGTCTGAAAACGCCAAACCATCCAACACGACGGTATCTGGACGTGCGCCGCGTTGCTTCGTATCCGCGCTCCGCGAGAGCGTCCTCTTCTTCTTGAGCGTCTGCGCGTTATACAACACCACAACGCACGAATCACTCGCGTCAACGACCGCGGTGGCGATTGTCGTCGTCCCTGCGTGCGCACACATCGCGCTCACGCGCCGCACATCCTTTGGAAGCGGGAGAAACCGCTGCGCCTCGCTCGACGCGTCGGACACGACGACTGTCTTCCCCGCGACGTACACCACCGACGCGTGATCCGCGTACTGCGCCCCACTCTGACCGCGCACATCGATACCAAACACCGTTCGACGCGACACACCGGGTCCTCGCGCGTCCCGCGCCGTCGGCACGCTCATATTCGCGCGTCCGAGTCTGAGTCTATTTTCGTCGCGCGCGCGCCGCGCCGGCGCCCCTCCCGGATCAAAAATACATAACAACGCCCTCAGTGATCATCGTGCGCCGAATCCAACGCCGCCAATTCCCCACGCAATTGTTCGAATTTCATACCCATCCCTCGTCGCATCGCCCCTCGCGCGTCGTCGTCCGGTAAGCTCGCCAACAACGCCTCGTACGCCTCCACCGCCGTCGCCACCGCGTCTCTCGCGTGTTCCGCATCCTCGTTAAAGTACGTCGACCCCACGCTCTCCATCGCGTTTTCAATCTCCTCTCGCGCCTCGACGAAGAGATCGTTGAGCGCGTCCTCGCGCTTACGCGCGTCCGAGAACGCGCGACGCGCAAAGGGTGTCGCCGAGGCAGCCGTCGTTCGCGACACCGACGCGGACCCGTCTCGCGTCGCCGCGCGCGCGGAAGGCGTCGTGGCGAACGGTGCGGTGGCGGTGCTCGTCGTCGTCGTCGACGCGAACGCGCGCGCGCGCGCGACGAGTCCTCGCGCGAACGTTCGACGCATCGTCTGCGCGTCACCGAGTGACGGACTTGGGCGCGATTGTTCGGCACGCCATGTTCGCTCGGTCGACGCCCTCGGCGACGGGCGCGCCGGTGCGACGCGCGGCGTCTTCTCGTTCGCGCGCGCGCGCGGCGTCGTTCCGCGCGCGCGTGGCGCACAGCGTCGTCGTCGTCGCGTCGTCGTCCTCGTCACCCACTGAAAACGACCGAGAAGAAAACGAGGGACCCTCCGCGTCGCCGCCGACGCAAAAGATCGGCCGTTTCGTCAAACGCGAGGGCGCAGCGCCGTCGCCCGCGCCTCTCGGGAGCGGCCCGGGGGACGTCGGATCCGCGGGTGTGGCGCCGCCGGCGATGAATGTCAGAGTGATTCCGCTCGACAAGGCGGACGTGCAAGGCGTGGCGCGCGCGACGCGTGAGGAGACGGATGCGGAGAAGACGTTTCGCGTCGCGCAGTTGGTGGCCGGTGATGCGTTGGCGATCCTGGCGTTCGCGGCGATCGGGAGAGGGAATCACGGAGAGGGCGTGGCGTTGGCGGACGTCGCGTCGACGGCGCTTCCGTTTGCGCTGGGATGGTTCGGCGCGGCGACGACGGTCGGGAACGCGTACGGTGAGGACGCGCGCGGGAACGACGGATTACAGTCCGCGTTTATCGCGGGGAAGACGTGGGCGGTCGGTGGACCGGCGGGTCTGGTGATGCGATCGATCGGGAAGGGGGCGGCGCCGCCGCTCGCCTTCGTCGTCGTCTCGATGACCTTCGCGGGGGCGTTTCTCGTCGGATGGCGATACTGGTTCGCGTCGTCCAAGGACGGCGACGTGAGCGGGAACAAGCGAGGAAACCCTTTGGAATTCATGAATCTCCTCTTCGGTCTCGTCAAGCGATGGTGAGCGATCCGCGCGCGATGGACGCGCGCGCGTATCCGCGGGTGCCGTCGCTGCGCGTCGTCGGCGCGTGAGCGAGACACCACCCGCGAGCGAGACGCCGCTCGCGCGTGCATCGTCGTAGTAATTACACGCAACGCATTCTTTCTCGAGTTCTTACCCGCGTCGTTCCCCGCCTGCGCCTCCCGCGGCTCTCTCTCGCGCGCGTCCCGGTTCGCCCCAGGAGTCGCAACTCCCCGCGCCTCGGGCTCGCCTCCTGGGTCAACTCTGCTCGAAATCGTCATCTTCTCGCGTGCGCGCGCGCGGACGACCGAGGCGGCGATCGGTCGACGCGTGCATCCGCGCGAGCCGTCGCGTCGTCGCGCGCGCGGCGACGCGTCGATCGCGGGAGGGCGTCGTCGAGCGACGCGAGACGCAGATCGAGTTGACGTAGACCTCGAGGTTGACGGAATCGTCGACGGTGAGGGCGTCCGCGCGCGCGATGGCGAGCCGGGGGAAGCGGATCGTCGAGCTCGGCGCGGAGGACGCGAGCGATGGGAGCGATGAGGAGACGTCGTGGGGTGAACAGCCGGCGCACGCGGCGAATCGAGCGGAGAGAAGGGCGGACGCCATGCGCGTGTTGGACCTGCACGCGAACGTCGACGCGAGCGCGGTGAAACAGGCGTATAGGAAACTGGCGCTGAAGCATCATCCGGATAAGCATCGCGATGATCCGGACGCGGAGCGGCGGTTCCGGGAGATTGTTCGCGCGTACGATACGTTGGCGGAGGAGGCGTGCGAAGAGGCAGATTCCTTGAGGGAAGAGTTGCGGGATAAGTTTGAGAGCGCGGCGGACATGCGAGATTTCGCCGCGAGTTTCTTTGAGAGTTTCTTCTTCGGTGGCGCTGGGTTCGACGGCGGACGCAGATCGCGGTTCTCGTCGCGAGGGGACTACGACGACGGGGACGCGAGCAGTCGAGACTACGACGACGAAGACGACGGGGACTCCCTTTCTAGCTTGGATGATTATGACGACGATGACGATGATTACACAGACGACGACGAGGAGTACACGGATTTACATGAGTTTTTCGGAAACGATCCGCCGCCGGGATGGAGCGGGAGAAGCGGTTTCGGCAGTAAGTGGTTCGGACGTTTGAATAATAGTCAAAGGGAGGGTCGCGGCGAGCGCGGCGAGCGCGGCGGGCCCTCCATGACGGATGATCAACTGTTTGAACATCTGGAGCAGATGCGTAAAGAAGCGGCGCGCTACGCCGCCGAGTTAGCCAAGCAAGAAAACGAAGCACGACGGGCGAACGAGCCCCTGGAGAAGCTGCAGCGACCGACGCTCGTCTCTCGCTCGGACAACTCCATCACCCTTAACTTATCTCGCACCAAATCCACCTCTCAGACTTTACCACAAGATAGATGCTGGGAGTTGTCGATGAAGAAAGAGAAGGACCAGTCTTTCTCTGTTCATTCGTCAGTAACGGGTAAAGCGGTCATCACTGTCGACGATTTGGTACCCGGTACCAAGTATTGTTTCAAGTCGAGAGTCGGTCGCGTCGACGAGTCGAGCGGTAAGGTCACCGAGTGGGGACCACATAGCGTAGAAAGTGCGTACGTAACCTCTGGCCGAGCGCCGGTAGCGAATGGTGGAAGGACTAGCGCCAAGGGTGAGACGGGAGAGCCCGTCGTCGAAGCTGGAAAGGGCAAGAAGGCGAAGAAGCGCGCAGCCAAGGAGCAGGCGGAGAAGGAGGAACGTGAGCGGGCCTCCGCCGCGCAAAGAGCGGGCGCGGCGGAGTTGGCAGCCGAGGAAGCGGCGGCGCGCCAAGCCGCGCTTCGAAAAGCCGCCGAAGAAGCCGCCGAGCGAGAAATGGCTGAGATGGAAGCTATTCGGAAACGCGTCCAAGCCGCCAAGAAGCCCGAGGTGAAGGCGGCAGCGTCATCCGGTGAAGGAATCTCAAAGAAAGCAGCTCAGAGAAAGAAGAAGAAGGAACGTGCGAGAGCTGAGGAATTAGCGCGAGAGGCTGAACTTCAGAATAGGTCTGCTCTAGCAGAGACGGACGAGGAGCTCGCGAGACGTTTACAAGCCGAGGAGGATCGCTCCATGTTGAGTCAGAGGCAAACGAGCGCGCCGAAGCCCCCACCGCCGTCGGGCCCCCCACCTTCGTGGGCCGCCGCGCCGGCTATGCGGATGATGGTGAAGAAGGCGGAGCCGAATCAGCAAGCTTTCGTTCGAGCTCAGCCTCTGAGTGGTCCGCTGCCGGGAGCGCAACCGCCGCCTCCGCAGTCAGCGCCCCCGCCCGGCCAAAGTAGAATTCCGACGCCCAGGGCTGGCGATGACGGTCGCTTAGCGCCGCCACTACCGCCCGGACCCCGTCCGCCGACGGCTTACAACGTGGCACCGCCACTTCCGACGGCGCAGAGGCCGCAGGCGTCCTCTCCGCCGCAGAACGGCGGCGCGTGGGGCAGCGTTCAAGGCTCAGGCATCGCCGCGACTAGTACGTGGGGTGAGTCGCACCCGGGTGCGCATATGGCACCGCCGCCGGTACCGCCGACTGCGCCGCCCGTGCACGCTGCGCCGAGTCAGCCCGCCTCGTGGAGTCCGGCGAATAGCAACTGGCAACCGATGGGACAAGGCATGGGCGCGCTACCGGTCGGCGACGTTTTCGCGACTGAATCGCAACTTCCGGCCTCTGGTGGTCTTTTTTCGGGTGGATTGGAGCAGAGTTGGGCGCCGAGCGCGGCACCGCCGCCGCAGAACGCGCAGTGGGTCGAACAGAACTGGCACGCGCCGAATGCGGCTCCCGTTCAACAAGGCGTTCCCGCCGACTGGGGATTGGGCGGTCTGAACGTCAACGCCGATCTCAACCCGGGTTCTTCCAACTGGGGCGGCGCGTTCACCGGAACACCACCGTCCACGACGCCCGGCGTCTGGTCCAACGTGCCGAACGATCTCTCCGTCGACATCGGCCGCATGAATCTCGACGGGAGACCGCAAACCGCCGCGCAACGCAGTCCCGGCACGCCCGAGGGCGATCCGAACCTCATCGACTCCAGTCTTCTGAGTTTCCTAGGCTAGTGTTTTTGAAATGTGTATTTCGTCGCTAGTAATAATACAGGCGCTTTTTCGTTCGCGCACCGCTCGACCGCCTCAAACGACGGCTCGTCTCCTCGAGCAAAACGACGTTTTGTTGTCCCAACTACCGACCGACCACAGACCTTATCGCGCGGCGCGCCGAGGCGCGCGTCCGCTCTCGCCCCGCGCGCCGACGACGGACGCACCGATCGAACGTCCGACGGCGCGCGCGAAGTCCCGCGCGTTCCTCGCCGACGTCGTCGTCGTCGCGCCTTCATCGTGAATCCCATCCGCATCTCGAGATGACGTTGAGTTTCCGACGTCCGCGGTTCGGTAAGGTGTGGGAGCACGGCGCGCGCGTCGATGTCGTCGTCGAGCGCGCGGATGATTTCGACCGTGATCGCGCGTGCGAGTGCGAGATCGCGCTCGTCGTGCAGACGGCGTGGATGCGAGGCGGGAAGACGGTGAGCTTGGGCAAGATTACGTTTCAAGCCGAGCGAGACGACGGGAAATTGTCGTGGTGCGTGCCCGAGGACGTGCCGAGCGGGGAGTACGTATTGCGAGCGCACGTGCCAGGGGCGAAACCGCCGATCGAGACGGCGACGAGGGTGATGGTGGCGGAGAGAATCAGAGTGTCGAGGACGAGCGCGGGCGAGGCGCTCGCGACGTGGGACGCGAGAGCGGTGCCCGCGGATTACTCAAAGGAGGATGGATGGAAGCTCGCGATCGATATCGTGCCGACAGTGGGTGAGGGCGAAGACGTGAACGCGATCGTCTCGCAGGCGTTCATTCTCGCCGCCGAGAGTGGTCTGAAGACGCACACGAAGGACGGGACGCGGATTTTGTGCGATATTTCAGACGAAGAGTTGGAGACGAAGAGTAAAATTTTACGTCTTCTTCCGAATCGCGAGTGTCAGGTGGCGTTGTGCGCGTTCGGCGACGAATCGGAGGCGATGCCGGATTACTTGACGTCCAAGGTACCGATCGACATGTCGCGCACCGCTTTGGAAATCGTCGGCGGCGGTTATCCGTCGCAGACAACGTCGGCGAGATGCGTACACTCCGCCGATGGGTTTTACGTGAGAAACGCTCCGCCAAAGAGCTCGGATAAAAAGGCGGACGCTGAAGAATTGAAGGATGTCACGAATATCGGGGACAGAACGAACACCGAGCGGGTTGAAACTAGTTTAGGATGTTGGGGAATTGCGGAGAGCGCGGATGGTTGGCGACAAGAATCGGGTGTGAATGTGTTGATCGTTCGGTCGGATGATTTCACACCCATTTTCGAGCGCACATGGGACACGAGTGGAGGCGCGCGTCGGTCAAAAGATATCGAGTTGGCTCTACAATCGTTCATGAAGGCGTTCTTCGAAGGCGGCGCTGTTGATGTCGCCCGCAAGAGCGTGCCAGAACATTTTCTTTACATCACGACGTGTGGTCAGTGGAGCGGTGGAGCAACAAAGATCTGCGAAAAGGTTGCAAAGACAATGCAACTCGTGCTCGTTGGCATCTTAGGATCGGATGAGAATGATAGTTTGGCAGGAGCAAGCATTCAGAGAGCGCTCGCAGCACCGGACAAACCTTTGGCGCTCGCCGCCTTGTCTTACGGAAACGCGAAGAAAAACGTACATACGTGGATGCATGTAGCCGAACCAAAAGCGAAAGCTAGCATACGGGTGAAATTGAGTTTTGCTAACGGTGCGTGGTACCCAACCCTCGTACAACGCGGATCAGTCGAGGAGAAAGCCGACTGGTGCGTTCCATGGGAAGCGTACGGCGAAGAGGGTTGGTCAGTCATCACCACGGATGCACGCGTGGAGCGATACGCACAGTTGATAAGCGACGTTAGACACATGATTTTTGCGAACGATGGGGAGGCGCGCGTGAGCGTGTACAACTTGGTGTGTGTGCTCATTCAATACATCATGCGTCAAGGCGGCGATAAGTCTCTAGTGCCGACGGTAAACATGCTTCTGGTTGAAATCATTCTCTCTCGCGGTGCTTTAGCTGCTGTAGAGTGTGTTAACGCCGGTGCGATCGAGTACATTGTAGATCGAGTCATCGAAAGTGTGCGCGACGACGGCAGTCACGAGAAGCTCGAGGTATTGGACAAGGCGTACATGAAATCGCTTCTCAAATTATTGACTTGTGATGATTTCGCCATGTATGCGGAAGGTATCAGACGAGGCGCACTCGAAGCAGTGCTACGCGTCATACACGCATTTTGGAAAGGAAGTTCCGCGTACTTTGACAGTTACTCTCAGCAAATGGTTTCTCGACTCGCCGAGCACGTGGCGCTCACCGACTTGGCGGTGGTTCCCATGGTTCTGAAAAGCGGTGGCACCATGTCTCCATTCACGACGATCAGGTCTAATTTGACGTGCACGTCTCAACATTCGTCTTCGGTGTCCGGTCAAGTGTACTTCCTTGACGTAGAGATGACCGATGGTCAAGATGGTCTGATTGAACTTCCGAAAAAGTCGCGACGGGGCGTAGATGATGCGGCTGTCATGACGCCTGCGCAAAAAATCCTACTGGCGTATGACGAAATATGGGAGGGTGGCGAAAGTCCTGATAAAGATGGCGACAAAGACTGGACGCTTCTGGACTCGAGCAATGACAAAACACCTGAAAATGAACGCCCGAACGACGACGCGCTGCTGACTCCCGAGCCGCTCAAGCGCACCGCATCCGTCGAAAGCGCCGGCTCGGAACAAATGTACGACGGTATCGTCATTCTGAGCGCTAAAGACGCTAATTGGAACGTACACACCGCGATGATACGTCAAGCTCCTCGGTTGATGTGGCGAGCTCGCGAGCGAGGGGCGCGAGCTGTAGTGTTTGCCTGGCCGAGCCGGTCGCCCACGTGCGTTCCCATTCAACCGTTACTTTCGAGTCCAAACTTTGACAACGTGACCAATATTCCTAGTTTTGTGGTCGACGCCGACTCACTGTCTTCGATTTCTGATGAGTGCGAGCTTTACATACAATTACCGCCGGATGGTGTCGTAGGCGCGGCAGAATTATTAGCGTCGCGCATAGGCAATAGTCTTCGGGATGCGTGCGCGGATCGTCCGCCGGGCATGCGCAACTGTGAGACACCCCCCATCGCGGGACGTTTCCGCGGTCGATTCAAGCCCACCGACGCGCAGATGCTCTTGCCTCTTGAAGAACCCAAATCTCCGGAACCTCCGTCTTCTTCTACTGGCGAAGGATTCGCCGCGGCGCTGATTCGCAGGGTAACGTTTACGCAGAGCGATTCCGCCAAGGACGAAAACGGCGAGAACGGCGACGACATCGAAGCGCAGAGACGTGAGGCGGAGTTGGCTTCGCTTAAAAGTTTGGGAGAGAAAGTCTCGGCGCCACTGATGGATGAAAATTCCCACCTCGATTCCTGGAGAAGCGCGAGTTTACGAGGCGTGTCTAGGTGGACCGAGGCGATGCGGCTCGTCTCCGCGCTCGGTGATCACGGGTTACCCCTTCTGAAGGCTGCGTACTCGAAAGATCGCGACGACAACACGCCGGTTCGGATATTGAGCATAGATGGCGGTGGTATGCGCGGCATCGGAACGCTCGTCATGCTCGACCGCATTCTCAAGGCGACGAACAATTGGTGCGTCGGCGACTGTTTCGATCTCATCGTGGGGACGTCGACGGGCGGCATCATCGCGGTCGGCGCGGGTCTGTTGCGCATGAGCACGGATGAATTGAACGAACTTTACGTCAAGATGGGGAATGAAATCTTCCCGAAGAAAGCGGATTCATACATGACGCATCTGTACAATCAGACGACAAAGTTTTACCAGCGAGGCCGCGACGAAGCGAAAAACTTTGAAACGATGCTGCGTAAGGCGCTGCGAGAAGAGGCGGACGAACCCCTGTACACGATCGCATCCCATCCTCGATGGTACTCGTCTCGCTCGCCTCCACCGCACGTGTGTCTGGTATCACATCTCGTCAGTCGCTCCCCGGCGACGACGTTTTTGATGCGTTCGTACAAGAACGACGGACGCGGTCGAGGCCATCTCGGGCACCTACCGGGCGAACACCGCGCGAGTCTGTTGAACTCGGTTCGCGCGACGACGGCGGCACCGTGGTTCTTGGAAGAGCTTCGCGTGCGCAAACGCATCGGTGGCACGGGGGGATACGACAACGACCGAGACTCGGAACCGTATCGTTCGGAAGACGTGAACAGTCCGTCGAGAAAGGAACCGCCACAAACCGACGAGCGCAGCCGCGACGCCCAGACGGAACCAAAGGACGTCAACGCCGAGATTCGACTCATCGATGGCGCCATCGCGAGCAACAATCCCACCGCCGTCGCCGTGTTCGAGGCTCGGCGACTGTTTTCGAAATCTCGTCCACTGTGCGTCGTGTCTCTGGGCACTGGCGCGGCGGTGCCGAATTCGCGCGACGCTCGCCTCTCGGGTTTCCCCGCCTGGCTCGACAACACCATCCACGCCTCGTGCGACGTCAACCAAGTCGACGCCACCATCCGTCACTTACTCGGCGCGAACGACGCGTACTATAGATTCCAACCGACCGCCGATATCTTTGGATGCGAGCTCAACGACACCACCGAGCGCACCGCCGACGAGCTCAAACGCGCCGCCGCCGCGTACATGGACGCCGTCGAGTGTCAAGTTCGCGAGGTCGCCGACGCCCTCACGCGCGGACGTTCGCCTCGAGACGACACCGACGCCGACACCGACGTCGCCTCCTCCGTGTCCGACGACACCTAGTCTTGTTTGTAATTTTCCATCTTTGCCGTCTTCGGCCAGCCGTTGTCCGTTAATCGAAAACGAACGCATCTTGACACTCGGGCGCGCGCGGCGCGCGTGCGACGCGAGCGGTCATGCTCTCGCTCATAAAGAAAAAGGTGTCGGATAATCTCGTCCCGTCCACCATCGCGTCGTCGTTTCGATCGACGCGCGGTGCGTGTTTACAATCGTCGGGCGCGCTCTCGTTGGACAAGAGCGCGGGCGCCGTGCGCGCGCTCGCGCTGTTTGAATACGCCCCGGGGGACGTGCGATTGATCGGAGGATGTGCGGACGGTGGTCTTCGCGCGTGGAGCACGAACACGGGGGCGTTGACGTCGCAGGTGAGAGCGTACGAGACGGACGTCGTGGCGTTGGCGCTCTCGCGAGACGGACGGAATTTGCACAGCGCGAGCGCGAGCGGGCAGGTGACGACGCGCGACGGCGAGACTGGGACGATTTTAGCGGAATACGAAGGCCCGGATGGCACGCCAGTGCGGTGTCTGTGCGTGTTGGAGGGTGGGCAGGTGGTGGGTGGCGACGACGCGGGACGCGTCTTCGTGTGGAATGAACGCGAGGCGTACCCGACGTGGAGATTTACGACGCAAGACGCGGGTGCGACGTCCACGGCGGCGAGTGGGAAGAAGAATTCGGCGCCACCGGAGCGCGTGAACGCGATCGCGGCGTGGACGGAGCGTTCGACGGGGCAAGAGTTTGTGGTGAGCGGGAACGAGCGCGGAATTTTAAAACTTTGGCAGCTGCACGTAGGCAGAGCGGTGGCGCAGTTCGGCGTCGAAGAGGGCGGTCATCGCGGGGCGATACTCGCCATCTGCGTCAATGACGGCGTAATTGTGACCACCGGCGCCGACGCGCGCGTCTTGGCGTGGTACATCAACGCCGACGGCGAATTGTTAGGTCCGCCCGAGGAATTGAACGTCGGCGGCCATCACGCGGGCGCCGTTCGAGTCGTCGTCAACATATCGCCCGGGGTGATATGCACGGGAGGTGCCGATCAACGAGCGCTCATATGGGGCGTCAGATCGCGCACCGTGATGTTCGAGTGCCCGAGCACAAAGATGGGCGCGGTAGAATCGCTTCTGTTTGACTCGTCAGGCGTATTGTACACGGGGTGCACGCACTCCGCCATCGCGCGGTGGGAGTTACCCGAGGGCGACAGTTTGAGTCCTCACGCGCACGACGAACGACCTCTGCTGATGCGAAACCTGAGTTCGGATGACTTCGAGCCTTGGCAGAGCGAACCCGAGCCTCGTACGGCGCCAGAAGCGCCAGCGCCTCCCGCGTACGTGTACAAGGCGGTGTCGGAGGACACGCACAGGGAACTCGCCGAGACGCGGAAACGACTGCAGGCGACGCAAACCGAATGCGAAAAACTTCGTGAGTCGCTGGGCGCGCACGACTTTCGCGTCTCTAACCTAGAGAAGGATTTGAAGTCGACACGAAAATCTTTGGCGGCGGCAAAGGAAGAAAATAAAAAGCTCAAGACGGCAGCGGAGGCGCCTCTTGAAAAATCTCCCGACGCCGCCGCGGAGGTTGAATCTTTGCGCAAAAATTGCGAAAAGATGGAGACGATCGCGCGAAAGCAGAAGACGAAACTAGATGAGCTCAAGAGTGAGTTGAAAGCGAGCGGTGCGGCTCGCGAGGAGGCTTCGAAAGAGGCGAGAGACGCGCTCGAAAAGAAGAATGAAGAATTGGACGAGCTTAGGCGAACGCTGGCCGACGCGCGAAAAGAGCTCGAAGAATCGCGCGCCGCCACCAGCGGTGATAGCCTGAACGTCGAAGAGATGATGGCCGCGGCAGAGAAAGCGTTATTAAGTCCGCAACCCGCGGATGGGGAACCATCGCAGGAGGTCATGCGAGAGTTGCACAGTCTCCAAGAGGAGTTGCACACGGCTAAGCAAGACGCCAACGCGGCGGAGCAAAATGCGTCCAAGTTGCGCGAAGAGTTGGACACCCTGTCCGCGACCGTTCGGGCTCTCGAAGAGGAGAAATCGGAAGCCGCTCGCAAACGCGATGAAATCGCTGAACTCTTAGACATTAACGAACAGGCTCGTCAGACGCTTCAGAGCACGGTGGACGAAATCGGCAAGGAGCGCGACGAAATCACAACCAGATTGCAAGAGCGAGTGGATGAAATCGCGCAACTGGAATCTAAACTTGACGATGCGAATGCAGCCTCGCAGAAGACCTCCGACGCCGATGAAAGATTGCAGGCGCAGGAGGCGGAGCTCGCGAGCTTGCGCGAGAAGCTGCAGTCGACGGAGAGCGCGATGTCGGCGCTGAGTGCGGACAACGAGACTTTGCAACAAAAGGCGTCGGCGACGGATGAGTTGGACACGCTTAGGGATGACATCGCGAAGAAGGCTTCGAGCATCGAGAGTTTGGAGGGCCAGGTGAAGCAGATGAAG
>Ga0181589_10001377_pt1 | contig 18799 bp, 18 predicted proteins | sample 071ome_25_FD_132444 | JGI IMG/M metagenome (GOLD analysis project Ga0181589, IMG submission 132444) | Coastal salt marsh microbial communities from the Groves Creek Marsh, Skidaway Island, Georgia - 071410BT metaG (megahit assembly) | ecosystem: Environmental > Aquatic > Marine > Intertidal...
GCATCACCGACGGGCTGCTCTTTGCTCTTACTCCAAAGTAGAGTTCTGGCGCTAAAATAAAAAAGGCCAGGCGGCAATGCCGGCCGGCCTTTCCTTGAACATTAGTATTCCTAGGCGGCTTTGAATTCCGCCAGCAGGTTGGAAACCGTCTCGGCTTCAAGTCCATCAAAGCCGATTGTAAGACGATCCAGCACGCCGTCATACCGTTCCTTCATGGCCGCAACGATATCTTTGGGTTCCCCCACCGTGGCGAAGGCATCAAGGATATCATCTTCAATCAGCGTACCCATTTCTTCCCATTGGCCCGCTTTGGACATGCGGTTCAGTTCGGGCTGCAGATCATTCCAGCCATGAGCCTCCAGCACGCCTTTATAAGCTGGGGTGGAGCCATAAAAGGCAATGCGTTCCTGCGTTGCCTTTTTATTGCGGTTGTATTGCTCTTCGGTTTCGCCTGTCACGACAAAGGCAGGGTATGACAGCTCGAAGTCTTCCCGCTTGCGGCCGGCTGCCTTGAGGGTTTCCTCAACGACCGGCATCGTTACTTCCTTGATGTATTTAGCCGTCGAGAAGGAATGAACAATCAGACCATCGGCTACTTCGGCAGCCGTTTTGGTCATGCCGGGGCCAACAGCGGCAAGGAACACGCGAGGGCGCCCATGCTCAATATTCAGAGGTGTAAAGACTGGCGTCATGAGCGAGTGCTGGTAAAACTCACCCCGGAAATCGAGCGGCTTACCGTCGTGCCAGCAATCCCAGATCGCGTGCATGGCCTGGATCATTTCTTTCATCCGCGCTGCGGGATGGGACCACTCCATGGAAAAGCGCTTGCGAATATGCGGGCGGATTTGCGAGCCCAGACCCAGAATAAAACGCCCTTCAGAATAGGCGTTCAGGTCGTGGCCCAGATTGGCCAACAACATCGGATTGCGGGCAAACGCCACAGCAATGGACGTCATCAGGTCAATTTTGGACGTATGTTCCGCTGCAATCGCCAGCGGCAAAAACGGGTCATGCGATGTCTCTGCCGTCATGCCGCCATCATAACCAATAGCCTCCAGCCATTCAGCACGAGCCTTCACATCATTCATGTTGACGGGAATGCCGCCATCTACCTTGAGCATTATCGTTCCTTCAGTTTTCTTCAGTTGGGGGGATGACCAGGTTAAAGCACCTGGCTGTTATGGTCTTTCCAATAGGGTTCGCGTAACACACGCTTGAGGATCTTGCCAGAGCCTGTACGCGGAATGTCTTCCATAAAGTCCAGCGAGCGCGGAATTTTATAGCTCGCAAGATGTTCACGGCAGAAGGCATCGACAGTAGCCTCCGTCAACCCGGCGCCCGGGCGTGGCACGACAACGGCATGGACGCTTTCTCCCCATTCTTCGCTGGGAATACCAAAGACGGCGGCATCCAGAATGTCTGGGTGATGCTCCAGGGCATCCTCAATTTCCGCCGGGTAGATATTCATGCCACCGGAGATGATCATGTCCTTCTTCCGGTCGCAGATATAATAGAAGCCTTCTTCATCGAAATAGGCGATATCACCCACTGTCTGCATGTCGCCAAGGCTGTCTTCGTCGAACTTTTCCTGCGCCTTGTGATAGGTGGTGAACACCGTTTCACCGCGCACATACAGCTCGCCCTGGACATTGGGTTCGGTAATCACGTTGCGGTCTTCGTCGATCAGGAAAATTTCCACGCCAGGCACGGGCTTGCCGCAGGACCCGGGCTTGGAAAGCTGATGGTCCGGATAGAGCACCGTATTCACACCCAGTTCTGTTGAGCCATAGACTTCATACAGCGAGCTTTGCGGGAAGATTTCCACATAGGCTTTCTTGAGCGCATAGGACCACGGCGCTGCATTGGCGATCATCACATGCATGGATGAAACGTCATATTTCGCCAGAATTTCAGGGTCCAGATTACAGATACGGCGGATCGGCGTGGGGGCCGAGAAGGTCGACGTGATCTTGTATTTGTCCCACAGGCGCAGCCAATCTTCTGCCTCAAAATGGCGCTGCAGCACAATCGTCTGCCCTATCAGCAGGCCAATAGCCATGAAGGAGGCCGGGCCGGAATGATAAAGCGGCCCTGTGGGCATGTAGATATCATCTGGCGTGTAGCCGATATCGGCAATCCACATATTTACCTGCGCCGGGTTGCCCGAATTCTCGCGCACCGCGCCCTTGGGGCGCCCGGTGGTGCCAGAGGTGTAGATCATGGATGTCGGCGCCCCGACCACCAGCTCAAACGGGATCGTCTCTGGCGAGGCTGCCTCGACAAGCTCATGCAGGCTCAGCATGTCTTTACCCGGCTCGCCGTCATAAATCAGGATCGCCTTGATCTTAGGAATATCGGCCCGGATTTCCTCCAGCAGAGGGGCGAATTCAGCATCGGCGACAATATATTCAGAGTCTGAATTATCGATGATGTAAGCCGCTTCTTCTGCGGACAGACGATAATTCAGCGGCACCGCCACCGCGCCAATCTTGCGCATGGCCTGCATGCTCGCGACAATCCATTGCGAGTTGCGCCCGCACCAAATGGCTTTGGTGCCACGCTCCAGCCCCAGCCCCTGAAGGGCGCGGCCCAGTCGGTTAGACTGCTCTTCCAATTCGGCAAATGTCCAGGACAGCACGGTGCCGTCCGGGCGGTCATCAATAACGGCTGTTTTCTCACCGGCCATGCCCGCAACCAATGTTAGCGGATCTGCATCCAACATTGTGCTCATGCTATGTCCCCTTCAAATCTTCTCCTGAAGAAATTGATAGCAGAGACAAAACCAACGATGAAACGACAAATAGGCAGGACGCGCTATTCTACGCGGCGCGGGCGGCCTTTTTGCGGGCGTTTTCGGTCAGGTGCTTCTTGCGCAGGCGGATGGAATCCGGCGTTACCTCGACCAGTTCATCGTCTTCGATGAACTCCAGCGCATATTCCAGCGTCACCGGGATGGGCGGAGTCAGGATCAGATTTTCGTCGGAGCCCGCAGCACGAATATTCGTCAGCTGCTTACCTTTGATGGGGTTTACGGCCAGATCATTGTCGCGGCTGTTAATGCCGATTATCATGCCCTCATAAACCTCGGTGGCATGGCCAATGAACAAGCGCCCTCGTTCCTGCAGGTTAAACAGGGAATAGGCGAGCGACTTGCCGGGCACCATGGAGATCAGCACGCCATTGATGCGGCTGCCGACCAAGCCTTGGGCACGCGGGCCATAATGGTCGAAGCTGTGATAAATCAAACCCGTACCCGAGGTAGCCGTCATGAATTCAGACCGGAAACCAATCAGCCCGCGGGTGGGGATCATATAGTCCAGCCGCACACGACTCTGCTGGTCGGGGACCATGTCTTTTAGCTCACCCTTGCGTTCGCCGATCTTTTCCATCACCGAGCCCTGATGGTCTTCTTCCACGTCAAGCGTCAGGCTTTCCCACGGCTCCATAATCTGGCCGTCTTCTTCCTTCATGATCACTTCAGGGCGGGACACGCCAAGCTCGTAGCCTTCACGACGCATGGTCTCGATCAGGATCGCAAGATGCAACTCACCACGGCCAGAGACCTTGAAGCGATTTGGGTCTTCGGTGTCTTCCACCCGCAACGCAACATTATGGATAAGTTCTTCTTCCAGCCGTTCGCGCAATTTGCGGCTGGTGACGAACTTGCCTTCGCGACCCGCAAACGGCGAATCATTGACTAGGAAATTCATGGAGATCGTCGGTTCATCAACAACCAGTGGCTCCATCGCCTCTGGATATTCGGGATCGCAAACCGTGTCGGAAATCGACAGACCATCAATACCGGTAAAGGCGATGATCTGCCCTGCCTGTGCCTCTTCCATCTCGACCTTCTCAAGCCCGTGAAAACCCATAATCTGCAGCATACGGCCCGAGCGGCTTTCGCCATCGGCACCAACAACCGTCACGCGGCTATTCTTCGCCACCGTGCCGCGCTGAACCCGGCCAATGCCGATAACGCCCACATAGGATGAATAGTTCAGCGAGGTAACCTGCAGGCGGAACGGGCCATCCAGGTCGACATCCGGGACGGGCACATTGTCCACGATCGACTGGAACAGCGGCATCATATCCTTGGCATGGTCGACCGGGTCATGACCCGCCCAACCCTGAATGGCAGAGGCATAGATCACCGGAAAGTCCAGCTGTTCTTCAGTAGCGCCGAGGCGGTCGAACAGGTCAAAGGTCTGATCAACAGCCCAGTCCGGCCGCGCGCCGGTGCGGTCCACCTTGTTGACCACCACGATGGGGCGCAGGCCGCGTTCCAGCGCCTTCATGGTTACAAAGCGTGTTTGCGGCATGGGGCCTTCTGCGGCATCAACCAGCAACAACACGGAATCAACCATGGAGAGGATACGTTCCACTTCGCCGCCAAAGTCGGCATGGCCTGGTGTGTCGACGATGTTGATGCGCCAGTCTTCATCACCGTTTTCACCAGACCAGCGAATGGCCGTATTCTTCGACAGGATGGTAATACCGCGTTCACGTTCCAGATCGTTGGAATCCATCACACGTTCCTGCTGCTCGCCCCGGTCCACAAGGGTACCGGACTGGCGCAACAGCTGGTCCACCAGCGTTGTCTTGCCGTGGTCTACATGGGCGATAATTGCGACATTGCGTAGCTTGGAGATCTGGTCGGTCATTGCTTTAGCCATCCTGAATTTGGGGCGGCTTATAGAAGCAATCCAATCTGGTGGCTACTGCAATTTTTGCAGCCTAGAGGCGCGGGGTAACAAGGCTAGGCCTCGGTCATCGGCAGATTATACAGCTCAGCAAATTTGCGCATATCGCCATAGTCAGAAAAGCGCTTGATTTTGCCACCGCTCAGCTCGAACACACCAGACAGGTTCATGACAGCTAACTCATTGTCATCCTTGTCGTAATGCTTGTCGACGCGTTCTACAAACACGTGGTTGCCGGTGGCCAGCATATTGGTCGCGCGCGAGACGACTTTCACCACACCTTCGCTGGAATCCGGGTCCGGGAACAGGGCATCGAGAATGGCCTGCTTTCCCTTGATGGGTTCAATGCCGGAGAAGTCGATGGTCCCATTATAGGCCATATAAAGGTTATAGGCGTCCCAGTAATGGCGCTTGGTCCCGCCTTCCATCCCCAGGAAGAAGGCAATAATGATCCGTTCGTTGACGCGTTCAGCCTGATCCACCGTGGTCTCCGTATGCTTTATTGTGGTTGGCACCTCTTGTCGCAAAAATGAGCGCCCTTCGCTATAGAATTTCACCATAGACAAGTGCGCGCGGGCACGCTTTAGTGTCACAAATTTTGAATCTGCGGCAGGGGAGTACGCAACATGGAAGCCAATTTCGACCTGACGGGCAAAGTCGCCCTTGTGACCGGCGGCAGCCGCGGCCTGGGCAAACAAATGATCCTCGCCTTCGCTGAAGCCGGCGCCGATGTTATTATCGCCAGCCGCAAGCTCGATTCTTGTGAAGAACTGGCCGCCGAAGTACGCGGACGTTTTGGTCGCAAGGCCATGCCCATCGCCGTCAATGTCTCGAACTGGGACGACATGGACAATTTGGCAGAAGCGGCCCTGGCCGAATTCGGCCGCGTCGATATCCTCGTCAACAATGCGGGCATGTCGCCACTGTATGAGAACATCACCGATGTCACCGAAGCGCTATACGACAAAGTGCTCGACGTGAACCTGAAAGGCCCGTTCCGCCTCACCGCCCTGCTGGGCACCAAGATGGCAGAAGGCGACGGCGGCACCATCATCAATGTGTCTTCCATTGCCTCGACGCATCCGTCCCCTGACGTGATTCCCTATGCAGCCGCCAAGGCGGGCCTGAATGCGATGACGAAAGCCTATGCCACCGGCCTGGGTCCGAACGTGCGGGTAAATTGCATTGTCTGCGGCATGTTCCTGACCGATATCTCCAAGGCCTGGGACATGGATGCGACCATGGTGCGCGCCAAGGAGCGTTTCGACCTGGAGCGCCCCGGCAACCCGGAAGAAATTGTTGGCACGGCCATGTACCTGGCATCAGATGCGTCCAGCTACACGACGGGCACGCTCATTACCGTTGATGGTGGCCGCCACTAAGTAGCCAGTTTCTGATCAGGGACTGCCTGCCCCTGCGAAGGGCGCGGTGGTTGTTAACAACCGCGCTGTCGGCGTGGCACGGCATTCGTCCGGGTCTGTCACTTCTGACGTTAAGACATATAGCGTCTTGCCATCGTCGCCTCCCAGGGCACAGGCAATGGCCAGCTGTTCGGTCGCGAATTTGTGTGTGATTTCACCCCCTTCGGCCACCCGCATGACCTCCCGCGTATAGGGGGAGCACACCCAGATACCGCCTTCAACATCAAGGCAGATGCCGTCAGGCACCGACTCACCCGGCAGATCTGCCCAGATGCGTCGGTTGGACAGGTCGCCATTGGCATCAATATCGAACGCCGTAAGGTGCCCGGCGAAACTCTCACCCACCACCAATGTTTTGCCATCCTGGGTGATGATCGCCCCATTGGGAAAGTTCAGCTCGTTCGCAACAATGCGGGCAGCACCGTCGGGTTCCACACAGACCAGATTGGCGGTCGTGGCCTCTGACCCACCATGCAAATCGTAGCCAAAATTACCCACATAGGCGCGGCCCTGCGCGTCGACGACCATGTCGTTACAATCCCACCCCGCCATCGCAGACAGGTCGGCGTGCTCGTGCAGTGTTGTACCATCAAAGCGCATCAGCTTGCGATCGGTCATGGAGACAACCAGCATGTCACCATTGGGTAGCCACCCAAGCCCGGACGGCAGGTTCGGCACATGAACAACATCCGTCACGCTGCCATCTGCCGCCACCCGCAACACCTTTTCAGCATGCATGTCGGAGAAGTAAATCGCGCCGTCGTGCCAACGCGGGCCTTCACCAAAACACAGAGTATCGAGGATTATTGTTGTTTCCATCGCTTGCTCCTATCTGACCTGGCCACCATCGACAACCATGACCTCGCCAGTCAGGAAGCTGGCTTTCTTTGAAGAGGCAAAAACGACAGCGTCTGCAATCTCTTCCACCGTCCCAAAGCGCTTCAGGGCCACTTCCCGGTCGATCCACTTGCCGAAATATTCCGGGTTCGCGGCTACAATGCTTTCCCAATTGCCGCCGGGGAACAGGATGTTGCCAGGGGCAACCGTGTTAACACGAATATTCTCGGCGCCAACCTGGCGGGCCATTTCTCGCGTTACATGGTTCAGTGCCGCTTTAGAGGCTGCATAGGGTAGTGAGGTGCCAATAGCATCAACCCCGGCGATGGATGAGATGAAGGTCAGGCTCGGGTGGCCACGCGTTTCTGCATCGCGCGCCAACATGCGCTTGAAGGCCTCACGCGCCAGAAACATCGAGCCTGTCAGGTTCTGCAGAATATCCCCGTCCCACTCTTCATCGCTGACATCAAAACCCGGTTTTGCTGTGCCGATACCGACATTGGCAATCACATGATCAATGGGCCCCAGGGCCTCAGCAGCGGCATCCAGCGCGGCACAAATATCAGCCGTCGCCGTCATATCCCCCGCCTGGCGAAAGATGCGGTCAGCCCCATAGGTTTCAGCCAAGGTGTCGGCAGCCTCTAGCAGTGGCTCAGGGCTACGGCCCGTCAACGCGACTTTTGCGCCTTCCGCCAAAAAGCTTTCTGCAATGGCGTAACCAATGCCACGCGATGCGCCTGCCACAAAAGCCACATTATCCTGCAAACCCAGATCCATCTTGCCCCTCCGTGCGGTGTCCTGATTGTTGCAAGCAGCCTAGGCGGTCAGCCCAACACCTGCCAATCGAAAAACCGTCACTGGGCCTAATTCGTTCATTCGTGCATGTAACGTGTTGTCCCTGCAGGCGCGCTGGCCTACATTTCTTGGCCAACCATTCAACAATGACGTCAAGAGGAACAGCATGGCTCCCAAACAACGTATTTCGATCACCCTGCCGGGTGGCCCGACCGTACAGGACACTATCGACCGCGTGAAATGGGCCGATGCCAATGGTTATGACGATGCCTGGTGGGGCGACGGCGGCGCACCGGATGCGCTGACAACAACAGCGGCCTTGGCCGCCCACACCGACCGCCTGCGCATCGGTGTTGCAGTGACACCTGTGTTTACCCGCACGCCTGCCGTGCTGGCCGCAACCGCCAGCGCCCTCGGCCAGGTTCTGCCGGGCCGGTTTGTGATGGGCCTGGGTGCATCCAGCCAGAACATGATGGACGGCTGGCATGGTGTGCCGCTGGAGAAACCCCTGACCCGTGTGAAGGAAACCGCCATTATGGTGCGTTCCATGCTGGCGGGCGAGAAATCTGACTTCGACCTCGAAACCCTGCACAGCCATAATTACCGCCAGATGCCGTTGGAACACCCGGTGCCCATCTATATTGCGGCCCTGCGTTCCAAAATGGTGGAAATGGCCGCCGAAGTTGGCGACGGCGTTGTCTTTAACCTGTGGCCCATGGGTGCCCTGCCGAAGATGATTGAACATGTCCATATCGGTGCAGAACACGCCGGCAAGAAGGGTGAAGAGGTCGAAGTCGTAAACCGCCACATGGTGCTGGTGACCGACGACAAGGAAGCCGCCCGCGCCAAGTTCCGCGCTGCTTTCGCACCGTATTATGCCACGCCTGTTTACAACGCCTTTTTGGCCTGGGCCGGTTATGAAGACGAAGCCGCCCAGATCCGCGAAGGCTGGGCCGAACGCGACCGCGAGAAGACAACGTCGGCCATCTCAGATGATCTGGTGCATGAAATCGGCATTATCGGCAGTGAAGACGAAGTCCGCGAGCGGCTGCAATGGTGCGCCAAGACGGGCATTCACACCCACATTATTGCGCCGCTGGGCGGTGCCACGCCGGAAGAAGCGCAGCGCACCATGGAAGCCTGCACCCCGGACAAGCTGAAGCTTTAGGAGACCATGATGGCCAAAATGGCTATTGAAGAATTGCTCGAGATTGAAGAGATCAAGAACCTGCGGATGCTCTATTCCCACTATTATGATGGGGTGGAAGTTGAAAAGCTGGTGGACCTGTTCACCGACGACGCCATCTGTGAATTCGGTCCCAATTTTGGCGGCGACTGGGTCGGCAAGGAAACCATCCGTGCCAATTACGACAAGTTCGCCCGCGACGAAGGTGAAATTCATTCCGTGATGCATGCGACCACGAACCCGTGGATCCGGCTGATTGATGAAGACACCGCCTATGGCCGCTGGTATTTGCTCGACATCATTACCGACCCGGAGCGGGAAAACCCGTTGGGCCTGTTTGGTATCTATGATGATGTCTACAAGAAGATCGATGGCGACTGGAAAATCCACCGCACGCGGATCGACTTCCTGTGGCCACAGCGCGACTTCACCGGTATCCGCGAGGATGTTCACGCTTAACATCCACCGCCCACCCGGGCCATGACGTCCACGAACGACGTACCACCGAGATTTAGAGAAAGAGACAGACTATGGAATTTGCGCAGAGTGAAAGAAGCATCGAATTCAAAGCCAGGGTCGTAGATTTCATGAATGATCATGTCTACCCGGTAAACAAACACTATTTGGAAGTGGCCCACAGTGATCGTCGCAACGACGCCGACGCCTTGGCCTTTATCGACGATCTGCGCGCTAAAGCCAAAGAACAAGGTCTATGGAACCTGTTCTTTCCGCACCTGCGGGACGATGAACCTGGCACCGGGCTAACCAACTTCGAGTTCGCACCCATCGCCGAAGAGATGGCCAAGCTGCCCTGGGCGTCGCAAGTATTCAACTGCAATGCGCCCGTTACCGGCAACATGGAGTTGCTCGGCGCCGCGGCCAATGAGGCACAACGGCAAAAGTGGCTGCGACCCCTGCTGGAAGGTGATTGCTATTCCTGTTTCGCTGCCACGGAACCGGAGGTGGCCTCGTCCGACGCCACGAATTACCAGACCAGTATTGTGCGCGATGGCGACGACTATGTGGTGAACGGCCGTAAGTGGTTCATTTCCTTGTCTAGGCATCCGAAATGCCGGTTCATGATCCTGATGGGGAAAACCAACCCTGAAAACCCCAATCGCCATCAGCAGCACGGTGTCATCATAATTCCGTTGGATACACCCGGCGTTCAGATTCTTCAGGATACTTCCGTGATGAACAGCTACCACATTGGCGGGCATCCTGAGATTCTATTGGAAAATGTGCGCGTGCCTGCTGAAAACCTGCTGGGCGAACAAGGCGAAGGCTTTGCGATTATGCAGAAGCGCATGGGGCCTGGCCGCATCCACTACGGCATGCGTTGCGTGGGGATGGCAGAGGTGGCACTTGGCCTGTTGATGTCTCGGGCGAAGGAACGCGTTGCCTTTGGCAAACACCTGCATGAACACGGCAGTGTTGCCAACGATATCGGCCGCTCCAGAATTGAGATAGACCAGGCCAGGCTCTTGTGCATGCACACGGCCAAGGCGCTGGATGAGAAGGGTCCTAAAGGCGCACGCAAAGAGATCGCGATGCTGAAAATCGTCGGTACCGAATTGCTGCAAAATGTTTCCGAGCGAGCCTTGCGTGTGCACGGTGCCATGGGCGTATCCAACCAGACACCGCTGGCCAGCCTGCTTGGGTTAGGCATGCATTTGAGTATTGCGGATGGTCCCAGTGAAGTACATTTGCCGGGCATCGCGAAAATGGAACTCCGCAGCCACGATCCTGCTGATTTCGAGAAGTTCTACGATATTCCTGAGCGTTAAGGTCTCGCGTTAAAGGGAAGTTAACACCTTCATTCAGGTGAACCTTAACAACAGGTGATTGTGGATGCCTAGCTCCGCTTTTTTCTGGGAGCAGATGTTCGGCTTTTTACCCAAAGCGGTCAAAGAGGCCTGATTGTGTTCGATCCAGAGCCACGGATCCGCCCAGCTGTGAATCAACACAATAAGCGCTGGTAGTTGGTAAGAGCGGGTGTTATTACGCGCGCGCTCATAACCGTTCTCTATTCAACATAACAACGGACTTCCCCACGCTATGAAAAATCGTTTCTGGCAGTTGAATGCCAACCCCGAGGGAACTGATTTTGCGGCGGCCCTCTCTCTGGAGGAGAGCGCCATTCCCGAACCCGCCGAGGGTGAAGTCCTTATTGAAAATCAGATGCTGTCGCTTGATGCGGGCACCCGGATGTGGATGACGTCGCGCACCGACGGCTACCAACCCCCCATTCCTTTGGGCTCGCCGGTGGCCGGGCTGGCTCTGGGGCGAGTTATTGAATCGAAAGATCCTAACTTTCAGCAAGGCGAACTGGTTCGTACGTTCGGGCAATGGGCCGACTATTCACTTGTCCGGCCGGAGCTTTCGGACCTGCGCCAAATGAATAAAGATGTTGCTGACGCCCGGCAGCATTTTGGCGTGCTTGGCATGAACGGCTGGACGGCCCTGTGGGGCCTAACAGAGACGGCAAAGGCACAAGCTGATGATACAGTAGTCATCTCAGCAGCCGCGGGCGCCACCGGCATCCTGGCGTGCCAGATCGCCAAAATATTGGGGTGTTCAGTTTATGGCATTGCCGGTGGCCCCGAAAAGTGCCGTTACCTTATGGAAACGTACAATCTGGACGGCGCCATCGACTACAAGGCCGGTGATATCGACGGTGCATTGGCTGCGATTCCCGGCGGTATTGACGTCTATTTTGACAACGTCGGCGGTCCGATCCTAGAAGCTGTACTGCCCAATATGGTACATTATGGTAGGGTTGCGATTTGCGGTGCCTTGGCTGGTTATGATGACTCACAGGCACCCAAAGGTCCGGCAACTTTCGACCAGATATTGATGAAACGACTGACGGTAACCGGTTTCTTTTCGCCAGACTTTTCTGATCAGGGTGACCGACTGACCGCACAATTGATGACCTGGCTGGATGCAGGCCTGATCGATATTCCCTTCGACACCACTCATGGGTTGGAAAACGTGCTGACGGCCTATGAAAAGCTGTTCACCGGCGGCAATATCGGCAAAGTGATCGTCGATCTCGGGGCGTCGTCCTAAGAAGCTTAATATCGCTGGGAGCGGCCAACGCCTGCTTGTGACGATTACCAGAAGTGCCGCTTATGACCCGAAGCGGACGTTATGTATCAACATTCTGACTTCATTCGCAACCGACACTATTCTGATAGTCTTGCCTTCTCGTAGTCGCTTCGATCATCATCCCATCTACGAGAGATTGAAACCGATCCGAGTGCATCGATTTGTTGTTGGTCCAATATCTACCATAGGATTCGAATAATGTTAGATTGACTGCCAAGACGTTCTTGAAACTGTTCCAAGTTTCTTCACCCTGATTCCCTTCGAGATACATCAAATACTGGCTTTCGACTGTGTTCATTATCGCTGAAACAAACATAATGACCTGGCGAAATCCGCCGTTTTCAACATCCATGTGAGCGTCAACGCCCGGATAGAAAGGGAATTCTCTGTAGACAGGAAACATGTCCAGATATGTCCGTTTGGCCAATTTTTCGTCTGTCGCAACTGCCAGGGCAGTTTCGTTCCATACTTCCATGGCTGACTGCATTCGATTTGCATTCATCGACAATGTGTTCTGACGAAGTTGCACACCGACAAAAACAAGCGATCCAACAATTGCAAAAGCAGCAACAATCTCCGAAATTTTGTGAATACGATCTAACATCTTCCCCTCCCCTTGAAATGGTCGAGAGAGAATAGCGCAGATCACTACCGCGCGCCTAATGTCTGCTTATGGCTAGAAGCGGTCGTTAGTCTCAGCTTGCCATTCGGTAAATCAGATAGGCGCAGGCGCATAACGATCCCAAAAGTGGGACCGCCATTGTCATGGGGGCCTGGACCGAGGTTTTGACGGATGTGGCGGCAAGAACCGTTTCCGATTCGTGATCGGACGTTTCAATAGATGCGTTCAGGTCCTTTTCTATGCCGGCCAGGACGACAAGCAATGTGCGCATTGAAACAGCATTGGCAATCGCTACTACGATATAGAAGGCAAGTACGCCTATGCTGAGAAACAGACCCAAATCCGGGCCGAAAAAAAATGCCGTGGCGACCGCCGCAAAAGTCGCGGTGATCCAGATTTTGAAAAAATTGGCCACCATCTCAACATGCGTGGCCCGCAGGTCCATTAGTTCATAGGCGCTCATCTTTCTCTCCCTTTGAAATGCAGCGAAAGGTTATCTCAGAAGTAACGCAACGGCTAATGTCTGCTGTTGGCTAATAGCAGAAGTTCCGCATATGACCCGCGGCTGCCGCTACCCTGCTGCTAGTCTAGCGCGAATTGCTTTTGCTTCGTCCATTCCCCGTCTGAACATCAGCATGAATGCTGATGAATAGGGCGGCTCAGGTGAATTTAAAATTCGTCCGTAATGCGGCTGCGTCATTAACTGTCGTAGGAAGCCCTTCCAGTGGTTCTGCCATACTTCTTCTGACAAATTACCCAGGCGGTATTGATTGAACTGGCCTTCCAGTGATTTTAACTGCGCATGACACATCAAACGAACCTGAAGTTGATCAGCATCCGGGGCCGGCATGCCATCTGGGTAATCTAGGCTTGCTGACCACACTTCTGCCAATTGCCGATTGCTTGCCATTTCAGTAGTGATGCCTACCCAATGCTCCTGAGCGGCATAAGATGCCTCGTTCTGCATTGCAGCCGTGTTTTGATTGACTTGAATGCCAACAAATAGCAGTGATGCGACGATTGCAATGCTAGCAATGATCTCAGCAATCTTATGAAAACGATCCAGCATAATCCCCTCCTTTGAAATGATGGAGAGGAGGATAACGCAGATGTAGTGGGCTTACCTAATGTCCGCTTTTGGCTATAAGCGGACTTTACCCTTGTGTGGAACTTCGGTTGAATGCCCTACCGTTCGCGCGGTCTTGTCTAGAACTTACCCGCCGCGTATGGCCGGCAGGAAAACCACTTCTGTGTCGTCCTGCAATGGCTCCAGGAAGGCGTCGGCAACAATTTCCCCGTCGATGGAGACGGCCAGCGAGCGGCTTCCAAACACCTCGCCCATGCCGGGATACATCTCGTCCAACAACGAATAAAGGTGGCGGACATTACGCGCCGCCACCTTTACTTCAATATCCTTGCCGATAAAGCGGCGGGCCAGTTCGCCCGCCAGCAGGACACGTGCCATTTATTCTGCCGCTTGCTTCTGGTTCGCTTCCAGGGCCTCGAGCATCTTGACCGGGCTGACAGGCAGCTCGGTCATGCGAATGCCTGTTGCATCCTGGATGGCGTTGACGACAGCCGCCAAAGGCGGCACCAGCGGGGCTTCACCCACGCCGCGCACACCAAACGGGTGGCTTGGGTTGGCGACTTCCACCAATACGGTGTCGATCATTGGCAGGTCAGAGGCCACCGGCATGCGGTAGTCCAAAAAGCCGGGGTTCTCGAGGATACCGTCTTCGTTATAGACATATTCCTCGTTCAGCGCCCAGCCGATGCCCTGTACTGCACCACCTTGCATCTGCCCTTCCACATAGGACGGATGGATCGCCTTGCCGACATCCTGCACAGCGGTATAGCGCAGAATTTCAATGCGGCCGGTTTCCGGGTCCACCTCGACATCACAGATATGCGTGGCAAAGCTGGGGCCGGCCCCTTTGGCATTGATGGAAGAGCGACCAACGATAATACCGCCCGTGCGGGCTGCGTCCCCAGCAATATCTGCCAGTGAGAGCGGCTTGGCTTCACCCTTGGTGGGGTGGGCTACGCCGTCCTGCCAGACGACCTCTTCGGGGTCCAATTCCATCGTGGCAGCTGCGCGCTCTTTAAGCTGGCGAACAACATCTTCTGCCGCCTGGGTCACGGCCATGCCGGTCGCAAAGGTCACGCGCGACCCGCCGGTGACATCCGTATGCCCGATAGAGGCCGTATCAGCGACAACCACCTGGACTTTTTCGAACGGGATACCGAGCACTTCAGCGGCCATCATGGCCATGGCAGCACGGGTGCCGCCAATATCCGGGTTGCCTTCAACTACCGTGACCGTGCCGTCTTCATGCACGTTCACAGCTGCGTTAGACTGACCACCAATGTTGAACCAGAAACCGCTGGCAACGCCCCGGCCCTGGTTGGGGCCAAGATTACTCTTGTAATGCGGATGGTTTTTGGCAGCGACCAACACGTCCTTGCAGCCAATCTCGCGGAAGGTGGCGCCATAAACCGCCTTGGTCCCGGCTTCCGCACCATTCTGGTGACGGAAATCCAGCGGATCCATGTTGAGCATATGGGCCAGCTCGTCCAGCGCGCTTTCAACCGCAAAGGCACCGTTTGGCGCGCCCGGTGCGCGGTAAGCACCGCTCTTACAGGCATTGGTGACAACGTCATAGCCAACGACTTTGACGTTCTCGAGCGTATAGGGCGTAAAAGCCGACATGCAGGCAGCACCCACTGGCGAACCCTTAAAGGCACCGGCGTTAAAGCGGAAGTCTGCTTCCGCGGCGACGATCTGACCGTCATTGGTCACGCCGATTTTCACATCCAAGCTGGTGGCAGGTGTAGGGCCAGTTGCCCGGAACACTTCAGCGCGCGTCATGGTCATCTTGACCGGGCGGCCCGCCTTTTTCGACAGGGCAATCGCCAGCGGTTCCAGATACACCGTCGTCTTGCCGCCGAACCCGCCGCCAATTTCAGCCGGTGTTACCCGGATAGCAGATGAGTCCATGCCCAATAGCTTGGCGCAAAGGTCGCGAATGGCAAAGTGGCCCTGCGACGAACACCAGACAGTCGCCGTGCCGTCTTCAGCAAAATTGGCCACTACAGCATGGGGTTCAATATAGCCCTGATGCACGGCCTTGGTTTTGTAAGACCGTTCAATGACGATGTCGGCTTTCTTGAAGCCTTCTTCCACATCGCCCAGCGCCATTTCCATGCGGCTGGCAATGTTTGAGGCTGTCGCCGGCTTTTCATCCATGCCCGCAGTGAACATGTCTTCATGCAAGACAGGCGCATCCGGCTTCATAGCTTCATCAACATCGCTGACATGCGGCAGCACATCATAGGTTACGTCAATGAGGTCGAGCGCGTCATCGGCAATCACCGCCGATGTGGCGGCAACCGCCGCCACGGCATGGCCGTCATACAGCACCTTGCCACGCGCCAATACGTTGAGCGACAGGTCGTGCACATCGATGGCTGATTCGCCGCTCTGCGACATTTCATGAGCCATGGCGATCATATCTTCACCGACCATCACGGCTTTGACGCCCGGCAGGGCCTCAGCCTTTGAGGTATCGATCGAAACAATCCGCGCATGGGGGTGCGGGCTACGCAGCACCTTGCCGATGAGCTGTTGGGGCATGGAGAAATCCGCCCCGAAATTGGCCCGGCCCGTTACCTTGTCCGCGCCATCGGGGCGAACCGGGCGGGTACCCACTACTTTGAGGTTTTCGTTGTCGTAGGTCATGAGGTTTCCCCTCTCATTTCCGACGCGGCATCCAGCACCGCGCCAACAATCTTGTCATATCCGGTGCAGCGGCACAAATTGCCCGCCAACCAATAACGCACTTCTGTTTCCGTCGGGTCCGGGTTGCGGTCCAACAGCGCCTTTGCTGCGACCACAAAGCCCGGCGTGCAATAACCGCACTGTAGGGCACCATGTTCCAGGATTTTTGCCTGAACCGGGTGTAGCGTGTCGCCAACGGCAATGCTTTCAACGGTTTCAACGTCGCGGCCTTCGGCTTCTGCGCCGAGCACCAGGCAGGAACAGACAAGGCGGCCATCCAGCTCGATAGAACAGGCGCCACAGTCGCCAGAGGCGCAGCCTTCCTTGGAGCCGGTCAGCTGCAATTCATCACGCAGCACGTCCAGCAGCGTCTGCTGCGGTTCGCACAGGAATTCAACCGGGTCACCATTGACGGTGGTTGATACGTGTATTTTCGACATTCTTCTTACCCCTTCCCTATGCGTTGCCGCTGGCGCGGTCGAAAGCAATCTTGGCTGCGCGTTTGGCCAACACGCCAGAGACCTTCTTGCGATAGTCAGCCGAACCGCGCTTGTCGCTGATCGGCTTAGCAGCTGCTTCGCAGGCAGCGGCAACCGCTGCCAGCGCATCATCGTCTGCCTTGGTACCGACGAGCGCGGCACCCGCTTCGGGCACCTCAATGGCCGTAGGGGCCACTGCACCCAGCACAATTTTGGCGGCCATAATGGTGCCATCATCACCCAGGGTAACATTGGCCGCCGCACCGACAATGGCGATGTCCATTTCTGTGCGCGGGATCATCCGCAAATAGGCATCAGACGAATTGGCGGCTTTTTTTGGCAGATTGATGGTGGCAACAAATTCGCCCTGACCCAGGGAGTTGCTGCCCGGCCCGGTGGGGATATCTGCAACCGCTACGTCGCGTGTGCCGCCTGGGCCAACCACCGTGCAGGTGGCGCCAGCTGCAATCAGCGCAGGCACAGAATCAGCGGCGGGCGATGCATTACACAGGTTACCCCCCATACTCGCCCGGCCCTGCACCTGGGTAGAGCCAATCAGCTCGGCCCCTTCAGTCACGCCCGGCCAGTCACTAGCAAGCGTGGGGTGTTCGCCCATTTCAGCCCCGGCAACAGCGGCGCCAATGGTGTAGGCACCATCGCTCTCTGAAATGGTGCGTGTGGCTTCAATATGTTTGATGTCGACCACCAGGTCTGGTTTGACCATGCCGGCGCGCAATTGCACCAGCAGGTCTGTGCCACCGGCAAGCACATGGGCTACGCCCTGTTCCCCCGCCAGTAGCGACGCCGCCCCCTCGAGCGTGTCTGCTACTTCAAATCTCATTTGTCTTCCCTATTTTGTAATGCCTTGCGGCATGTTGTGATCCGAATTATTGGCCCAAGCTTCCCCTTGTGCAAGTGGCCAATGCGCCCCTAGGGGCGCATAAAGGTATATTCTTCGTCCGGGTCCAAATTATCGGCCAGGAATGATAGCTCCTGCGCAATATCGCCAATCGACCGGCTTTCCTGCCAGATAGCGATGCCCGCATTGACCAGAGCCCGACCAATCAGATCGGTTGGGATGCTCTTTTCTTTGGTCGTCGCCAAAATGGTTTCGACATGGCTGTTTACCAGCTCGTTATGTTCGCTCATTTATTCCTCCTTCGCCTGACCGGGCGCCCGCTTTGACAAGAGCCTAGCCCGAGTCCCGGGAAGCACACAGGGAAATCAGCACCTTTGCTGATAAAAGCTGGACGCCGTCCGGCCCTTGCGGCACTCTCTGGCGCAATATCGCCCCGCCGGGCGATTCAAAAGCATTCCACACCAGAACTCAGGGGAGAATTCACATGGCAGGTAGAATGGACGGCAAAGTATCCGTCATCACAGGCGCAGCCAGCGGCATTGGCGCCGGCACCGCAGAACTGTTCGTCAAAGAAGGCGGCAAGGTTATCATTGCAGACTTCCAGGAAGAAGCAGGCCAGGCTAAAGCCGCCGAGCTGGGCGACGCTGCCCGCTTCATCAAATGCGACGTAACACAGGAAGACCAGGTTGCCGCCGCTGTGGATCTTGCCGTCTCCGAATTCGGCAAACTTGACTGCATGGTCAACAATGCAGGCATTGTTGGCTCTGTCGGTTCCATTGCACAGATGAATACAGAAGCCTGGGACCTGACCGTCGCCATTCTGCTCAAGGGCGTCTATCTGGGTATGAAGCACGCCGCTCGTGTGATGATCCCGCAGAAATCCGGCGTCATTCTGTCCATCGCCTCTACCGCAGGTGTGATCGGCGGCCTGGGCCCGCACTGCTACACTGCCTGTAAACATGGCGTTGTCGGCCTGACCAAGTCTGTGGCCTCAGAAGTGGGTAAATACCA
>Ga0181589_10001380_pt1 | contig 18787 bp, 8 predicted proteins | sample 071ome_25_FD_132444 | JGI IMG/M metagenome (GOLD analysis project Ga0181589, IMG submission 132444) | Coastal salt marsh microbial communities from the Groves Creek Marsh, Skidaway Island, Georgia - 071410BT metaG (megahit assembly) | ecosystem: Environmental > Aquatic > Marine > Intertidal zone...
CAGCCGAGCTCGTCATCACGCCCGAAGAGGAGGAGGTTTTGAACCAACTTCTCGTCGAGCAAATGGCGACACTCAAACCGGGCGTCGATTATCCGCTCAAGCGCGTCGCGAACGGGCTCGGCGCGGTGATCGACGCGCTCAACGCGGGAGAGAGCACGGACGAGGCGCTGGAACATTTTCTCACCGAGCTGGACGTGTACGCGTTCAACATGAGTCGCTACACCACCGTGGTCGCCGGTAACCGCGCGCAGCAGATCGAGTACGACGAGGAAGAGGAGGCGTTAGAGGCCAAGACGGCCGAGCTAAAGAACGAAAATGTTGAACTGCGCGGCAAGCTGCGCGAGACGGTCAAGGAGCGAGCGTTCCGGGCGGCGCGAGACGAGGCGGCGCGTGCGTGCAGAGAGTTACCGTCCCGAGAGGCGAGCGCCGAGGCCATCGAAGCCCTAAAGCGCAGCATCGCCGAAGCGAGCGTGGAACAGAGTCAAATCAACGACGAAATCAACGCCAAGTCTGCCGATTTCGCCCTTCTCTTCAAAGTCATCGACGGTTTGTCGTGACGGGCGGCGGTTCGCGGTTCGCGCCTCCGAGGCTAGTCTCGACGCGCCCGCGCGATTCGCGCGATCGCATCCCTCGCGAGTGCATGTGTTGTATTGTAGTGTAATTCATCTTTAGTCTTCACGAAATCACGAGATTCGCCCGCGTGAACGCAGTCTCATCCCTCGCGGCGCGCGGTCCCGCTCCGAGACGCCGCGAGTGGATAATCCAGCCGTGAGCCGCCGGATGAGATCTACGCCTCAGTCTTCGTCGCGCGACGCGAACGGTGCGCCGAGCGCGAGGAGACGAGATGGCGAGCGGAAGCTTTCTCGTCGTCACCCCAGCCATGCTGGGGGTGTTCTTCGCGTTCTGGTTGTTCACGCGCAAGTTGAGCAAGATTTCGCTCAGTGCGCGCGTCCCGCGGTCGCACTCGTCCTCGAGCATGTCGCGCTCGGACATGGACGAGGCGAGCGACGAGAGCCTGATGCGACGAATGGAGACTGGAAATTACGTTCCGGACGCCCTGGCGAACCTGCGAAAGATTTACCGCGACATTCAAGAGGGGGCGCAGGCTTTCCTCGCCGCTGAGTACCGGATGTGCGTCGTCTTCCTCGTCGGGTTCGGGGTGCCGATGGCGGTGCTCGTGTCGAACGGGTCGCACGGATTCGATGGAAAGGTTGGATTCATGACCGCCTTCGCGTTCTTGGCGGGCGGGGTGACGAGCATGTTGAGCGGCTACATAGGTATGATGGTGGCCACGTACACCAACGCGCGTTGCGCCATCATGGCGAGCACGACTCCGGAGAGCACGGCGTGGAAGGAGAGCTTCAACGCCGCGTTCCGGGGCGGTGGCGTCATGGGCTTTGCGCTCAGCGGTCTCGGTATCTTGGTCATGTACTTCTTGATGGTGGTGTACAGCGCCGCGTATTCCTTTGAATTCGAAGCCATGAAACTCTTCGAGTGCATCGCCGGTTTTGGCCTCGGTGGTAGCGCCATCGCGATGTTTGGACGCGTCGGTGGTGGCATTTACACGAAGGCGGCGGATGTCGGTGCGGATTTGGCCGGTAAAGTCGTCGCTGGTATCCCCGAAGACGATCCTCGTAACCCTGCGACCATTGCCGATAACGTCGGCGATAACGTCGGCGACGTCGCTGGTATGGGTAGCGATTTGTTCGGCTCCTTCGCCGAGGCGACGTGTGCGGCGCTCGTGATCGGCGCACAATCTGCGGACATCGTCGCGGCCGGTTGGGATGCGCTCATTTTCCCGCTTTACATTTCCTCCGTCGGTATTATCGTTTGCATCGCCGTGTCTTTCGTCGCCACGGACATTCAACCAGTGCGCAACGAGGCGAGTATCGAGCGCGTGCTCAAGATGCAACTCACGCTGAGCACGATTGCGATGACAATCTGCATGTACCCGATTTGTCTCAGTTACATGCCGTACCAATTGCATCTTGGCGCCGACTCGTTTGACAAGGTGTGCGTTGGATCGGTGAGCAGCAAGTGCATCACGAACGGTGCCAACGCCGCCTTCGCGTGCATTGCCGCAGGTTTGTGGGGCGGTCTCATCATCGGTTTCGTGACGGAATACTACACGTCGCACTCCTACTACCCTGTGCGCGAATTGGCCAAGTCGACCGAGACAGGCGCGGCGACCAACATCATTTACGGTCTCGCGCTCGGTTACAAATCCACCATCGTTCCGGTTGGCGTCCTCGCTTTCGGTGTCATGGTGTCTTTCTCTCTCATGGACATGTACGGCGTCGCGTTATGTGCGCTCGGCATGCTCGGTACTCTTTCGACGTGCCTTTCCATCGACGTCTACGGACCAATTTGCGACAACGCCGGCGGTATCGCCGAAATGGCTGGTATGCCGGACGACGTTCGCGAGAAGACGGATGCCTTGGACGCGGCGGGTAACACCACCGCGGCTATCGGTAAGGGTTTCGCGATCGGCTCCGCCGCCTTGGTGTCTCTTGCGCTCACTGCCGCCTTCGTCACCCGCTCTGGCGCGCTTGAGGACGGCGTCAACCTTCTGAACCCGTCAGTCTTCGCCTTCTTGCTCATCGGAAGCATGCTTCCGTACTGGTTCAGCGCAATGACGATGAAGTCTGTCGGCATTGCCGCCATGGAGATGGTGAAGGAAGTGAAGCGTCAATTCGATACCATCCCCGGTCTCCTCGAGGGAACGCCGGGCCACGCGCCGCCCGATCACGCGCGTTGCATTAAGATCAGCACCGACGCGAGCCTTCGCGAGATGGTGCCGCCCGCGGCTCTCGTCATATTGGCGCCGATCATCACCGGTACCTTCTTCGGCGTTCGTGCCGTGACCGGCCTTCTCGCGGGCGGTCTCGCTTCCGGTGTCCAACTAGCCATCTCCGCCAGTAATACGGGCGGAGCGTGGGACAACGCGAAGAAGTTCGTCGAAAAGGGTGGATTGTACATTGACGTGCCCAAGCGCGAACGAGCGCATACCGACCCTGTCGAGGGTCCGTACACGGGCGCGATCGTGCGCAACGTCGACGGCTCTCCTCAAATGATTAGCGTTCGACAGCGCAAGGGCAGCGAGTGCCACAAGGCGGCCGTCGTCGGCGACACCGTCGGTGATCCCTTGAAGGATACCTCCGGCCCGGCGGTCAACATTCTCATGAAGTTGTCCGCGATCATTTCTTTGGTCTTCTGCGACTTTTTCATGTCCATCAACGGCGGTCGCGGTGTGTTCCTCGTCGGTAACTAGACGGCGCTCGGGACGCGCGCTTTGGATCAACCACACTTCGGCCCCTCGCGTTGCATGAATTGGTAACGCTCGCGAAGCCTATACAATCTTGTTTGAAATTCACAACCATGTGTGTAGACGTACAGACTGCGCGACGACGGCGCTCCCCTCGATTTCTCCTCCTCTACGACGAGGCGCCCGCAGAGTCGGTTAAGTCCCGAGTCCACTCTCGATCGATCCGCACACATCGCCCGTGGGGCGCACGCATGCGCGGGCTCGATGCATTTCGTAAAGTAACGCCGAAAGGCGGTGCGTCCAAGATCGGCGGCGGTGACGTCAAGCGTCTGCGCGCGGAAATCGCGGCAACGTTGTCCGGTGCCGACGCCGACGCGCTGGATGCGCTCGCACCGAAAAATGCGACCTACGAGTGCGTCAAGATGTCCAATCGAGTCATCGTGTACCTTATCGACGGCCAACCGTTATTTTTCGACGCATCCGGTGGGCGTTGGGAGATGTTCCCGACGGTGTACGCGCTGTGGGCGCTTCGAGGGAAGACCGGTCTCACACGACTGCGAACGCACTCGCTCGTGTCCCCGAAAGTCTTAGGAGGCGCGAATCTGATGCTTCCGGGCGTCGTGCTCGAGGGAGACGAGACGTGGGAGGCGAATGCGCTCGTGGAGATCGGTATCGTCGATAACGACGACGCGTTTGCGATCGGGGTGGCGGCGTGCTCAAGCGAAGAGGCGAAAACCGGAGGCATGAAAGGAATAGGCGTCGAGCTCGCGCACACGTACGGTGACGTCGTGTGGGCGATGGGTGATAAATCTGTGCCGAGTAAGTCATTTTCGTTGCGACGCATATATCCAAACGGAGAGGAGGCGCCGGCGGAGACATCGCTGGTGAGCGAAGAGTCGAGCGCTGTCGAGTCAACCATGGAAAACTTGAGTCTAGAGGGCGCGAACGAGGCTGACGCGAACGAGGCTGACGAAGAGACTTTTGACGTGAGCACTCCGGCGAAAATGGACGCCATGTTCGAGCGTTGTTTCGCGTTGGGCGCGAATAAGTTGACGGACGCAGAACTGCCGATTCGGTGTGAAGCGTTTTACGCCAACTTTTTATTGCCTTCTCGGCCTTCCGGGGTGACTCTCGACTTGAAGCACTCGAGCTTTAAGAAACAGACGAAATTATTCAACGTCATGGAAAAGAAAGTTGGGCTCATCAAGACAAAACTCGTTCACAAGATTGAAAACATAGTGTCCATCGACAGAGCACACGCGTTATTGGCCAAGTACGCGTCCGCGAGTGACGAGTCGAAAGACTCCGGCGAATCCAAAGCCGCCTTCGATGTCCCGTTGTCAGCCGCTTCGATCGATATATCGAAGCGTTACCGCGCGTCCACGATGTATCGTCCGATATTCGGCGAGCAAGCCAAGCAGAACAAGGACCGGTTATACACAAAGGCTGAGGCTTTCTCGGCTCTCGGCGAGTACGTGAAGAAGAACAAGCTCGGAGATGGTGGCAAAGATAGCGAAGTGCAGCTCGACACTCTCCTCGGGAAAGAGTTGTTCGCGAAAAAGGAGGAGTGGTACGGCACGGACTCCTTTTACCCGTTTAACGATCTCTACGAACGATTGATCGGCAAACTGCAACCGCACACCATCGTTCGATCGACGTGCGACGGCGAAACGAAGGAGTACGTGAAAAAAGGAGGAATCAAGCCGATCGTGATCAAAGCCGAGGATCGAGGACGTCGCAAGTACATCACTCGTATATCAGGACTCGAGACGTATTGCATCTCTCCGGATGAATTTGCCGCCATCGCGAAGAAGGAATTCAGCGCATCCGTCTCCATCGACGATCTTCCGGGAAAGCAAGAACACGGCAAAGAGTTATCCATCCAGGGCCACGTCGTCATTCAACTCGCGGACCTCCTCCGAACAAAAATGGGCGTGCCCGCCAAGTTTATCGACGCGCAAAACTAATAACATCGTGTACTTTAATATCAACGCAACGCTCGTCGTTTCTACGATGTGAGAAAACATTTACTCCACCGACCGCCAGACGCGAGTAACGAGCGCGGCACGCTCAAGATCTTAAACATGTCAAAACAATTTCAAGCGCCGCCCGGAGCGCGCAAAGCGCGTCTTTTGGCCGAAGAACGAAGAGGAGAACACGTTCAGGATGACAAAGAAGAGTCGTCGTTGTCTCGAGAACTGCCGAGAACTGCCGACGACCATCGCTGTGAAATCACGCCGTCCGTGCCCTCGGTCGGTGAAGACGCGACGCTTGCGTCGATGGAGAGCAATCCAGCGCCGTGCGACGCGCGTCCAACGTTCGTGTTTGAAGATGAAAGCAAGTTTTTGAATTTTTGCGCGAGGTCGCCGCCGCTCGACGAGACAACTCCGAGCGGCGCTCTCTCATTATCATACACGCTCCGCATGGGCAATATTTTGTGCCTTGCGCACGATTCGCTTAATCTTACCGCGACGACGGCCTCGTTAAAAACATTCTTCGAAAAGTTACAGCGACAGGCGACACTTACGGCGAAACACTTCTTGGAACACTCGATGTCGAAAGTAACGAACCGCAGCTCTGCGGACGTCGACCAGAAAGATGCATTAACCTCGAAAACGAAGACGAATGAAGAGTACGACGTGCTCGGTAGTCACGAATGCGAAGAAGTGCGAGGCGAGAGCGAACCGGATGATTGGAGTTTTGTTTCGTACGATGCGTAAAGCTGATTTGAGCGAGTCATTTTCTTTTCTTTTTCTTTTCGTCTCAAGACATGACATACCTAGTATCTTCGATAGCCTATCACGTTTTGCAAATTGATCATACGAGACGAACATAAGCGCCGTCGATTTTGAACAAATCTGAACGAGACTTGATGAACTCGCCGAGTTTCAAAGGGAAGTTTTTCGGCTTCTTGACTCTTCCACCGAGCGCCGACATCATCGTGTTGGGATTTTCTTTGAGAAAGTCGACGATGGCGTTGGCGTACTCATCACTGTTCAACTTCTTGTCGGTGGTCGGCGTCTTCGGCGTTACCGGCGTCTTTTTAGAGACCGGTGTCGTCATTTTTTGTTTCTTCGCCGAGGAGCCAGGCGTCGATTCCGCCAGACGCTTCGTCGCGGATCGGATCACGTTAATATCTTCAGAAACGTCGGAATCAGATGAATCGTCAGAGTCTTCAGAGTCAGATGAATCGGACGAATCGGAGGAATCATCTTTGTGTTTACCATCAGCCGGACCAGCATCACTGTCGGATTCGTCCTCGTCGGAAGAATCGTCGGAAGAATCCTCGTCATCATCATCGTCATCATCATCGTTCTTTTCTTCCTTAGATTCGGAGTCAGATTCGGAGTCAGATTCTTCCTCAGATTCGGAGTCGGCCTTCTTTTGTTGCGCCTTCTTCGCGCTAGCGGCGGGCTGTTCGCTCTCCGATTTGTCGCTGTCCGATTCTTCCTTGTCCGACTCGGATTCGGAATCGGAAGAAGCCTCCGCCGGCGCTTTCACGTCTTCCTCCTCACTTTCCGATTCGTCGCTGGACTTGGACTCGGACTCTTCATCGCTAGATTCGGATTCGCTCGACACTTCCTTGACGGACTTCTTCGCTGATTTCGGCGTCGCTTGCTTCGCCGGCGTAGATTTCGCCGGCGTCGCCTTCTTCGCAGACGGCGCCGATTCCTCCGACTCAGAGTCCGATTCGGACTCCGATTCGGACTCGCTTCCCCCGACAACCTTCACGACGGCTTCCTTCGCGGGCACGGCGGGCTCGTCCTCATCGTCGTCGCTGTCGCTATCTTCGCTGTCCACGCCCATAGCCTTCGCGAACGCTCTGTCGTCATCGCTCTCGCTATCGCTGAACAAATCGCCATCACTCGGCAAATCATCGAGCTCATACGGGGTCTCGAAATCATCGTCGTCGTCGTCGTCGTCGTCGTCGTCATCGTCGTCGTCGCTCGAATCCGCATCGACGGCTTCTTCGTCTTCGTCGCTCACCGCGTCCAACGACGCGTCTTCGTCTTCGTCGTCCACGTCCATGTCGTCGTCGTCGTCGTCGTCGTCGTCGTCGTCGTCGTCATCGCTCTCATCCTCATCCTCATCGCTCTCCTCGTCTGACGACATCTCCAGCGCCAATTCCTCCAACACTCTCGCCTCCTCCTCCTCATCGATCCCATCGTTCGCCTGTCTCCATCCCGACACGTGCACGTCGTTCGCCCCCTCCGCCCTGAGCACGAACGCCGCGTCCACCACCACGTCCAATCCAATCTGATCGCACACGCTCGGCGTCAGCGTGCACAGCGTCTGCGGCTTTTCCCCCGCTCTCGCCCCGCTCTCCTCGGCGTCGTCCGCGACCGCGAGCGTGAGCGTCGTGCGTCCGGACGTCGCGTTCGCGCCCAGCGCCACCTGACTGACGTGAATGTACTCCTCATCCGTGACGACGTCCACGCGCAGCGATTTCCCGGCGGGAATGACGGCGCCCCAGAATTCACAGTCCATGACGCGCGATTCTATCCACGCGACTCTCTCCTCGCGACGCGAGGCGACGAACGACGTCGACGACGCGTCGGATGGATGACGACGAGTGGCGGCGGATGGATGTGAGAATGGAGTCCCTCGAGTATGTCGAGTCATGACCCGTGAATACACATGTTTGAGTCGTGACCGGTCGAGAGTCCCCCCGCGGACATCGGTCGTCAATCGTTTTTCCGTCGCTCGTGGCGACAGAGTCGCGCGAGCGACGGCGTCGAGAGCGGCGACGACGCGCGACGAGAGAGGCTCTCGATCGCGTCGTCGTCGTCGTCATCGTCGTCGCGCGCGGGGACGAGCTCGCGCGCGATGCCGACCGAGCGGTCGAGATTGATCCTCGACCCTCTCGCGCATGGTGTTGGCGCCGAGGCGTCGCGCGGGCGGTCGACGCGCGCGCGCGGGAAGTTTTACGGCCCGTTTTCGGGCGGTTCCATCGTCGGGGGTGGTGGTGGCGTTCCCGGCGAGGGCGCGGCGTGGACGGCGGAGGCGTCGGGGCGACGGTCGAGGCGATGGGGCGCGGCGAGCGCGGCGCTGTGCGCGGCGCCGTTGCTGGCGTTGGGCGCGCTCGTGGGCGTGCGGGCGTACTTGGGGGCGACGGCGGCGGTGCAGGAGGGTGTGCGTGGATTAGTCACCGCGCGACATCGCGCGAGCGGGAACGTGACGGCGTCGAGGGCGGAACCGCCCGCGTCGCCGAGGCGGAGCTGGAATGTCTTTAAAGCGAAGGACGCGACGCCGGAGGATTCGACGCGATTAGCGACGACGAGGCCGACGAGTGGGAGAGAGACATCATCGTCGTTGACATCGTCGTCGTCGTTCGGTGAGTTTCGCGGAGTGGAGTCGACGGCGCACCCGGCGACGAAATTCGATGCGGGAAGGACGACGGGCGTGGCGCTGAGCGGTTGGTTACAACTCGAGGAGTGGTTCTTCGCGCAGGGCGCATCGCACGCCGTAGACGCCGGGAGACGCGACGAAAACGGTGTGTGTTTTCCACCCATGTTCCCGGATGCGAAAAGTCTCGGGTTCGCGTGGGCGTCGGAGGGTGATTTGGTGAATAAACTCGTCAAGAAGTACGGCGCCAAGGTGGCGACGTCGAGTTTCGCCGCCCATCGCGCGCAATACGTCACCGACGAAGACTTGTTAGACATCGCGTCTCGAGGCATCGAGTTCGTGCGTTTGCCCGTGTCGTGGAGCGTGTTCGCGCGAGATCCATCCAAGGTGCCTCGCGGCGGCGAGCGCGTGCTCGTAGATCCGGTGTATCCAGACAGACTCTTCGTGAACATGGCGGGCGCCGACTTGGACGCCGTCGTCGAGCGCATTCGAAACGCCGGACTCAAAGTGCTCATAGATTTACACAACATGCCCGGAGGTGCTTCGGTGGGGACGTACAACGGCGTGTTCCCACACCCACCGATGATGTTCTCTCGCGAGGACCTCGCGCGCACGGGATTGGGCGTCGTGCGCACCATGCTCAGATGGTTCAAGGCGCTTCCGCCCGAGTCGCGCGCGGCGGTGCACGGCGTCACACTCCTCAACGAACCCGGACATAAACTCCCGAATAAGCGCACCGAGGTGTTGCACTGGCTCGCGAACGCGGTGCAGACGTACAGGGATGAAATCGTCGACGGTGGCGTGCCGGACGGCGAACGCGTCCCGTTTCTGTACGTCAACTTGATCGAGACGCTGGATCTCAACGTCGCCGACATGGCGGCGTGGATGCGATCGCAGTTTACGGTGAAAGAGCTCGAGACGTGGGCGGTGTTGGACGTCCATCACTACTTTGCGTGGTCGTACACCGGGTGCATGGGTGGGTCAAACACCGGGTGTGCGTTCAGTTGCGCGGACAAACCATCCGTCATCGCGCGACGCGTCGGCGAGCGTGCGGGCGAGTGGGCGGGGACGTTGCGCGCGGCGGCGACTACATACGGCGTGCAACATCTCGCTGTGTCGGAGTGGTCGCTCGCGACGTTTTCGGATTCGTCGCGTTCGTGCTCAAACAGAGAGGTGTTGGACATCATGTTTGAACATCAAGAGCAGGCGTATCGCGGGGCGGGAATTCAGGGATACTTTTGGGGATGGAAGATGCCGCACGGCGGATCGCACGTCAAGGCGTGGTCGCTCAAGGATTACTTGGACGGCATGCCGAAGGGTGAACATCGAGAGCACGCGCTCGTGCCGCACGGGTACGCGCTGGAGGATACTCTCGAGTTACCCGAAGGTTCGACGCGAGAGGATAGGGACAGACTGATTCGAGCGTACAGTCAATTTCCCGCCGCGGCGAAAAACGACGGCGATGACGACGACGGGGACACGGTGAAGATTCAAACGAAGGATGTGTTAAAGTTACTCAGCGAGGTGGCAAAAGGAAATCAGGAGTCAACGGCAGCGGTGGGCGAGAGCGGGCACAGATCGTCGCACGGAGGGCGAACGAATAAACCCGAAGACGACGACGACCGCTCCGCCGCCGAAGCCGCGGAGGATTATCTCAAGGCGAGCTCAAAACTGAAGAGCTTGATCGATACGGACGCGTACGTCGATGACGACGACGACGACAGAGAGATTGTCATCGTTCGACGCGCGAAAAATGGTGAGACTGTGAGAATGGGACCCGCGGGAGACCCAATCAGAGCGGACGTGACACCGTCGCCGCCGCCGCCGCCCGCTGTCAACGCGACGGTGCCTCGGACAAGCAACTCGACGGCGACGCCCAAGCGTCACAAAAAGCGTAAATCGATAGACGACGGGTCTGTCGATTCACTGATCGACCGGAGCAAAGATGTCCCACCGCCCCCGCCGCCCCCGCCCCCGCCGGCGCCGTACCCGCCCCCTTCGCCGCCGACGAAGAAGGCGTTGCAAGCGGATGCCGACGCCGCCACCGCGCTCGGCGCGCTAGACGTGACTGAAAACGATTTTTCCGTTCCAGACGGATTCTAACGGTAGTAGACGCAATGTGAATATAATGTAGCAGCAGATTGTTTTTTACACATCTATCGAATCCCTCGCCTCCCCGCCAGGCGCTCTATGGATTCCGGACGACGCAACGTGTTCATCATCGTCGGAGGTAGATTGATGAACATCTCCACGCCGTTCGCCCCTGCCGGCGCTCCCGTCGCTCGATCCGGTCTCGAGCACTGAATCTGCACGATATCGTTGAGCTCGGGCGGGAGCGCGAGCGTGGGTCCACCCGTGCCGAAATCCAAATCGTACAACTTTTTATAAATTTCAACCAAATTGTTGCACCACACCATCTGTCCTTGCATAAAAGCCATGATGTCGAAATCGAATCCATTGACGCCTGCGCGAAACGCCGCTTCGGTGAGCATCAAATACTTGTTGCGACGCATCATCGCCTTCGTGAAACCGGGTCGTAAGCCGTCGCGCACTTCCGCCAACGTCGAATAGTCGCCGACGCTCACTCTGCCGGTGCACACGCCGATGGCGGCGTTGCCAAAGTACATGTCCGGTAAACCCGTGCGACCGCCGCGTCCGCTGACGACGGTGACGTGTTCGAGAGGCGTTCCGTTCGGCAAACCGCACAAGTCTGCCAACGCGAGCCACGAGTGCGCACTCAGGGCCTCGTTATCGTTCGCGGCGCCCGACGCGTCGCGCAGGCGCCGCATGTTCTCCTCGGAGACGCTCACCATCATGCGATTTCCCGCCGGAAACCGCAAGAAATCGGGCACGATGCGGCGACCCGCCATGAGCGCGTTCGCGAGCATTGCCCCAGAGTTGATGTTATCGAATCCTTCCTTTGAGAGCATCGCGCGCATCTCCTCCACGGTGGCGTCCGCGGCGGGTTGGGCCACGAGACTTCGATCAAACACCGGATCGCCCAGCGGATGTTCTTCGTCGTTCGCCGCCTTGGCCCACGTCACTAAAAATTCAATAAATCCTTGCCCATCGCTCACCGCGTGCGACATGCACACCCCCAACACGCTCCCTCCTCCCGCGCACTGCGTCACTTTCGCCGTGAACACGGGCGCGTCGCCCAACATCAAGTCTACCCACGGCGCGAAATCCAAAAACCGTCGCGTCGCGTCGGCGTAATCCTGCGGCAAATCCTCGAACCGCTGATCATTGTCTCTCACCACGCGCAGGGGCACGCCGTCGTTGGTGAGTTTCACCCCTTTATTCTGCCAACCCTCGCGTCTTAAATCCAACCGTCCCGCCAACATCGGATACTTGCGCAGCGCCTTTCGCAGCGCCGTCTCCAACGTCCCCACGTCCAGCGTCTTTTCGTAATAACACACCGCCTGCATGACGAACGGTACCTCACCCACATCGTACCCGCTCAACGGTTGCATCTCCGCCTCGTCCGCCGGGACGACGTCGACGTCCGGTATCCTCGCCCGCACGTCGTCGAGCACGAGCTCGCCGCCGTTCGCGCCGTCCACGAAATGTCTCGCCGGTACCATCAACCCTTTCGCCACCGCGCGCGCCGCGGGAATCTCAATCAATTTCGTAAACGCCCCCGCGCGTCGAATCACGGTGTCGCCTCTTCCTCTCGCGCGCGCGTCTCGATCACCGCGCTGATGACGATGATAGTGAAGATGATGAGGACGACGAGGCTGCGACGCCCATCGTCCTCGCGTCGCGTCTTCACTCCGCCTCGCCGCCGACGACGACGACGAACACGAACACGCGAACGATGACGACATCGCCACCACCGCGCCCCTCGCGTCGCGCACTCTAGACGCGTCGCGCGCCCAACATTCTTTCCAGGATGGACTATTGACGGTTCATGACTCGTCAACATGTCACGCGCCCACTCGAACGAAATCCCGCCGCCGGGACGTCCGCGCGTCCCCGCCACTCTCGCGACGCGACGACGGATCGATCGACCGCTCGACGCGACGCACGACGGGATGGAGCCGCCCCCGCCCGATCCCGAGACGCCCGCGTCCGCGCTCGACGGCGGTGGGTACGTCTTCGTCCTCGAACTCGCCACGCTCGAGACGGCCAAGGTTGGGAAAGGGTACGCCATCCTCAACTGCGACGACCACGCGAATTTCATCCGTCGACACGGGAAACAACCCGGGGATCATCGACCGGACATTTGTCATCAGGCGTTGTTGGCCATCCTGGACTCGCCGCTGAACAAGGCGGGTCGGGTGAAGGCGATTTACGTCAACACGCAAAAGAACGTGTTGTTTCGCGTGTCGCCGAAGACGCGCGTGCCGCGGACGTTTAAACGGTTTTGTGGACTCATCGCACAGTTGTTGCAAAAGCTGAGCGTGCGGGCGAGCAATGGGCCAGAGAAGCTTATGCAGGTGGTGAAACAGCCGGTGACGAGATATTTTCCCGCGGGGGCGAGGCGCGTGGGATTTTCGTTTAGCGCGCCCGAGGTGAAAAAGTTACCCGACTACGTCAAATCGTTGCCGGATGACGCGACGGTGGTGTTCACGGTGGGAGCGATGGCGCACGGGAAAGTGGACGTGGCGTATACGGATGATTTCATCTCCGTGTCGCAGTATCCGCTGAGCGCGGCGTGTTGCATCGGAAAGATATGCAATGCGTTGGAGTTGAAGCACGACATAGTCTGAGGCGACGGTTTTTCGACGCTTAGAAGCGCGGTAGATTTGTAAAAATGAGTAGAAAACGATGAACAGAGAACATTCGTCATATAAAACATGATATTTTTATGCTAGTAGAAATGTCTAGCCAACTTGCGTGGCGTTTACCAATACGTCCATCGGTCGAGCCAGCCCTTCGGGTTGGCGCGAATGAAGGATTTGCGCAGCTCATCGTACGAGAAAATCAAGATTGACCACGGCAAACCAGAGAACCAGTGAAGTATGTGCAACGGACGCGTGCCGAACACTTGGTTGAAGATGGGCGTGTAGCACAACGTCGCACCGAGGACGGTTTCGAAGATCAAACCAAAGTTCATGAAGTCGTTACCCATGCCTTGCTCGAAGATGGACAGTTTGCGCGTCTTGGCAATCATCAAATCAGCCCACTGGACGATGATAATCGTGACGAAATACGCCGTTTGAGCGTACTCGAGCGCGGCGGTTTGATAATCGGGGTTCGGGTGCGTTTGAGGCGCACCGTTCCACCAGTAGTAGGCACCCTTCGGCGCGATCGCAGCCTTGTCGACGTACGAGCGAGAGAAACCCCAGTCCGTCGAGCCGGAGAGACCGCACATGTAGTTCATCATTTTGTACTCGTCAGAGGTCGTGGCGCCATAGTTGGCCGGGTTGGCGGCGAAGTCGGCGCAAGAACGGCTGCACGTGTTGCCTTCGCCACGGAATCCATTTTCATCGAACTCGAGGAACGGATCGAACGCGTTGGTGATGCCCGACGACGTGGCGAGAGTGGAGAGGAACGGCGAGGTCGTCGTCTCGACGATGCGCGGGACGTAGTTCGGCGGAATGGAGCAACCGCCCGTGCACACGTTGGCCATGGCCGCGCGATTGTCGTCGGCACAACCGAAGCCACACTTCAACGGACGGTAGTAGCCCTTCATTTGATTGGTGTCGACGAGGCTGTCACCGTTGAGCGTACAGAGAAGCGAACTCTCAGTCCATTCCAAACCGTTGCCCATCAAGATGCTCGGCGTGTAACCGTAGTCGTTGAGCACGAGCATGTAGGTGAAGAAACCAGCCAAAGCTTGAATGATACCGATTTGCAAGTAGGCGAAGGAGATCAAGCGGAAGTTGACCAAGCGATCGGTGCGCGCGTTGCGCGGCGGGCGATCCATAATGTCAGCTTCCTTGGTTTCGTACGCCATGGAAATGGCAGGAACCATGTCCGTACCGAGATCAACGCACAGGATGAGCACAGTCGTCAACGGAGACGGAATCTTCATCGTGATGTAGCACAAGAACGGAGCGATTTCCGGAATGTTGGAGGAAAGCGTGTACGCAATGGACTTCTTGAGGTTGTCGAAGATGAGACGACCTTCCTCGACGCCGTTAACGATGGACGCGAAGTTGTCATCCATGAGAATCATATCGGCAGCTTCCTTGGAGACGTCCTTACCGGCGATACCCATGGCAACGCCGATGTCACCCTTCTTGAGGGCCGGCGCATCGTTGACACCATCGCCAGTGACGGCGACGATTTCACCGCGTCGTTGGCAGTTTTCAACGATGAGAAGCTTATGAGCCGGAGACACGCGCGCCCAGACGATTTGCTTGTGATCGAGAGCGGCATCCCACTTAGCGCGTTGAGCGACCGGATCTTCAATCTCAGTCCATTCACGAATGTCGTCACCCTTGACGACAATAGCGGAGCCATTGTCGAGGTTCTCTTGGTCGATGATGTTCACTTGCTTGGCGATGGCGGCGGCGGTGATCGGGTGGTCACCGGTAACCATGTACACCTTGATGCGAGCGCGGTTGCACTTCATCACGGCTTCTGGAACACCTTCGCGCGGCGGATCAATGAGAGAGAGGAGACCGACGAAGGTGAGGTCATCAATCGGGAAGTTCGGCTTCGGCTTTTGCGAAAACTTGAAGTCGTTCTTGAAGCCAGAAAGTTCCTTGTAGGCGAAACCGAGGACGCGCTCACCGCGGCCACCGAGCTCTTCGTAAGAAGTCGTGTACTTGGACTCGAAGGCGGCATCCTTGGAGCTCACCTTACCCTTGGAGAAGTACGAGGTGCACTTGGCCAAGACGCGTTCCGGGGCACCCTTGAGCACAAGAAGCGGCGGCTTGCCGCCCGGTTGCGCGTGGATAGAGAGCTGCCACTTGTTGGTGGAGTTGAACTTGATCTCGAACAACTTCGGGTACGCAGCGCGCGTCTCGAGAGCGTCGTTGAGGGGTTGCACCAACTTGAGCAAACCTTGCTCCGAGGCGTCGCCCGTCGCCGGTTGCTTAAGAATGTTGAAGTTCGGGTTCATCATCTCAGCCTTGAGGTCGATGAAGGAACCGTCGTCTTGCTTCGTCAAGTACTCGGCGTTGTTACACAAAGTGGCGACTTGGAGAAGGCGTTGGAACGCTTCAGACTTGGAGTCGTAGAACGGTTCACCATCCGGCGTTTGACCTGGTTCAGAGATAACCTTGAGATCCGGAATGTTCTTACCCGCCGGGCAGAAGTAGACTTCGTCATCGTACCAGGCGTGTTGCACAGTCATACGGTTTTGCGTGAGCGTACCCGTCTTATCGGAAGCGATGACCGTCGTAGAGCCGAGCGTTTCGACGGCTTCGAGGTTCTTCACGAGAACGTTCTTGGCGTGCATGCGCTTGGCAGTCAAAGCCAAAGACACGGTCACAGTGGCGAGCAAACCTTCCGGAACGTTCGCGACGATGATACCGATCATGAACACGACGTTCTGGATGATGTCAGTACCGTTGGTCAAACCGACGATGAAGAAGACGACGCCGAGGGTGATGGCGACGTAAGAGATGAGACCGATGAATCTGGCGATTTCCTTGTTGATCGGCGACGCTTCGCCCGACGTTTCCGTGGCGAGACCGGCGATTTGACCCATGACGGTGCGGTCACCGCTACCGATGACGACACCGCGGCCGGAACCAGAGTTGATGATGGTCGTGTAGAAGCACAAGTTGGTGGCTTCGAGCGGCTGGGTGACAAGGTTACCCGCGGCGTCACGAGTGAGCGCCGGAGTACGATCTTGCGGTTCGGACTCACCCGTCAAAGACGAGTTGTCAACCTTGAGTTCGTTACTACGCATCACACGAATGTCCGCCGGCACTTGGTCGCCGTCGTTGAGGTCGACGACGTCACCCGGGACGAGCTCCCAGGCGTCGATGACGACACCCTTGCCGTCACGAATCGCCTTGCACTTCTTCGGAATCATGCTCTTGAAACCTTCCATGATGGCCTCGGACTTGGCTTCTTGCAAGAAGGAGAAAGTCGCGGTGATCATGACGACGGTGAAAAGCACGACGCCGAGGTACAAGTTGGTTTGGTCCTTTTCGCTATCGATGGCGTAACCGACAAAGCAAAGGACACCACCACCGAGGAGCAAAAGCGCGAAAAAGTTGGCGAATTGCAACAAGAACTTGATGTACCACGGCGTGACTTCCGGCGGAGTCAATCGGTTTTCGCCGTACTTGGCGCGGTTCTCGAGAACTTGCGCCGAGGTCAAACCTTGTTCCAAAGTACAGCCAAAGTGCGCGTACAGCTTGTCCTCTTCCCAGGTGTGCTCGACAAAGTCGACATCCTTACGGAGAGCGGCGGCGCGCTCCTCCTTGGCCGCTTGTTTCTTGCTCATTTTGACGAGCTCGTTGATTCGCGTCCGACTTCGGGTTGGATCTGCTTTGCAGCCTACGAATAGAGTACCGTCCCACGACGCGCGCGTGGTATCATCGTCAGTCTCTCATCGTCTCACCGTCTCTCGCGCGCTATTCATTCCCTCCGCCCCACCCTTCGATCGCTCGCCTCGAGCGTTCGCGCAGCCCCTACGTCCGCGCGCGATCGCGCGCGTGGCCCACGACATCGCGCCACCGCAAAACCCGATCACTTTTCCCATCGCACCCCTCGCCCGCGCGCTCGCCTCGCGCGCCCGCGCCTCGCCACCACCCCACCGATCGACGCAAACATTTCGTTCCCACCGATCCCGCGCCGTTCACACCCTCGCGCGTCCTCGCGCGCGCGTCCACGCGCCATCATCCGCGCGCTGGATTGCCCTTCACCCCGCGCGCGTCCCGCGACGCGTTTCCCCGACGTCGCGTCCGCGGGCACACGCGTCGCGTCGACCCCCCACCCCCGCGCACGCACGCACACACACACGCACCGCACCGATCGTCCCCGCGCTCGTCGCGCGCTCGACGAACCCGCGCGCGAGTGCCGCGCCGACGTCTTCCCGCCGTCTTCCCGACGTCTCTCGCGCGGAAAAGCGCGACCGAGAGGGTCGGGTCTGTGGTCGTCGTATCGACGAGTCACGACCCATCACGGTGTCCCCCACGCGCCCTCTCGCGCCCCCGACCGTCGCGGGCGGCGGTCGACACGGCGTCGCGGCGGGACGATCGGGTGGGGGACACGCGACGAGTCGTGACCCGTGGATGAGACTCACCGACGGGTCATGACTCGTCGTATCCCGAGACCGGACACCCGCGTGTGCGACGCGCCCGCGGGACGAAAAGGTCGACCGCATCGCTCGGAAAGTCGACTCGACCGCGAGACGGGGGCGCGGCGACCGAGCGCCCGCGCGGGACGTTGGCGATGGGGACGTGCGCGTCGAGGTGCGCGCGCGCGATGACGGCGAGACGTCGACTCGTGATCGGTGGGGGGGGGAGACGGATCGAAGGGCGCGACGGAGGGACTTGACGATTTGGGCGGTGGTTGGGCGTGGGAATGGGCGCGGGACGACGCGACGCGGTGACTGACGAGACGACGACGACGCAGTGCGGCGAGAAACGCGCGGGTGGAACGAGACGTAGAGGCGCGGCGAGCGACGTACCTGTGGGAGGCGCTGCGGCCGCGCGGGGGGGAGAAACCGGGTCGGTTGTTGCGGAATTTGATTCTCAAGGGGTTCGGGAGCGTCGACGCGCCGACGCGGCGAGAGACGATGGCGCGCGCGTTGGAATTTGAAGACGCGGTCGAACGCGGGGTGGATACGGCGCGTGGTGCGGTGTTTCGACGGTTTTGCGCGCTGTGCGATGAGGGGGGGCGAGGGAACGTGTTGCTGAGTGATTTCTTAAACGCGTTGACGAGCGCGCGAGGCGGCGCGCTGTGGACGCCGAAACGATTGGACGGTGCGATAGATCCGGTGACGACGAGCGTGCGATGGAAAAATATGACGGAAGCGGAGGCGTGCTCGGTGTTTACGTTTTTGGTGACGCAGTTCGATGAGCGATCGCAGAGAATGCGCATGGATTACGAGACGTTCGCGCGCGCGGTGGAACACTCCGGGTCGCCGGAGGTCGCCGCGGCGTATTCGCTGTTCACGGAGATCGCCAGCGTCGGCGTGATCGCGGGACAAATTTTAGAGATTCTCACGAACCCAAACATACCGTCGTTCAGCGACGAGACGACGTGGATCAATCCCGAAGAGGCGAGTCGGTTGTACGACGACGACGACGACGACGACGACGA